>MTET01004728.1_pt1 | contig 19749 bp, 14 predicted proteins | sample 1042671 | NCBI WGS metagenome assembly MTET01 (sample SAMN06185814, study PRJNA358809) | soil metagenome | isolation source: garden soil control | place: India | collected 2015-05-23
GCAGGAATTCGTCGTGGTTGCCGGTGACGTAGATCACCTCGGTGCCGCGCTTGCTCATGGTCAGCAGGCGGCGGATCACGTTGGTGTGCGCCTGCGGCCAGTAGATACCGCCGCGCAGCTTCCAGCCGTCGATGATGTCGCCGACCAGATAGATGCGGTCGGCCGAATAACGCTTGAGGAAGGCCGCCAGGTGCTCGGCCTGGCAGTCGCGGGTGCCGAGGTGCACGTCGGAGATCCACAGGGTGCGGACACGTTGCTTGCGGCTGGGCTTGGCGAGCTGGGCGCTGGTCATGGGCGGGCTCCGGCTGGGTTTCGACGAGCTTGAGCGCTGGCGGTGAAAGGCTTGTGACAGGCAAAAGACCGTTCGATGACGAGGCACCAGCCCCGGACAGGCGGTACACTGCCGGCGTTGCCGAGGAAGCCGCCATGCCCCCGATCCTGTCCCTGCGTCACTACAGCCATGAACTGCTGTGCCACAGCCACGACCATGCCCAGCTGGTGTTCGGCCTGGCCGGCGAGCTGCAGTTCGAAGTGGACGGCCAGGGCAGCCAGGTACGGCGCCACCAACTGGCGGTGGTGCCGGCCGGCGCCCGCCACGCCTGCGGCAGCCCGCAGGGCAGCCAGTGCCTGGTGCTGGACCTGCCGGCCAACGACTGGCTCGAACGCCAGCTCGGCCACCATGCGAGCGACATCCAGCGCCTGCTGGACAGTCCGCGAGCGCTGCAGCTCGATCCGGTTCAGGGCCAGTTGCTCGGCTGGCTTGCCAGCAGCCCGATCAACGATTCGGTGATCGCCAATCAGGGCGCCGCCCTGCTGCTCGGCAGCCTGGCCTGCGCCAGCCAAGAGGCGCGCCCGGGTGGCCTGCCGCTGGCGGCGCTGGACCGGCATATCGAGCAGCACGCCGCGCACCCGCTGCAGGTGGCCGACCTGGCACGCCTGGCCGGGCTGTCGGTGGCGCGTTTCCACGCCCGCTTCCTGGCCGAAACCGGGCGCACGCCGATGGAACACATCCGCGACAAGCGCCTGCAGCTGGCCGAACGCCTGCTGCGCGGCAGCGACCTGGCTGTCGGCGAAGTGGCCGCGCGGGTCGGCTACGCCTCGCAGAGCGCCTTTACCGCCGCGCTCTCCCGCCACCTGGGCATGACCCCGCGGCAATTGCGCCGCAACGCGTAGGTTGGGTTGAGGCGCGCAGCGCGTAGGTTGGGTTGAGGGCGCAGCGCCGAAGCCCAACGGCGATCGCCGCGCAGAACGCCATGCGAGCGCAGCGCCAGGCGCTCCCTGTTGGGCCTCGCTGCGCTCAACGCCAACCTACGAGAGTCCGACGACAAAACCCGCAATTCCTGCGACAGACAGCCCTGCGCGAGGCGCCTAGACTGCGCGTCAGTAACCAGGAGTGACCCATGCAACATATCGACTGGCAGGATTTCGAGAAGGTGGAGCTGCGCGTCGGCACCATCCGTTCGGCGTGCCCCAACGACAAAGCCGTGAAACCCGCCTACGTGCTGGAGGTGGACCTCGGCGAACTGGGCATCAAGACGTCCAGCGCCCAACTGACCGCGCATTACAGTTGCGCCGAACTGCTCGGCCGCCAGGTGCTGTGCGTGTGCAATTTCGCCCCCAAGCGCATCGCCGGGGTGCGCTCCGAGGTGCTGGTGACCGGGGTCTATGACAGCGACAACCGCGTGGTCCTGGCCGGCTTCGACAAGCCGCTGCCCAACGGCGCGCGCCTGGCATGAAGGAACGTAACGCCCTGCTGGCGATTCACCTCGGCGCCCTGCTGTTCGGCCTGTCGGGCATCTTCGGCAAACTGGCGGCGACCACGCCGAACATGATCGCCGGCGGCCGGGCGATCTTCGCCATCCTCGCCCTGGGCCTGGCCGCCCTGCTCTGGCGCAGCCGCAGCGCGGTACGCCCGAGCCTGCGCCAGTTCGCCCTGCTGGGCCTCGGCGGCCTGCTGCTGGGCGGGCACTGGGTGACCTTCTTCGAGGCGGTGAAGGTCTCCGGGGTGGCCATCGCCACGCTCGGCTTCGCCAGCTTCCCGGCCTTCACCGTGCTGCTGGAGGGGCTGCTGTTTCGCGAGCGCACCCGGCCCATCGAGTTCGCCATGGTCGCCGTGGTCTGCCTCGGGCTGATCCTAGTGACCCCGGAATTCAGCCTCGCCAGCAGCGCCACCGGCGGTCTGCTGTGGGCGGTGCTGTCCGGCTTCCTGTTCGCCCTGCTGTCGCTGCTCAACCGCGCCAGCACCCGCGGCCTCGACCCGGTGCAGGCGGCGCTGTACCAGAACATCACGGTGTTCGTCTGCTTCATGCCGCTGGTCTGGCCGCTGCTGCCCAGCGTGCGGCCGATGGACTGGCTGTGGCTGGCGATGCTCGGCATCTTCTGCACCGGCCTGGCGCACAGCCTGTTCGTCGCCAGCCTGCGCGTGCTCAAGGCACGCACCACGGCGGTGATCTTCGCCCTGGAGCCGGTCTACGGCATCCTCTTCGCCTGGTGGCTGTTCAGCGAGCAGCCGACCCTGCGCATGCTGGCCGGCGGCGCGCTGATCGTCAGCGCCATCTTCGTCTCGGCACGACTGGCGCGTTGAGGGTGACGGGCACCTCCCGACCTACGCGCCCCAGGAGCCATGGTACGCACGGCGCACCCTACCTGTCGTTATGCCCCAGGTCGCGGCCCGGGTCGATCTGGTCGCGCACCCGCTGCTTGAGCACCTTGGCCTCGGGAAAGCCGCCGTCGGCCTTGCGCTCCCAGATCTGCACGCCATCGCAGAGGATGCGAAACACCCCGCCGCTGCCTGGCTCCAGGCTGACCTTGCCCAGCTCGTCGGCGAAGGTGCTAAGCAGCTCCTGGGCCAGCCAGGCGGCGCGCAGCAACCATTGGCACTGGGTGCAATAAGTGATGACGATTTCGGGCTTGTGATCGGACATGGCAGCGGCTCTGGGATAGGGCTTGGCGCCTATAATAGCGGCCTTTCGCCCTGCCCTCGCCGGAAACCGCCATGCGCCGCCTGCTCCGTTCGCTGCTCTGCCTGCTTGCCCTGTCCAGCCTGCCCGCCCTCGCCGCCGAACGCGTCGGCCTGGTGCTGTCCGGCGGCGCCGCCCGCGGCCTGGCACATATCGGCGTGCTCAAGGCACTGGAGGAGCAGAACATCCGCGTCGACGCCATCGCCGGCACCAGCATGGGCGCCATAGTCGGCGGGCTGTACGCCGCCGGCTACTCGGTGGAGGAACTGCAGCGCCTGGCGCTGGAACTGGACTGGCAGCAGGCGCTGTCCGACTCGCCGCCGCGCGAGGACGTGCCCTTTCGCCGCAAGCAGGACGACCGCGATTTCCTGATCAAGCAGAAACTCAGTTTCCGCGACGACGGCAGCCTCGGCCTGCCGCTGGGGGTGATCCAGGGGCAGAACCTGGCGCTGCTGCTGGAGAGCCTGCTGGTGCACCGCAGCGACACCCGCGACTTCGACCGCCTGCCGATCCCCTTCCATGCCGTGGCCACCGATATCGCCAACGGCGAGCAGGTGATCCTGCGCCGCGGCCACCTGCCCCAGGCGATGCGCGCCAGCATGTCGATCCCGGCGGTATTCGCCCCAGTGGAGCTGGACGGCCGCCTGCTGGTGGACGGCGGCATGGTCAACAACATCCCGGTGGACGTGGCGCGGCAGATGGGCGTCGAGCGGGTGATAGTGGTCGACCTCGGCACCCCGCTCAAACCCGTGGAGCAGCTGACCACCGTGGTCGACGTGATGAACCAGTCGATCACCCTGATGACGCGCAAGAACTCCGAGGCGCAGCTGGCCACCCTGGCGGCCGACGACGTGCTGATCCAGCCGCCGCTGGCCGGTTTCGGCGTCACCGACTTCGCCCGCGCCGAGCAGATGATCGACGCCGGCTACCGCGCCACGCAGATCCAGGCCGAGCGCCTGGCCCGCCTGCAGCAGAGCGGCGGCGGCAACCCGGCGCTGGCCATGGCGCGCTCGCGCGAGCAGCGCACCCCGGTGATCCGCGAGATCCGCGTGGAGAACGATTCCAAGGTCGGCGACGCGGTGATCCGCCGGCATATCCGCCAGCCGCTGGGCGAGCCGCTGGACATGGACCGCCTGCAGAAGGACATGGGCACCCTGTACGGCCTGGACTACTTCGAGCGCGTGCAGTACCGCGTGACACCGCTGGACGAACGTGGCAGCGCGCTGGTGATCGATGCGCGCGGCAAGCGCACCGGCACCGACTACCTGCGCCTGGGCCTGAACCTGTCCGACGACATGCGCGGCGACAGCGCCTTCAACATCGGCGCCAGCTACCGCGTCAACGGCATCAACCAGCTGGGCGCCGAGTGGCTGACCCGCGTGCAACTGGGCGACCGCCAGGAACTGTACAGCGAGTTCTACCAGCCGCTGGACGCCGGCTCGCGCTACTTCGTCGCCCCCTACCTGTTCGGCGAGGCGCGCAATATCGAGGCGATCCTGGACAACGACCCCATCGCCGAATACCGCCTGGAGCGCTACGGCTACGGCCTCAACCTCGGCCGGCAGATCGCCAACAACGGCGAGATCCGCTTCGGCCTCGGCCAGGCCTGGGGCGAGGCCGACGTGCGCGTCGGCGAGCGCGACCTGCCCAGCTTCAGCTTCAGCGAGGGCTACTACGAACTGATGTACTCCTTCGACACCCTGGACAACGTCGACTTCCCGACCGCCGGCGAAGACATCGGCCTGCTGCTGCGCCAGTACGACAGCGGCCTGGGCTCGGACGAGGAGTACCGTCAGTGGCAGCTGGAGCTGAACAAGGTATTCAGCGTCGAGGCCAATACCTGGGTGCTCGGCGGGCGCTACGGGCGCACCCTGGAGGAGGCCGACGTGGTCACCTCCGGCTTTATCCTCGGCGGCGCCCAGGAGCTGTCCGGCTTCCGCCAGGACGCCCTGAGCGGGCAGAACGTGGCGCTGGCGCGGCTGATCTACTACCGCCGCCTGACCCAACGTTCGCTGCTGCCGCTGGACCTGCCCCTATACCTGGGCATGTCGCTGGAGCGCGGCCGCGCCTGGAACAACGACAACGCCTTCGACAGCGGCTATATCAACGCCGCCAGCATCTTCCTCGGCCTGGATACGCCGCTGGGCCCGGTGAACTTCAGTTACGGCTTCAACGACGAGCGGGAAAAGGCGCTGTACCTGAACCTGGGCAAGAGCTTCTGACGGCAGGAGCCAGTCGGCTCCCACGGGGCGCTCTCCTCGCTCGGGTAACCCGGCACCCGAGCTGGGCTGTCCCGGTTTGCATCCGGGCCCCGACGACCAGCCCCATAAAAGACAGGGCCGCGCAGCAAGCACGGCCCTGTCGGCGCAGCGAGTCGGGCGGATCAGGCGATTTCCGCCAGCAACTGGCGCGCGGCCTGTTTCTGCCGGTCGTCGCCCTGGTCGATCACCTCGTTGAGAATGTCGCAGGCGCTGCTCAGGTTGCCCTGCTCGATATAGGCCAGCGCCTGGTTGAGCTTGGCCATGTGCTCGGGGTTGCCGGCCAGCTGCTCGATATCGCCCTGCAGCGCCGCGGTGGCATCGGCCTCGCCGGCGAAGGCATCGAGGAAATGCTCGTCGAGCAACTCGTCCTCGCCGCCCACCACCATCTCCATCTCGCCGAAGGCGCTGACGTTCTGCGCCTCCTCGTCCAGCTCGAACACCTCCGGCAGTTCCTGCAGGTTGCTGGAGAACCCCGCATCGAACTCGTCCGCGGCGGCCGCCTTGGTCTTGCCGCGGGCGGCCTCGAAGGGTCTGACCATGTCCCAGTCGGCATCCAACGGCAGGTCGTCGAGATTGAGCTGGAAGTCGGGCTCGGCCAAGGGCTCGGCGGTCGGCGGCGCCAGCGGGGACTGGCTAGGGGCGGGCTGCGGCGCCTGCTGCAGGGCCGGGTGACGAGCCTTGAGCGCATCCAGCCGCGCCGCATCGAAGCCTTCGGCACGCAGCACCGCTTCCTCGCGCTCGAAGGCGGCGCCGTCGCCCAGCTCGGCCAGCACCTCCAGCAGGCGCAAACGCAGGTCGCTGCGTTGTGGCGCCTGCGCCAGGGCCTTGCTCAGCTCGCCCCGGGCCTCGCTGAAACGGCCGTAGGCGATATAGACGTTGGCTGCCTCCAGCGGGTCGACCGGTGCCGCCGGGCGCTGCTGCGGAGTCGGCGCCGGAGTGGGAGCCACGGCCGGCCTGGCGACTGCGACCGGCGCCGGCTGCAGCGGCGCCACAGGGTGCTGTGCCGGCGGCTCGACCTGCACCACCGGCGCAGCCTTGTCGCGCCGCCGCGCGGCCCAAACCAGGGCGCCGAGCAGTAACAGCAGCACCGCACCGCCGGCCAGCAGGGTGGCGAACCAGCCACGTTCGGCGGCCAGCGGCGGCTCCTGCGCCGCCTGCGGCGGTGCGCTGGCGAGCACGGCGGCCGGCTCTGCAGCGGGCGCGACGGCAGCACCCTGCTCGATCAGCTCGGCCAGCTGCGCATCCTTGAGCGCCAACTGCTCCTGCAGCTGCTGCAACTGCAGCTGCAGTTGCGCCAGGCCCTGCTGCAACTGCAGGTTCTCCGCGGCCTGACTGGCCAGCTCCTGGTCGACCTGACGCTGCTTTTCCAGCACTTGCTGCAGGCTCTCGGTCGGCGCGGCAGCCAGCGGCGCAGCGGCGGAAGCCTCGACGGCCATTGCCGGGGGCTCGACCGGCGTTGCAGCGGCGGTGGCCGTGCTCGGGCGCGCGGCATCGGGCAGCAGCAGTTCGACGCCGGCCAGCAGCCGGTTGGCATCGCCGCCGGCGAAGGCGCTCGGGTTAAGCGCGTGGATGCCGTCCATCAGCGCCTGCTGCGACAGCGGGCTGCCCTGCTCGCGCAGACGCGCGGCGATCGACCACAGGCTGTCGCCGCGCACCACCGCCTGGCGATAGCCCTGGGCGGAGCTGGGCGGTTCGCTGCGCCGCACTGGAGCGGCCGCCGGCTGCGCCGCACTGGGTGCTGGCGCGGCAGTGGCTGGGCTGGGGGCAGCCTGCGCGGTGTAGGCGGCAGAGCCCGGCGGATCGAGCAGCACGGTGTACTCGCGCAGCAGCTGCCCGCCAGGACGGGCCACCTCGACGATGAAATTCAGATAGGGTTCGCGCACCGGCCGGCTCGACACCACCCGGATCACGCTGCGCGAGCCGCGCAACAGCGGGGTGAAACGCAGGTCGTTGAGAAAGTAGAAACGCTCGACGCCCGAGCGACTGAACACCTCGGCCGGTGCCAGGGCGACGCGCAGATCCTCGGCACCGAGATCGCCGACCGCCAGCAGCTCGATCTCCGCCTCCAGCGGCTGATTGAGCGCCGAGTGCAGGGTGATCTCGCCCAGTCCCAGCGCCGGCGCCATGCCCGAATAGAGGGCGGAACCCGACGCCAAACCCAACATCAACTGACGCACCCGAGCCATGTGACCTCCAGGGTTATGCAGGCTCGAACGCCGCCCCCTCCACTTCCTGTATGAGCGTCCCGATGGCCGGGAGGCTGGCGCCCTGAACGGTAGGCCGAGGTCGGGGCGACACTGTCCCTGTCGAACCCGGCTCGTGTTGCAGTATGGCTACTAATTCACAAAGTAGCGGCTTGGGCGCCAGTTTGCCGACGAAGCACATTGCCACCAAGGATCAGAAGTCAAAAATCAGGCACGCAGCGACAATCGACCGCAACGCGACCGAAAAATTGACACTACCGGAGCACTACTTCAGCAGGTTGCCCAGCACTCGGGCATGCACCTGCTGGCAGCGGCGCAGGTCCTCTTCGTCGATGCCGGCGAAGACCTCCTGACGCAGCTGGGTGGAAATCGCCTCGATCTTCTCGATCAGCGGCTGCGCCTTGGGCTGCAGGGCGATCTTCTTGGCCCGGCGATCCTCGGGCACCGCGACGCGGGTCACCAGCCCCTGGGCCTCCAGGCTGTCGAGCAGCCGCGCCAGGGTCGGCCCTTCGACGCCGACGCTCTGCGCCAACTCGCGCTGGGTCGGCATCTCGGTGAAACGGGCCAGGTGCAACAGCACCAGCCAGCGCGCCTGGGACAGGCCGAGGCCGACCAGACGACGGTCGAGTTCGGAGCGCCAGGCGCGGGACAATTGAGCGACTTGCATGGCGAAACGGTGTTGATCGGGGTAAGACATGGGGGAGCGGGCTCGTACAAAGGTCAAAAACTAATTATTAGCTAGCTAGCCATAACCGCGAGCGCAGGGCAAGCCCGGATTGTGGCCGAGCGTTTCAGAATGCGACTGAAATGCGGCCACGAGTCTCGGCTGCGGATCAGGCCACCACCTGATTGCGGCCGAAGGCCTTGGCCTCGTAGAGCGCGCGGTCGGCATGCTCGTAGAGCTGGTTCAGCTCGCCGCCGACGCTGGGACTGAGGCAGGCGACGCCGATGGACATGCTCAGCATGCTGGCGCTGTCCGAACCCTGATGGGCGATGTTGAGCTCCACCAGCGCCAGGCGCAGCGCCTCGGCACGGCGCCTGGCCTCCTCGGCGCCGATGTCGAACAACAGCAGGGCGAATTCCTCGCCGCCCAGGCGCACGCCCATGTCCAGCGGACGCCGCGCGGCCTGCTCGATCAGGGCGCCGACGCGCTGCAGCGCGGTGTCGCCGGCCTGGTGGCCGTAGTGGTCGTTGTAGGCCTTGAAGTGGTCGATATCGCACAGCAGCAGTGCCAGTGACTGCCCATCGCGCTGCGCCTGACGCCACAGGCGCTCGAACTGGCGGTTGAAGCTGCGCCGGTTGTGCAGACCGGTGAGGCTGTCGCGGTCGGCCAGCAGACGCATCAGCCGGCTGATGAGAAAGTACTCGCGCGACTTGTATTCGAGCAGATAGCAGCCCACCGCCCCGATCAGGTTGCCGAACAGCAGGAACAGCACGTTGTTGATCAACCGCGGTAGCGGCAGGCCGGCCAGCCACTCGGCGCCGATGTAGACCAGCAGTACCGCCAAGGCACAACCGAGCGCCTCGCTCAGACGCAGGCCGACCAGAAAATACGCCGCCATGCTCACCAGCAGCAGCCCCTCGTACGGGTAGCTGGGGTCGGCGTGGTGGGCGATGCCGACGATCACCGCAGCACCAATGCCCAGGGCGAGGATGCAGGTCATGCTCAGCGGTAATAGCAGACGGATGTGGCGGCGCTGGAGGATCAGGGCGGCGCAGGCCACCAGAATGACCAGCACCAGCACGCGCACGGCCAGAATCCAACCCAAATGGGGCGGCTGCACCAGCATCAGGTCCAGCACGCTGAGCGCCAGCCAGATGACCATCGCCGTGCTCAGCGCGATGCGCTTGAGCTCGAAGCTCTCGTCCAGCAAATGGCTGCGGTATTCGCGCTCCAGTACGCGGGAAAAACGCAGCCAGCGGAACCCCAGGCTGAGCTGGTCGGCATAGGGGCTGGGGCGGACGTCGTCGAGCCAGGCGTGATAGCTGGGCACCGTTACCTCGTCTGTTGGCGGCTTGCCCCACACCTTAGCCGTGTCATCGAGTTGCCGCCAGAATCACGACAATCGTGCGTCAGACCTCGAACTCGGCCTGCAGCGCGGCGCGTACGCAGTAGAGCACCGTCTCCTCGACCCGCCCGGCGAACAGCGGGGCGATCTCGCTCACCGCCGGCAGCTCGCCCTCGCCGTCGAGGAAGGCCTCCTGGATCTCGCCGAGCAGCTCTTCCGGCAGATCCAGCGCCTGTTCCAGCGACAGCTGCTGCTGGCCGATGGCCTCGGCCAGCAGGCTGTAGACGTTCTTCTCGCTGCAGCCGAGTTGGCCGGCGATCTGCGTCGGGGTCATGCCGGCGCGGGCCAGGCTGACCAACTCGTGACGCAGGTCGGCCACCGGCGCCGGCGCCTCCTGCGCGGCGCCGCCCAGCACTTCGAGGAAGGCCTGGCCATAGCGCTCCAGCTTGCGTGCGCCGACGCCGCTGACCTGGGCCATCTCGCTCAGCGAGCCGGGCTGGCTGCGCAGCATCTCCAGCAAGGTGGCATCGGGGAAGATCACGTAGGGCGGCACGCTGTGCTCCTCGGCCAGTTTGCGCCGCAAGCTGCGCAGCGCCTCCCACATCTCCCGTTCGTGACTGCGCACCAACTGGCTGGCGGCGCTGCTGGAGGCCTTGGCGGTCTGCGCCGGCTTGGGTTCGCGGCGCAGCTGCAAACCGACCTCGCCGCGCAACAGCGGCCTGCAGGCCTCGCTCAGACGCAGGCCGCCGAAGCCCTCCAGGTCGACGTCGGCCAGGCCGCGGGCGACCAGCTGGCGGAACAGGGTGCGCCACTCGACCTCGGAGAGCGCCTTGCCGACGCCGAATACCGTCAGGTGCTGGTGGCCGACGGCGCGGATCTTGTCGTTATCGCGGCCGAGCAGGATGTCCACCAGATGACCGACGCCGTAACGCTGACCGCTGCGGTAGATGGCCGACAGCGCCTGGCGCGCCGGCTCGGTGGCGTCCCAGGTCTCGACGCCGTCGATGCAGTTGTCGCAATGGCCGCAGGGCTGCGCCAGTTCCTCGTCGAAATAGCCCAGCAGCACCTGGCGACGACAGCGGGTTTCCTCGCACAGGGCGAGCATGGCGTCGAGCTTGTGCTGCTCGATGCGCTTGTGGCGGTCGTCGCCCTCGGAGTTGTTGAGCATCTGCTTGAGGAAGATCACGTCCTGCAGGCCGTAGGCCATCCAGGCATCGGCGGGCAGACCGTCGCGGCCGGCGCGGCCGGTTTCCTGGTAGTAGGCCTCCAGCGACTTGGGCAGGTCGAGGTGGCAGACGAAGCGCACGTTGGGCTTGTCGATGCCCATGCCGAAGGCGATGGTCGCCACCATGATCAAGCCTTCCTCGTTGAGAAAGCGCTTCTGGTGATAGGCGCGCAACTCGTTGGGCAGGCCGGCGTGATAGGGCAGCGCCGGAAAGCCCTGGCTGCTGAGAAAGTCGGCAACCTCCTCGACCTTCTTGCGCGACAGGCAGTAGACGATGCCGGCATCGCCCTTGCGCGCGGCGAGAAAGCCCAGCAGCTGCTTGCGCGGCTGATCCTTGGGCAGGATGCGGTAGAAGATGTTCGGCCGGTCGAAGCTCGACAGAAAGCGCTCGGCGTTCTGCAGGTGCAGGCGCTGGACGATTTCCTCGCGGGTGCGCTTGTCCGCGGTGGCGGTCAGGGCGATGCGCGGCACCTGCGGGAACAGCTCGGCGAGCTGGCCGAGCTGCAGGTACTCGGGGCGGAAATCGTGGCCCCATTGCGACACGCAGTGCGCCTCGTCGATGGCGAACAGGGCGATCTCCAGGCCCTGCAGGAAGCTCAGCATGCGCGGCTGCACCAGGCGCTCGGGCGCCAGGTAGAGCATCTTGATCTCGCCACGGCGAATGCGCTCGGCGATCTCGCGCTGCTCGTCATTGCTCAGCGTGGAGTTCAGCGCCACCGCGGCCACGCCCAGCTCGTCGAGGGTGGCGACCTGATCGTCCATCAACGCGATCAGCGGCGAGACGATCACCGCCAGGCCGTCGCGCAACAGCCCCGGCACCTGGTAGCACAGCGACTTGCCACCGCCGGTGGGCATCAGCACCAGGGCATCGCGGCCGCCGGCCACGCGCTCGATGATCGCGGCCTGATTGCCGCGGAAGGCGTCGTAACCGAATACGTCTTTGAGGATGCGCTGGGCGTGGTCGAGCATGAAGGCCTCCGAATCGAGCCGCGCATTATGCCGCAGGATTGCCGGCAACAGGGCGCCAGCCTGTCCGAAGCCGGGCTTTTGCCCTCGCCAGGCCCCGCCGCTATGGCCGCTAGGGCGGCGGTGGACTAGAATCCAGCCTCGTTTACTCCTTCAAGGTAGCCCCACGATGTCCTTCGCCGAGCAACTGTCCCGCCTGCAAGCCTTTCTCGATGCCGATGAGCTGCACGAAGAGGCGTTGGACTACGTGGCCGCCCATGGCTACCTGACCGCCCTGGCGATCTGCCCGGACCAGGTGCCCGAGCGCGAGTGGATCGACGCCCTGTTCGCCGAACCGCCGCACTACCGCAGCGAGGCCGAGCGCGAGGAGATCGAGAACACCCTGATCCACCTCAAGGCGCATATCGCCCGCCAGTTGGCCGGCGAGGAAGAGCCTGAGCTGCCCTGCGAGCTGGACCTGGGCGAGGACCCGGACGACTCCGACCTGCGCGGCTGGTGCATCGGCTTCATGGAAGGCGTGTTCCTGCGCGAGGCGGTGTGGTTCGAGGACGCCGAAGACGAGGTCAGCGAGCTGCTGCTGCCGATCATGGTCGGTTCCGGTCTGTTCGACGAGCAAGCGGAGTTCGCCGAGATCGCCCGCGACCGCGACCTGGTGGACAGCATGATCGACCAGATTCCCGAGCTGCTCACCGCACTCTTCCTGCTGTGCCAGGCGCCGGAGGAAAAACCCGCGCTGCTCAAGCCCCGCCAGCACTGATCCCGCGGGCCGGGGCCAGGCGCCCCGGCCGGCGTCCGTCCGGGCCCGAAGATGCCTCGCGAAATCCAGGAAAGCCGTCACCGCGGTCTTCGCTACCTGCTGCTGGCACTGGGCTGGCTGTGCGTGGCGCTGGGGGTGATCGGCATCTTCCTGCCGGTGCTGCCGACCACCCCCTTCCTGCTGCTGGCCGCCGCCTGCTTCGTGCGCAGCTCGCGGCGTTTCTACATCTGGTTGGTCACCCACCCGCGTCTGGGGCCCTGGATTCGCGACTACCTCGACGGCCAGGGCATTCCGCTCAAGGGCAAGGTCTACGCGCTGGTGCTGATGTGGGCGAGCATCGCCCTGTCCTGCTACCTGGTGCCCCTGCCCTGGGCACGCACCTTCATGCTCACCAGCGCGGTGCTGGTCAGCCTGTATATCCTCAAGCAGAAGACCCTGCCCAATCCCTGACGCCAGGCTGTTCTCACGCCCCTGCGCCCCGGCGTAGCCCGGATGCAATCCGGGAGGCCGTTCCCCCGGATTGCATCCGGGCTGCAGTCTGAATTTCGTCCCGGCCACGGGGCAAATCGCCAGCGCGTCGCCTAGACTTCAGCCGATCGAAGCGGAGATGCAGCCCCATGCGGCCACGGCAGCGCATTCAGGGATGGCAACGGCGTCTGCTGATCCTCTGGGTCGGCGGCGGGCTGTTGGCCGGCCTGGCCCTGGCCAACTGGGACTTCGCCCTGGTTCTGCGCAACGCCGAGAACCGCTACGGCAGCCTCGGCGCCGCCAAGCAGCGCATCCTCGACTGGGACGCGCTGATCAAGAGCAGCGCCGCGCTGTCCGAGGCGGACAAGCTCGGCGAGGTCAACCGCTTCTTCAACCGCACCATCCGCTTCACCGACGACATCCGCCTGTGGCAGCAGAACGACTACTGGGCCACCCCCGTCGAGATGCTGGTCAAGGGCGCCGGCGATTGCGAGGACTACTCCATCGCCAAGTACTTCACCCTGCGCCGCCTCGGCATTCCCAGCGAGAAGCTGCGCATCACCTACGTCAAGGCACTGAACTACAACCAGGCGCACATGGTGCTGACCTACTACGCCAGCCCCACCGCCGAGCCGCTGGTGCTGGACAACCTGATCAACGACATCCGCCCTGCCTCGCAGCGCAAGGACCTGCTGCCGGTCTACGCCTTCAACGCCGAAGGCCTCTACCTCGCCGGTTCCAATACCCGCAAGAGCGACACCAAGAAGCTCTCGCGCTGGCAGGACATCCTGAAAAAAATGCGTGCGGAGGGCTTCGCCATCGGCGATGGCTAGGAGGAAAGATCCATGTCCCTACTCAAGCAGCTGTTTCTCGCCATCTGCCTGTTCCTGGTGGTGGCCTTCACCGGCAGCTTCATCGCCGGGGTGGAGAGCTCGCGCGAACAGCTGATCAGCCAGCTGCGCTCGCACGCCCAGGACGCCGCCACGGCGCTGGGCCTGTCGATGACGCCGCACGTGGACGACCCGGCGATGATCGAGCTGATGGTCAGCTCGATCTTCGACAGCGGCTACTTCGCCAGCATCCGCGTGGTGCGCATCGCCGACGACAGCCTGGTGGTGGAACGGCGCACCACGGTCACCCCGGAGAACGTGCCGCGCTGGTTCGTCGAGCTGGTCGACCTGCGCCCGCAGGGCGGCGATGCGCTGATCATGCGCGGCTGGGAACAGGCCGCGCGGGTCGAGGTGCTCAGCCATCCGCAGTTCGCCCTGGCCAAGCTGTGGGACAGCGCGCTGGGCAGCCTGCTCTGGCTGCTGCTGTGCGGCCTGGTCAGCGCGGTGCTCGGCGGCTGGCTGCTACGCACCCAGCTGCGCCCGCTGGACAACATGGTGCAGCAGGCGCAGGCCATCACCCGCCGCGAGTTCCTCACCCTGCCCCGCGTGCCGCGCACCCCGGAACTCAAGCGCGTGGTGCTGGCGATGAACCAGATGGTCGACAAGCTCAAGACGCTGTTCGCCGAAGAAGCCGCGCGCAGCGAGAAGCTGCGCGAGGAGGCCTACCAGGACAGCCTCACCGGCCTGGCCAACCGCCGCCAGTTCGACATCCGCCTGAGCAATCAGCTGGTGGTCAGCGAGCAGCACGCCGACGGCTACCTGCTGCTGCTGCGAGTCAACGACCTCGGCGGCCTCAACCAGCGTCTCGGCGGCCAGCGCACCGACGCCCTGATCGGCGCCCTCGGCGAGCTGCTCAAGCGCCTGCTGGAGGCACCGGGGCGCAGCGAGTGGCTGGCCGCGCGCAGCCGGGGCGGCGAATTCACCCTGCTCGCCCCGGGTCTGAGCGGCGAGGACGCCGACCAGTTGGCCATCGAACTCAGCCAGGGCCTGGACAACCTGCGCCAGACCGGTGCCAGCGATTGCGATCCGGTCGCGCATATCGGTATCGCCGCGTTTCGCCCGGGCGAGGAACCCGGCACGGTGCTCGGCCGCGCCGACCAGGCGCTGGCCCAGGCGCAGAGCAATGCGGACAAATGCTGGGAACGCCTCGACGACTTCACCGCGCAGAGCGGCCAGGGCCTGCACGACTGGCGCAGCTGGATCGACGATGCGCTGAACAAGGGCAAGCTGCAGCTATATTTCCAGCCGGTGGTCGAGTGCGCCGCGCGCGAGCGCCTGCTGCAACGCAAGGTGCTGGCGCGCCTGCTCGACCCGCAGGGCGAGGCCATCGCCGCCGGGCGCTTCCTGCCCTGGATCGAGCGCCTGGGCTGGGCCGCGCGCTTCGACCTGGCGATGCTCGAACACAGCTTCGCCCACCTGGCGCTACACCCCGAGCCGCTGGCTCTGAGCCTGTCCGCCGCGACCCTGCGCGATGCGCCGAGCAAGGCCAAGCTGCTGGCCATGCTCAAGAGCCACCCCGAGGCGGCGCAGCTGATGACCCTGGAGGTGGACGAGCGTCACCTGCCACCGCCGGCGGAGCTGGAAGCCCTGAGCCAGAGCGTGCGCGAGGCCGGCTTCAGCCTGGGCCTGCAGCATTTCGGCGGCCGCTTCAGCCTGATCGGCAACCTCACCCACCTCGGCCTGGCCTACCTGAAGATCGACGGCACCTACATCCGCGCCATCGACCAGGAAAGCGACAAGCGCCTGTTCATCGAGGCGATCTTCCGCGCCACCAACAGCATCGATTTGCCGCTGATCGCCGAGATGGTGGAAACCGAGGGGGAATTGCGCGTGCTCGAGGAACTCGGCGTGCATGGCGCCATGGGGCGCCTGATCGGTGCGCCGGCGCCCTGGCAATAGGCGCCCAGGCTATCCGTCAGCGCCGGGTGGCGAAGGCAGGGACTCACGGCCCGGACGCAATCCGGGGAGGTCAGCGGGGCTCCCCGATATTCTCGGGGAGCATCCGGGCCGGGCTCACACCAGATTGTGTTCGTCGTCGCCGAGCAGGCCGCTCAGGCCCTCGATCTCGGCTCGCGCGATGGCACGCTGGTCGAGCTTCTGCCGCGCCGCTTCGGGCAGGTCGGTGTAGCGGATCACGCCGCGCTCGACCAGCACGCTGACCACGTCTTCCAGCACGCGCACCAGCTCCAGGTCGGACTGCTTGAGGCTGTCCAGACGCGCCTTGACCTCTTCCTTGGCCGCCAACCAGGTCTGCAGCTCGTCGCTCTCGACCGCCAGGTTTTCCGTCATTCCCTCGAAGGGCTCGTATTCGACCCGCAGCAACCGCCCCGCGGCGTCGCGCTGTACATAGACCATGCCTGCTCTCTCCTGGCCAAAAAAAACCCGCTACCTGCAAAGGTAGCGGGTCGATCATATAAGCGAAGGTCAGACGGTATCTACATTTAACGTGCCGTCGTTAAGCATGGCCAGGATCACGCTACCGGTGTCGCCACCGGCACCGTAGCCGCCGACGCCGCTCGCGCCGAGCAGATTGACGTCCTGCAGCACGATGGTCTGGTCCGGATTGGTGAAGTCGCCGGTTCCGCTGGTGCTGACCTTGATCGTGGTATCCAGAGCAGCGCCACCGACCCCGCCAAGGGCGCTGGAGGTGATCTCCAGATAGTTCAACAGGTTGCCGATATCGCCGACAGTGCCGTGCTCCCCGATCAGCAGGTCGGAAAGATCCAGCCGATCGCCATTGCTCGCACCGTTGAAGTTGCGGGTGAAGTTGAGCAGGGTATCGGTGCCACCATCGGCATCGCCGTTGAGCCAGAGGAAGGTGTCCTTGCCATCGCTGTTGCTTGCCGAGCCGCCGCTCATGGTGTCATTGCCGCGGCCGCCGATCAGCACATCGTTGCCACCGCCACCATAAAGGCCGTCATTGCCCAGCAACCCGCTGAGGACGTTGTTCTGCCCACCTCCAGCCAGCATGTCGCCATGCTGGGAACCGATGAGGTTCTCGATGCTGCTCAGCACATCTCCCGCGGCGCCCCCGCCGACGTTACTGCCGCCACTGGCATTGCCCGAGTTGTTGAGCGTGACGCTGACCCCGCTGGATGCATCGATGTAGCTGGCGGTGTCGTTGCCGCTCCCGCCATTCAGCTCGTCACCGCCGGCACCGCCGACCAGGATGTCGTTACCCTCGCCGCCATTGAGCGTGTCATCACCGCCATTGCCGATGAGGATATCGTCGCCGCTGTTGCCATTGAGGGTACTGCCGCTGTTGCCGTCGATGAGTATCTCGTCGAGGAAGCTCCCGTTCAGCGGACCGCTGCCGTCCACATCGACGACCGTGACCTTGGCATTGGCACTCTGGCCGCCGGCCTGGCTTTGGTAGACGAAGGACTCGCCGTCGTTCGCCCCCGAAATCGAGGTCGAGGCACTGGCCCGCGTTGCCGTCAGGCCTGCCGCCGAGACGATGCTGGTGATGGCCTGGATCGAGCTGTTGGGGCCGCTGTCGTTGGCCAGCAAGGCCCAGTCCGGGATATCGAAACTGCCGCTGCGCGAAACCACGAAGTCATCGCGCGCCACCATCGGGCCATCGGCCGGATCGACCGTGATGGTCAAGGTCGCCAGGCTGCTGAGGTCGCCATCTTTGTCGACCAGAACGAAGCCGACCTGCTGGCTCATGCCACTGCCGACATTCGCCGCGGAGACATAGGTGTATTCGCCGCTGGCCATGTTGACCGTCAACATGGCACCGGCAGCCAGCGCCAGGCTCAGCATCATGCCATTGACCGTGCTGCCGTCCGAGCCGGTTATGGTGGGGTTGGGACCGACATTGAAGGTGTAGGTCACGCCATTGACCACCACCGACTTGACCCGCCCGCCATCGGCGCCGAAGCCATTGACGCCATCGGTGAGGCTACCGCTGATCGGCGTCGACTGCGCGGTCTGCACCAGCACGCTCTCCAGATCGGCGAAATCGTTCACGGCAATGGCGTTGGCGTTGCTGGCGCTCGTGCCGTCGTAGGCAATCGGGTCAAGCTGGTCGTTGTTGCTGAAATTGCCGGGCGGGTTGTCGTTGACCTCTGCCGCCGGCCCCATGCCCAGGGCATAGGACTTGACCTTGTTGGCATTGAGGAAGTTGACCCAGGTGGCTTCCTCGCTGGCATTGATACCCGCACTGCCGCTCGGCTGATTGGGGATACCGTCGGAGAGGAAGTACGAGACGTTCTGCAACGGCTCGCCCGGATTATCGAGCAGCGTCAGTTTGCCTGCCGAGGCCCAAGCGGAAATCGCAGTGCTCAGCGCCGCATCGTAGTTGGTCGTAGCACTGTCGGGCGATTCCGGGAAACCGATCACCGCGGCCTTGGCCTGATCCACCGTCAGCCACAGGGTGCCGAAGGCGGAGGCGGAATTGGCGAACGTCACCAACCGCACCTTCACCTCGCCCATTGCCTCGTACTGCTCAAGCAGCTCGAGCACCGCCAACTTCGAGGCCTCCAGGCGCGACAGCCCACCAAAGTCAGCCGGGTCATTCATGCTGCCAGACACATCCAGCACGATCAGCAGGTTGGTGTTGACGTCGCCCGATGCCTCGCGGCTCTGACTGAGGTCCTGCGCCAGCGGCGAATCGTCGTCCACGGAAATTTCCAAGACGCCCTGCGCCGTCGAACCATTGCCATCGACCATCTCGTAGTCGAACTGGAAGTTCAGGTTGTTCTCCACGCTTCCGGAGACGGGCGCGGCATGATCCAGCGGCTTGAACAGCTGGAACTGGAAGGCCCCGGTGGCCGGGTTGGTGAGCGTGACGGTAAAGACCGGCTGCCCGCCACCCACGATCTGCGCGGTCAGCACCTGACCATTGGGGCTGACCTGGTATTCGACGGCCTGGCCGCCGGAGGTGATGGTGGGCAGCCCGTCGGGCAGCCAGGTGAAGCTGCCGAAACCATCGTTGCCGTAGTCGTAGCCGAGGCTGCCGCTGGCCGTTGTCGCGGCGCCGTCGTCGTCCTCGACGCCGCCGATGATGCCGCCGGCCAGGCCCTCTTCGTCGACCAGGTCGAAGACATAGCCGCCGGAGGGCACGTCGTCGACAAAGCAGACGTCCAGCTGGGTGCTGACCACGTCGTTATCGCCATCGACGACATCGACCTGGAACGAAAGATCCAGATCAGGCGGCAGGAACTGCTGTTCCAGCGTGATTTCCTGGATGCGATAGTCGCCAGCGTTGGAGCCGAAGGTCAGCTTGATGAAGCCGCCGGACAGCGAGGCCGCAGTGCCGGTGGTAAACACCGAATCGGCCAGATTGAAGCCGAACTGTGAACTCTCCGAGCCCTGGCCGTTGTACGTACCGGCGGCCACCAGGTTGTTGCTGCCGTCGTAGGCCTGCCAGTACAACTGATCGCCGGACGACAACTTCTGCACATCCACCACGGCCGAGTAGACCGTGGCACTGAAGGCCATGTGCAGCTGTTCGCCCACGTCGATCAGGTTGTTGCCGCCGACGCCGACGCCCTGATTGGAGGGATTGACCAGGCCGTTGCCGGTTAGCGTGACCGACAAGCCCTCGCCGCTCTGTACCAAGAAAGACGGCTGCGGCTGGCCGGCCTCGATGGCCTGCAGATCGAAGTCCGCGGTGGTCACCGGGCGCGCATTGACGATGGTCAGCTCGTAGTTGTTGCCATTGCCAAGCGCATTGGGGTCGTCGTAGACGGTGAGGACGAAGAACACCTCGCCACTGGCATCGCCCACCGTAGCGGTCAGCGTGGATACCCCGCCCTGCTTGACCACGGTGTAGAACAGCCCGTCAGCGGTCGGGCCGGCATTGGCGGAGAGATCGAAACCACCGCCGTCGCTGCCATAGTCGGCCTGGATGACGCCCTGGGTGCTGAACCCATCGACCTCCTCGATTTCGGCGCAGTCCGGCGGCGTGACGCTGGGGCCGTCGTCCTCGAAGACGATCTTCCCGCCGATGCCCACCTTGGAGGTGGCCACGTCGTTGTCGCCATCGGTGACCTTCAGCACCGC
>MTET01004266.1_pt3 | contig 19416 bp, 16 predicted proteins | sample 1042671 | NCBI WGS metagenome assembly MTET01 (sample SAMN06185814, study PRJNA358809) | soil metagenome | isolation source: garden soil control | place: India | collected 2015-05-23
GTATAAAGCCACTGGAGGCCCTCTAAAGGCTTCCAGTGGCCTTTATGCCGCTATTTGATTGAAAGATGTTTCAACCGCATATTACTTACTAGCAATGTAGCTAGCTAAAGGCTGCGCTGGTTTATACTTTTACCCGCATTCATCCTGAAGAACTCCGCTAGGGGGCTCTCTTCATCGGCATCCAAAGGAGATCTGCATGGAACTTTTCAAGTACGTAGGAGGCAGGCCCAAACTCGGTGTGACTCTGAAGGGGGTTCCACCCGTCAGTCCCGCTGAGTTTCACCAACAACAGGTCAAGACTTTCGAGCGCGTCTATCGCGAACAGATCGGCCAGGCGATTCGTCGCAGCGGCGGTCTCTTCAAACGCAGCCATTACAAAGACCTGCCGTCGCAGCACAAGGCGTTCGATCGTCTGCTGGAATTCATCGAAGCGCACCGTTACCAGTTGCTGGAAGTCGTCAAGGTCCCGCACGCCTCAGACGAATTCCACTGCCAGGCCAAGATCCTCATTCCGACTGAGCCGATCTACGATGAACAGCTCTTTGCTGGCGGGGTGCCCAATGGCCACCGCGGTTTCGTGATCGTGAGCTTCTTCTTCGGCCTGCTCGAAGAACACACGCGACTCATTCGCAACACGCTGGAAACGCCCGACTTCGATGCCTACACCCAGCTGAAGGAATTCCAGGACAAGAGCTTCGATCCTGAAGTGGTGATCCCTGGCGTACTCAAGAACCTGCGCGCCGATCGCCGCTACCTGGTCACTGGCTTGCTCAAGCCGCTGGTGTACGACAACTACTACCAGACGCCTGAAGGCATCATCTATCGCGTCGAAATCGACGGCTACGCGACCCAGGCCCCGTAAATCACGGCACGAAAAAACCACGAGCTGTGTATCGTCATGCGAGAATGAAATCGCATGTTTCAATGACTCACCAAAGGAAGAGCTCGGATGTACACATACGAGGAAGACAACGACGGCCATAAGGTCACCCATTCGATCATCGATCCGGATGGCCTGTTCCTGTGCAATGTCGAGTCCAAGCAGCAAGCCGAAGCGCTGCTCTCTCACCTCAATCGCTAATCCCGATGACCAAAGCTACCGCAATCCAGACCACCGGCCTCGCCGGCATTGGTTTCACCGATCCCGATACCAAGTCGACCGAAGTGATCGGTCGGATTGAAGCCAAGCAGGCAGACCACACCAAGGGCGGCAAGCGCCACCCGAAGGCTCACGTGCCGGCTAGCAACGAAGCGTTGCAGAAGCTTGCAGCGCACTTCAAGAACGGCATTCCGAACGGCCAGATCGCCGCGATCGGTGCCAGCACCACCAAGAAGAAGTAACCAGTTTCGAAGCAGTACCCATTCGCAGTACCCATCTTTTCCACTCACCCATCTGTAATAAAGGAAACATCATGTCCGAAGCAAACACCACCACCGACGCCGCAGCCGAAATCAAGTTCCGTCCGGAACTGGAAGAGCTGAAGGAAAAGTATCGCCCGCACGTCGTGGCCGATGCGAAGGCCGGTACGCTGTCGATCCCCCTGGGCGTCGTGTTCCAGAATGCCCCGGAAGGCATGACCGAGGCCACGTACGAACGTGACCGCAAGTTCCTCGACCTGACCAACAACGCACTGACCCTGCTGGGCGCCGAGAAGTCCGTCGAGCTGATGAAGGAAAACAAGGACCTGCAGCAAGTCACGATGCAGGTGCCGATCTGGAAGAAGGACAGCTACGAAGGCGTCTTCAAGCGCCAGGGCCAGTCGCGCAACGTGCGCACCGGCGAAGTGTCGAACTACGTGGGCGCCGTCGGCGTGGGTCGCATCAACGTGGTGTCGACCCGCACCCAGACCGAGATGGCCAACATCAAGTCGTACATGCGCCAGATGGCCGAGGCCGCCGATCTGTAAGACTTCCTCCCGGAAGGGGCAAGTGGTCCTGCCTCTGGTCGCAAGACTGGGAAGACCGCTCGTGGTGCAGGAATCGGAACCTGCTCGGGTTCGACCCGTAAACAAATCTCCTCATCAGAAACCACATCAGGTCACGGACTCGTGGGAGCCGTAGCTCCCACGTCAGTATTCCAAAAAGCGAGGACCTTCGGGTTCTCGCTTTTATGCCCTTGCTTGTTTTTTGTCTAAGGAGCGACCAATGCCGAATTGGTGTCGCAACGAACTGAAGTTCCGCTTTTGGGATTTCAAGAAGGACGCTGTGCCAGAAGCGGTGCGAGTGGAACAGTTGTTGGATTTTCTCAAAGAAACCAACGAGAACTTTGCCGATCGGCTTGAAGACATCAAGCTGTACGACAAGGAGTGGAAGACCAACACCTACTACACCGGTGTCCACGAACGCACTCCGTTCGACTTCAACAACCTGATCCCCTATCCCGAAAAGTTCAAGCAGATGGACAGGGATTTCAAGATCCTGACAAAGGAAGAGTACACGAAGAAGTATCCAGAAGCCTTCGTGGACTTTACGGGCAGAAAGACTGCCCATCCGGTGGATGGCTTCAACTTCGGTGGGTACGACTGGTGTGCCAAGAACTGGGGCACCAAGTGGAACGCCAACGCACCCGTCTATCTACCACAATACCGCACCATGATGTTCGAGACGGCATGGGCTCCGCCCATGCCTGTTATTCGAGAGCTGCATCGTCGCTTCCCCGACGGCCAGTTCTATTTCGAGTGGTATGAGCGTGGCATGGGGATCATGGGTGGCTGTCAGTTCATTCCTGAAGCCGACTGGTATCCCGAGGACATTTCGAGCTACGACACCTGGCTCATCGAGAAAGCCTTGAAGAAAGGTGAGCCGATGCCAGAACTCAAGTGGGAAGCCGGCAAGCCCTACCACGAATGGGAAACCGTCTACGGCGGCTTCAAGGGCGGTTGATCAATCGAAAGCATTTTCAGCCTTATATCATCAGCTTGAATAACGGACACTGAACCGTTGTCAATTCCTTCTTCCAAACTGGAGATTTGTACGATGAAACGTTCCATCCTGATTGCACTCGCAACGACGATGTCCCTGGGTCTGGCTGCCTGCGGTGGTGGCGGTGGCGGTGATTCCGCCGCCCCGAGCACCGATAATCCTCCTGCCCCGCAACAACCCGCACCTGCCGGCATCACCGGCAAGGCCATCGATGGCTACCTGGTCAATGCGCTGGTCTGCGTGGACCTGAACAACAACGGCGCTTGCGACGGCGGCGAGCCGAGCACCCGCACCGACACCAACGGCGGCTACTCGCTGCCGGTCGATGGCGCAGTCATCGGCAAGAAGCTGGTGGTGATGGTCGACGCCAACACCAAGGATCTCTCACGCCCGAATTACCAGTTCCCGGCTGCATTCGCCCTGACGGCGACGATCGACGGCACTGCCGGCCAGAACGTCTCGCCGCTGACCACCATGCACCAGTCGCTGATGGAACAAGGCGAGTCGGCTGACGATGCGACCAAGGCCGTTGTCGCCTTCGTGGGCGGCGCAGTGAACCTGCGTGACGACTACATCGCCAACGGCGACAGCAACACCACGGCCTTCGCCATGGCAGTGGTCGACAAGGTGGCGCAGTTCGCAACGAACGGTACTGCCAGTGCTGACGTGGTGCGCGGTCTGATGAACGCTATCGTCATCAAGGGCGGCATCGACAACGTGACGCAAGCCGATGTGGATGCGCAAGCGGCCAAGCCGGTGTACGCTACGGACGTGGATGCCAATTCGGCACTCGCAGCGCCGGTGTACGTCTACCTGGACACACGCTACGTGCAAGGTGTGGGTCAAGTCGATGTGCGTGCTCGCCTGGCGTCGGTTGACGGCGCTATTACCCAAACGCTGGAAGCGTATCAGAACGGTGCCTGGTCGACCTTCGACCCCAATACCGGGACGACCGCTGTGGGTTACTACCAACTGCGTGCTGACGGCACTTGGACGGGTCTGCTGAAGAGCGCTGACCTGTACAAGCCGATGGCTGTGCAGTCGGTGGGCGGCAACGCGCTGCAACTGACTGACGCTCTCACGGGCGCACAGGTCAAGCTGGAGTTCCGTCGCAATGGCGTGGGTGACAAAACCTTCCTGGAGTCGATGACTGGCTGGATGCAAAACGAGCAAGTCCGTCTGGGCCTGCAAGGCAAGTTCGCTGCCAGCAGCAATGGCCTGATCGGCATCCAAACGCGCGCCAACGGTCAAGTGCAGATCGACCTGAACACGTGCGGCGCCACCAGCCCGTTCAATATCACGGAAGACGGCATCACCCACTGCAACTGGCTGGGTGATCGCAACACGACCTACACGTCGCTGGATCAGCTGGTCGGCGTGCAGTTCGCCTGGTCCGGTCTGAATGTGACGCTGAACGCTGACGGCACGGCTGTCGGCGCCAGCCCGCAAACGAACCAACCCGTGACGACCTTCAAGTGGACGCGTGCTGCCGGCATCGCTAATGTCATCGTGTTCGACTTCGGTGACGAGGAGACCACCACCACCATCGGCTTTGCCAACGTCGGTACGGATGGCAAGTCCGCCATCGCTCTGCACAACGGCCGTATCCGTAGCGCCCGTTACCTGGCAGGCAACGTTGCCCAGTCCGTCCTGGGCTTTGACGCCGGTCTGTTCGACACGCTGTTCGCAGCGATCAAGAACGCCCGCTTCTAAGCCTTCAATCTGTCTTTGGCTGATTTGACCCCAGCCACAGGCCTGTCGTGCGGTACTCCGCATGTCGCACGATAGTGTTAAGGAGAGCCCTCTTTGGGCTCTCCTCTTTTTCTTCTTTATTTTTTTTTGTTTCAGCAGCCCGGAATATACGGTAACACGTCAGAACGCATAACGTGTTCCGACCAGATCTGCCAGTAATTCGGTTCAGGCAAGTACCAGATCATGCATGACAAACACGCTGCCAGCAGAGTATTGAAAGGTCGCATGTAATACGCTTGCACTTCCATTCCCGTGTCTCCGAAATAAACAGCAAAATAAAAAGCTGGAGGCCGAAGCCCCCAGCTTTTCTACAACGCGCGCAGTAGGGATTAGCCCAGCTGGATGTTGTTGTTCGGCAGCGATTCGGTAACTTCCTTGTAGCCGAAGCCCACGTCTTGGAGACGCGGTTCGACCAGAGTACCTTCGCCGATACCACCGTTGTTGGTGTCGTACTGCGTGAACGCCTTACGAGCCATCGGGTTGGCGCCGAGGATGTTGATGTTGTCGAGCAGCTGCTGGCAGTAGTAGTCGACACCCAGGCCCACTTGCGTGATGGCCGTGAAGGCGATGTCGTACTGCAGAGCCTGGCCGGCCTGCGTGAGGTCGCGCTGGCTTTCCGAAGTGGCCAGACGGCCCGACGGGAACATGTTCGTGCACAGATACGAGCGCACGACCTTCGTGTGCGTCGGGTCCGGCTCGATGAATGCCACCGTCATCGCGTAGTAGTCGGCCAGCATGGCGTTCGGGCGCGAACCCACTTCCAGCAGCGTCGACACGTTCGCGATCTTCGAGTTCGCGTCCATCATCAGGTTGGAGACCCAACCTTCCAGGAACGACTTGACCGGCAAGCCGTACATTTCCTGCCACGTGAACTGCGGGTTCGAACGTTCCCGGGTCACGTTGGTGAAGTCCTGGTGCATTTCACCAGCGCCACCCACCGGGCTGGTTTCTTCGACGTGCACTTCCATCGTCGACACCAGGCCCGTGATCTTCAGCGCGCGCAGCTCAACGAGCGAACGCAGCGATTCGATCCAGTAGGCGGGATTCGGCAGATCGTTGAACCCGAGGGGGGCTTCGATCAGCAGCGCAATCAGCGGACGGCTGATATACGGTTGGTTGGAGATGATCTGGTTCAGCTGCGGGGCGATACCCATCTGGCCGCCGTAGCGCAGATCCAGCATCACATTCTGACGGCCCTGGGCGTAGGCAATGTCTTTGCCCAGGATCGCTTCAGTGAGACGTTGCGTCATCTTGGTTCTCTTTCAGTGACGGTTGTAGAAAGCGTGCTGAGTTGCCCCAGCACGCTTACCTTGACCTTAGGCCGTGGTATCGGTCAGATCGTCCAGACGGTACGCTTCCAGCTCCAGCGTATTGACGGTCTTCATGTTGGCCGCGTAGATCTTGATGCGGGTCGACCAGCTGTAGCCGCGGTCCAGGTCGGCCTGGGTGAAGAACACCTCGGGCACGATCACGAAACGCTTGTCGAAACGGTCCTTCACGTCGTCGTTGATGAACTTCTCGACGTCGCGCTTGAGCACCGCGTTGGTACGGGTGTCGGTGCCGGTGAAGTTCAGCCACGAACGGAAGCCAACCTTCTCCAGCTCCACGCAGGCCATCATCGTGAAGAAGCTGTTCAGGACCGACGTGTCGTCGTCGTACACCGTCTTCAGTGCCGGGAAGAAGACCGAGCGGCGGGTGAACGACTGCACCCAGACCAGGCAGTTCTTCCAGTCGGTGTTGCGCACCGAATCCGGCTTGAACGTGGCGTTCACGTTCTTGAAGCTGGTGACTTCCGACAGCGGCGCGCTGTCGAACGACAGGCCCGGCTTCCAGCGGCCATCGCCAGCGCCCATGTAGTCGGCGGCCTTCTTGGCGATTTCCAGCGTGAGCGGCAGGCGACGCGGATACTTGCTGTCCAGGAACTCGCCCGAGTGACCCACGACCATCGCGCGGACCACGTGCGTGCCGAACACTTCCGATTCCGGATAGAGTTGGGCGCGCGTACGCAGCGACACGGCGATCGACGACTCTTCGCTCGGCGTGAGGGTTTCGCCCAGCACGTCGTGCGTCGACAGCAGCACAGCCATGTCCTTGCGGATCGCGATGGCCGACAGCAGGTCGTACTTGGTCTGCAGCGGGAAGCCGGAATCGATGATGATCGACTCGCAGTTCACCACGCGGTTCATCAGTTCGCTGTTCGGGTTGGCGTATTCCTTCACGCGGGCCGAAACCAGCGTGGCCAGGACCGACTCGTTCATCGTGCCGTCCGAACCACCGCGCGCGTAGAACACGCTGTTTTCCGACAGACGCACCGTGTCCGTACCTTCCGTGTCCAGCTGGAAGGCGTGGTACGGCACGTTCTTCGAGGACACGCCGCTGATCAGGTTGATCAGGTACAGTTCTGCAGCCTTGTCCGTACCGGTGATGTCCGAGAACTCGTCAGCCACCAGGGCTTCCGCGTCGTATACCTTGCCCAGCACCTTCGCCACGGTAGCGTCGTAGGTGTGCAGACGACCGAAGGGACCTTCGATCGGAGGCAGGTTGGGATCGTCCACACTGCGGTAGGCGTCGATGAACACGTCGCCGACGTAGAGTTCCTTGTCGGTGTTGCGGTCGATGGCGCCCGGCTTGAACGTCACTTGCACCGAGGTCTCGTCCTGCGTGGTGCCGACGATCTTGCCGGTCGACAGTTCGTCATCGCGGCGCAGGCAAGCCATGCGGAACGGGTAGATCTTGCCTTCTTCGAGCAGACGCTCGTCGAGGGGCGACAGACCCACGGCGGTCTCGGCCCAGATACGCAGGCCGGAGTTGTTGCCATCGGCGCCGAAGTACGGAACTTCGAGGTCCTTGATGGGGTACAGCACCGACTGCGTCGCGCCGTCGGTCATGGCCCCAGGTTGTTCGACGCCCAGGCCGAATTGGTCGGCAGGGATCTGCTTGACCACCCAGCGGGCGAACTGGCCTTGCACGGTCTGTGCCGGCACAACGGGCTTCGGCAGGCCGTCCTCGTCCAGGACGATCGAGCCGTCGCTGTTACGCTGATAGACCGGCAGGGCCTTGGTGATCATGTCCAGCGACAGACGCAGGGTGGCCTTGGGGCCGGCGTCAGGCGGGAGCACGCGCTCGAACATCTGGATCGCGCCCTTGGCGTTGATCGTGTTCGACAGCACGGTGGTGTGCGTGGCGTATTTGCTACGTTCGTCGAAGGACTCGGCGCCGTAGATCAGCGTGCGGGAATTACCCACAACCAGCTCGCCAGCGCCGACAGGGCCGGACTTGGCGAAGCCGTAGATCCTTGCGAGGAAGGTCGGAATTGCCTCGCGCTCTGCCGAAATGGGACGACGGCTCTTGTCGTTGATGCCTTTCGGGTAGATACGCGGTGCTGCCGAAGTGATAGTCACCATGATGAGATTCCGTTTGATATAAGACGATAGGTATCGAGCTGGCGGCTTATGGATTCGCTGCGCACTGTCAACCCGTGAATTGATTGCCTTCCTGTCCGAACGACCCGTCGATCATTTGTCGCGTGAGCGACTGTGAACAGGCAGTGTTTCAGATGCTCCACCATCACACGCCAAAGCCTGGTGAGGACTTTGCTCCATTTTCATATGTGACGCTGCGCAAGCACAGCCGTGTGAGCACAGTAGTTTTATGACAGCCGTGAGGTCAGGCCTCAGGCTACTTCATCGTGTTTTCGAAACAACATAGATCTAGCAAGTATTTACTTACTAGATCCGATGAAATAAAAAGCAAGCCAATAACGGAATGGCTCGCGCTCATAATAAATGATGCTTGCGCGACCTATTGATCAACAGGTATTTTTTCTACCAGTCGAGCACCAAGATGACCATTTTCAACTCTGCCTACCAGACGAGCGCCACGGCGGGTTACTCCGTCACCAAACTGGAGTCCGCGCTGGAGCAGGCTTACTACCACGGCGCTACACAACAAATGCGAGAAAACGTGCACATGGTGCGCGAAGGTCTCAATGGCGGTGTGGCTGGCGTGCCCTCGTTTAACTTCCCGTTCGTCCTGAAAACCAAGGACGAAGACGTGGCGTTCTTCGATGCCCGCTCCTTTGTGGGCAACGACATCACCGGCCAGATGCGGGTGCGTGATGAAAACGAACTGCAGGCCCGCACCATCCAGGCCCAACTGGCTCTGGATTGGCATCACGGCTACCAAGCCCGGGTGCGTGACCTCTCGCCCCTTCCGCTGATCGTCTACGCCCACTGGATGGGCGAGCAGGTTGGTAAGCGGTTTGCGCTGGACATGCGTCAGCAACTGCAAGTGTCGGTCTTCGCTGCCATCTTTTACCTGAACTGTTTCTGGGACAAGGTGGAAGCCACGCAAGAAGACGCTGCGTATCTGCTCTCGGCCATCACTCGTACCTGCGGCTATCGCCATTCGGACGTGGTGGACATTGTCGAGGCCCATCCGATCATCCGCGACGTGACCGAGCTGTGCGAGAAGATCAAGGCTCACACGCAGGCCGTGCGACTGGAAGACTTCAACCCCGCAACGCTCTACGCGGTAACCGGCGGCACCTGGTTCGGCAACGCTGGCAAGGAGCTGGTCGCCGTGGGTCTGGAATACCCGCCGGTGTGGATCACGCTGATGTTCCAGGCGATTGCCAACCGCAGCTTCAAGAAGGCCGCACTGGCGGACTTGGTGAACCGTAGCACGTATCGCAAGTACCACGAGCAATTCGTGCGGGGTGTGGCATTCCTGGGCCTGCCGCATAACGAGACCTCGTCCTGGTAAGGCGCATCCAGCCATTTAGAAAGCGCTGCTCACTTCGGTGGGTAGCGCTTTTTATTCACTTTGCAAGGAAGGCTCTGTATGAGCGACTATCAGATTTCGGATGACTTCCTGCTCAACCATGCGTACAAAAACGTATGGTGCACTCCCGAGCAGGATAAGCAGGCCAACATCCGTCCGGCGAGGATCACGCCGGAGAATGGGGTCTGGACCAACTTCTCGTATTACTGGCGCAAGATCCAGTTGCCGGTCACCGGCAATAACGCTCGCTTTCACGTCTATCAGATTGGCCAAGTCCATCCGGCCCTCCTGGGATTGCAGTCGAAGCCTGGTGTGTGGATTTCTGCCAAGGACGTGATGGAACAGGAAAACGTCCTGATGGATGTCTTCACTGGCAAGGGCGTGATGATTCCGCGTTCGCTGGTGTGGTATATCGTCACGGGCGACAAAAACCTTTTGATCGCAGTGCGCAAGCCGAGCGAAAGCCCGGCCAAGCTGGTGGATGTAGATCTGGAAACCGAGCCGGTGTTTATCCGTCTCTACTCCAACGCCTACTTCAACAGCGTACGTGACACCTACGGCTCACCCGCCATCAAGGTGGGGACGATCAAGGCCGATTCGATTCAGACGATCAACGACTTCCAGACCGAGATCAATGCGTTGCCGAGCTACGGCGGTAAGCTGCTGTATGTGAACGGTCGTCGGGTGGACAAGATTGACCTGGTGTCGGCCAAACCGGGCGACTATATCGAATACGTGTTCGATGCCTCGGTCAAGCGTGAAGTGGTGTTCAAGGTGCGCGATCTGCAGGAGTTCGAGTCCACGCTCGATAGCCTGCACAAGTTCCTGCTGCACTATCCGGGCACGATCGACACGATCGACTACCAGGACGACATCGATCTGTATCTGGGGGAAACCTGGAACACCAACCGCTGGCGCGGGGTGTATGTCCATAAGCTCGATAGCCGCACGATGCGCAATGTGACACATCGCGACTACTCGGTGCCGGTGGTGCGGATCGACGGGACGCAGGCTGCGAACAGTTTCCTCGCCAACGCCACACTGGAACTGCGCCTGACCGTTCGGCATTCCGGCTGGCAGCGACCGCTGGTCTATGAGAACGCCCGCATCTTCGAACTCTACAAGTTGCCGGACGCTAAGGTTACTGAGGCGATGCTGGGACTGGATGCAACCGTGTCGGTGTGGTCAGCAGCCTCCCTGGAGGCCAATGCTTACGTAGCAATCATGCGCGCCAAGCAACGTGAGATCACGCGACAGATGGTGCAGCAAGCCTATGGCTACAATGCCATGTCGAAGCTGCTGGGGGATACGCCGACCAAAGCCACAGCATTCAGCGGACAGAAGGTGATCACCATTCCGTTGGGCCTGGTAGGTTGTGCGACGGTGTATGAGTACGATGCCGATGGTCGACTACTCTACTACACCCCGCATACGGTGGACAACACCTATACCTGCCAGCATCCGGATGCCGTGTTTGCCGAAGTCATTTACGGTGTGGGTGGGGTGAGTCTGGATATTCGGGATGTGACGACTACCGGTACGATCGATCCGTTGGCCAACTATCGTTTCTACGTGGCGCCCAGTGTGGCGGGCGTGAAGACCGGACCGTGGCAAGACAAGACGGGCGATCCCTACTATCTCATCAGCGGCAACACCTACACCTGGGTGACCAGTGCTGCGCCGTACAACCGTGTGCTTTCCAACAAGAAGCACCTGGCGTACGACTTCGAGATGGCGCCGTTGGCGGGTGCGTTCGAGTTCGACATCACCTATCTGCAAGGCGGCACGTACCTGAAGCTGGACATGCCGCTGGGTGAGGCTGATCTCTTCATGAATGGCTACTCGTTGATCGAGGGGTTGGATTACATCATGAAAGACGCCCGGGTCGTGATCACCACGAAGAAGTATTTCGATCAGACACTCGCTAAGCAGAAGTTCACCGTGCGCTACACCGGGTTCTGCAACAAGGACATGACGCGTACGCCTGCTCCGGACGTGGGTTTCGTGTGGCACGGCAACCTTTCGGCCAACAAGCGTTACGACATCCGTGACGACAAAGTCCTGCGGATTGTTTGCGGTGGCGCAGTCCGTCTGCGGGAGGATCTGGAGTTTGCGGAAAACGGTGTGGAAGTGAGCATCGTCAATGCACTCAACGGAGCGCCGTATGCCATTCGGGATATCGTTGTTCCTATGAACAACTACCTGATCGGCGAAGCCGGTGTGGCAGACCAGACCTACGCCTTCCGGGACAAGTCGATTGCGATCGATAACGAGGTGAGCGATTACCTCACGCGCTTCTTGCCCGAATCTGATCCGGACGAAGTCAGCACGATCACCAACCGCTACACGCTGTACAGCCCCTTCTTGTCGCGCATTATTGACGACCTGAAGTCGGGCGTGCTCGCAGACGACAAGTTCTACGAGCACTTTGGTGACGACTGGCTGCGTGGGCGCTTGGCTGCCTACGAGCGTCTGCTGCCGTACGATCCGATCTCGGGCTTCACGCCGGATGATCGCTATGTGGTGGTGCATCCGCATCCGTACCCGTACTTCGTGGACCTGGACATGTACCAGTACCGCGTGGTGCTGCGTGCGGCAAAGATCTACGCACCGAACGTCGACCTGGCTTCCACGATCCACGTGCTGGAGTTCTAAGGCATACAGGCCAGGGGTTGCTCCCCTGGCCGCATCATCCAAAGGTTTTACATGACGACTACTTTGAATCTCACTGCTACCCCGGGCAGCGATGGGGTGATTCCCATCTATAACCCCGAGGGCATGTTTGCGATCTACGCCCTCAAGGACATCTACCTGTACGAGGGCACGGGTGGCGCGGGCAAGGTCGTGCCGAACGTTGGTGACCTGATCGCTGACACGCAGAACAAGACCACCAGCTCCTGGTGGATCGTGACGGCGCTGGACGTTGATCTCAAGGCTTCGATGGAGCCGTGGGGCAACGTTCCGACCCAGACCATTTCCGACCAGGACATCCTCACGGGTCCGGGCCGTCTCACCCACAACAACACCTATCGTGTCTACCTGGACAAGTCGGTCACGCCGTACGTGCTCGCAGTGGACAACCGACTGTCGTTCAAGGGCACGATCTCGCGCTACGCCAAGATCCTGCGCCAGGACGGCTCACCTTCGGACCTGAAGGTGATCTCGGCCTACTACGACAACATGGGGACGTTGCTGGGTCAGGACATCACCCTGGAACTGGTGGGGGTCGAGGCTGGCACCAACCGTAGTGAGTACGCGGTTCCGGTGTGTTACACCATGGAAGACATCCCCAACGGGGAAGTGCTGACCCTCATCGCTTACACCGAAGAAGGTCATCCGTCGTCGATCAACCAGCTGACGGTCGAGAACACCTCGTTCATCCGTCACCGCAACAACGCCGAACGCTACGTTACCGGCGTATCGCTGGTGTCGCCATTCATGAGCGAAACCGATCCGAACCTGATCCTGCTGCCGGTCAACGTGCCGCTGCAAGGTCTGTACTTGAAGGGTCGGGTACACTTCTCGGATGGCTCGATGAAGGAATACCCGGTCGACGGCACGCGCTTCAAGCTGCTGGGTATGGAAAGCTATCTGGCAACCATGGTCAACCAGAAGCTGCCGGTATGGCTGCGCTACACGCCGCTGCCGGACGAAACCGTATATGGGTCGTCCAGTGGTTTCGTGAACGAGCCGTATTCGATCAAGACGATCGAAGCGAAAGGTGCGTACAATGTCCGCCTGTACTGCTATCCCGAGTGGGTCGGTCCGCTCAATGGCTACAGCCTGCGCTGGTTCTTGCACAGCGCCGAGCGCAATGCGCGCTACGACGTTACGCAGTACGTGCAGTTTACGGTTAACACCCCGGCATTCCAACCGAAGGCCTACGGTGTCAATCAGCTGCTGAGCGTCTCGGTCAACCTGAAGGACGTCAATCCGCTGTACGAGAACTTCCGCCACGCGCAGACGGTTCAGGTCGTGCTGTGGCGCGACGGCACCGAGCGTGAGACCAACTGGTCGATCCAGTTCGAGAACGGCCAGGACCCGGCCTACGGTCTGGAGACGTTTGGTCGTCTGGAGTTCATCAACGTCAACTACTACAAGCTGAATCTGGCTTCGGGTTGCGCGACGTTGGAAGAATGGCTGGCCAAGCTGTACTCGCCGATGAAGCCGATCTTCGACTCGAAGAAGGAAGTGGCAGCACCGATGCCGACGCACTTCCGTGTGCGCACTGCCAACGAGGTCCAGGAGAAGGACATCGCGCAGTGGAACCACACGCTGCAGATGCTGGCAGGTCTCTCGATCAACGGCAACGTCTACATCGAGTGGATCAACAAGACCCCGGAAACGGATCTGGAGCTGGGTACGTCCGGCCTGATTCTGTGGGACAACGGCGGCACGGCACTGCCCGACGTGGTGGTGAACTGAGACTAAGCTTCAGGCATAGCGAGAGGAGGGGACTCCCCTCCTCTCGTTTTTATGCAGTAATTAATGTGGAAAGCCTATTCGCGTAGCGATTTCCTTACGCTGAGCATAGCTTAGCGTAAAAGGAGGCGCGGATAGACTACGATCACCCACATATTGGAGCCCCCTATGCCGATTCTTTTTCACAAGGACTGGGCAAAGTATCCTGGCGCTATCGTCGATGTAGATACGAAGAACCGTAGCTTCGTGCGACTGGCTGTGTTGTATCGCGGCCTTGGTGTCAAGAACCACGCCTTCTTGCTGGCACTCGTCAATCCTGCTCTGAAGGGCATTGACCCGCATGCCAAAAACCTGACCGACACTCAGAAGGCACTCATTGCCTTGGAGTGCGCCATCAATCCCTGGTATTATTTCCGCGAAGTCGCGCGAGCACCGGCTATCGGTGGCGGCGACGTCGTGATGCAAGAGGCCAACCGAGGGAACATCGCGCTATATTGGTTGTTCTTCAACCACGTGATGACTTTCCTCATCCAGATCCGTCAGACTGGTAAGTCATTCTCAACTGACTCACTGATGACATACCTGATGAACATCGGTTGCCGTGATACGGAAATCAACCTGCTCACGAAGGATGACAAGCTGCGCGCAGCCAACATCCAGCGTCTGAAGGACATCGCTTCGGAACTGCCGACGTACCTGAACCAGCAGTCGCGTGACGACGCCAACAACACGGAAGAAATCACCCGTGTGCGTCTGAAGAACCGTTACCGTACCCATGTGCCGCAGGCTTCCGCTAAGCGCGCACTGAACCAGGGTCGGGGTATGACCTCCGGTATCTTCCACATCGACGAAGGTCCGTTCCAGCCGAACATTGCCATCGCACTGCCGGCCGCGCTGGCTGCTACTGGTGCTGCTGTGGACCGTGCAAAAAAGTCGGGCGCTTACTACGGCACGATTCTGACCACGACCGCAGGCAAGAAGGACGACAAGGACGGTGCGTTCATTTACCGTATGGTGAGTGAGTCTGCCATCTGGAGTGAGAAGTTCTTCGATGCAGCCGATCAGAACGCGCTGTACGATATCATCCGTAAGGCCAGCCCGAAACGGCGTCTGCGGGTGAATATCACGCTGAACCACCGCCAGCTCGGCAAGACTGATGAGTGGCTGATGGAGAAGCTCGAAGAATCGGTGCAGACTGGTGACGACGCCAACCGCGACTACTTCAACATGTGGACGTCGGGTAGCCAGTCTTCGCCGCTCTCGACGACGATCCTGGAAGCCATCCGGAATTCGGTACGCGGTAACGAGCACACCGACATCAGTCGGGTGGGTTCCTACACCACGCGCTGGTACTTGATGGAAGACCAAGTCGAGCAACGCATGTTCGATTCGACTTACGTGATGGGTTGCGACTCGTCCAACGCCTCGGGCGGGGATGATTGTGCATTCTACGTGATGGATACCCAGACACTGGAAACGGTGTGCGTGGCGAACATCAACGAGACCAACCTGATTCACTTGTCGAAGTGGATTGCGCAGTTCCTGATCAAGTGGCCGACTGTCACGTTCATTCCTGAGAACCGTTCCTCGGGACAGAGCATCATCGACTACCTGATCATCGAGCTTTCGGCAGCAGGGATCAATCCGTTCAAGCGCATCTACAACACGGTGGTGCAGGAGAAGCAATCCAACGAAGTGCAGTTCGAGGAAATGCAGCGTCTGGTGGCGCGTGGCAACCACGAACAGTATTCGCGCTTCAAGAAATGCTTCGGCTTTACCACGTCGGGCGGCGGCGTCACGTCGCGGAGTGCTTTGTACTCGGAAACGTTGCAACTCGCTGCGAAGCGGTCGTGCGATCGGATCTACGACAAGGTGCTGGCGGACCAGATCAACAGCCTCATCACCAAGAACGGCCGGGTGGATCACCCGCCGGGCGAGCACGACGATATGTGTATCGCATGGCTGTTGGCGCACTGGCTCATCACCAAGGCGAAGAACCTGCGTTACTACGGCATCGATCCGTCCCTGGTCGGTTCGTTGCTCAACGACTCGGGTGCAGACGCCGATCCGCAAGCAATGCAGGAGAAGAAGGAGCAGCGTGCCTTGCGCGAGCGGATCAATGCATTGGCCGAGCGGATTGGTCAGTCGCGCGATCTGTTTGTCACGGCACGGTTGGAGCAGGAGATCCGGGCTCTCTCGTCACGCATCATCATCGAAGAGAACGAAATCTTCAACGTCGACAATCTGATCCGAGAAGCGAAGGAGAAGAAGCGGACTGAACGCGCTAGCACGGGCGGTGGTTCGCAATGGCAACAACGCGGCGCAGGTGGTTCGTGGAATGCCCACGCGGCCTCTTACGGCAACAACCGTCGTTGGGGCACCTAAGCAACATAAAGGCCAGGAGGGTCTCCCCTCCTGGCCGATATGCCGTTAGCGATTGTTCGAGTAGTAGTTCATGGTGTACGCGCGCGATACCATATACAGCAACACACCCGTACGCACCGAGGCCACGACAGCATCAGTACGCGAATCTACTGCAGGTCGAATTACTTCCTCGACGAGATCACGCAGCTCCAGCAGATCCGGGTCCGTGGAGCGTGACGACGTGTACGCGCCTTTCAGACGCGTGAGCATGTCGGCCAAGTTCACGTTCGAACGCAGGCTGATGCGGTTGTCGGCCAGATAGGCAAACGCGTGCACCATCGCCAGGTTCACGATCCGTTCGATCTTCTGGTGGTCGGTCCGGAAATAGTTCTTCGAGAGATGCTCCAGCGCCGAGCTCAGGTGCTTGTAGCTGGCCGAGGGCATGATCTTCGTCACCACCATCAAGAGCTCTTCCCGGATGAACGAGGTCTTGTCTGCCAGAATCGACTTCAGGTAGTTGGTGTAGACCACCGGACCACGCGTCTTGTCCTTGAGGATCTCTTCACCATCCACACCCGCCACGGCCGAAACGGAAGTCACCTTGCCGCCTGTCAAGCGCACGCGTTCCATCACTTCCCGCATGTTCTTGATATACCCCTTGAGCGCACCGTGAATAGCGTTGAGCATATCCACGACTTCCTTGTCGGAGTCCATGCGCGAGATGGCTTTGTAGTGCGGCGAGTGGTTCGAGAGGATTTCATCGCAGCGGTGTGAGAGCAGACCGAGCCACGACTTCTTTTCCTTCAGGATGAACTTCATGTTCAGCGCAGCGTACGTGGCTTCTGCCACCTCACGGGGAGCAGGGTACGGGAAGAAGCGAAACAGGATCGAGGAGATGTACTTGAACTGCAGGATCAACAGCACATCGAACATCGCCTGACGCTTCTGAGCTGCCGGCAGCGACGAGTGGAAGAACTTGTGGACCAGGTAGGCACACGACAAGTTCATGACGTTGGACGACACGTGCCATTCTGGATTGATACCAGGCAAGGCATGCAGGTGTTCGCGCAGCAGTTCCTCGTCGGCCTGGATCACGTTATCGAACCAGTTGTTCTTGTCCGAGTCGATAAAGCGCACGACTTGCACACCCAGCAGGTTTCCACCGAAGAACGCTGCGTGGTCTTTGTTGCGGTTGATGAAGTTCTGCTTGTAGCGATGGATAGCGCTGGCGAGCTGCTTGTCGAACTCCAGGTCCTTGGCTTCGCCTTCAAAGACTTCTTTGACGATACGGTACATGAAAAGAGTCCCTTGTAGAGATAATGGGTCAAGAGGCGCGAGTGCGCACAGGCAGCATAGGGACAGGGCATTGCTGCCCCATCCCGGTTGAGACGCGTGGCGAGCCTCTAAACGCCTTACAAGGTTATCCCTTGCGAACCTTGCGGTATTTCACCACCATCTGCACGGATTCGATTGCGATCTCTTCCATGCCGGGCTGGCCGGAAACACCTACGATATGCAGGTGGGACTTCTGCGGCACCACCGGAGCCGACGGATCGGTCTCCACGGTCTCGACCATCACGAAGTCGATATCGTCGACCTTGCTGGCGGCGTCGAGCATGGTGTTGATCGCCGTGGGCTTGTCGTCCGTGGCCGGCACCAGACCCACTGCCTTGCTGATGCGCGAGAACAGTTGTTGCGGGTTGTTGATCTGGCCGTTGGCCTGCACGTATTCGGTCGTGAGCGACTCAGCACCCACACCAGGGATCTGGATGGGTTGTGCGAGGTTCTTCTTCGAGAGGGTCTTGTTCAGGGCTTCGGTAATCGCCGAACCCAACGGGCCTTGCATAACCACGACTGCGTTCTCCTTCGCCTTGGGATCTTCCGCCGGCTTCTGTTCGTTGGGTTGTTGGGTCTGATCCACCGACTCCTGGCCAGTGGTCGTGACAGCCTTGTCACCACAGCCACTGCACTCCGTGCCTGGCCGTTGCTTGATCGTCTTGGTCGGCTCTGCGTTCTGCAGAGCTGCCGACATAAAGCTCTTCATGATGTTTCACCACAAGTGGGTTAGTCTAGAATGCAGTCCTCTGGTGGGACTGCACTACGTCTCATAGTAAGACTAAAAATTACAGTCTGTCCCCTAATACTTTGATCAGTGTGGTCAGGAGTGAATGCGCTGATTGGGGGGATAGAAGTGAGCTGCGCTAGGGAACGATGTAACTTAGTGAAAGACAGGTTAGCTACTATTCCGGACAGACGCCAACGAGCGTCAGTCCGTAGCTATGAGATAGCTAATCCATCATCTTCAGATGATAAAACCCGAATAACATAGTTCTAGGCTAGGGGGCGTTGCCCCCTAGCCTATTATGCCATTTTGATATACACAGGATCATTAGATAGGGGTATTTTCTTACTTAGAGAGAAAGAGCATAGTAGAAGTGTATTAGACATCACATCCCATTCAAATCACTGTACCTTGAAAAAAAGGAAACCTAGACGAGCGACAGCGAGCGCTTGTTTAGGGCGCGCCAGCGGATATTTACCCGCTTGGTATGAAGCGGGAGACTTTTTGCTTCGTAGTCGCATTGCTGGTAGGGAAAAAGAAGAAGAGGCAAGTGTTCCATTAATGACTATGTTATCCATAGCGCACTTTAGGGAAGAGCGTCATGGGTCATCAATCTCAAATTTTTTTCAAGAGTACATCATGACTGAGAATGATACCTTACACCTGTGGTACAAACCGTACGGCGGGGTGATGGGTGACGGTGACGTCGTATTCGTTGACCGCTACAGTAAGCGGTTCTATCCGAAAACGATGAATGAACTCGCCAAGCAATTGCATCGCGCAGCGGCGAAGATCACCAAGTTGTGTGCCAAGGGCACGTTCGAATATCGGCTGCGTCATTACACGAGGCAGGCCACTGGTCGCTACGTGATCGAGGAGACGTTGCAGGACGCGAACGATGCGCTGGGCCTGACGATGGGCATTCAGGCCACCACGCCTGAAGAGCGCCGGATGTTCAGCGAATGCTTCAAGGACGAGAAGGGCGGGGGTACAACTGCAGTGCAGGCTGCAGTAGCCTACCTGGAAGACTCGATCGAGAACGAGAACCACAAGTGGGCAGGCATCAAGATGCGCGATGGTCAAGACGCATTGCCTGTGTTGCAAGAAGTGAT
>MTET01001152.1_pt1 | contig 19071 bp, 15 predicted proteins | sample 1042671 | NCBI WGS metagenome assembly MTET01 (sample SAMN06185814, study PRJNA358809) | soil metagenome | isolation source: garden soil control | place: India | collected 2015-05-23
ACCGATGTGCTGGCCGATCGCGATGGCCGGGCTTTCAGCGCCGAGAAATATCTGCAGGGCCTGCCGGTCGGCGACCAGCAGCAGCCCGGCAAGGCCTTGACGCATGCGTTCTCAAGCATAGCTCAAAGCCGTTACTGATCTTCAATTACGCGGGGGATCGGATGACGAACTGAAAGACGGTTCCAGACGGATGGCCGAGCTATACAACGTACTTCCCGCGAAGCGGCGAACCATTCGTCAAGATCACACTCTAGGAGATTGATTATAACGCCACCTGATGATGTCAGGTTAAGCGTGCAGCCGACCAATGCGGTCAGTCGCTGACGGAGTTCGCGCATACCTCCATTCTACGATTCGCAGACAACGTGGTAAGTGGGCGGTTGATTGTCATGACTTCTGAAAGGTTTTCGGGTTTTTGCTTGGCTTTGTCTGAACCGGCTGCATCGGTTCCGGAAATGGTCTAACTGATCGACCGTGCCATGGCGGGCCATGCCCGCAGCTGGGGCGAAATGCGCGCCAGAAACATCTATGGCAACAGTATCGAGATCGGTAACCTCGATGTCGATGCTTACAGCCTCGGCCTACTGGACGCACAGCTGGGAAGACGAAGCCTATTTCGACGCTATCGTCATGCATTCATGGCTCCGCATTGATACGGAATCAGTCGCGGACTATAGTTCCTGCCTCCATGGCATGAATGGATGGTCTCTCGAAGCAGACAAGAAATTTTCGATCAGCGAAAAATGGGTGATCGAACCGCAGGCACAGATTTATTGGCAATACCAGCAGCCGATATTTCGACATCACTGGAGCGTCGTTTGAATATAGTGCTGGCAGTATTCAACGGCCCTTGGCGCCGCACACTTACTGCAATGGAAGGCAGATCTCCTTCTTAGTCACCCAGATTGATATCGAACAAGGCCATCATTTTTTCGCGCACTCTAGCCGTTCTGGTAGCAGATGATTTGTTTGGTGCAGTAGAACATTCAGGAAGTTCTGTGTAACAGGGTTGTCGGTTGAGAGGCTTACCGCATAGACATCAGCTACCAACGGGGGATGTTGAAGAGTCCGATAAATCACATTGGGACGCGATAGCTGGCTGACGGACTCAGGGGCTAGTGCAACACCGAATCCCGCCGCAACCAAACTGAGAAGCGAATATGACTCAACGACTTGCTGAGTGATACTCGGCACAAAACCGTTAGCGATACAGGCGTTCAGCAAATAGTTTGCAAAGCGGGAGTCCGCCAACCTTAGCGAGACATATTTTTCGTTGTTTAACCACTCAAGCCGAATGCTTTCGTGGTGTGCAAGACGATGATCAGCCGACAGAACAACGACGATCTTTTCGGGCCACGCCAGTTCAAGAGTGAGATCAGAATCTTCGGGCGGACTTCTGAGTATACTAAGCTCGGTTCGCCCGGCCTTCAGCGCAATGATTTGTTCTCCGGGAGACATCTCATGTGTGCGTACTTCAACGTCGGGATATTGAGCACAAAACGTATTCATTATATGGGCGAAATGACCAATCAAAATTGAGCCGGTTAGGCCTATATTCAGCACACCAGAATTTCCCTGACCAATTGATCTCGCGTGTTCAGATGCCATCTTTACTTGTTCGAGGATAGACAGCGCTCTTCGGCGGAACACTTCGCCAGCTTTGGTCAGTGTGACACGCCTGCTGGAGCGTTCGAACAAGTCCACGCCAAGTTCTATTTCCAATAGCTTTATCTGATGACTTAACGGCGGCTGCGATATCCCGAGCCGCTGGGCTGCTGTGGTGAAATTGAGCGCATCCGCCACTGCTAGAAAATACCGAAGATGTCGAAGCTCCATGGTCTCACCTCCATCCATATTTTCTTTGAATAGAGAGTAATCAATAAAATATTGGACGTCTAGGTTGTATCGTCAGATGCTATTGGAGGGCGATGGTGACAGGTAGTCCAACGAAGATACCTGACTGCATCGGAGCGGACCGTGTTGGATAACCCGCAGCGCTGATGCTAATAGCCCCATTGAGAGGGAGGATCAAATGGCGCGTTTTTTCAAGTCCCTGTTTGGGCAAGTTATCTTCGCATTAATCCTAGGTATATTGGTGGGCGTATTCTGGCCCCAGTTTGCTGTATCGTTAAAACCACTGGGCGATGGCTTCATTAAGCTCATTAAAATGATTATCGCTCCCTTGGTTTTCTGTGTTGTGGTCCACGGAATTGTTGGAGCCGGGGACCTGAAGAAGGTTGGCCGCGTGGGCTTGAAATCCCTGATCTATTTTGAAGCAGTTACCACAATCGCTCTCGTTCTGGGAATTATCCTCGCGTATACATTCTCACCGGGCAAGGGAATGAACGTCGACGTCAGCTCGCTCGACGCGACGGCCTTGACGACCTATACCGCAAACGCCGAACAGGTCACTGACACGGTTGGCTTCCTGATGAAGATTATTCCGACGACTGTTTTCAATGCGTTTACCACCGGAGACATTCTTCAGGTTCTGCTCATTTCGATTCTTTTCGGCGCTGGCCTGGCTCTCATGGGAGAAAAAGGCAGATCTGTGGGAAACATGATCGAAGAAGTGGGGGCCGTACTCTTTAAAATCATTGGGTTTATTGTGCGTCTTGCTCCGCTCGGCGTTCTGGGTGCGGTTTCCTTTACTGTCGGACGCTACGGCATTGCGTCGCTGCAACAACTCGGGTTTCTTGTATTGTTGTTTTACGCTGGCGTGTTTTTTTTCGTATTTGTTGTACTTGGTGCGATCCTGAGGATGGCCGGGTTCAGCATTATAAGCCTCATCAAGTATTTCCGGGAAGAATTGGCCGTCGTAACGGGAACAGCATCCTCGGATAGCGTCCTGCCGCAGGTCATGCGTAAACTGGAGGGATTGGGGATCAAGGATTCGACAGTTGGGCTGGTCATTCCAACGGGATATTCATTCAATCTGGATGCATTCTCACTCTACCTCACGCTTGTCGTTGTCTTCATCGCACAAGCGACCAATACCGATCTGTCATTCGGTCATATGCTGCTGATCCTTGGCGTCGCCTTGCTTACATCAAAAGGTGCGCACGGAATTCCAGGCTCAGCAATTGTCGTTCTCGCGGCGACGCTCTCGGCTATTCCCGACATTCCAATGATCGGGCTGGTCCTTGTCCTGTCGGTGGACTGGTTTGTCGGCATCGTCAGAGCTCTTGGAAACCTGATCGGAAACTGCGTGGCGACCGTGGTTATCGCGACCTGGGAAGGTGACATAGACAAGGAAAAGGCTGACCGCGTCCTTGCCGGCGAAAGAGATTTCGATACGTCGGTCGTTCTGACCGAACCAGCCTCGACCGTCGCCGTCAAAGTCAACAGCTGAGGACTAGCAATAAATCTAAAGAAATTGCGCCCGGCACCGTGCTGGGCGCGAGCCTCCCTTTTCCCGCGATCTACTCGCTGCATTTTAGAATTCGTGGAGAACGATTGTGAACAAACCAGCGTATTTTGCGCCTATCGGCGGTCATCCGGGTCAAACAGAATTATTGACAGGGCGTTCAATATTTACCCAAGCGTATGCCGTATTGCCAAAAGGAACAATGCGGGACATTGTCACCAGTTATCTTCCATTCTGGACTGGAACACGTCTCTGGGTTTTGGCGCGTCCCCTATCGGGATTTGCAGAAACATTTTCGCAATACATAATGGAAGTCCAGCCGGGAGGGGGAAGCGATCATCCTGAAACTGACGGCCGTGCGCAAAGCGTAATTTTTGTTCTCGACGGCACGGTGACACTGACCATTGAAAATGAACATCACGAGCTGGAGGCCGGGGGCTATGCATATATTCCAGCGGGAGCAGGCTGGAAGCTCCATAATACCGGTGACGTGGTCACTCGTTTTCACTGGATACGCAAACAGTACGAGATGTTGCATGGACTTACTTTTCCAGACCCAATAGTGGCAAACGAACGTGATATTCTGCCCACCCCTATGCCAGACACTGACGGGCGTTGGGCAACCACCAGATTTGTCGATCCCTCCGACATGCGGCACGACATGCATGTTACAATCGTTACGCTGGAGCCCGGCGCAGTAATCCCTTTTTGCGAAACCCACGTGATGGAACATGGGCTCTACGTGCTGGAGGGAAAAGCAGTTTACAAACTCAACAAGGATTGGGTTGAGGTAGAAGCAGGCGACTTTATGTGGCTTCGAGCGTTTTGCCCCCAGGCCTGCTATGCAGGTGGCCCGGGCAAGTTTCGATATCTGCTTTACAAGGATGTCAATCGACACGCCGAACTTCGGTACGGTTCCAGATAGTAGGCCCCGATGTCACTGGCATGGATTGCGTCTACTTGTGTAACGTAGCGAGGCCCGCGACGGCAACAGGCCTGGTTATAACGTTCGAGTTCGATTTTGAGAATTGCGACGGCCCGTTTGTGGCAAGTTCCCGTCATTAGAGCTAGGCTAGGTTCACCCAAATAGAAGGACTCGACTTCCGCCTCAAGTGATTGCCCATCACAGGATCTGTTCAAATGCCCTCTATTCGTTGCAGATACTGATCGTAGTTCCGCAAAATCCGTCATAACATTCCGGCTTCTTTTGCGTGAACGCCAGATCAATTCCAGCCGATGGCAGGGAGATGGCTTCGCGATCCAGCCGAGTTAGTTCTCCTGTCTCTGAATTTCCTTCAACATCAGCAAAGCAATCATCTCTGCCGACGGCATCAGGTCTCGCTAAGAAATTGGATGGCGAATGAACTGGATGACGGTACCCACGAGACACGTCGCGAAGAACTCGGGGTGACGTCGGCGCGAAATGTCCTGCCCTGCCTGCGCCGGAAGCAGTCGATCACACGGTAATGCTTGAACACGGGAAACTGGAACAGTTGATGTGTCGGACGGCGCGAAAGGTGGTCCTTTCACGGCTGCAGCAATCGTGGCAGGGCCTAAACACGGAAGCGCCACAGTTGCCGGAACTCATGTATCGTTCGTTCTTGAGACAGGTTTCCGCGGAACAGCAGTCGTCAAATATACGCTAGCGAATTCATTTGGCACGTCTGCTGTCCATACGATCAAGTTCCTCATGGCAGCAAGGCCGGGATATAGCCAAGGATCAGGAAGTGATTGGCATCCTTACGGCGCAAGTACAGTCAACGCGACGCATGGCACGCGACCAGTCTAACAATTTCGCCAGCCGAATGGAGAAACTGCACAATGAAGGAGACGGAGCCAGACGGAGTGATCTCGGTGGCGTCCGGTTGGGTTTTGCATCGGAAAAGGATGACCAATTAGCTAAGGCGTCTCGAACATCGCTGAACGAATTTGGAGAGACGGGGCAGACCGCATTCAACAACAAGATAGCTATCTGGTCTGGAGGATATGTGAACTTTGGTGACTTCAACGCCGACGAAACCGCGATCTCATCCACGACCGTCGGTGCCTCAGGAGGCATCGATTACCGTTTTTCATAATCCTTCGTTGCGGGCTTTGGTTTTGGTTACGGACGTGACAAATCCGATGTCGGTTCGGAAGGTCCTGAAAGCGAGGCGAAGGCTATTTCAGCAGCGGTATATGGATACTATCATCCATCAACCGGTATCTTCATTGACGGTCTTGCGGGCTACTCGTCGCTGGACTTCTCCAGCAGGAGATTTGTGACGCCCACGGGAGAGTATGCAATCGGTGATCGGAAGGGAGGTCAGCTTTTCGGGGCGATCACGTAGGATATGAATTCCGGAAGCACAAGCTCCTCATTTCTCCGTATGTCCGCGTTGAGGGCGCTTATGCGAAGCTAGATGCTTTTGACGAACTAAGTGGTCCCCCATGCTATCAGTTACAGCGACCAAGCTGTATCCAGCCTGGCCGGTGTGCTCGGGTGCGCCTCAAATATGAATTCGATATCAGGTTCGCCAGCGTCCAGCCCTCAGTTAGGATTAAATACACCTGCGACTTCGATAGTAGTTCACGTGCCAATGCTGGGCACACTGACCTCGTCGGGTTGACCAGTGTCATCGATATTGATGGCTCCGATAATGAACGCTTGGCACTTGGTTTGGTGTCGACACGAGCTTTGACAATGGGCTCACTTGGCATCGATTACCGCTACAGCACAGGCAATTCAGAAGGTAATCATGGCATCGGCTTGAGGTTGAAATCAACTTTTTGAATTTTGAGAAAAAAGCGTCGTGTTTTTGAAAAAACAAGTGGTGCTCAAAAATCGCCTTGAACCTGCAGATTGGGAGGCTTGTACCATTGGCTTTCGTCAATCTGGACCATGAACCCCTTTGGGTGCCAAAAGGACCAATACCCCACCTCATCTGGACAACGCCGAATGCTTGCGTCGCCGATGGTTTTGAAATGGGGAAGACCGACCGATCTGGTTCCAAGCTAATCATCGCTGTACTTCTGGAGCTTGCGCACAGCAATGCCGTCGTATCCTCGCCGGATTTCGTGCACGCCGGCAAGCCCATCGTTCCCACCGACCTCAACCGCTTCCGCTGTATCTGGACGCGCTTACAAGACGGAGCGATGTTTCGATGGCGTTTGAAAAGGACTGGCTGCCGTTGATATGCAAGGCTCCATAATCCTTGACGAGCCAAGCCTTGTTCGCGCTGCCGCTTAGAATGGAAGCGGCCCTAGCTATCTCATGGAAGCCGATGTACGTGAGGACATTGGGGACGGGTTCGCGCGTGTTTTCGGGGATTGGACGCCGCCCCTTGTGTCTCGCGCGCTCTATTATCTCAAAGCCGAGGCTTCGAGATAGGCCAGGTCCGACGTCAGTGCGCAGTGTGTTTTCGCCCAAGCTTAATTGACCAGATGACACAGCGTCTCGACATCCTGGTCCGTCAAAATCCCGGCCAGCATGTCGCGGCGGTTCATCGGCAGGATCGCTGCAATCGTATCGAGTGCTTGTGCGATGTTCGATTGGAGCGTCAGCAGTCATGGGTAAGCCCTCGATGATTCTGGGTGAAGTTTGAGGACGGTCTTTCCGAAATCCTGTCCCTTGAACAGAAGTGTTGACAGCAGCGACAGCATAGGAAGACCGTCTCCCATGTTCAGACCGGCGGCCACCGTCCCATGACGAAATTCATTGAGATGATGAACCGTTGCAGTGTCTCTGATCAGGCTACCGACAGAAAAGCGAATTTCTCTGCAAAGAGCGACAAGACGGTCTCGTTACCCCTTGCCGACAATCTGCTCGCTTCAGAGTGTGACTAAAATTGAATGCACCAACGACTTTTATAGAACGAAACTGGGTGCTTCCCTTTTGTCGTCCTTTCGATGCGAATAAGTGAGGTGCCGAATTAAACATCCTCGGCGCCCGAACGACTAATATGGCGTTTGAGCAAAGCGGCGGCAAATTCAAAGTCCTTGTTCTCGATGGCTTCCAGAATGCCTAAGTGATCTCTACAAGCCCTGCGGATGCGTTCTTCGCCCAAACGGTCAAAATCAGAATATTCGGTCATGCGGCGCAGATAATTTTGCCAACGCACAGATTGCGTAAAAAAGCGATTATTCGCCCACGAAACAATGGTTTCGTGGAAGTTCGCATTGGCGTTGAACCAAAGATCCCTTGTGAGGCTTCTAATAGGCAGTACCGAAATTTCTATTTGCTCGCGCTGTAAGGCGGCAAGCTGGTTGAGATCGGGCATATAATCTGGTTGCGAAAGCGCACCGCACTCGATCACCAGACGGAAGGCGTAGCTTTCATTGACCGCGCGCTCATTATCGAGAGACTCTGCAAAGCGCCAGCCATGGCCCGGAAGGCGTTCTGCCAGACCTTCGGTGGCAAAGCGCATCAGAACCCGGCGCACCGCGCCGCGTGTCGCACCCAACTGATCGGCAAGTTCGGTTTCTGATACCTCGTCGCCAACCGCGCCAGACGCGCGCGCGCTCATCAGACGCCGGTAGAGTTCTTCCGACTCCGATGGGGGCAGTAGATTGTCGTTGAGTTCGTTCGGCTCGGGAATGCGGTGCAACTGATATCCGCGATTGGGCGTTTGACTGACAATACCTTGCTTTACAAGAAGATTGAGCACCTGTCGCACGGGCGACCGCGATACACGGAGCTCTTTTGCAATGGCAACATCCGACAGCCGGTCGCCAATATTCCAGCGTGCAGCGGATATGAGCGAGACCATTTTATGTGCGACCTCCGCCTGAAGACTGCTCAGACCGATTTCGCCTTCCGTTGATCTCTCAACGTCCATATTCATGCGCAGCGCCCCCTGAATGCGTTCATCCATGAACCTGTGCTCAAAGAATACGGGATATTTCGCAACAGACCATTTCTTTCTCGTATAGCCTATCCCATTGGGACGACAGGCGAATATTCCTGCAGGAATGGTGAAAACACATTGTTTCTGACATTAACAAAAAACTGTTGACTCTGCAATAATTGAATGTGATTTGTATTAAGTAGATACAAAATACAAAACATGGATTGAATATGTCAGTTGTCCCATTTCCATTCGTTACAGTTTCGGGCGTGCCGGAAGAGCGCGGGCGCCAATATGGGGTGCTGGCAGCAGAACGCATCCGGCGCAGCGCTGGTCTTTATTCCGGCACGCTCGACGCGTTTGGTCTTTCGCCTGAACGCAGGCAAAGCCTCATCGAAGAATTTGCCGGCCGGATCGAGGAATTCGACGCGTCCTATGTCGAGGAAATGCGCGGTATCGCCAAAGGCGCGGATGTGCCGTTTGAGCAGATCGTCATGATCAATGCACGAACGGAAGTCGTTGCGATGGCGCGCGCGGAAACGGGTTCGCCTGATCCTGAAGAGCAGGATGATGGCTGTACCGGTGCTCTCATCATGCCTGCAAAAAGTGCCTCTGGTAATCTGGTTCATGGTCAGAACTGGGACTGGCGTTCTGAATGTGTGGAAACCGGTATCGTGCTACGTGTTCGCAACACTAACGGCCCCGATTTTGTGACGTTTGTCGAGGCTGGTGGACTGGCGCGCAGCGGCTTCAATGAAGCAGGAATTTCGATCACCGCCAATTATCTCGAATGCGAACGCGACTATAAGAAGCTGGGCGTTCCTCTCGGCCTCGTGCGCCGAAAGGTGCTTGAACAGGAGCATTTTGCAAAAGCAATCAAAGCTGTGGCTTCGACACCAAAATCCTGCTCCAACAATATCATGATTGCGACGAGTGCCGGTTTCGGCATCGATTTTGAATGCGCGCCGGATGAATCCTTCCCGATCCTGCCGGAGAATGATCTGATCGTTCATGCCAATCATTGGGTCAGTCCGATCGCGTTGACGAAGTTGCGCGACACCGGCATCCCGTTTGTACCTGAAAGCTTCTACCGCGATTGGCGCGTTCGCCAGTTACTTGAATCACATGTTGGAAAAATTGGCCGTAAGGAGTTGAAGGAAGCTCTGTTTGACGATTTCCTGACACCTTATGCTGTCTGCCGCCCGCCACGTTCTGGCAATCACGACAATATCACGGCCACAGTTGCTATGGTGGTGATGGAAGCAGCGCTTGGCATGATGGAAATCGCGCCGCTGCCTGCTTTGAACCGCCAGTTTGCGACCTACTGTCTGCAGGATTATACGCCGCTACCGTCCGATGCCGCGCCACGCGCGAAATCCCTCTTTATCGAAGGCTAAAGAAATGCTGCGCTTTGCGCTTTCCAGAATAGGCATGGCCATTCCAACATTGCTGATCGTGGCAGTGGCTGTGTTTGTGATTGTCCGGTTGATACCGGGCGATCCTGCAGCCCTGATGCTGGGTGATTCTGCAGATGCTGCGACGCTGGCCGCGCTGCGCGAGCAGTTGGGCCTCGATCACAGCATCTTCACCCAGTTTCTGATCTGGGGCGGCAATGTTCTGCATGGCGATCTTGGCGTTTCCATTGCCAACCAGCAGTCGGTTCTTTCGCTGGTTCTGGAGCGCTTTTCGGTAAGTGCACGTATTGTCTTGTCAGCAGTGGTGCTTTCTACGCTTGTCGCTGTTCCGCTTGGAATGGTCGCCGCCTGGAAGCAGAACAGCCTGACTGATCTGACGCTTGTGACCTGTGCCACCTTGCTGCTTTCGGTTCCGGCATTCTGGATGGGCTTGCTGTTGTTGCTGGCCTTTGGCCTCAAGCTCGGCTGGTTACCGGTTGTCGGCTATGTCAGCTTTGGTGAGAACCCATGGAAAGCGTTTCTCTATCTGGTTTTGCCGATCACCACACTGTTTCTGCATGAAATCGGCGTCATTCTGCGGATGGCGCGCGCCTCGACGCTTGAAGTGCTGAACCTTGATTACATTACCCATGCCCGCGCCAAGGGACTGTCGGAAGCAACCGTGATGTGGCGTCATGCTTTCCGTAATGCGTTTGGCCCGACCTGGACACTGTTGGGGCTGATCCTTGGCAATCTGCTTGGCGGTATCGCTGTTGTGGAAACTGTCTTCACGATTCCCGGACTTGGCAGGCTTCTCGTCGATGCCATCTTTGCTCGGGATTATCCCCTCATTCAGGGCTGTTTGCTGTTCACAGCCTGCGTTTATGTGCTGGTCAATCTGCTCGTGGACCTTCTCTATCCGCTCTTCGACCCGAAGGTGACGGCGAAATGAAAAATCCCTCTCTCAACGCGATTATTGGCGGAATTCTGACCGCAACGCTTCTCACGATAGCGGTGGTAGGTTCCTTCTGGACGCCTTACAACCCGCTGGCACTGGACTTTACCGCGCGCCTTGCGCCGCCAAGCGCTGTGCATTGGCTAGGAACGGATGAATTTGGGCGCGACCAGCTGAGCCGCCTTATGAGAGGCGCATCGGCCAGTGTTTCAATCAGCGTGTTCACAGTCTTTCTCGCCACCCTCGGCGGTGTACTTATCGGGGCGATCAGCGGCTTCTTGCGTGGCTGGTTCGACCGGCTGTTGATGATGGTCAATGATGCTCTGCTGGCATTTCCCGGCATATTGATGGCGCTTGGTCTGCTGGCCGTCTTCGGTGCCAACAAGAATGGCATCATCTTGGCACTTGCCCTGGCCTATATGTCTTCGGTGATCCGCGTGGTCCGTGGCACGGTTTTGAGCCTGCGTGAACGGGAGTTCGTTGAGGCTTCCCGCGTCATGGGCAACTCGGAAATCTATACGATGGTGCGCCATATTCTGCCCAACTGTCTGGCACCGGTTCTGGTCATGGCAACGTCCATGTGCGGCTGGGCAATTCTCGCAGAAAGTTCGCTCAGCTTTTTGGGTCTGGGTGTGCCGCCGCCAGCGCCCACTTGGGGCAACATGCTGGCCGGAAGCCGCAATTTCATTGAGCAGGCTGTTTGGCTTGGTATTTTCCCCGGCCTCGCAATTTCGCTGTCGCTGCTTGGTATTAATCTTCTTGGAGACGCGTTGCGCGATCGCCTCGACCCACGCATGAGGAAGCGCTCATGACTTCCGCACCCCTGCTTGAAATCGACGATGTAAGCCTGCGTGTTGGTGATAGTGCGCTGGAGATCGTCAAGCGCGCTTCCTTCTCCATAGAAGCTGGCGAAATTCTCGGCATCGTTGGTGAATCCGGCTCTGGAAAAACCATGCTCGCGCGGGCGGTCATGGGGCTGGTTCCGGCGTCCATTAAAACAAGTCATGGTGCGATCCGCTTCAAGGGTCAGAACGTGTCAACGATGTCGCCGACCGCTTTGCGCGGGCTCCGTGGCGATGGTATTGCCATGATTTTTCAGGAGCCGATGACTTCGCTCACCCCGTCACTGACTATCGGGCGGCAGCTTGAAGAAGGGCTTGAACTGCACTTTCCGGCCGAGAAGGCGCAACATGCCGAATGGATCAGAGCCATGTTGTTGCGTGTTGGTATTGCCGATCCTGATCGGGCAATTGAGGCGTTCCCACATGAGTTCTCAGGCGGAATGCGCCAGCGCATCATGATCGCCTGCGCGATGCTCATGAAGCCAGATCTGCTGATCGCGGACGAGCCGACCACTGCGCTTGATGCAGTTATCCAGCGCGAGGTTATGGAGTTGCTGGTCGATCTCACGCGGGAACGCGGCACGACCGTTTTGCTGATTAGTCACGATCTTCCAATGATTGCGCGCTATTCCAATCGTGTGGTTGTGATGCGCCATGGTGAAGTGGTTGAAACGGGCGATACCGCTGATGTTCTGGCAAAGCCTCGGCATGATTACACCCGCAACCTACTCTCGACATTGCCGGTTCGTGGACCTTCGCGCGTGGTTCCAAAGGCTGATCCGCTGATCAGCGTGCGCGATCTTGTTGTCGATTTTGAAGCCCGGGGTGGCTGGTTCAAGAAAACTGGCGGCAAACGAGCTCTGCATGGGGTTACTATTGACGTCCTGCCAAACGAGGTTGTCGCCGTGGTTGGCGGTTCCGGTTCGGGCAAGACTACAGCCGCGCGGGTGATGGCCGGACTAGTCAGGCCGAGCGAAGGGAAGCTGTTGTTCAAGGGGCAGCCTGTCGAGAGACGTTCATCCCAATATCACGAATATCGTTATCATACGCAGATGGTGTTTCAGGACCCTTATTCATCGCTCGACCCGCGTATGAAAGTGGGTGAGTTGGTCGGCGAGGCCCTTCGTTTCTCGAAAGAGCTTTCCTCCAGCCAGAAAGTGGATCGTATTCGCGAAACACTGGAGGACGTTGGCCTCGGTGGAGATTATGCCAATCGTTATGCGCATGAAATGTCGGGTGGTCAGCGTCAGCGCGTGGCGATTGCGCGCGCACTCGTGCGACGTCCCGCTTTTGTCATCGCCGATGAAGCAGTCTCGGCACTTGACGTAACGGTGCGCGCGCAGGTTCTCGATCTCTTCGCCAAGCTGCAGCAGAGCTATGGCTTCGGCTGCCTGTTCATTACCCATGATCTGGGCGTGGTTGAACAAATTGCCGATCGTGTGGTCGTCATGAACGATGGTCGTATCATCGAGCAGGGAACGCGCGACGAGATTTTCGACGCGCCACAAAACGACTATACCCGCCGACTTTTGTCAGCCATTCCAATGCTCGAACTGACGGGCGAGGGCGGCGTCAAACTCAAATGGCGGGGCAATAATGCAAATACGAAACCGGGAGAGGCGGGCGGTCATGTCCATCACTGAGGAAAAGCCTGTCACCAAGCGGCAGGGCCATGGTAAAAAGCTCAGCTTCTACGATTTCGGGGCGACCACGTTTTTTGCAAGTCAGTTCGATCAGCGTTTCAGTTACTGCCTTTATGTCCCCGAGGACTATGATGAAGACGGCACCGAGACGCACGAACTGCTCGTCATCATTCACGGGACGGGACGGACGGCGGCACAATACCGCGATCACTTCGCAAATTTTGCGCGAGAGAACCGCTGCATTGTACTGGCACCGCTGTTTCCAGCCGGCATCGTCGTGAAGGGCGATCTTGCCAATTACAAGCGCATTGAGTTCCAAGGCATTCGCTTTGACCATATTCTGCTGTCGATGATCGACGAGGTGGCCGCCAAATATCGCCTTAAAAGCAATCGCGCCCTCATGTACGGCTTTTCGGGCGGCGGGCAGTTCTGCCAGCGCTTTTTCATGCTGCATCCTCATAGGCTCAAGGCGGTCTCTATCGGAGCGCCGGGCGTCGTAACTCTGCTCAACTCTGATTATGACTGGTGGGTTGGCGTTCGCGATGTTGAAGCACGTTTTGGCTGCCGCCTCGATCTTGAAGCGATGAAGGCCGTGACGGTTCAAACAGTGATCGGTGAGGAAGACACCGCAACCTGGGAAATCGGCATCCCGCATAACAGCGCGCTTTGGATGGACGGAGCTGATCTGCAAGGCGAGTGTCGCATTGACCGTATTGAAGCACTGGCAAAGTCGTTTGAAGCGCGTGGCATCGCGGTTCACCGGGACAGGGTGCCGGGCGTAGCTCACGAGCCTTTCAAAGTGTTGGAGCCTGTCGAAGCGTTTTTCGCGGATATGCTCAGATCACAAAGCTGACCCATGCCGCAAAATGAAAAACAAAAGGGGAAACAAAATGTTCAATTCAATCTCACTAGGCTCTGCACTTAGCATTGCGCTATTTGGGCTCAGCATCACATCCCACCAGGTACTTGCTGCAGACGAGGAAACCTTGCGTGTCGCCATTCACTCTGATGTTGCGAGCATCAATCCGGGCGTTAATCGCGATGCAAATGCCGATATGGTTGTTGCCCATATTGCCGAAGGTCTGGTCGCTTATGGCGACGATCTCGCAATCAAGCCGATGCTGGCAGAGAGCTGGACCTCGAATGCCGATCATACGGTCTATGAATTCAAATTGCGCAAAGGCGTCAAGTTCCAGAATGGCAAAGACCTGACTGCCAAGGATGTCGTCTGGAATTTCGAGCGTTATCTCAAGCCGGATACAGCGTTTCAATGCGTCAATCGCTATAGTGGCAAGGTCGATTCCGAGTTGAAGACGGTCGAGGCTGTTGATGACAACACGGTGCGCTTCAGCTTCGCAGCTCCTGCGCCAAACTTTGTCATCACCATGGCTACCATCCAGTGTACCCCTTGGATACTGAGCCCGGAATCCGTTGATGCGGATGGCAAGTTTGTAAAGCCGATTGGTACAGGTCCCTATGCTTTTTCCAAATGGGAGCGTGGCCGTTATCTGGACCTGACCCGTTTCGATGATTATTCGGCTCTGTCCGGCGATCTCGACGGTCTGGGAGGGAACAAGAAAGGTCATGTAAAGACCATTCAGTTCATGACTGTTCCAGATTCCAGCACGCGCACGAATGGTCTGCTTTCCGGTGAGATCGACTTCATCGATGAGGTGGAGCCGACTGGCGTCAAGGATCTGGAAGCGAAGGGTATGAAGATCAATGTGCAGCAGACGCCTGCATGGATGGTGCTTCAACTTCAGTCCACTTCCGATAAGCTGAAAGATCCACAGATGCGTCAGGCAATTGCTCACGCCATCGATCTTAACCAACTGGCAGCGGCGATCGGTGAGGGCATGTACGCGCCAAACCCGTCGGTCATTGCACCAAACACCATCTATTCGGATAATCAGGCGTCTGCCTGGCCGGCATATGATCCAGCCAAAGCGCAGGATCTGCTGACCAAGGCAGGCTATAAGGGCGAACCGATCAGCCTTCTGGTCGCCAACCGCCAGAACCGCGTGCAGGTTGCCACGATCGTTCAGGCATTCCTTGCAGCCTCCGGGATAAATGCGCAGCTCGAAGTGCGTGACTGGGCGACCCAGCTCGATCAGTATCGTCGGGGCGCATACGAACTTGCCGTTTTCGCTTATTCGGCTCGCCTTGATCCGCTGTTGTCTTTCCAGTCGATGATCGGTGACAAGAAGGCTGATGCCGCGCGCCAGTGGGATGATGCCAGGGCGGAAGACCTTCTCAAGCAGGTTTCAGCGAAGAGTGATGTCGAAGAACGCAAGAAGCTCTTCAACGAACTCAACACACTGATGGGCGAGCAGGTTCCGATCCTTGGTCTGGTAAACTTGCCATCGATCACAGCTGCTGGCCCAAAAGTGAACGATTTCAAGGGCTGGGCTGGTGATACGCTTCGTTTCTGGACAGTCAGCAAGACACAGTAAAACGCTCCGCTTTGCGAGCTTAGCATTGGGATAACCCCATGACGTCTACATCCTTTGACTACACCCGGACCGACGCTGTCGGTTTGGGAGAGGCCATTCGCGCAAAAATTCTGTCTCCGCATGAGGCTGTTCATGAGGCATTTGCAGCGATTGATCGGTGCAATCCCAAGCTGAATGCTGTGATCCATGAGATGCGCGATCAGGCGGAAGAACAGCTTAAATCGCTGCCAGCGGGTCCGCTCAGCGGTGTTCCGGTTTTGTTGAAGGACGATTGCCCTTCCTATGCCGGTGCAGCAATGTCCTTTGGATGTCGTGCGGCCGAGGGAAATATCTCGCAGCGCGATCACGAGCTCGTCAAACGGTACAAATCTGCTGGTCTGGTTGTGGTAGGCAAGACCAATTTGCCCGAGTTTTCCTGCAATATCGCAACGGAATCCTCGCTGCATGGTCCTGCACTTAATCCCTGGAATGTGACACGCAGCATTGGCGGTTCTTCCGGCGGCGCTGCTGCGGCTGTTGCCGCGCGTATGGTGCCTGTAGCCTATGGCAATGACGGAGCAGGCTCGATCCGTATCCCCGCATTTTGTGGGGGGCTTTTCGGGTTGCGTCCGTCGCGTGGGCGTGTCCCATGCGGTCCGGTCTCGACAGAAAACTGGGGTGGAATGGTCAGCCATCATGTGCTGACGCGTTCGGTTCGCGATTCCGCAATGATGCTTGATTTGACAGATGCGCTTGAACCAGGTTCGCTTTACGCAGCCCCAGCCAAAACGGACCTGTTCGTCAACAGTGTCAAAATGGCGCCGCGGAAGCTTCGTATTGGCGTCTGGCAGAAGTCCGACCTTCGTCGTGATGTGGACGAGCAGACGGTCGCAGCACTGGAGGCCACGATCGCGCTGTGCAAACAGCTGGGACATAGCATTGTTCGGGTGAAGCCTGATTTTGACGGCGTTCAGCTTGCAGATGCCGTACAAAAACTGATCGCCGTTTACACCGCAATTGAAGTGACGGATGTTGCCACGACGATGGCAAAGCCTGCCAATGACCTCTATTTTGAGCCTTCAAATCTGGGGTTGGCCGCTTATGGCAATGGCTTGACTGCGACAGAGGTTATTCAAGCGCGTTTGACCGCGAACGGTACGGCGCGCAGCTTTGGTCGTCTGTTTGAAGAATGCGATGTGGTGCTAAGTCCGGTGATGCCGGTTGGATCATTTCCGCTTGGCATGCTCGATGTGCGCTCACCCGATTGGAAGGGTTTTGCCCGGCAGTTTCTGGAGCTGACAACCTTCACTCATCCGGTCAACGCTGCCGGCTTGCCTGCGATGAGCGTTCCACTTCACGAAACGTCTGATGGCCTGCCAATCGGCAGCCAGTTCATTGCCCCTTATGGGGCTGAAAATCTTCTATTCGAACTTGCAGGTCAGTTGGAGGCCATGTGCCCCTGGTCGGATCGAATACCCGCCGTTCACGCCTGAAATCAAGAGACAAGCGATGCTCTATACAAAGCCCTATTTCCAGCCGTCCGATATGACCGAGGTTTTCGATCTCGTAGATAGAATGGTGCTTGGTACTTTGATCACCAGCCATGAGGATGGCGTTGCGATATCGCACCCGGTCTTCGTGATGGATCGGACACGCGGCGAAAACGGCACGCTGGTCTCGCATGTTGCTGCATCCAACGATCATGTTGAGTTTCTGAAACGTGGCCTGCCATCAATTGCAATCCTGATGGATGCTGGTCATTATGTGTCATCGTCTTGGTATCCGGGTTGTCCGGAAAGGGACAGCGCGCCGACCTGGAGCTTCATGGTTGCTCATATCCATGGCACGCCCAAAATCTTATCGGAAGCAGCGACTGCAAAGCATCTCCAAGAACTCGTCAAACATATGGAAAAGGGTCGTGACAAGCCTTGGCAGATGAAGGAACTCGGCCCCGGTGGTCTGGAGCGGCGTCTGCGCAATATTGTCGGCTACGAAATGCCTATTGAGAAGATGGAAGTCAAGTTCAAGCTCGGACAGGATGAGCGGGCAGCAGATATGAGTGCTGCGATCAAAAAGTTGCATGAAGAGGGGCGGGAACACCTCGCCGAAATGATGGCCCGTCACTGCAAGCTTACAGAATAAACTGGATTGGGTTTGTGACAGTTCGAGAGTGCCGCAGGAGGCAAGGCAAGCTTGCTCGCTCGGCTTCAGAAAAGAGGCAGCACTGTAGTGCCTACAGAGCAAGAACCAATCAGCTTCTTTGCGAGCGCGGTGCGAAATTGCGGGCGGCATTATTCACCAGCAGATCAATCGAGCCGGCTTCCGTCAAGACGGTCTCGACCAACCTTGTCACGGATGCCTCATCTGTAACGTCACAAGGTAGCATGGTTATACCTTCCAAGTTTTGAAAATTTGCGCGCCTGTTCGTCCCGAACACGCGGTATCCGGCGTTAAGCAGTGCTTTTGCCGTTGCCAGGCCGATGCCGAAAGAGGCTCCGGTAACAAGAGCAACATCAGGTTTTGAGCGATTCATGGGATAGTCCTTAAGTTAGGAAATTTACAGCGCGCCGAGGCTGTCGGTTCGGTTTTTTGAGGCTGCCTCAAATTTCGCCGCTCCAAACGGCGGAAAAGTACGCTGGCATTCACGCCTCCGAAGCCGAAACCATAGGAACGCGCATATTCCATGACTTTCGACTGGGTTCTTTCGCCATGAAACCTAGACCTTTACCGACACTGTCCGGGTCATTTAAATTAAGAGTAGGTGGTACGATCTGGTCGCGCAAAGCAAGGATCGTAAAAATTGCTTCAAGCCCCCGCGGCCCCCAGAAGATGGCCGGTCGTTGATTTGGTTGCACTGACAGCGACGTTGGCCCCGGCACCAAATACGGATCTTATAGCCCTTATTTCTCTGGATCTCCGATCTGTGTGGAGGTTGCGTGTGCATTGACGTGAGCGATATCTTCAGGAAGAACGGATGCCTGAGATATTGCAATCTCTATTGCCCGGCGTGTGCCGCTGCCGTCTTCCGGACCAGATGTGATATGATGAGCGCGCCAGTGCCTGGGTGAAGGCTTCGATTACGAGGATTCCCGCACCTTCTCCCATAACAAACCCAGCGTCAAAGGAACGGGAGGCCTTTTCCGGAGTTTCATTGAAGCCAGTTGAGAGCGATCTTGCGGCAGCAAAGCCGGCAAGGCTGACTTTAATCACACAGGCTTCCGTCCCTACGCAGATCGCGGTATCGGCCTCGTTGGATCTGATAAGGCGCGCGGCGTCTCCGATTGGCCGTTCGTCGGTCCGTCGAAGACAGGGTGCTGTAAGCCGATCGTTTCTCAAGTAACTCAGGAATGTCAGCGTGCGCCAGTGGCCATACGGTGCAAATGTCCGCAGGTCGCTTGCCTCTTGGACGCCAGCCCCTGATCAGCGATATGTTGGCCTTGATCCAGGTCTCATCAATGAAGCAGAACAAAACTGATTTGGGAACCGCTGTCGCTCAGAAAAACACGGAAACGCTCTGGTGAACTGCCCCCACTTTCGACCGGACACTCAGCATAAGCAGGAAGGCTCAAGCACAGGCTTGAGGATAGGCTTATGTCTAACGAGTTTCGACAG
>MTET01002835.1_pt2 | contig 18618 bp, 18 predicted proteins | sample 1042671 | NCBI WGS metagenome assembly MTET01 (sample SAMN06185814, study PRJNA358809) | soil metagenome | isolation source: garden soil control | place: India | collected 2015-05-23
TGCAGTAGCCAGGGCTGTTGTAACGGCTTGGTGCCATCTCCGCTAAAACAAATCCGTGTTCCATACTGCGGCACCGGTAAAACGACGACATTAGTTTTCTGCTCTAGCCCGCAGATGTGACTCCGGTACGACAAGCATACCGGAGTCAGGCGCAGTAGCGAGGGCTGTTGCAGAGGCTTGGTGCCATTTATCCTAAAACAGATCCGTGTTCGACACCGCAGTACCGGCAAAACCTATTACAACGGTTTTCTGCTCCAGATCGCAGATGTGACTCCGGTACGACAAGCATACCGGAGTCAGGTGTAGTAGTGCAGGCTAAGATTCCCAAGTTGACGCCACTGTGCTACTTTTATCTGGCTGACCAACTCCGGACGGGATCCGTAGCCGCGTGCACATACTTAACGCCGGCTTCGCATTGCATAATAAGAGGAAAAACCGATGCGTAACGTCAAAGTCATCCAGCATAGTATTGTGATAAAGGCGCCAGTCGAACATGTCTGGCAACGGGTGTTTGACCCACAGGCTTACCGGCAGTGGACGGCGGCTTTTTGCGAAGGCTCTTATTATCAGGGCGAATGGCGGCAAGGTGAGACGATACGTTTTCTCGATCCCGACGGTAATGGCATGGTCGCGCATATCGCCGAGGTACGGCCGTTGGAGTTTATGTCAATCAGCCATCAGGGTTTTGTGTATGCCGGTCGGGATGATCTCGACAGCGAACAGGTAACAAGCTGGGCGCCGGCCTTCGAAAATTTTCGCTTTTTGCGCCATGGCGACACCACAGAACTACATATTGAGCAGGAAGTGGCTGCGGAGTACGAAAGCTTTATGCAGCAAGCCTGGCCCAAAGCACTGGAAAAACTCAAGGCCCTGTGTGAGTCATCCCAAGCGCTATGACGCTGTCTTTTTTGCGTATTAATACCGGTATGCTATGAGCAGTCCTGATCTGATCCTGCTTAAGTATTTGCCTGAGCTGATCCCTGAGCTGGCGCATTGGCATTATCTGGAGTGGGGCGCCCTGTTTCCGGAAAAAACCGAAGCCGACTTTGCTGCCGATCTGGCCGCCAGTTTAAATGAACAGCAATTGCCGATCAGTTGGGTGGTGGTGTATGAACATCAGGTGGTAGGCACCGCCTCGCTGTTACTGCACGATATGCAAACCAATCGTGAGTTATCGCCCTGGCTGGCCAATATTTATCTGGCACCTTCGGTAAGAGGTAAAGGGCTTGGCAAATGGCTGGTGCAGCAAGTGATGACAGAAGCCCGGCAGCTCGGACTGACGCAACTGTATTTATTTACCGAAGATCAGGCAGCGTTTTATCAACGCCTGGGCTGGCAGGTACTCAAGCAGGAGCTGTATCAGGGCAAGGCGGTGACCATTATGAGCTGGTGCTGTCAGGCAGTACCAGCTCAAGCTGAGGCCATCGCCGGTTAGCTTTGAAACACCGGCTCCAGCAGGCGGAAGGTGCCGGCGTCGGCATCCATTTCTGCCATAGCGCCAACCGGTACAATAAACTGCTTCGGAATATGGCCAATCATGGCGCCGCGGTAAGCCGGAATACCAAGCGGTTTAATAAAGTCCGCAAAGATTTCATCTAAGGTTAAACTGCCCCAGCCGTTGCCCGGAGTACAGCGGTTACAGTCGCCAAAAATAAAGCCTTTAATTTTATCCAGCGCACCCATTAGCTTTAAAGTGCTCATCATGCGGTCGATACGGTATGGCTGCTCTTCAATATCTTCGAGGAATAAAATCTTATCCTGAAAATCCGGCAGGTAAGGCGTGCCTGCCAGTGCCGTTAGTACTGTCAGATTGCCGCCAATCAGCTGGCCCTGTGCTTTGCCGCCGGTAATAACCCGGGTACGGTTTTCGCGCTGCACCAGCTCACCTTTCAGATCCTGCTCGTTCTGGTATTGCATCAGCTCTTGGTTAAAGAACAGCCGCTCAAACTGATCGACATTAAAGGCATTCCAGCTGCCAATGCCATTCGGGCCATGAAAACTGACCAGACCGCACTGTGCCAGCAAGGCATTATGCAGGGCGGTGATATCGGAATAACCGAGCAATGGCTTAGGATTCCGGCGGATCATCTGATAATCCAGCAGCGGTAAAATTCGGGCGGCGCCAGAGCCACCCCGGGCACAGATCACGGCTTTAACCTCCGGATCGGCAAACATCGCGTTCAGATCCGCGGCGCGATCTTCATCTCTGCCGGCTAAATGGCCACGACGTTCGTTATAAAAGCGGCCGCTTTTTACGTTAAAACCGAGTGCTTGCAGGGTTTCGCGCGCGATCACCAGATCTTCAAGATCGGCGACGGCAGCCGATGAAGCGATTAAGCCCACGGTATCGCCCCTGCGCAGCGGTTTTGGCAGAATGCGGCCAGTAGCTTGCGGCCTGGCCGTGGCTGCGCCAGCCGGTACAGCGCAGGCGGTAAGCGGAAGCAGGCTTAAGGCCAGCGCACTGTGTTTTAGAAATTGTCGTTTATCCATCAGCGGCACCATGCTTATTAGTAATAATTTATTCCTATTGGTAGCATAACTTTGGAATAAATGCAGCAGCTATGGCGGAAAATCAGGCGTTTTTTCGAAGGATAGCCCGGCGCAGGGCGCGGCCGGGCTGGATAATGGCAAGTGACAAAGCTTACTTTTTGGCTTTCGGTGCCAGCTTTTTCGCGGCAACCCGGCCCGGTTTTTTCTTTTTCTTGGTGACCTTGGCTTCTTTATGTTTTGGTCGCAGCTCGTCGATAACCCGGCGCTTTAACGGCTGCTCGGTATAACGCTCAACCTTGCCAACCACGGCCATATCATGGGCTTCGACCAGCGAAATCGCGGTACCTTTTTTACCGGCGCGGCCGGTGCGGCCAATGCGGTGCACATACACATCGGCGCTGCGTGGCATATCATAGTTAATAACATGGCTGATATCGTCGATATCCAGACCGCGAGCGGCGACGTCGGTAGCCACCAAAATCCGTACCTGATTATTGGTAAAACGTGCCAGCGCCTGCAAGCGTTTATCTTGCGGCATTTCGCCCTGCAGCCAGCAGCATTTAATACCGGCGGTTTCCAGCTGACCAGTTAGCGTTGCCAGGCGCTCGCGGGTTTTGACAAACACTATGGCTTTATTCACGTCGGGCTGCTTCAGAATATGGGTTAGCAGCGCCAGCTTATGATTGGCATCATCGGCCAGATGGCACCACTGCAAAATTTTGGCTTTTTCTTTGCGCGACGGGTTGGCTTCGACATGCTCCGGCTCTTTGAGTGCTTTTTCGGCAAAGCGCTCTAACGAAGCGCCTTCCAGCGTGGCAGAGAACAGGAACGTCTGGCGGCGACGGCGCGCTTCCAGCACAATACGGTTCATCTCACCGATAAAGCCCATATCCAGCATGCGGTCAGCTTCATCGAGGATCAGCAGTTCTACTTCATCGGCCTGAAAGCTCTCGGCATCCAGATATTCAATTAAGCGGCCCGGGGTGGCAACCAGAATATCGTTGTTCTTTTCCAGCGTATCTTTGTGACTGCCGTAATTGATACCGCCGGTGATCAAACCGACATTGAGCGTGGTGAACTGGCTGAATTGTTTAAAGGTATCGTAAACCTGATACGCCAGCTCGCGGGTCGGTGTCATCACCAGAACCCGGGCAAAGCCCGGATCGCGGCGCGGGAAATCCAGCAGATACTGAATCGCCGGTAACACAAAAGCCAGGGTTTTGCCGGTACCGGTGGGGGCACTGGCTAACAGATCACGGCCTTCCAGCGCCGGCGGGATCGCCAGTTGCTGTATTTGGGTAGGCTGATCAAAACCGGCACTTTCCAGCGCCTGATTTAAGGCGTCATCCAGTTGGAACTCGGCAAAACTCATGTTATTTCCTTAAGCTGTTATATTGTGACATTAGCGGCTGGCGCGTTACACTCCGCGCCGGAGGGCTTATGTCAGCAGGTTTTCAGTGTAAACAATTTTATATCGGCCATCAGCACTGCGCGATGAAAGTCGGCACCGATGCGCTGTTATTGGGCGCCTGGGCAACTTTGCCCACCGCGTTACAGGCGACACCCGCCATGCTGGATATTGGCTGTGGCAGTGGCATTTTAAGTTTAATGCTGGCACAGCGCACCGGGGGCCAAATTCCGATCACGGCAGTGGAGCTGGATGCCCGCGCTGCTACCCAGGCTGCCGCTAATGTGGCATTAAGCCCGTGGCCTGACGCTATTCGCGTGATAAAGGGCGATATTCTAACCTATAGCACCGCCGAGCGTTATGCTTTAATTATTTCTAACCCGCCTTTTTTTCAGCATGCGCTGCCAAGTCAGGATGCCACGCGGCAACAGGCCAGACATACCGATAGTTTGCCCTTTGCGGCCTTACTCGACAAAGCCGCCAGTTTATTAGCACCGGCAGGTGAGTTTAGTTTGGTATTGCCGGCCGCCAGCCAGCAGGCTTTTACCGCAGCGGCGACCGCGCGCGGTTGGCAGTGTTTGCGGCTTTGTCAGGTGCAAACCACGGCTGGCAAGCCGGTGAGTCGTTATTTGCAAAGCTGGATCAGATCAACCACGGCGATCTTAGCAGAGCCGGTAAGTTTACTGATCCAGGATGGCGCTGGCGTTTACTCGGCGCAATATCGCGATTTGCTGCGGGATTTTTATCTCAAGTTTTGAAGCGGTGCGACGTTAATCCCGCCTTGCCACGAAATCTGAGTGGACAAAGTCAGCCAGTACTGCCTGATGTTGCTGTGCCCATAACCGGATAGCCCGGTCATCACCGGTAATCAGGCGTTCGATAAAGGCGCTGGATAACGCCTGGGTTGCGGCCTTGATCACCTGCTGCTGTGCTGTACTATCTGAGTTGCGGCGCCAACCGGAAAAAATATTGTGGCTACCGGCACTGAATACCGCTAACACCTTATAGTCGCTAGCCGTGGCATTGAACAAGTCGAAGCGGTCTTGTGGTGACGAGTAGAAACCGGGCACCCGAATTTCGTCTTCAGTGGTGGTGATATGTAAGGTAGGGATCCTGACTTCCGCCAGTATGCTGTCTAGCGGTTGGTCGTTATAAAACGGCGGCGCGGAAATCAAAATAGCGGCTTTAATGCGCTCATCTCTTAAACTTACCAGCACACCGTCCTGTTCGACCTGAGCGCCGCTTAATAACATCGAGGTATTGGCACCATAAGAATGGCCGGCCATCACAATTTGCTGTGCATCAAAAGCCGAGGCATACTCCGAGGCTAACAGCTGATCCAGCGCAAATTTCACATCCTGCACCCGGGCCAGCGCTTCACTGGCAGCAGCCGCGTCTTTTAAGCGAAACGGCAAGGTTAGCCGGCTACCGCGCCAGACTTTGCGGTCACTACCGTCATGTTGCAAATGCAGGCTGGCATAACCCTGGCTGGCCCAATACTGGCCAAGATAAGCGTAGCGCTCTTTCGAGCCCCCTAAGCCATGGGAAAAAATAATCAGTGCTTTGGCAGATTGCTGTGTTGCGGGTTTAAATAGCAGCGCCGGTACTATCCGATCCCGGCTGTGATCCCACCAGTCGAAATTTACCACCTCAACCTGTTGTGACAGCTGCTTTACAACGTCAACTGAAGCTTGAACCGATGGCAAACTCAGTTGCTGTTGCCAGACACTGTCGTCTGGCACGGGTGGTTTTTTTGCGCATCCGGCTAAAGACAGCAGCAAGGTAAAGGCAATGGCGGCAACGCTTGCCGCTTTGAAAAGGCTAACAGCTTGCATTAAAGGTCCTCGTTACGACATCTTTGTCTGCTCTTGCTAGCTTATATGTCCGCGCGCGGGTTTGGGTTTAGTCTGCGCTCAATAAAGCCGCTTTATGCAGCGCACTCCAGCAAAATTTGCTCTACCCACTGCGCCAGCCGCGCATCGGTTTGCTCGTATTGGTTTTCATCATCCAGTGCCAGGCCATAAAACCACTCGCCATCAGGTGTGACGGCTTTTGAGGCGATAAAGTCATAGCCTTGGTTTGGCCAAAAGCCAACCCGTTTAACCTGTTGTTTGGCGATTTCATGATGCAGCATACCGAGCGCATCCTGAAACCACTCGGCATAGCCCAGCTGATCGCCCATGCCATACAGCGCGATGGTTTTACCGCTCAGGTCCACCTGATTAATCTCGGGCCAGTGCGCTTCCCAGTCTTCCTGAATTTCACCAAAGTCCCAGGTCGACAAGCCGAGGATCAGGATGTCATAGTCGGCCATCGCAGTTAACGGCGTATCTTTTAAGTTATGCAGCGCCACATATTCCGGGCCAATCAGCGCCTGGATTTTTTCTGCCACCATTTCGGTGTAACAGGTGGTTGAGCCGTAAAACAAGCCAATCTTCATCTGGCGGACCTTTTTTATCGAGAGTGTTATGACAAGCTAAAAACGGGCGACAGTTTAGCATAATATGCGCCTTGCGCCCATCAACAAGCTGGGGTAGCTGCCGCTCGCTGGCTGATCAGAACCCTTGTTCCCTAAGGGGGGCCTCCGTTACACTAGCGGCACTGAATTTAAAAAGACGTGCCATGCCAACACCACCGCTGTCCGCCGAAAATCTGCACCTGATCCAACAGTTTCAGGAACAACTGGAACTGGAGCAGGCCGCCAGCGTGCATACGCTAAGTGCTTATGGCACGGATCTGAAACATTTCGCCCGTTTTTGCCAGCAACAGGGGCAACCGCATCTTACGGCAGTGAGCAGTGATCTGATTAACCGCTATCTGGCGAAACGCTATGACGAGGGGTTTAACCCGCGCAGCACTTCGCGGCTACTAAGCAGCCTGCGCCGTTTTTACCGTTATCTGGTGCAACAACAACAGTTTGCGCAAGACCCAACTACTGAGCTGATTAACCCGAAAATTGGTAGCAGCTTACCGAAAACGCTGTCGGAGCAGGATGTCGAAGCCCTGCTGGCCGCGCCGGATATCAGTGAACTGATCCAGTTTCGCGATAAAGCCATGCTGGAGCTATTATATGCCACTGGCATCCGGGTAACCGAGCTGGTGACGCTATCGATGCAACAACTGTATTTGCAGCAGGGCATAGTGCGGGTGCTCGGCAAAGGGCGCAAAGAGCGCCTGGTGCCCATGGGCGAAGAGGCGCAGTACTGGCTTAGCCGCTATTTAAAAGAAGCACGGCCGGCGCTACAAAGTCAGCTTAGTGATGTGGTGTTTCCCAGTAGCCGGCAACAGCTGATGACACGGCAAACCTTCTGGCATCGGATTAAGTTTTATGCGAAAGTAGCCGGCATCCGGGCTACCTTGTCGCCCCATACGGTTCGGCATGCCTTTGCCACGCATTTGCTGAATCACGGTGCGGATTTACGGGTGGTGCAGATGTTGCTGGGGCACAGTGATCTCTCTACCACACAAATTTACACCCATGTCGCGCAGGCGCGCTTACAGCAATTGCATCAACAACATCATCCGCGCGGTTAGCGGAGTGGGAAGCATTATGAAAAAGTCAGTTAAAACCCTGTTATCGGTACTTTTTGCCGCCAGCCTGCCTTTCAGTGCGGTTAGCGCGAACGATAATATCAGTAAAACCCTGGCGGAAGTTGGGCTAAATGTGCAGGAAGTCAAAGCGTCGCCGATGCCGGGGGTTGCTCAGGTGCTGACCGATCAGGGGCTGTTTTTTATGTCAGAAGATGGCCGCTATTTGATTGCCGGTAATGTGCTGGATCTGCAGCAATGGCAAACGGTGCGTGGGCAGCGGGTACCGACCAACCTGAAAGATCAGCTGATGGCACCGCTAATCCAGCAAAAACTGCTGGAGCAAAAAGATCAGGTTATTGAATATAAGGCACCAAAAGAAAAGTATGTGGTGCATGTGTTTACCGATCCAAGCTGTGGCTATTGCCGCAAGCTACATCAGGAAATGAAAGACTACCATAATGCCGGCATTACCGTGCGCTACCTGGCCTATCCGCGGGCCGGTGTCGGCTCGGAAACCGGCTTGCAAATGCAGCATGTCTGGTGCGCGAAGAATAAAAACGCTGCCATGGATAATGCAAAAGCCGATAAGACTGTTGCCAAAGCCATGTGTCAGAACCCGGTGGCCAGCCAGTATGCGCTGGGCCAGTTCTTTGGCATTAATGGTACTCCGGCGATGATCCTGCCGGATGGCAATATTATCCCTGGCTATATGCCAGCCGCAGCCTTACTGCAACAGCTAAGTAGCGGAGGCTAAGCTTTGCAGTTAAAACAGATCAGCCGCCGGCCATTACCGGCGCAAGCTGAAAGTGTACTGGATCCGGCACTGCACCCGGTGCTCAGTCGTCTGTATCTGAGCCGTGGCGTCAGCTGTGCCAGTGAGCTACAACGTCAGGCTTCAGCGTTACTGCCTTTTACGCAACTAAAAGATATCGACCGCGCCAGCGCCCTGCTGGTGGCGGCGTTGACCAGCCAGCAACGTATTGTGATTGTTGGCGACTTTGATGCCGATGGTGCGACCAGCACTGCTGTGCTGATGAGTGGCTTAAAAGCCTTTGGCTTTAAGTATCTGGAATATCTGGTACCAAACCGCTTTGAATACGGCTATGGCTTAACGCCGGAGTTGGCCGAAATTGTCGTAGCGCAGGGCGCTGAGCTGATTATTACCGTTGATAACGGCATCTCGGCGATTGAAGGCGTGGCATTGGCAAAACGTGCCGGTGTCAAAGTCCTGGTCACTGACCATCACTTACCGGGCAATACGCTGCCGGATGCCGATGCTATCGTTAACCCGAATCAGCCCGGCTGCAACTTCCCAAGTAAGGCGCTGGCCGGTGTTGGTGTGGCGTTTTATTTATTACTGGCATTACGTGCCACCTTACGTGACCAGGGCTATTTTGCTACACAGGGGCTAACCGAGCCGAATGTGGCGGAATTGCTCGACCTGGTAGCGCTGGGTACCGTCGCCGATGTGGTGCCACTGGATGCCAATAACCGCATCCTGGTGCATCAGGGCTTAATGCGTATTCGCGCCGGTAAATGCCGGCCCGGCATTCAGGCGCTGATTGATGTCGCCAATCGTGATGCGGCCAAACTGACCGCCAGTGATTTTGGCTTTGCACTGGGACCGCGACTGAATGCCGCGGGCAGACTGGATGATATGTCGCTTGGCATCAGTTGTTTACTGGCGCCAAACTTAGGTTTAGCGCGCCAATATGCGGCCGAGCTGGATAACCTGAACGCCGAGCGGCGCAGTATCGAGCAAAGTATGCAGCAGGAAGCGCAGGCACTGCTGAGCCAGCTCTCCTTTGATGGCAGCAATTTACCGGAAACCCTGTGTTTATACCGGCACGACTGGCATCAGGGCGTAATTGGTATTCTGGCCGGCCGTATTAAAGAGCAATTTCACCGGCCAACCATCGCTTTTGCCGAGGGGGATAACGGCGAGTTAAAAGGCTCAGCCCGCTCGATTACTGGCTTACATATCCGTGATGTGCTGGAAGAGATGGCAACCCAGTATCCGGGGTTGATTAAAAAATTTGGCGGCCATGCGATGGCGGCCGGCTTAACCATTAGTGAAGACAAGCTCGAGACCTTTGCGCTGGCATTTAACCTGACAGCAAAAAAATACCTGACAGCGGAGCAACTAACCGCGATGGTGTTAACCGACGGCGAGCTGGAAGCAGAGTGTTTTGAGCTCAGTTTTGCTCAGTTGCTGCAAAATGCCGGGCCCTGGGGCCAGGCCTTTCCGGAGCCGGTGTTTGATGGTGAGTTTCAGCTGTTAAGCCAGAAGATGCTGGCCGATCGGCATTTAAAAATGCTGCTTAAAGGCCCCGGCGGCAAGCTGGTTGATGCGATCTGGTTTAATGCCGATAACAAAGCCTGGCCTAATGTGAATATTCAGCGGGTACGGCTGGCCTACCAGCTGGATATTAACGAATATCGCGAACAACAAAGCCTGCAGCTGATCGTGCGGTATATGGAAGGACTGTAAGCAAACCTCAACAAGCCCTGGTTGAAGATTGCTGTTAAAAACTGCCCGTAGCGGCAGTTTTTTTGTTATAATCCGCGCCAATTTTTTTATCGTCCTACAGGTCGGTTTATCCCATGTTTGAAGTGAATCCGGTATATAACAGCATCAAAGATGTTACTGAACGCACTAATGTGCTTCGGGGGTATCTTTGACTACGATGGCAAAAAAGAACGCTTAGAAGAAGTCTCGCGCGAGTTAGAAGACTCCGCTATCTGGAATACTCCTGACAAAGCCCAGGCGCTGGGCAAAGAGCGCTCGGCGCTGGAGCAGGTGGTGGGTACTATCGACAAGCTGGACCAGGGCCTGGAAGATGTGCAGGGCTTGCTGGAACTGGCGGTTGAAGCCGAAGATGAAGCGACCTTTGAAGAAGCCAAAGCTGAGCTGGCCGATCTGGAGAAACAACTGGCGCTGTTGGAATTCCGCCGTATGTTCTCTGGCAAACATGATCAGAACGACTGCTATCTGGATATTCAGGCTGGCTCCGGTGGTACCGAAGCGCAGGATTGGGCCAGCATGCTGATGCGGATGTATCTGCGCTGGGGTGAAGATAAAGGCTTTAAACCTGAGCTGTACGAAGTGACCGACGGTGACGTCGCGGGCATTAAAGGCTGTACCATCAAGTTTACCGGTGAATACGCCTACGGTTGGCTACGTACCGAAACCGGCGTACACCGCCTGGTGCGTAAGAGCCCGTTTGACTCCGGTAACCGCCGTCATACGTCTTTTGCCTCGGTATTTGTGTCGCCGGAAATCGATGATGATATCGAAATCGAAATTAACCCGGCAGACTTACGTATTGATACCTACCGCGCCTCAGGTGCCGGTGGTCAGCACGTTAACCGGACCGATTCAGCGGTGCGGATCACGCACTTACCGACCAATATCGTAGTGCAGTGTCAGAATGACCGCTCGCAACATAAAAACCGCGACAATGCCTATAAGCAACTGCGCGCCAAGCTGTACGAGTTTGAGCTGCAAAAGCAAAATGCCGAAAAGCAAGCGCTGGAAGATACCAAGTCGGATATCGGCTGGGGCAGCCAGATCCGCTCTTACGTACTGGACGACTCGCGCATTAAAGACTTGCGTACCGGGGTAGAAACCCGCAATACCCAGTCGGTGCTGGATGGCGATCTGGACAAATTTATCGAAGCCAGCTTAAAAGCCGGTTTGTAATTTTTTAACTCACTCAGGAATCAACAAATGTCTGAACAGCATAACCAACATGAAGAAATTCAGGATGTTAACAAACTGATTGCTGAGCGAAAACATAAGCTGGCGGCGATTCGCGAGCAGGGCATTGCCTTCCCGAATGATTTTCGCCGGGCGCATATCTCTGATGAAATTCATGCCAAATACGATGCGTTAAGCAAAGAAGAGCTGGAAGCCAATAAGGTAGAAGTCAGCCTGGGCGGCCGGATGATGACCCGCCGTATTATGGGTAAAGCCAGCTTCTGTACGCTGCAGGATATGGGCGGCAAGTTTCAGGTGTATGTGGCACGCGACAGCCTGCCAGAAGGCCTGTATAACGACCAGTTCAAAAAATGGGACTTAGGCGACATTCTTGGCGTAAAAGGTTATTTATTTAAAACCCAAACCGGTGAGCTGACGGTATGGGCGACGGAAATCCGCTTATTAACCAAAGCACTGCGCCCACTGCCAGACAAATTCCACGGTTTAACTGATAACGAAGCGCGTTACCGCCAGCGTTATCTGGATCTGATCTCGAACGAGCAATCACGTAAAACCTTTTTGGTGCGCAGCAAAACTGTGGCCTATATCCGCCGTTTCTTTAACGAGCATGGCTTTTTAGAAGTCGAAACGCCAATGCTGCAAGCCATTCCGGGCGGTGCCTCGGCACGGCCGTTTGAAACCCACCACAATGCGCTGGATATGCAAATGTTCCTGCGCATTGCGCCCGAGCTGTACTTAAAGCGGCTGGTGGTTGGCGGTTTCGAAAAGGTGTTTGAGTTAAACCGTAACTTCCGTAACGAAGGCGTGTCGACCCGGCATAACCCGGAATTCACTATGCTGGAATTCTACTGGGCCTATGCCGACTATAACGACTTAATGGATTTAACTGAAAAGTTATTCCGTGGCTTAGCGCTGGACGTACTGGGCAGCACTGAAGTGCCGTATCAGGGTGAGGTGTTTGACTTCGGTAAGCCGTTTGCGCGGATGTCGGTTACAGAATCGATTCTGCATTACAACCCGTCGATCACGAAAGAGCAGCTGGCAACCCGTGAGTCGGTGGCTGAGCTGGCAAAATCACTGGGGATTGAAGTGAAAGCCAACTATGGCCATGGTCGTATTTTAATGGAAGTGTTTGACGAGCTGGTGGAAACCAAGCTGCGGCATCCGACCTTTATTACCGAGTACCCGGCCGAGGTATCCCCGCTGGCGCGGCGTAACGACGATAACCCGGAGATCACCGACCGCTTTGAATTCTTTATCGGTGGCCGTGAACTGGGTAACGGCTTTAGCGAGCTGAACGATGCCGAAGATCAGGCCGAGCGCTTCCGCGAGCAGGTCGCGCAAAAAGATGCTGGCGATGATGAGGCCATGTTCTACGATGAAGACTTTGTTACCGCGCTGGAACACGGTTTACCGCCAACAGCAGGTCAGGGTATCGGTATCGACCGCTTAGTGATGTTGCTAGCCGACGCCGCCTCGATCCGCGATGTGATCCTGTTCCCGCATATGCGTTTACATCACGATAAGTGATCTGTCAGCGCGCCGCGGCGCGCTAAGGTCTTCGGTAGCGACGCTGCCGAGGACCCTGTTCCTTCCTTGCAGCTTGGTTTTTATTGGTCTAATCTCAGTCAGTTAGCGTTCAGCAGCGCAGTACTATCTTAGTTGTTGCTGTTGCAGATTCTGTTATTAACTACAAGGATACCGAAATGCAAGCTAAGCTAATTACCGCAACTTTACTGGCCGCCAGCCTGACGTTTGGTTTGAGCCAGGCGTCCGCTGGTGTAATCAGCTCTGAGCAGGTTATTGCCAAGCAGCAACACCATTATAATAAGCAGCAGGTACTGTCGTTCCTCGATACGGCCGAAGTGCAGCAAAAGCTGGTGCAGCTGGGTGTTAGCCAGCAGGACGCCGCCCAGCGTATTGCCAATATGACCGATGCGGAACTGGCTGCGCTTAATAGTCAGTTACATGAGATGCCGGCGGGTGGTGTCGTGGGCACTATCGTCACTGTGCTGGTGGTTGTGGCGGTGTTGGACCTAATGGGCATTACTGACGTTTATCCCTTTATTCGTCCTATCAATTCCAACTGATGCTGATCAAGTATGCGACGGCCGGCTTGAAAATCGGCCTGTTGCTAACGCTGTTATTGTTAGTGGCTTGTCAAAGCCCACCGCAAAGCCGGCAACTGTTAGCTGAGCCACCGGCAATCAGCCGCCAGGCCTTGCTGAGCACAGTACCCTTCTATCCACAGCAAGACTATTTTTGTGGCCCAACCACACTCTCGGAAGTGGCTGCCTATTATGGGGTAGAGCACAGCGCCGATAGTATTGCCAGTCTTACCTTTACGCCGGGGCTGCAGGGCAGCCTGCAAATTGAAATGGCCGCTGCCAGCCGCCAGCTGGGCTTTGTGGCTTATGAACAGCGCGGCAGTTTGAGCCAGTTACTACAGCTAATTGATGAAAAAATCCCGGTGATCGTACTGCAAAACAATGGTCTTAGCTGGTTGCCGCAATGGCACTATGCAGTTGTCATTGGCTATGATTTGGATCGGCGCGAGATTATTTTGCATAGCGGTCTCAGCGCCGAATACCGGCTTCCGCTGGCTACCTTTGAGCGGACCTGGCACAGAGCTGACTATTGGCTACTGGCGATGTTGCCGCCCGAGCGCACCAGCGCGCTGCTGGACCCCTTTCTTTATACCAAGGCCTGTCAGGACCTATTACAAACCAGGCAAACTGAAGCTGGTGTTACGGCGCTCATCAGCGCCACCCAACAGTGGCCGGATTACTGGCTGCCGTATTTTTTACTCGGCAATCACTTTTTAGCCCAGGCACCGGCCGAGGCTGTGACCTGGTTTGCTCAGGGTCTGCCGCTGGCCAGACAGCAACCAGCCTATTTAAATAATTATGCTTTGGTATTGAGCGAGCTGGGCTGCAAAGCGCAGGCGCTGGAACTGATTCAGACTGCGCGGCAGTTGGCGCCTGACGATGCCAATATTCAGGATAGTGAGCAACAAATTAGGGCTAGCGTGCCCGCAGTTTGTACTATTACTGATTAAGCTTTGCATCATCGTTTCCGGCTCACCGCTATCGGGCGTAGACAGATGGCGGCTGGTCGCAGCAGAACGCAGCAGATTGAACCGGTATGCTCTAGACCGCGTTAACAGTTACAAAGAAATACGCATCCTAGGAGAGCATTATGCCCCGTTTAACCGCCGCCGACTTTAGCCCGGAATTACTTGAGCTGTATGATTTTTACGTGCATGGCAAATTAAGCCGGCGTGATTTTTTAGAGCGGGCAGCTAAATTTGCCGTCGGTTCAATGACGGCGGTTGCGCTACTGTCCGCGCTAACCCCGAATTATGCACTGGCACAGCAGATCTCTTTTAACGACCCCGAGATTATCGCCAGCTATATTCGTTATCCGTCACCCAATGGACATGGTGAGGTGCGCGCCTACCTGGTGCGGCCAGCCAAGCTGGAACAGCCCGCGCCAGCCGTGCTGGTGGTACATGAAAACCGTGGCCTGAACCCTTATATCGAAGATGTGGCACGGCGGGTAGCCAAAGCCGGCTATGTGGCGCTGGCACCGGATGGTTTAAGCTCGGTTGGCGGTTATCCGGGCAATGATGACGAGGGCAGGGCCTTGCAGCGTCAGGTTGATCCACAAAAACTGTTAAACGATTTCTTCGCTGCGCTTGAATTTTTAATGGCCAGCGAGCTGACCACCGATAAAATCGGCATCACCGGCTTTTGTTATGGTGGCGGTGTCTGTAATGCGGCGGCTATTGCGTATCCAGAGCTGGCCTGTGCAGTACCTTTTTATGGCCGGCAGGCAGATCCGGCCGCCGTAGCGCCAATCAAGGCGCCGTTGCAATATCATTTTGCGGAGAACGACCCCAGAGTCAACGAAACCTGGCCGGCGGTAGAAGCAGCACTAAAAGCCGCTAATAAAACCTTCGAAGCCCATTTCTATCCCGGCACTTACCACGGCTTTCATAATGATTCTACACCCCGTTACGATGAAGCCGCTGCCAAACTGGCATGGCAACGCACCCTGGATTGGTTTGCCCGCTATCTAAAAACCTAGCCCAGCACCACGACTCCGGTATGCTTGCCGTACCGGAGTCGCTCCTGCGATAGCGAGAAGAACACCGAGCTCAAAACTACACCGCACCACGACTCCGGTATGCCTGTCGTACCGGAGTCGGTCCTGCGATAGTAAGAAAAACACCAAATTCAAGACTACCCCGCATCACGACTCCGGTATGCTTGCCGTACCGGAGTCGGTCCTGCGATAGTGAGAAGAACACCGAGCTCAAGACTACACCGCACCACGACTCCGGTATGCCTGTCGTACCGGAGTCGCTCCTGCGATAGTGAGAAAAACACCAAACTCAAGACTACACCGCATCACGACTCCGGTATGCCTGTCGTACCGGAGTCGGTCCTGCGATAGTGAGAAGAACACCGAGCTCAAGACTACACCGCATCACGACTCCGGTATGCTTGCCGTACCGGAGTCGGTCCTGCGATAGTGATAGATAAATTAACGGTAGGAAACAAACTCGTCTTTAGCGCGACGCACCTTTTTCAGGTTAACCAGCCAGTCACCCTCGGCGGCGCGATAACCTAGCGGTAATAACAGCACCGATTTTAAACCTGAGGCTGCCAAGCCAAGGATCTGGTCCACTTTTTCCGGCTCAAAGCCTTCCATCGGTGTCGCATCGACTTGCTGCTCTGCCGCAGCAAGCAGCGCTGAGCCCAGACCAATATAGGCCTGACGGGCAGCATGCTCAAAATTTTGCTCTGCCGGACGCTGCGGATAGTATGCCAGCAGTTTCTGCCGGTAGGCTTCCCAGCCTTCGTTTTTAAAGCCACGTTGTTCGTTAACCAGATCAAACATCATATTGATCCGTTCAGCGGTATAGTTATCCCAGGCGGCAAACACCAACAAATGCGAGCAATCGGTTACCTGTGACTGATCCCAGGCCACCGCACGGATTTGCTGTTTGATCGCCGGATCCGTTATCACTAACACCTGATAGGGCTGTAAGCCGCTGGAGCTGGCGCTAAGACGAATCGCCTCCAGAATAGTCTCCAGTTTATCTGCCGGCACTCGCTCGGCCGCATTCATTTTCTTAGTGGCATAGCGCCAGTTTAATAACTCAACAATATTTGACATGGTATCTCCGTGATAGCTTACGCAGTTTGGCTGAAATTGGTACAGCAGCAATTGCTTTCAAGGTGAGCGCCAAAAGATTTTTGCCGCCAATATCAGCACAACTCCGCTACGCTTGCTATAACAGAGTCGGGTCAAAACACTAAACGCAAGGCTACACCGCATCACAACTCCGGTATGCTTGTCGTACCGGAGTCGGTCCTGCGATAGCGAGGAAAACACCAAACCCAAGGCTACACCGCATCACGACTCCGGTATGCTTGCCGTACCGGAGTCGGTCCTGCGATAGCGAGCAAAACACCAAACGCAAGGCTACACCGCATCACAACTCCGGTATGCTTGCCGTACCGGAGTCGATCCTGCGATAGCGAGAAGAACACCGAACTCAAGACTACACCGCACCGCGACTCGGTATGCTTGCCGTACCGGAGTCGATCCTGCGCTAGCGAGAAAAACACCAAACGCAAGGCTACACCGCACCACGACTCCGGTATGCTTGTCGTACCGGAGTCGATCCTGCGAGAGTGACAGGAACACCGAGCTTAACGGGCAACACCCGGAGCGGTATAAGCCTCGGTCCCCCACAGTGGTACCGTTGACAGGCCATGCTTAAAGCTACCCGAGGTTTCCTTGGTTGAGTAAGACAGATACATCAGGGTTTGATTCTGCGCATCGTAGATGCGGCGGATTTTCATGCTTTTAAAAAAGATACTCTTCGATTTACTAAACAGTACTTCACCGTTTTTGCTTTTATCGATTTTAGCAATCATCTCAGCGGTAATAGGCCCGGTTTGCCGGCAAGAGATAGCGCTATCCGAAGGATCCGAAAAATCCAGATTAGCCTCAATACTGGATACGTGGCAGGTTACGCCGCTAACGATAGGATCAGTAAAAGCATCCAGTTTGATATCTTTAGTAGTAAAGAGCCCCAACGACACATCTCCCACTTCATTTCTATTGCAGCCGGTAAGTGTTAGTAGCAATAAAACGCAACCTAGTATGCGCATTCCAGACTCCTTAGTGTGATTTGCTGGCCGCTGCCAGCCCAGTGGTTAGTGGCAATAATAGCGCAATTGGTGGTTTTGCAGCAGACCGCAGTTTAAAGCAGGTAAAAAACTACTGAATTTGCTTTGGATAGCGTGTCTGGACGCGTCGTTTAAATTTAACAACGCATTAAATAAAGACGAGGGACCTTTTATGGTTTAACTTATCAGTTTTTAATTAAATACTGATTTTGAGACAACAGTGCGACTGCTATTGGTTTGTTGTTATTTGTTCACTTCACTTACATTGGCCGCTGTTGAGCGGGGTTCAAGCCTTGACGTTACCCTGCAATTGGCAAAGCAGCATGGCTACTATGCTGATCGGGTTGACTGGCCACAGATTGAAACTAAAGCTAAGCTGCTATTAACAAGTCGGGGAGAGCCGGCGGCGATCCGCTTTGTCCTTGAAGCGTTGGGTGACAGACATTCCAGCTATATACCGCCAACAGGTGAAACTGCGGACACCGTAAAAAATTCGAACCAGAAATCAGAGAAGCTATTGTCTGAGACCAGGACGCCCGTCGCTGGCATTCCAGTCATCCGGATCCTCGCCTGGTCGGGCACTTCGCAGCAGGCTATGGCGGTAACCCGGTCACTGAGGGAGCAATTAAACAGTGTATTATCGGTACCGCGTTGCGGCATTATTCTGGATTTTTCAAATAATCGAGGCGGTAATATGTGGCCGACCCTCGTTGGTCTGAGCCCGCTGTTAACGGAGGGCTTACTGGGCTCCTTTAAGAGCGCACAAGATGAAGCCCGGTTAATTGAAAAGTGGCAGAACAAGATTTTCTACCGTGGTGAAAGTCATAACCTTAACAGTGCGATAACGGAGCAACCGACGTATCCAGCTCGGCGCATCGCCATCATTGTGGGGCCTTTTAGTGCCAGTTCGGGTGAGATTGTTCCTATTCTGTTACAAGGTCAGCAGAATGTGCGGGTATTTGGTCAGCCCACTGCGGGTCTGGCCACAGCAAATACGTCCTTTTCTTTGCCGAACGGCGGTTCGGTCAATATTACTACAGCACTTACCGTCGATAGGCATGGTGAGATAGTTGAGACTCGCCTTATGCCAGACGAGGAAACCTTAAGGCCATTGGAAACTGCAGCAAATTGGGTGATGCGGCAATGCCAGAGTGGGGGAGCGCTTAATACACATCTGCCTTTTGGGGGGGGGTGAGGCTTGGTATAGGCTTGGTCGTACAGAGAGTCGCGATTTTTTTGGTATGTGCCAATTGCAGACGTTT
>MTET01005162.1_pt2 | contig 18060 bp, 15 predicted proteins | sample 1042671 | NCBI WGS metagenome assembly MTET01 (sample SAMN06185814, study PRJNA358809) | soil metagenome | isolation source: garden soil control | place: India | collected 2015-05-23
TACATAAATCATCGGAATTTTTATTTCTTCTTTTACCTTCTGAAAAAAAGGAATAATTTCAGCTTTATGATTCGCATCTAATGCTGATAAAGGCTCATCAAGCAGTAACAGCTTAGGTGAATATAACAATGCTCGACCTAGTGCCACGCGCTGCTTTTCCCCACCTGAAAGTTTGATAGGCATACGTTGTAATAAATGCCCTAGCTTTAATAATTCAATAATGTAATCTGCTTCAAAGTGACGTTCTTGTTGGGACAGGTGCTTAAGACCAAATAATAAATTCTGCTTTACCGTTTTATGTGGAAAAAGCTGAGCATCTTGAAAAACCAATCCAATATGCCGCTTTTGGGTACTCAAGTTAATGTTTTGATCTGAATCAAACCATGTTTGATCCTGTATTTTAATGAGCCCACTACGCGGTGTGTTCAGCCCTGCAATGGCATGTAAAATCGATGTTTTACCTGAACCCGATGCACCGAATAAGCCAATAACAGAAGCATCTGACTGGAAACTAGGTTCAATATGAAATTGGCCCATTTGTAGCTGAAAACGGCAATCAATCAACATAATTCTACCGTCCTAAGCGCTTTTTTTGATAACGATGAAACCACTGTGCAAACCATAGGGCTAAAAAAGCTACACTTAACGATAAAACAATAAGCCTTTGAATAGCGGCCTCGGTATCGGGTTGTTGCATTAAGCTATACATGGCCAAAGTTAAAGTCCGTGTTTCATTAGAAATATTACCCACAAAGGTAATGGTTGCCCCAAACTCACCTAAACTGCGGCAAAAACATAAAATAGCACCAATTAAAATACCACTGCTAGCTAGAGGCAAAGTGACATGAAAAAAAGCCCCTAAAGATGAGGCACCTAATGTCTTTGCTGCCATTTCTAAACGTTGATCGACCAGTTCAATCGCTAGACGAATAGACTGAACCAATAGCGGAAAACCCATTACTGCTGATGCCAGAACGGCACCTTTCCAGTTAAATGCAAAATCAATTCCGAGCGGTGCCAAATATTGCCCAATAATGCCGCGACTGCCAAAAACTTGTAAAAGCAAATAGCCAGGAACAACTGGTGGTAATACCAAAGGTAAAAACACTAATGTTTCAATGAATGACTTACCCCAGAACTCTTTACGCGCCAAAAACCATCCCACACAAATTGCAGGAATAATGCTGACCACAAGACAACTTGCTGCAACCTTACAAGAAAGTTGCAGAACGCTGAGTTCTTCTGGGGTTAAAGAGAACATCATGGTTTTGCTGGAGCCAATACGCTAAAGCCATATTTTTTAAAGACAGCTTTGGCTTGATTGCTTTGTAAAAATTGATAGAACTTTGTTGAGCTCGGATTCTTTTTAACTATCCCTACAGGATAAATAATTGGTGAATGTGTATTTTCTGGAAATACCCCCACTACTGTTACCCCTTTACTAATCGCTGCATCAGTTGCATAGACAATCCCAACCTGACATTCGCCACGTGCAACAAAATTTAATGCAGCTCGAACATCTTCTGTTTCAACTAACTTTGGCTCAATACGACTCCACCAACCTAAATTGGTAAAAGCTTGTTTAGCATATTTGCCTACAGGCACACTTTTGGTATCGCCTGTACAAATCTTGCCTGTAAATACTTTATTGGGATCGGTCGTTTTATCTAATTTGATGTTTAATGACTGACCTTTTGGAATAATTAGAACCAAATGGTTACCTAATAAATTTATACGGTCATTTGCTGAAACTAATTTTTTATTTTGCAGATAATCCATCCACTGGGTATCAGCAGAGATAAATACATCGGATGGTGCCCCAGCTTCAATTTGTTTCGCTAATGTCGATGAGCCTGCATATGAGGTTTTAACTTCTACTTTATTTTGTTTTTCATAAATTTTTTCTAAATCGTTAATCGCATTGGTTAAGCTCGCTGCTGCATAAATGGTAACCGATTCAGCTTTGGTTGGAACATTAAAGACCAATCCGATGCTGAGGACTGAACAGACTAAAGCCAATTTTCTTATCTTCGTATCACTTACCATTATGTTTACCTTTTTGTCGTTTTTTGCAGCGATATATATCCAAGAATATAGCGCTACATAAAGATTATGAAAAGTATAATTCGTCAAATATAGATGATCGGAATGAAGGTAAATAGCGCAATTTGTATTTCAAACTTCATTTTTGGTGCACTCGGTAGTGAGGCTAACCGTTAAAGAGCACTATATAAAACTTATTTTCTTTTAAACTTTAGTGAATAATTTAATTGGTTTTATGATTATCCCTATGCCAAAAAACACATAGAGATAACCATAAAGATCAGTCGTTTATGCCAGCTACTTTTTTAGATACGCAATAAAAAACGCCTATCTAAAACCATCTTTTACGATAGTGCAGAATAGACGCCATTGTCTGTGTAACTGAAAATTGCAGCAGTGCTTTTTCAGCGTGCAATTTATATGAAGCAAAAGCTATACCACATTAAAAAACTCAGTCGCTATGAGAGTTTTTATTTAGCGTTTTAAATAGCTACTCATGATTTGATAATCATGTTCTAAGGCTTGTCGAGCATTGATTTCCATTTGGCGATAATTTTGTAAGACTTTCTGGCCCAAAGCTGTAACGGCCGCCCCACCACCATGTGTTCCGCCTGTTTGAGTTTCAACTAAAGCTGTTTCAAAGCACTGATTCATTGTATCGACCAATTGCCATGCACGGCGGTAGCTCATATTCATATATTTTGCAGCTTGTGAGATCGATCCAGTTCTTTCAATTGCTTCGAGTAAGTCTGCCTTACCTGGACCAAATGCAATGTTTTGCTCTAAAAGAATTCTAATTTGTAATTTTAAGTTTTGTTCTTTCATAGACTTAGTTCACAAAGTTTCATTTTTATGCTACTTAACATTATAGGAAACTTTAATAGGTTAAAACACATACAAATTTAAGTCTCTACTCTTTCTTAAAAAAGTTTGATTAAAAAATCAAAACTGCACAAAGTGGATAAAGTTCTGGAAAAAACGGATAGAGGCAAAGGCTTAATCGCGGTTCAATCAGTTAAAAGCTGATTGATTGGAGGATTGAGCAATGACCTCATCTAATTTAAAACAATGGAATGATTTTATAGATGGATGTATCGACTTCCGTCCTAATGATGGCGTGTTTCGTATTGCACGTAATATGTTTACTGAGCCTGAACTATTTGACTTGGAAATGGAACTTATTTTTGAAAAGGTTTGGATTTATGCATGCCACGAAAGTGAAATTCCAAACAATCATGATTTCCTAACCGTTCAAATTGGTCGTCAGCCGATTATTGTGAGCCGTGATGGTAAAGGCGAATTACACGCCATGGTCAATGCTTGTGAACACCGCGGAGCGACTTTAACACGTGTTGCTAAAGGCAACCAATCTACATTTACTTGTCCATTCCATGCTTGGTGCTATAAGTCAGATGGTCGTTTGGTGAAAGTCAAAGCACCTGGTGAATATTGTGAAGATTTTGATAAATCAAGCCGTGGTTTAAAACAAGGCCGTATTGCCAGCTATCGTGGATTTGTATTTGTAAGCCTTGATACTCAAGCAACAGATTCACTAGAAGACTTTTTAGGCGATGCAAAACTATTCCTTGATTTAATGGTTAACCAGTCGCCAACAGGTGAACTCGAAGTATTACAAGGCAAGTCATCTTATACTTTTGCAGGCAACTGGAAGCTACAAAATGAAAATGGCTTAGATGGTTACCATGTAAGTACTGTTCACTATAACTATGTCTCTACAGTTCAACACCGTCAGCAAGTCAATGCATCAAAAGGTGCCGAACTCGACACACTTGACTATAGCAAGTTGGGTGCAGGTGACTCAGAAACTGACGATGGCTGGTTTAGTTTTAAGAATGGCCACAGTGTTTTATTCAGTGATATGCCAAATCCGACAGTTCGTCCGGGCTACAGCACAGTTATGCCATATATGGTTGAAAAATATGGCGAAAAATATGCTGAATGGGCAATGCATCGTTTAAGAAATTTGAACTTGTACCCTAGCCTATTTTTTATGGACCAGATTAGCTCACAACTTCGTATTATTCGTCCCGTGGCATGGAATAAAACCGAAGTCATCAGTCAATGTATTGGAGTTAAAGGCGAATCTGCTGAAGCACGGCGTAACCGTATTCGCCAGTTTGAAGATTTCTTTAATGTGTCGGGCCTTGGTACACCAGACGATTTAGTTGAATTCCGTGAACAGCAAAAAGGTTTCCAAGCACGACTTGAACGTTGGAGCGATATTTCTCGCGGTTGTCAGTCTTGGGAATATGGCGCGACCAAAAACTCACAAGATTTAGGCATTCAACCTGTTATTACTGGCCGTGAGTTTACCCACGAAGGACTCTATGTAAATCAACATGGACACTGGCAACGCCTAATGCTCGACGGCTTAAATAAAAAAGCGCTGAAAATGCAAGATATTACTTTTGAAAACAATGCCGTAATGGATGAGGTGTAACCATGTCACAAGAACTAAATTTTGCTGTATCTCAGTTTTTGTACAAAAAAGCAGAACTTTGTGATGCTTATGACTGGGATGCCTATCTAGAGCTTTACGATGAAGATAGTGAATATCATATTCCACAGTGGATTGATGACCATAACTATGTTCAAGATCCAAATCAGGGCTTGTCATACATTTATTATGCAGACCGTACTGGACTCGAAGACCGTGTATTCCGTATTCGTACTGGAAAAGCAGCGTCTGCAACACCGTTACCACGTACGTTGCACAGCATAAACAACATCCGAGTTAAAACATTGGATGATGGATTAATTGAAGCAAAAGTTGCATGGCAAACGCTTTATAACCGTCAAGGCTTAGAAGGCTGTTTTTACGGACACGCTACTTATCTTTTACGTCAAACAGCAGATGGTTTCCGCATTCGTCGTCAGCACAGCATTTTGCTGAATGACAAAATTGATTCCGTTTTAGACTTCTATCACGTTTAAGGGGAATGAAAATGGGACATTCAGTTGCACTTAACTTTGCCGATGGCAAAACCTTTTTCATTTCGGTAAATAACGACGAATTGTTGCTTGATGCAGCAGTTCGCCAAGGAATTAACCTACCGCTAGACTGTCGCGAAGGTGTTTGTGGTACCTGTCAGGGTCAGTGTGAAACTGGTATTTATGAACAAGAATATGTTGATGAAGATGCATTAAGTGAGCGTGATTTGGCTGAGCGTAAAATGTTAGCTTGCCAGACGCGTGTGAAATCCGATGCTGCTTTTTATTTCGATCATGATTCTGCTATCTGTAACGCTGGTGATACTTTAAAAATTGAAACCAAAGTGACTGCAGTTGAGCTGGTTTCTGAAACGACAGCAATTTTACATCTTGATGCGAGCAGTCATGCTGAACAGCTTCAGTTTTTACCGGGTCAATATGCTCGTTTGCAAATTCCAGATACTGAAGATTGGCGTTCTTATTCTTTTGCAAATAGACCAAATGCAACCAATCAATTGCAATTTCTCATTCGTCTCTTGCCAGACGGTGTGATGAGTAATTATTTGCGTGATCGCTGTCAGGTTGGACAAGCCCTACTTATTGAAGCGCCGCTTGGTAGTTTCTATTTACGTGAAGTACAGCGACCACTGGTTTTTGTGGCAGGTGGAACAGGATTATCAGCTTTCTTGGGAATGCTAGATAACTTGGTCGAACAACCTAACTCACCTGCTGTTCAGTTATATTACGGCGTAAATAATGAAACCGATTTATGCGAACAACAGCGTTTACATGCCTATGCTGAACAGCTACCAAACTTTAGTTATCACCCGATTGTGACTAAAGCAACCGAAGCTTGGCAAGGCAAAGCGGGTTATATTCATGAGCATTTAAATAAAGATCAATTGGCCGAGCAGGCTTTTGATATGTATTTATGTGGTCCACCGCCAATGATTGAAGCTGTTAAAAATTGGTTAGATGAACAATCTTTGCAAAACTACCGTATTTACAGCGAGAAGTTTTTACAGAGTAATACATCACGTTGAAGTATAAATAATTTAAAAACCACTAAAACCTGAAATGATTCAATATACTCTGTAGGGGGTATATTGAATTTTTGCATTTAAATTAAAAGTTTTTATATATCAATAATATAAAATAATAAATTCCGACAAAATAAATTGACCAGCTCACTCGGATTTGCTATATATTTTGATAGATCTTAAGGAATAAGATCATGATGAGATTAACTTATAGCACCTTTTATATCCCCCTATTCTATTTCTCGAATTTACTAAATTGATGGACAAAATCCGATGTAAAAATTTGAGAAAATCACATTAACTAGCGGTTAAATTGGTCTGTATTTTGCTTATATCTCATTGTAATTTGCGAGTAACTTAATTTTTTAAGTGCCGTATTTACTCTGTGCAGCGAAGTTTTAAAGCTCTTGCAATACAAGTAAATACAGGAGTGAGCCAAAAGGGATAAATATGAACCAAGCCAACTCCCCAGAACTCAGTGGGCGTCATTTTCAAAATGAGTCTATCTTTACCAATCATAATCTGGTGTTTGATCACCACGATTTAAGCGAAACTTGCCGAAATGTAGGCCAAATTTTTAAACCGCATGATCTTAAAATCTCTCAGCAGAAGCGAGATTTCAGTGCAACCATGCACCATGTTAAAACAGGCGCACTGTCTATTAGTCGCTTGGAATATGGTGCGGATGTCATTATTGAACCAGATCACCTTGATAGCTTTTACCTAATTCAAATTCCAACTCAAGGCTACGCAGAAATCGAGTTTGGTTCTCAAAAGTTTATTTCTTATTCTCAAGTTGCTTCTCTTATTTCTCCTCAGCAATCTTTACGTATGCGCTGGCACGCTAACTCACCGCAGCTCATTTTAAAAGTTTCAAAGGATGATTTTACTTACCATTGTCGCCAACACATTGCCGATTCAGAAAACAACTTACTCATTTTCGACCCAAAATTAGACTTTGCTACACAAAGTGGAGCCTACTTTTTACAGCTCGTTAGAACATTGATGGATGCTTTGGCTTGTGAACAACACCCGCTTCATCATCCTTTAGCCTTTAAACAGTTTGAGTCGAATCTATTCAATGCACTCATTTATGGTCAACCCAATAACGCATTACATAAAATAGATCAGCATAAAGAAAAAACCGTCTCTCCTTATTTTGTGAAGCGCACAGAAGCCTATATTAAAGAACATTTACATGAGCCGCTTAATGTCGAAATTTTGGCTGAACATGCTGGCGTGAGTGTGAGAACGTTATTTACTGGTTTTAAAAACTATTTGGGTACTACCCCAATGTCTTATTTAAAAGAATTACGCTTTGAACAAGCTCATTTAGAGCTGATGCATAATGAAAATCTGTCGGTTACTGACGTTGCATTTAAATGGGGATTTAGCCATTTAGGTCGTTTTTCTCAAGAATATAAACGCCGTTATGGTGAGTTACCTTCTTCTACCCGCCGTTCTGGTCAAAGTGAAGGCTCAGGCTTAATTACTTCAATTTTTTCGTAAACTAAAAATAGATAAAGCCTTTTATATCAATAAATATAAAAGGCTTTTTTTATGACTTAGAAATGATGAACATAACGAACTTGTAAGCGTGTTCCTTCTGGTCGGTTTTCAGCATCTTGCTCAAAATATGCATTTGCAACCAAGTGATCATTTTTAGAAAAACTATACATCGCACCCGGACCAATTGCCCAAACTTGTTCACGTCGACCTTTGACTTTTTCACCATCTACTTCGGTATCAGTGACTTGTTTTAGCCAATAACCATTCAGTCCTAAGCGAAACTGTTCAGTAATAGCATAGTCCGTTGCAAAGTTTGCATGAATTGCTTGCCCTGCCTGCATATCATTTGCTCCAGCAAAAGCATAGCTTGGGTCATTATTCTTAAAGTTATAAAGATAATGGATACGTGTGGAAGCGGTCCATTTGGGATTAAACCAATATGTTGCTGCCCAATAGGGATCAAACGAAACAGCGTTATTACTCGGGTTAATATCTTTTTGCTGGTCGTATTCCCCAGTAGGTAAATTCACCTGAAACTCAAAACGATGTACAAACTTAGGCCCTTGTGCACCCATGACTGGATCAAACTGAATAAAAGGTCCGATCATAATGTCTCCAAAGCCGCTTTGGGCTTTAATAGCAGCATTATTCAAGCCATCATCCATGTCCATTTTACTGACAAAAGGAATTAAAAAATTCATGCCTAGACTGGCTTTATCTTTTACTCGGACATTCGATAAATAACTAATCTGTTCAACCAGTACTTGATAATTTAAATCTGTTTTAGGTAAACCTAATTTTTGTCCATTGGCATCGACCAGTTTATTACTATCGTAATTTTGAAAATAGGTTTGAGCATACCAGCCGGGCCCTGCGGGTAAACCGCCATCGAGAAAGCTGGTCATACCTAAGTTTACGGTCGGTAAATCATAGGCATGTGTAACCAATGACAAACCCAACAATGTCCCTGCTAAAAATCCATGTTTAATTAAAGTGCTTTTCATCTTCTTATTTCCTATAAAAAATCACGACCGGATTGATCGTGATTGTGGTGAATTAATGGGCTAATTCTGGATGCTCAGCAGCAATCCGATACTTTCCTGCGTGGAATACCAAAGGCTCACCTTGGCGCTGTTGGTATTGTTCAATTTGGCCAATAAAAATCAGGTGATCTCCGCCTTCATACTGATTTACATTACGGCAAACCAAGGTTGCGAGTGCATCGGATAAAATTGGAACACCTGCATTGCATTGTTGATGGGCAATACCTGCAAATTTATCTTCGGCACCTCGAGCAAAATGTCCTGAAAGCTGATGATGCTCCTGTGCCAACATGTGAATGGCAAAATATTCAGCTTCTACAAAATCAGGCAAACTTGGCGCTGTTTTTGAAAGACTCCACAAAATTAATGGTGGATCTAAAGACAGCGATGAAAATGAATTGGCTGTCATTCCTATTTTCCGCCCATCTTTTCCACGAGTTGTAATCACGGTAACGCCAGTTGCAAACTGACCAAGCAAGTTACGAATTTCTCTTGGGTTTTCAGCATTAATCGCTTGTAAAGCTAAAGTTTCAATTGTGTCCATTTTTCATATCTCCCTTTGACTATGACCTAGGCTACTTTTGCTGCAGTTTTTGAAGCCAAGAATGCTTGAGCTTGATCTGCATCAAACCACCAAGGAGCAAAAGCGCGCGGGTCATCAAAGTTATTGGCTATAATTGAAGCAATGCTCTGGTTTTGGCTTGCAGCTGCTAATAGATCAACAACATGAGGCTCTGGTGGTAACAACAAGCTATTGGTCCAAGCCACGACTTTTTCTGCATAAGCCCAATAGCGTTCAAAAGTTTGAACCATCCATTGTTCGCTAAAGCTTTGATTATCATTGGCTAAAATGGCATCGAAATAGATCTTGCTACACTTAGCCGCATTGTTTGAGCCTTGACCGGTAATCGGATCATTGACCACTAAGGCATCTGCCATGCCAAAAATCTTCTTGCCAGACGGTAAGGTTAAAACGGGTTTGCGTACGGTCGGCGGGAAACGCCCTGCTAAATATCCACCAGCATCGGTCAACTCAACATTTGTGCAACGTTCATATTCCCAAGGCACAAATTTCTTGAGCAAATCCAAACTGCATTGCAGATGCTTTTCGGGTGTTTTGACATCTTGCCAGCAGTCCATTGGACCGTTTGGAATACCTTCAAAGACCATAATGTCGCAAGGCCCATTAACGGTAAGTGCTGGAAATGAAAAGTATTCGCCGACTTCAGGAATAATGTTAAAAGTCACACGTGAATAAGGTGAAATTGGCTTCATGTTTTTGACGTAGGTCAAAGCCAAAGCGCGTTGAGGCTTATCAAAAATACTTCGTACATCATCACGCTCAAACTGTTTAACGACTTCACCTTTACCAGCCGCGAGTAATACAAGCTCGTAGTCGTTTGCGAGTTGTTCTAACTCTTCTATTCCAACATCCTGAATCACCAATCGACCGCCACGGCGTTCAAATTCTTCCATCCAATATGGCATTTTGACGCGTTGATCGACCGATTGAGCGTAACGCTCAAGACGAGCACTCCATTCAAATGCTTTACCACCATTTTCAGGATTGACTAAAGCTAGCCCAATGCCTTCTACTGCTGGGCATTGTTCTTCCCAAAAATTTAGTCCCAAGTCACGTTCAGTTTGTAAAGCGGTATGAAACATACACTGGCTTGACATGACTTTACCTTGGCGGATTTCATCGGCAGTTCGGTTGGTGATCATGGTTACCTCATAGCCTGTATCTAATAAGCCTAAACCAAGCTGTAAACCAGACTGTCCTGCTCCAACAATTGCAATACGGCGCATAATATTCTCCATAATTTTCTAAATGTGCTTCTAAAACGCTGTGCTATTCGGCTAAACGTGGAATAGCGGGCTGTGATCCTTCAGGGCCCATCACTGAATAGCCACCGTCGACTGCGTAATCTGCTCCAGTGACAAAGCTCGCAGCAGGTGACAATAAAAACAAAACAACATTGGCGACTTCTTCGGGATGACCCAATCGGCCTAGCAAGTGGTAATCGGCTGCCACGCTATCGGCCTTTTCACGGTTATTACCACTGACTTCTGCAATGACACGAGACCATGTCCAACCCGGAGAAACTGAATTGACGCGAATACCATCGGCAGCAAAATCCATTGCCATGCTTTGTGTGAGTTGACGTATCGCGGCTTTAGAAACCGGATATAACCAGCGTCCTGTTTGCGCCACTTTGGCCGAGATTGAAGTAAAATTAACGATTGAACCTTGTTGCTTTTTTAAGTCATTGTATAAAGCACGGCTCAACTCAACGGTAGAGACCAAATTAATATCGAGTGCTTGTAACCAGTCCTGACGTGAAGATTTAAAACCGTCATCTAAGTAGGTACATGCTAAATTCACCAAGTAACTCACGTCACCTAAATGTTGGTGAATATCTGCCACAGCTTGTTGAATAGCCGCATCACTGGTTAAATCGGTTTGAATAAACATCACATCATTGTTAAAGCTTTCTGCAATTGCCTTGCCTTTGGCATCAATATCTAAGATAGCGACATGAGCACCTGCATTTACCAACGCTTGTACAACAGCTTTACCAATCAGGGTTGCACCGCCACTTACCACAGCGACTTTTCCTTTTAAATCTATATTCATTGCAGATACTCCTTAATTGACTGGTTTGCCTTCACTACTTGACCAAGATGGCATCAACGTATTTGAAGGAAGATCTTCATCAAGAAGTTTTCGTGCTGTCTCGACACCTGCAACTGGCAAACCTGTTGGGTCTAATAAACCAATTTGAACGAGCACCGATGCTTGGTCCCAGTAAATATGCTCATGGCAAAGCTTTGAACCTCTGAACTGAATTACACCTAACATTGGAATTTCTACATATTTACCAGTCGGTTTTACACCCGGTAATAGCCAGTCAATTTCAGCATCGTGGGTAAAGCTCATAATGAATTCGTCTACCACTTGCGTTGAGCCAACCGTACGAGAGATCGAAGTGATCTTCATATCTTTCGGGTTTTGATGAACAAAGTGATATTGATAAAAACGAGCAAGCTGGCTTTGGCCTACGCCACCAGTTAAGGTTGGAATATGGTTGACATAAGGTTCTGCAACCATCGTTGCCATGGTTGCAGGCACATCACGCGTGTCAAACTCATGACGAATATGCTCTTCCCATAACGCCACTAGGTCATATTTCGGCCCAATCGTTTCATGCAGAGCTGTTACTGTACGCTCGTGGGCAAAGCGCGCTGAAGGTTTGTGGTAATGGTTGCTTTTTGGTCGTGCAAAGGCATGATCAACACCTTCATAAATATAAGCTTGTACATTTGAATATTGGTTGGCTGCATCGACAATCGCTTGTCTCGCATCTGGCGGTGTAAATTGGTCCAGTTCTGCAATATGTAAAACCAAACGTCCTTTTACGTTAGCTAACTCATCTAACGCTTTTTCAATGCCTACACCGTAATAACCTACGGCACATGCCATTTCCGAAAGTCGACAACCTGCAAGATACGCAAGCTTTCCACCCAAACAGTACCCCACCACTCCAAGGCCTGTAGAGACGTCACATTCGGGTTGAGTCTTTAAAAAAGATAAACTGTCCTGAATATCTTCAACCCCAAGATTTTCATCATATTGCTGATAAAGCTCGAAAGCTTTTTGAAAATCTTCTGGTGTGTAACCTAGTTCGATATTAGGTGCTACACGCCAAAATAAATCAGGGACTAAAACGGTATAGCCTTCTTCTGCAAGAAAATCTGCCTTTTCTCGCATGGCTGCATTCACCCCAAAGATTTCCTGACAAAGCACCACTCCAGGTCCTTTTCCTGTTTCTGGTGTTGCTAGATACGCACTGAAATGCTTTCCAGATGCTGTTTTAATTTGAACGGTTTGACCAGCCATAGTGTCAACTCCTGACATTGTTATGGCTTTATCTTCTATCCGAATTTTTTTTTAGACTGTCCAAAAGCTGCAAGCACTATCCAATCTCTGCGCAATTATCAAAATCAATCAAACTGGATAAAATCCTAAGAATAATAAAACTAATAAATTTCATAACCTTAAGTTAAAAAATTAAATTAATGCTTTTTATCTAATTTGGAAAAAATGGATGAAGATTAGGACTTATTGGATAGTGACGATTGGCTAAAAATAGTTCAATCAAGTCATGTAATTCGTTTGATTACATAAAAAAAGCCCAGTCATTTTCTAAATTAAGGCGTTTTATTTATGCATCGACCATGGCCAATTTATGGACAACAAAAAACGTTAATGCTCATCAATATTTTATGTTGTAGTGCATTTTCTACTCAGGCTTATTCAGCGGATGAAGAATGGAAATTTACATCAAAAAATGCATATATAGACAGAAACTATGACAATCCAGATGTAAAAGACACAGGTAGCTGGTCACAATCAGTTTCTCTATTTTACAACTCAAATATGCATGATACGCCGTTAGAAATTGGTGGAACCCCAATTCAAATTGGCGCAAATGCTTCAGCACAATATGCGGTTCGTTTAAGCCAAGATAAACATGTTGCAGATACCGTATTACCTTTTGATAAAGCCACGCAGTCCCAAGCACCTGATTATCTAAAATATGGCGCGACCTTAAAACTAGGCTATAACAAGACACTACTCAGCATTGGTGAATTATGGCTGGATTTACCTGTAACCACTGTAGATGCAAGTCGACAACTTCTAACGTCTTATTGGGGAACTAATCTTAAAAGTCAGCTAAACGATAAGCTTTTTGCAGAAATTGGCCGTATTGAAAAAGTATCACCGCGAAATGAAGAAGACTTTCATCGATTTTCTTTTACTTCAAAAGGTGTGACTGGTTACTCCGACGGCCTTAACTATATAGATCTTCGCTATCAATTTACGCCTACGCTGAAGGGTGAATATTACTTTGGAAATATGGAGGATTTATATAACAAACATTATGTGGGAATGGACCACATATGGAAAAACGCTAATTTTTCAGTTAATTCAAAATTCAAATATTTCAATGCCAAAGATAATGGACACCTTTTTGATATTGACGCACAAAACGTAGGGTTACTAGAAACGCTTAAAATAAAAAATCATAGTTTTGGTGTGGGTTATCAGCAGATTATTGGTGAGTCTGCTTACCCATTACCAGATGGTTTCTTGCCTGAAACTTATTTCATTAACTGGAATACGACTGGTTTCTTCAAACAAGATGAAAAGTCTTATCACTTCATTTATGGCTATGACTTTAAAGATCATGTGCCTGGTTTAAATACCACTTTCAAATATGTATATGGCGATCACTTCAAAACAGCAGATGGCTTAAAAAACAAAGAAAGTGAAGCAAACGTTATTGTCAATTATGCCCTTCAACAGCCTTTTCTCAAAGGTTTAGCTCTTCAGTACATCTTCATCAATTACGACGTTAAGCATGGAAACGATTTCTCTGAAAACCGTTTCTTCATCAATTACAGCAAAAAATTTTAATGAATAAGGAATACATATGAAAACGATAGATGCAAACACGATTATCAATCGCGAAAAACTGTCTCCATTACAATGGATGGTTTTTATCCTAGGCTTTTTTGTCTTCTTCTGTGATGGTCTAGATACAGGGATTATCGGTTTTATTGCTCCAGCATTGCTCGATGATTGGGGAATTACCAAGCCTCAGCTTGCTCCAGTTTTAAGTGCTGCTTTAGTCGGCATGTCGATTGGTGCAATTATTTCTGGCCCTTTAGCCGATAAGTTTGGACGTAAAGGTGTCATTGTTTTTACAAGCCTTCTATTTTCAATCTTTACAATTTTGTGTGGCTTTGCCAATTCAACCCAAGACTTAATGATTTATCGCTTTATTACAGGTGTTGGTTTAGGCGCAGCCATGCCAAACATCAGTACTATTGTCTCTGAATATATGCCTGTAAAACGTAAAGCATTCCTGACAGGTCTGGCTGGCTGTGGTTTCATGCTCGGTATTTCTTGCGGCGGTGTGCTATCAGCTTATCTATTAGAAAGTTATGGCTGGGCAAAAGTGATTATTATTGGCGGAAGTATTCCGCTCATTTTAGTAGTTGCTTTATTACTTAAATTACCTGAATCAACGCAATACTTAATTACACGTCATCAACAAGACAAAGCTCAGCGTATTTTAGAAAACATTCAAGGACATTCCTTCCAAGAGCCGGTAAAACTTGTTTTAACTCAAGCAGAAAATACCTCTGATGAAAATCCAGTTAAAATCGTTTTAGGTAAATACCTTTGGGGTTCAAGCATGCTTTGGCTCTGCTGCTTTACCAGTCTGTTGGTGTTTTATCTTTTAACAAGCTGGATGCCAACAATTTTAAAAACAGCTGGTTTTAGTACCCAACAGTTTAGTTTAATTGCCGCGATTTTCCCTTTTGGTGGTGTGATTGGTGCAACCATTATGGGATGGTACATGGATAAACTTAATCCAACTACAGTCATTAAATATTCATATCTAATTGCCTTCGCCCTATTCATTGTCGCAGGTCTAGTAAGCTCAAATATTTTCTTGTTAGGTCTTACTATCTTCTTAATTGGTGCATTACTCGCTGGTGCACAGTCTTCATTACTGCCACTTGCAGCTATGTTCTATCCAGCAGTTTGCCGCGCGGTTGGCGTTTCATGGATGCATGGCATTGGCCGTATCGGTGCAATTTTAGGTGCTTTTTTTGGCTCGCTTATTTTTACTTTCAACCTAAGCTTAAGCGGTATTTTCTTTATTCTTGCATTACCAACCTTCATCTCATTTATTGCGCTTAGCCTGAAAGTAATTTATGAGAAATCTAAAAACAAACAAGTGTTAAAGCTTGAAGAAAGTCTATAAATATTAATCGATAAATAAAAAACTGATTTAGTTGCCTAAATCAGTTTTTTTAATGGGAAAATTAAATATCAGTAAATTTTACCTTTGGTCTCACTTGGATTTTCGCCAAACTCTTCACGATATTCTTGAGAAAAACGACTTAAATGGTTAAAGCCCCAGTCATACGCAAGCTTTGAAATAGAAACCTTTCTATCAGCTCCTGTGGTGCTCAGAATTTTGTAAATTTGTTGGAGGCGATATTTTTTTAAATACGACATTGGACTGGTGCCGTAGTATTGTTGAAATTCATCATACAATTTTGATTTTGAAACCCCAGCCAAACGCTGCAAATCTTCTGCACAGATTTCCTCGTGCGCATGTTCAATAATAAAATTACGAACCTTACGTATATAAGCTGGCTCATCTTGATGTGAAAGTGACTTTAAGGCTTCAGAGTAGTTGTTTTCTTGAGATAATAGTAAAGCTTTAATTACAAAATTTTCATAGTCTTCAGATAACATCTGCAAACCATAAAAATTGCTATATTGCGATTTTAGCTGTAAAAAATTTTGAATATTCTTCCACCATGCACCAATAAGTTGCTCAGAGTCTAAGTGCATTTCAGGATTAAAAATAATGGGAGCTTCTATGGGTTTATTCAGTAGATCCGCAAGGACAATCTGCATACTTCGTTCAGGAATAACCACCTGAAATTTTCTGCAATCTTTATCAATAATCAAATCTTGTTGATCGTTATTTGAAACAATAAGGCCTCTGTTTTCATCAGACTGATAATGAGCGCCACGAATGTTGAGAGCTTGTCGACCTTGTATAGGTAAACTAATGCTATACGCTTTTAAATTTGAGATGTTGATGGCAACGTTTGCACCATAACTGATTGTACCGATTGCCATTTTTTTATTAGGCAAACGCATTCCGTCATAATGGAAATCGAGAGTGTCTTTGTAAATTGTATCTAGACGGTGTTCTCCACAAATCGTGGACATCAAATTCTGCGCAAATTCAGCTTTGCGTGAATAATGATTGAGTTCCATCTGTTGGCTGAGTGATATCATATCCTTTTCACCTAGCTAAATAACTTATTGCTTAAAAAGCAACTTGTATGCCAATTAATATCCTTTAATTGACGAGTTTTCCTGAAAAATATCGAATCAAGAAAGAGAGTAAAGATTACTTTCTCATACTCTATTAAATTTTAAAAATAGAAATAAGTTAAATACCTTTAAAGTATAATTTCATACCTTAAAAACTTATTTTATTAGATTTTTTATAAGTAACTAGAGTAGAGATAAATCATTATTTTGAACAGAGGCTATCGTAAATTTTTAACGAACAAAAAAACCGCCTATTTAAAATAAGCGGCTTTGTAAAATACTTAACTTATTGAGCGGTGTAACCACCATCCATAACAACAGCTTGGCCGGTTACCCCACCTGCTTTGCTACTCGCAAGGAAAATCGCATAGTCAGCAATTTCTTCAACAGAGAGCAAACGCTTTTGAGGAACCATTGCCAAAATCACATCTTCAAGTGCGCTGTCTAAACTTACATTACGGGTTTTAGCCAAATCTGCAATTTGCCCACGAACCAACGGTGTATCTACATAACCCGGGCATAGAGCATTTACCGTAATACCATCGCGTGCACATTCTAATGCGGCAACTTTTGTTAGACCAATTACTCCATGTTTAGCGCTGTTATAACCTGCCTTTCCAGCGAAACCAATCAAGCCATTAATTGAAGCCATATTAATAATACGACCATATTTTTGAGCTTTCATGATTGGAAAAACATGTTTAATACCAATAAATGCCCCAGTTAACATGACTTGAACTAACTTTTGAAAAACAGCCGTTGGAAATTCTTCAATAGGCGCAACATGTTGGAAACCAGCATTATTAATTAAGATATCAACCGTACCAAAGGTCTTTTGAGTAAGCTCAATGGCTTGTTTATAAGCATCTTCATCAGTTACATCGCATGGTGCAGATAATGCATCAAAACCTTGCTCTTTAAGTGCGTTCGCTGTTTCTTGGCACTTTTCGGCATTCATATCAGAAATAACAACTTTGGCACCTTCTTGAGCAAATTTCTTAGCAATCTCTAGACCGATACCACTTGCAGAACCTGTAATAAAAGCGACCTTACCGTCTAAAAGTTTCGTCATCTATTTACTCCTTAACTTATAACGCGCTGATTTAAACAATACCCGTTACGGTAAATACCGTAATCACTACAAATACCGCTAATGTTTTAATCACCGTAACTGCAAAAATATCTTTATACGATTGTTTATGGGTTAAACCCGTAACAGCGAGTAAAGTAATTACCGCGCCGTTGTGCGGGAGTGTATCCATTCCCCCCGATGCCATTGCAACCACACGGTGCATGACTTCTGGTGGAATACCCGCAGCTAAAATCGCGGCGTTATATTGTTCGGCCATCGCACTTAAAGCGATACTCATACCGCCTGAAGCTGAACCGGTAATACCTGCTAAAACGGTTGTCGTTACGGCCCCATTGACTAATGGATTTGTGAAGGTACTGCTCATTGCATGGCTAATCAGAGCAAAGCCCGGTAATGACGCAATAATTGCACCGAACCCATACTCAGAAGCCGTATTCATCACTG
>MTET01000065.1_pt1 | contig 16729 bp, 20 predicted proteins | sample 1042671 | NCBI WGS metagenome assembly MTET01 (sample SAMN06185814, study PRJNA358809) | soil metagenome | isolation source: garden soil control | place: India | collected 2015-05-23
GTATACGTTTGCGCGTATCGAGGGTTCGAATCCCTCTCTCACCGCCAGAATTCAAAAAAGACCTAAATCATTTTGATTTAGGTCTTTTTTATTGCACTTTTTTAATAAATCTAAATAAAGACAATCTAATCAACGATAAGTAACTTTGCACCATTTAAGCTAAAAGACTGGTGTGGTTCGGAGTTATCTCCGACTTGATAACTCATACCTGACGTTAAGGTAAATGTTCGGCCATCCTTCAATCTACTTTCTAACTCGCCTTCTAGGCAAAATAATATGTGCCCTTTCTCACACCAATGGTCCGCTAAGTAATTTGCTGAGTACTCTACAAGTCTTACCCTAATTTTATTTGTTTCTTCACCAAAAAATTGAGTTTTCCAATAAGCTTTTCCTGTGTCACCGCTATATTCAGTAACTTCAATTTCTTCCCAGTTTGTAATTTGAAATGGAAAAGGCGCGATATTCATAATTTTTCCAAAGACGTATTATTGTATTTTTCAACTTATAGACAAATTTGATTTTTGCAAACTGTTTATTAAAAAATCAGAAAGATAACAAAACTATTTTCCACTTTGAAAAGACCCAAACCTCACGTTCAGGCCTTCCCCTCTTTAAACTTACTTAGACAACGCTAATAACTTGTGAACGTACTCAACCGCATTATTCTCTATGTCTTGGTGCGTTGGAACATCGTCATCTTCAGAAGGGTTTGTGTCTAAACCATAAAATGCATGAAGTGGTTGATAGTCCGCCCCAACATATAAAGCCGTTAGCTTAAATGGAGTCAAAATCTGCTCTAAAGAAAGCTTGTATTCACCATACTCTGAATAAACTTTTTCTTTCACACCAGCAGATACAGCCAACATAAATTTCTTATTTTTAAGCTTATCGCCTGTTGAACCATACGCCCAACCATAGGTCAAAACCTCATCAAGCCACTGTTTCAAAAGTGGCGGGCTGTTAAACCAATACACTGGAAATTGAAAGACTAAATTTTCGTGTTCTTCTACCAATGCTTGCTCTTTGGCAACATCAATTACCCCATCTGAGTAGGCTTGATAAATTTGGTGAACTGTAAATTGGTCTGGGTGTTTTTCTAATTCCTCTACCCATCTTTTATTTACAACAGACTGGTCTATGTGAGGATGAGTAACGATGATTAATGTCTTTTTCATTATAAAAACACTCTTATCGAAAAGTAGATAAATCGATTATAGAAGTGTGCTTTCCTAAATATAAGTACGGTAATTTATGTTATATACTATACTAAAAGATAGTGTAGATTTTAAAAATGACAGAATGCGTTCCATCACATACGCCATTAGAAGAGACAGGTTTCGGCTATACCCTTTCTTTGATTAATGGCAAATATAAAATGATTATTATGTACTGGCTGTATGAAAAAAATGTCATGCGTTTTAATGAGATGCAACGCTGCATTGGCAATATTTCATTTAGAACACTCAGCAATACACTTAAAGAATTGGAAAGAGACGAGCTGATTATTCGCAAGGAATATCCTCAAATTCCGCCTAAGGTTGAGTACCGTCTTTCAGAAAGAGGTCAGTCTTTGATTCCTTTATTAGATATGATGTGCGATTGGGGCGAACGTAATAAGTCGTCTTAGTTTTATAGACTTGAAGTGATACTAAATATGAGAAATGAATTAAGAGAAATTTTTATTAAGGGATGCGACGATAAAATTGAAAAGAAGGGAGACAATGTTGGTCTGTCTTTTTATGCTTTTTTTAAAAATAAAAATGATAACCCCGAGTTACTGATGGAAGCAGCGCATTGGTGGATTATGGAGCATAAGCTAGATCACTTCGAGAAGGCCGTTAAGATTAAACAGATGGTTTTGGGTGAGCAGTAAAAATTAGGATATTAGCATTCGAAAAGAGAGCCTAGCTATTCCATAAACAATTACATTTAAGTATTTTATAGATAATTTTTATAAAATTATGAATTCAGCTATTAAGTTGATACTTAATAAAATAATATAAAAGGAAAAAAAATGAATGATATAGAAATACAGCGTCTAATTGTTATGGAAAAGATATATGCTGGAGGTACGCTAAAATGGAAAATCCAAAAGAAATCAAAGCGCTGTGATTGTGTTTTACATGCAAATGAAATAGTGGATGGTTATTTCATTTTATATGCTCGCCAGAATGAAATTGATCCAGACAACTTTTCATGTGGCCTTAAATTAGTTCGTTCGGGAAAAGATGATTTAACTCTTTTAAGATATAATGGTTCAGCTCATCAACATACGAATGTTCTTGAAAGAGAACTTATAGATTATGAATGTCACATCCATATAGCGACTGAGCGATATGCAAATTCGGGTTACAAAATTGATCATTATGCAACCCGAAGTAATGAGTATAGTGATCTTAGTAGCGCTATTAAATGCTTGATTGATAGATCTAATATTCACCAATTAACTTTAAGTGATTTTATAACACAGGAGGGTTTTAGTTTTGATTAACAATGAAAAACTTAAAGACCTACTGTGCTCTTCTTTTTGCCATTCAGTTCGACTGAAAGAAACAAAAGCAGGAACTATTGTATCTCTACCTATGAAAGATAGAGATGGCGATAGTTTTTCAATTTATATAAAAGATATACCAGCAGGTTTCCGTTTATCTGATGGAGCTAGCACTTTTATGCGCTTAAGTTATGAACATGACATCGATTCTATGCTTAAGGGAAATCGTGGGAGATTATTTGATTTAATTCTTTCTGAAGCTGGTCTAGAAGAAGATGATGGTGAACTATATAAAGAAGTAAGTGCTGATAATCTTGTTTATGAATTATTTGATTTTACAAAAGGATTATCACGTCTGAGTGATTTAGGGCTGTGGACTCAACATAGAACAGCTTCGACATTCTATGAAGACCTAAAAGCTGCAATTTATAGCTCTGTACCACAAGGAATAAGTATATATGAGGATTATGTAGTTCCTAATATTCCTCAAGGTGAAAACTATCCTGTAGATTTTTACATAGAAGCTTCTAAACCTTTATATATTATGGGGGCCGGAAACCCAAGCCAGCTAAAACTTGCTACTATTGTGCTTCAACACTTAACAATTCATACTGATAATTTCGATTCAATGGTCGTTCTGTCTGAAAGAAAAGGCATGCCCGAAAAAGATATAGATAGATTGATGAGTGCAGCAAATGATATTGTTCCATCAATTGAAGATATAGCTACAATTAAGAAAAAAATTCTTCACAGAATAGCTTAAAATAAACACTTACTCTTAAATTAGAAAAATTATTTATTAGGACAATTAATATGATTTAAAAAAAATAAAAATAAATAAAATTATCTATATATTTCTAAAATTAATATAATTAAAATAAAGTTAATTAAACAAAAATATAGCTCAAATAATTTAATTACAAAATAAATATTAAATAAGAGTCCAATACTAAATTAAACTCTTATACCCTTTAAATTAAGAAATTAAACTATTAGATTGTGATTCTAAATCTAATACAATCCAATGTGTCGCAACTGCCACTAGGTAAGTAGTAAATCCTACAATTCCAAAAAACAAAGCATCTTGGATATGATTAAAACCTAAATTTACCAGAAATAAAGCTAGGCAAAACCCAACTATAGAATTTAATGAAATAACTATTTTCTTTGATAAATAAGAACACAAATTAATTAAAGTTAAATTTAATTTAAATTTAAATTTAAATTTAACACTTACAAGCAATATAGTTAATGGAATAAAAGATAAAAGTTCAAAGGGTGTTATATTAACAAGAAAATTAAATACAACCTCAACAACCTTAATATATCCTGTTGGCAAAGCAATAGACAATGCAATACTCGTTATTACAGCAATAATTAATATCCAACGTTGTTCTTTAGATTTTAAAATTTCTGAAATTTTTCTCAAGCTTATGTTCTCTAAAAAATAGATAAAACAATATTTACACAAGCTTAAAATAAAATACAAGTATTCATTATCAATTTTCAAGCTTGTTAAAAGACTTCAAAAAAGCCCAACTCTCGTCAGGCCTTCCCTCATCAAACCCGCTTTAAAAAATACTCAAGTAATGTGTCTCTGTCCTTTGCCTGATCTGTACCTAAAAGTCCAAAAATCGCGCCATCAATCATAAATACAAAAATATCAGACTCTTCATATGTGGCTCTTTTTTTAGATTCTCTCAGCACCCAGAAAATTTCATTTTTAAGCCATCGCCTATATCTGAGTGCAGTTTGATAGGCATTTGGATAAAGCTTTTTAATTTCAAAAATCGCTTTAAACAAAAGGTAGTACGCACCTTTTAAGTCGGCATGTAAAAGGTAAATTTGCCTGAGTTGATGAACCAAATCTGGATATTGGCGAGCTTCGCTTATCGCCCTCACTTTTTCTTTTAACTGCTCTTTTTGAACCAATAAACACATTTCAATCAGTCTTTCTTTGGAGTGAAAGTAGTTGTAAAAGGTGGCTTTGGTAATTTTGGCCTCACTAACAATTCGGTCCACCCCGACCTTGTTAAAGCCATGTTGTTTAAATAACTCTGCTGCTGTGTATAGCGCCCGCGTCGCTCGAAAGGAAGCTTCTAAATTTTTCATGTATATCGCTTAAAATAATTTTTTGTTGTAAATAAAAGAGATAGAAATGCCGTCACTCTTAAATTGAGCGCTAAAAACAGGCATGCAAAAGCCGCACAAAAAGGTGTGCTCGCCTATCTCAGGTTTTATTGTTGCTATGATTTTTTAGTCGTAATGACCTATGGCTTAAAACCTAGAGTCGATTAAACCGTTTTAAAGACCAGTTGGGTATGGACGTAAAGACTTTGGCAAAGGTTGCCAATGAGAGAGATAAAATAGTACGCATATGACGGATTCCTGTACAAATAAGGATTCTGCCAATCTCTGCTAAAAGATGGTGGCAGAACGAAGGGGGGTTAGCAGACTGGGTACAGAACCAGCACACCCGAAGGTGTCCCCCCTCCGCCCTACCATAACGTAACGTCAGGGAGACGAGTGGAATACAAGCAGATTCCATCCTCAGAAGGATTAAATCTGATGCACTGTACCGCGGTCTGCTAAAACCGGCTGGCAATGTGGCCAGCAGCCAAAGGATAATCCGCGTGTTTTGGAGTGTCAATGTAAGGTTGAATAGAAATTGGTTAAATAATTATTGTTGTTTATTCAATTAGATATTTAAGCTAAAAAGACCTTCAATTTAAATTTAACGATGTCATGATAATAAAAATATAGGATAGTGAATTATGATTGAGTTCATGATTTGAATAGGTAATTAATAATGATAATAAAGGGGCCTCCCACCAGTTCAGAAGAATACCAACTTATCTTTCAATGGCTTGATGAGCGGTTCCATTATTCTATTGGGGCAATGGCTTTTCTTAATCAAACACAAGCTACCAATACCGAGTGGCAACTCTTACGTTTGTATAATTCACAAAACGCCGAGCAACTTTTAGGAGTCGCGGTCATCGTTGCTGGGGGCACCTGCTTCTGGGTTCCATCAGAGGCATCGTCTGGTTCATTACTCTGTACATCAATTTTAGAGCTTCAACCGCGTCGGATCGTCACCACCGCGATCGGGCGAGACTTATTGCATGCCGAGATCAAACAAAAAGGACGTATTTTAAGAGAATATGATCAATGGATCATGGTTTGCTCACGCCAATTTTCTGAAGCTCAAGGGCGCTTGGCTGAACTTTCGGATATTGCCCGTCTTAATGAATATCAACATCTATACAATAAAGAGCGCTCAGTAAATGAAACACCTGACTGGGCATCTCTAATTCAACAACAAAAAATTATTGTGCTTGAAGCAAATCAACAAATCGTTTCGATAGTGCGTTTAGGCATAGAAACTGATCGACTCGTTTCTATTGGCGGCACATATACCTTCCCTGTTTATCGTCGAAAAGGTTTTGCCGAACGCGTCTTAAAATTTGCAGTTAATCAGATTGTTGCAACGGGACGGATTGCCCACTTAATTGTCGACGTTGATAACACCCCAGCGGTTACCCTTTATCGGCAAATGGGCTTCGAATGTGTAGAGTCGTCTTACATTTCTTACCCAGAGTATTTATAAAAATTTATTCATTTTCAAACCTGTTTAAATGAACAGATTGATCACGTTACAAATAAAAGCTACAGTAAATAAAGTTTGAATTTTATAACTTTAAATAAATTGATAACGCATGCAGGCAAAAACATGGAAACCATACATGATTTTTATCGCCGCTTTTCTTTAACCAGAGATAGCGATTACTCGGTTCCATCGACTTCGTTTGGACATTTTAACGTTTTCCAACGCGACGCCTGCTCATTTCTCACACCTTATAGCCGCCGCGATTATTATAAAATTTCACTGGTTTTAGGCACAGGTGAACTTCATTACGCCAACCGCTGGATACGAGTCGACCGCCCTGCTTTACTGTTTTCAAACCCAATGGTGCCCTATGCATGGGAAATTAATTCGCCCGAACAGGCAGGCTGGTTTTGTCTATTTACCGAAGAGTTTGTAAACCAAGAATCGCGACAAAGTTTTTTAAAAGACTCACCACTATTTAAAGTCGACGGCGACCCGCTGTATTTTTTAAATGATCAACAGGTTGAAGAAATTTCATTTATTTTCAAAAAGATGATGAATGAAATAAATTCAGACTATATTTATAAATACAACGTTTTAAGAAACTATTTGCACCTGATTGTGCATGAAGCCATGAAAATGCAACCGACCCAACAGTTTGAAAAACATAGTAATGCTGCGGTGCGCATTTGCCATTTATTCTTTGAGTTGTTAGAGCGTCAGTTCCCAATTGACTCGCCCCATTTTCAGCTTAAACTCAAAACTGCAAATGACTTTGCCTATGGCTTGTCGGTGCATGTGAACCATTTAAACCGAGCCGTAAAAGAAGCCACAGGTAAAACCACCTCTGAACATATTAGCTCGCGCATTACGCAAGAAGCTAAAGCACTATTGCAACACACCAGTTGGAATATTTCCGAAATTGCCTATAGCTTAGGCTTTGAATATTCAGCATATTTCACCAACTTCTTTAAGAAAAATACGGGATTTTCACCTAAAAAATTCCGCGAAGACTGTGTGGCCTAAAAACAGATTGTTTGAATTTTATAATTATTGGTTTGAATGTTATACGTCAGTTTGAGCCAAAGCATTTTATAGTTTTTCTACTCAAGTGATTTTGCAAAAAGAGTGTGAAAAATGAAATATAGAACTTTAGGACAAACAGGCGAAAAAGTATCAGCACTTGGTTTAGGTTGCATGGGAATGAGCTTTGCCTATGGTGCCTCAGACGACACACAAAGCATTGCAACTCTAGAAAAGGCCTTAGACCTTGGCATTAACTTTTGGGACACTGCCGACATGTACGGCAACGGCGCAAACGAAGTTTTGCTCTCAAAAGTTTTAGAAAAACATCGCGACAAAGTATTCTTGGCGACCAAATTTGGCTTCCGCTATAAAGAAGACAACCTTAACCCACAAAACTCTTTAGAGTCTTATATCGACGGCTCACCTAAGTGGATTAAAGTTGCGGTCGAAAACAGTTTAAGACGCTTAAATACAGACGTAATTGATTTGTATTATGCGCACCGCATTGACCCAAATGTTCCAGTTGAAGACACGATTGGCGCAATGGCGGACTTGGTCAAACAAGGTAAAGTTCGTTATTTAGGACTCAGTGAAGCGTCGGCTGAAACCATTCGTAAAGCACATGCGATTCATCCGATTGCAGCAGTTCAACATGAATATTCATTGCTTACCCGTGAGCTGGAAGATACACACTTTCAAACTATTCGTGAGTTAGGCATTAGCCTTGTGCCGTATTCTCCGCTATCACGTGGTTTAATCACCAATACGCTTGATGTAAGCAGCCTAGACGAAAACGATTTTCGTCGTCAGTTACCCCGCTATCAAGGCGACAATTGGAAAAATAACCAAAGCTTGGCGCAAGCATTTAGCGAATTTGCCCACAGCAAAAATGCAACAGCGGCTCAACTGGCTTTGGCTTGGATTTTGGCGCAAGGTGACGACATTATTCCAATTCCGGGTACGCGTAAAATCGAACGTCTTGTGGAAAATGCGGCTGCTGTAGACCTTCATTTAACAGCAGCAGATTTGGCAGAAATTGAAGCGATTATTGCGAGATATCCAAACATGGGTGCACGCTATAATGCTCAGCAACTTGCTGCGGTTAATCACTAAAATATAAGCCATAAAAAAGTCCGACTCAGTGTCGGACTTTTTTTATTTAGTCTTTGCTATATGTGCCTTGCTGGCGTCCACCTTCCCAAATCGCATCTAATGATTTGTCAGAAATCGTTAGGCTTTCAGGGAAAATACTTAAATCCTTTTTAAATTTAGCCTCTGGTTTTAAACCAATACAGTCACCGTTTTTCCACCATGTGCCTTCGGCATATTGGTCTAACGCACCCACAGCGAGCATCCATTTAAACTTGCCATCTGGTTGAAGTAAAAGTTCCGAACCGACTTCCATCACGCCATTTAAATAATAGTGCCCACTCCACGCCTCGTCAGCTTTTTTGAATTTTACTTCTTTGCATGTGCTAGTTGGCTCTGCATAAATGTGAACAGAAAAAATAACCGTTGAAAGAAGTAGCAGAGGCGCAAATATATTTTTCATTATTGTGTTCCTATCGTTTTTATTTTCCAGACTCAACTTTTAAATACGTTCCATCGGCATAAACGTTATGTCCAAAGCCACACCCCGAGTTGCCTTCATTTTGTTTGACCTGAATATAATTTCCTAATTTCGCGTTAGATTTAAAATCGAGCTGAATACGGCAGTCTTCATTTTTATAGACCGTTTGCTTTTTATTGCTCGGCATTTTGGTGTCAAACTCACCCATGTTTGGGCCATAAATTAAGCTTCTAAGTCCCATATATAAACCGGCATAGCTGATTGCATATTGGCCCTGCTTACGACTTACCGTGATGTGATCCCACTCACCAAAACCTGAGTAACGTACATATTCACCTGACAAATCATTTGATGCTTTAGGTTGGGGTAACTGTTTAAGATTAAATTGGCTCGATTTTGATTTTTCATCAAGCATAAACCATGATCTTGCCCAAAGTGGCTGACCCAATTTGGCGTAGGCTAAGCCCACGTTATTGTTGGCAACTTCAATATCACGGTCAGTAAATTTAACTGTGTTTTCATCTTCATTGGCTTTACAAAAAGCAGTCCAAGAGGCTTGGTTTTGGAAGTTTTCGAGCGCTTTTTTATATTGTTTTTGGTCGTAGAATTTCTTACCTAAACTCGCGTATTGCTTCACTTTATTACAGCTTTGTTGTAGCTCTTGTTCATAAGAAAACTCTGCATGCGTGACCGCCAAAGCTGAAAGTGTAAGAACCGCGCAGCCTGTAATAATTGATTTAATCATTTTTAAAATTCTTTAATAATTAACTAATTATATAATATGAGCTGGCGCTCTAAATCACAATTATTTGAAACAAAAGTCTATAGAATGCCTTTAGTCTTGAGTAAGAATTTATTAAATCAATTCAAAATAAATCATTGAAAATATTAAGCGTTAATTGGTTATTTTTGTTGAATATTCATCAAAAAAATATTGTAGACTGCATGCGTAAAACTTAGGAAGAATTATAAGAGTGAATAATCTAATTATTGGAAGCCTATTTGCGCTTTGTGCAGCTGCACTCAATGCCTCTATTGGTGTAATTAGTAAATTACTCATGCATAGTGGTTTAAACCCACAAGACATTGCCTTTTTAAAAACCATTATCGCCTTTTTCTTTTTAAGTGTATTTTTATTTAAAGTGCCTGTTAGCCAAAAGATTGCATACATTAGCAGCACGCCAAGTAAACTCAGCGTTTTTACTCAAATTGCTATCTGTGCTTTTTTAGGGATTTTCTCTTTATTCTTTTTCGAGACCATTGCCTATAACCACGGCGCTGCGGCGAATGTTGTGGTGGTACTCATGGCTTCGGCTGCCATCTCTGCCCTATTTTTTGGTCGGTTCATTTTAAAAGAAAGCATCTACATTCATTCGCTTATTGGAACACTATTAGCAGTTGCGGGGATTAGTATCATTTCATGGAAAGGTGAAAATAGCCTTTTAATGCTGATCAATGCTTCTGTTGCCGGCACAGGTTATGGCCTATTTTCGGTTTTAGTTAAAAAGTTCAAATTAAACGGCGGGCTGTTTCTGACTAAATACTTACTGCTGTTTGGTAGCGTTTATCTTGCGGTTCCGTTTTTAATAAATTTACACACCATAAACTTTAATAGTGACATTGTTTTAGGCTTAGTTGGTTTAGCTGTGCTGCCGACCATCCTCGGCTTTTTCTGTACCACTAAAGCATTGTCTTATATGAGTGCGGCCAAGGTGCAGGTGACCGAGCTTTCTGAACCGATTTTCGCAGCGCTTATGGCTTGGGTTTTCATTCATGAACAGCCGACTTTATCGTTTTTATATGGCGCGATTTTTATTATTTTAGGCATCTTTTTAATGAACAGAACGCCAAAATCAAACTAGCCGATTTCATCTATTTCGTTGGCGTGGTGACAAGCCACTTGCACCACACTGGCAAAATTAATTGCCATTTGCGAAGGGTTATGTTTCTTATAAGCAAGCCCTAAGCCCACCGTAGGGACAGGCTCTTTCAAAGAGCGATATGCCACGCCTTGTATTTGCAATTGTTTGGTCGATTCAGGAACCAAAGACACTCCTAAATTTGCAGACACCAACGATAAAATTGAAACAATTTGCGGGGCATTTTGTCCAATTTTTGGTTCAAAACCACGCTCATGACAGGCTTGTTTAATCGCATCAAAAAGCCCTGCACTAATGGAAGGTGGCGAGACAATAAAATCAAGCTCTCGTAGCGCCGTTAAATCAATTTCTGGTGATGCATCGTCGAGTTGAAAAGTCTCGGAAGGCAAAGCAGCAATGAGGGGTTCTGCTAATAATTCTTGAATAATTAAACTATCTGGAATATTTCGTGGCGAACGAATAATTGCGACATCTAAGCGGTCTTCAAGCAATAAATCGATGAGTAGTAAGGTGTTGGCTTCTTCAAGTTTTAAATTCACTTTTGGATATTGCTGCTGAAAATAACGAACACATTTAGGAATTAGAGGGTTCAACATTGAAGTGCCTGTAAAGCCTAATCGCAATTGGCCCACTTCGCCATTTGCCACTTGTTTAACTAAGCTCGCTGCATCTTCTACACGCTGCTGTACGGGCTGAATTGCATTTAAAAAGGCAAGCCCTGCTTCGGTCAGCTCTACCCCATGAGGTGATCGAATAAATAAATCTGCACCTAGCTCTTCTTCTAAGTCTCGTATTTGCATGCTTAAAGGCGGCTGGCTCATGTTTAAGCGTTGCGCAGCTTTGGTAAAGTTTTTTTCTTCTGCTACCGCTAAAAAGTAGCGTATATGTCTTAGTTCCATCGCTATATATAAAACATATCATGACCCATTGTTAAATATATTAGAAAAATACCATTCAAATTGCTAATTTTAATTTATCGAATTTTCTCGATGCAGCACGCCTTCAAGCACTGCACTTTCTTTCTGTCATGGTCATGATATGAGTTCTTCATCTACACCCAGTACTTTAAGTACTGAGGCAACTACTGTTCTTTCCCGTGAGTGGATTCACAAAGGGACTAAAGCCTATAAACACGCAGGATTTGCTTTATTCCTCGTAGGTTTTGCCAGTTTCTCACTGATTTATTGTGTACAGCCACTCCTGCCCGCATTTAGCCAAAGTTTCCAAATTAGCCCTGCGAGTAGCTCTTTAGCACTGTCATTAACGACTGCCTTTTTAGCGATTTCGATTGTGCTATCAAGCGCCTTTTCACAAGCCCTTGGCCGTCGCGGTGTAATTTTTACATCAATGCTGTGTGCAGCAATTCTTAATATTGTCTCAATGTTTACCCCTAACTGGCACAGTTTGCTGATAGCACGCGCTTTAGAAGGTTTACTGCTCGGCGGCGTGCCAGCAGTGACAATGGCTTGGATTGCCGAAGAAATTGCACCTGAGCACTTGGGTAAAACTATGGGTTTATATATTGCAGGTACGGCTTTTGGTGGCATGATGGGCCGTGTCGGCATGGGTATTTTGGTTGAATATTTTTCGTGGCGAACTGCTTTAGGTTTACTTGGAGCAATCTGTTTTATTTGCTCAATTGCCTTTTTAAAACTACTGCCTGCTTCGCGTAATTTTGTGCAGAAAAAAGGGCTAAATTTAGATTTTCACATGCAAATGTGGCGCGCTCATTTAAGCAATACAAAATTATTACGCCTGTTTGCCATTGGGTTCTTACTCACCAGTGTGTTTGTGACTCTGTTTAATTACGCGACTTTCCGCTTAAGTGGCGCGCCTTATTTACTGAGCCAAACACAAATTAGCCTTATTTTCTTGTCGTATAGCTTTGGTATGGTGTCTTCATCGTTGGCAGGAACACTAGCCGATCGCTTGGGTAAAAAAACCATGATGATGAGTGGCTTTGCCTTAATGATTGTAGGGAGCCTCATGACCCTGCTCACTTCTCTTTTCGGCATTATTATTGGTATTGCATTTATTACCACGGGTTTCTTTATTACCCACTCACTTACCAGTAGTTCTGTTGGCGCTGAAAGCAAACAAGCGAAAGCTCATGCTAGTTCGCTCTACTTACTTTTTTACTATATGGGTTCAAGTATTGTCGGCTCAGCAGGCGGTTGGTTCTGGCTACACGGTGGTTGGAGTGCGATTGTAGGCTTAACTGTTGTACTGTCATTACTTGGGATATTTTTAGTAATTTATACAAAACATGCAAAAGCGCATTAATGCGTTGAAACCCTAACTTTTTCAGGCTAAACCCTATGAGAATTTAAAAATGATATGAAAAAATTTAAATGCTCATTTTTTGGCTTGTAATTTTTTTAAGAAACTGTAAAATTCACTCCACGTTGCCGGCATAGCTCAGTTGGTAGAGCAACTGACTTGTAATCAGTAGGTCCACAGTTCGAATCCGTGTGCCGGCACCATCATCAAACCTCATGAATATTTGATTTATGGGGTTTTTTGTTGTCTGTGGTTTTAGGCATAGTATATTCATACTGTTTTGAATGAAGGTATTTACCTAAAATTTTATTATAAACTCGAGCTTCAAAATATTTTTTCTAAAACCAATTTATTCTTTTAACAGAAAAATCTACGTTCTTAATTTATAAAAAAATATAATTTTAAAATAAGAAATATGAAAAAGATAAGATTATAATGCGCCTCCAAATAAGGTCATATAAATAAGACCTATTTTATAAACTTTAATTCATTAAGATACCAATACGGAAAAGTATGAAACTTCGTTTTATTTTACCTGCTTTATTTCTAGCATTCCCTTTAACAACATATGCTCAAGAAACTACATCTCAACCTCAAATTCAAACCACTACAAACCCACCCATTTGCTTAATTGAAGGTAATCCTTCAGCAGAGCACTATAAATCTATTAAACGTATTAAAGCCGCAAAAGGAACCTATGGTGGCTTTGAAGAAGTAAAACCTAAATTAGCTAACGTTGCCCGTAAGTATGGTGCAGATGTGGTGATTAATTATCACCAAAGCCAAAGATTTGGTTTCTGGCCTTGGCGTATTGTTCGCCCAGTACTCACAGGTACTGCTGTGAAATGGAATACACCCTTTAACTGTGCAGCCTTAGGCGGTAAAGAAATTCGTTAATAAGAAATGAAAAAAGCCCAACATCCTGTTGGGCTTTTTTCGTATTTCGTTACTAGGTACACTTCCTGTAATACCTCACGTCCTGATGCTTAAACTTATTATTGTTGTTTTACGTTTCGGAACTTCCTGTTCCTGATGAGTTCATCATAGGCAATTCATCACGCCATAAAAAGACGCCAATTTCCCGAATGTATGTACGAAAAAGCGTACATGGTTCTTTTAAATTTAAAACTTGATTTACTATCATTGAAATAAAAATATGAATTTATAAACAAGTTCTGTTCGTCAATTAAATAAGAAGACGATATAATGAGATTATTACTTTATTTCTAAAATAAATTTAAAATAACAAGGAACGAGATGTTTACTTTGCCATCAAATATTTTTCAGCCCTTAGCGCTCATACTCGCCTGCCTTATTTTCATTGTAAGTAAAATGCCGCAGCTAAAATATAGAAAAACTATATTATTTCTAGCTATTGGTAGCCTTACTTTAGTGATTATTTTAGGGATATTTGGCTTTTTTAATTAAGCTTTATTTCTTGCTCTTCTCTATCATTTTTTCAAAATGTCTAAGATTTGGGTTGAGCGTATCCCAAGCATAGGCTTGGCTCACAAACACCTCGGCTCTAGGCTGGTAGAGACTCGGGTCATCTAAAGTACCTGCACGTATTGAAATCATTTCAGGTGCAATTTCAGGTAAGCCAAAAAGCTGAGAACCACACGTCGGGCAGAATGCTCTTTTAATAGCTCGGCCAGAAGATCCCAAAGTCTCAAAATATTTCAGCTCACCACTTACTTTCAATTCAGATTGGTGAAAAAAAGCGATTGGTGCATATGCTGAACCTGTGGCCTTTTGGCAATCTCGGCAATGGCAATTAAAGCTATAACGTGGCTCTGCTTCACTTTGGTAGCTCACAGCTCCACATAAACACGATCCTTGATATTTGGCTGACATAGCTCATCCTATTTTTTTATTGCTGTGATTTGAATATAACGTACATATCCATTTTGGTAGAGTTGTTGGCATAACTTTGCAGTCATTTGAATTTTAAAATTTGCCAATCCTCGGCTTTGCTTTTGTCCTTGTTGATTTTGAATATATTGCGAAAAACCGAGTAACACTTGCTTAGATAAATCTTCAATTTGAATATCGACAAAACCTTGTTGTTCCAAGGTTGCTCTGAGTATTTTTTCATTTGGCACAGTATCCCAAGCGACATTTGCTGCTTTGAGTAAATAACGATGCTTTTGTTCTTGTAGAGCGGTCATGTTTTGACATGAATCGGCACGCATTAGGTAGTGAAAACCTAATCGCCCTTTTGAATTTAAAACTGGAGCGATGGAATCTAGAAATGAATTTAAATTGCTGTGATAAGCGGCATCAATACACATCACCACATCGAAGCATTGTTTAAATTCAAATTGTTTTAAATTTAAAAATGAACCACAAAAAATCTGGCTTATTTCAGGAATAAGTTTTTGAATTTTATGAATACATTGGGCTTGTAAGTCAACTGCACTGAGGCTTTTAGGCTGATAATGCTGTAACCAGTGCAACAAACTTGCACCCTGTCCGCATCCTAAATCTAAGAGATGATCTTTTGAATTTAAATTGACAGCTTGTGCCAAATGGTCAGCCAATTGGCAACAAGCTTCACGGTAGTTTTGGGTATTTTTCCAAAAACCCAAATTTGTCCAAGCAAGCTCCCCATCATCCCCTAAGCTTGATGCATCAATTGCATATTTATGAGGAATGAATCGAGAGAGAGCTGCTCGAACTTTGGTTTTCACAATTTTAGTAGCCGAGTTCTGGGGCAACTTCCACCTTAGGTTTTAAGCCTACAAATGGCAAAGGTGCACCTAAAATTTCAGCAATATGCATGGCAGAAGTCACTGCTGACTCTAAAATTGGCAAGCCATCGCACGACCATGAACCACAGTAGAATACTTTACGGTTTGGGTCTAAATGACGTTGTTGCAATTCTTTGTTTAAAGCAACCGTTTGCGAGTCTACAACCGCACGCGTTAAAGTCACTTTTGAAATAACTTTTTTAGGGTCAATATCAACCACTGGACGCCAAGTTTGGAATACAGGATTTTTACCCACGAGTGTTGGCTCAACCGCATTCATCCAAACTGTAAATTGCTGACGCGTAAACTTACGGTCCATCATGTAGCTCAACACTGACCAGTCTTTACGGCGTGGCGGCATGACGGTCGCATCGGTATGAATCACAAGATCGCCTTGTTCAAAGCGGAATTGCTTAAGCAAGTTCATATCTTCTGCAAACTGTTCAGGATTTAAAAACTCATCGATTTTAGACGTTGGCGTTGCAACAATTACTCGATCAAATAAGTTCTGTTCACCTTGGCTGTTTTCAACCAGTACTTTTTCGCCTTGTTGCTCAACTTTCTTAATTGCCGATCCGCTATGAATATCGATGCCTTTAATCAAGCTATCTACAAATGCTGGTGTGCCACCTTTCATGCGCAACAACATGTCGCCATCAGTTAAGTGACGTAAAAACTCAAGTAAGTTTTTTGCAGGCCAATCGCCAATTGTTTTCGGATTACACGTACAGATTGTATAGAGCACTGGCATAACCACACCGTGCCAGAATACTTCTTCAATATCGTTCTGATTAATAAATTCAGCAAGGGTAATATCTTGATTTTTAGATTTGAAAAACTGGTGAATCGCAGTTTTTAATTGCAACATCCCTTTCACAAGACGCCAGCCATATTGCTGGATACCTTTACGGTTATTAATAATCGGGAAATTACCAATACGGCTACGAGATGTCGTTAACCATGTTTCCGTACGATCTTCGAATAACCAGCTACATGACATATAAGTACGAACTGGAAAGGTTTTAATACCTAAATGAGCAGCAAGGCTGAGTGTATTTTTCCATAAGTGAGGATTCATCACACGTAGCGGTGCATCAATAATTCCACCATCGAACTCAATGC
>MTET01000692.1_pt3 | contig 15731 bp, 16 predicted proteins | sample 1042671 | NCBI WGS metagenome assembly MTET01 (sample SAMN06185814, study PRJNA358809) | soil metagenome | isolation source: garden soil control | place: India | collected 2015-05-23
TAATATCTACATATTCATTTTCTTCCCCCGATCCATAAAGATGGTTAAAAATGCGGTCACAAACATGATGATTGCGAGCATGCGTAGTAAATCATTAAAACTAGAGGTCAGTGCCTGAAAATGAATGTCACGATAGATCACGCTGAGCGCGATTTGCTGTGCATTTGCACCGACTTCTTGATATTGCGCCGTGAGTTGATCTAGTCTTTCTGTAAAGATCCAGTTTTGCGGTGTCATCCCCTGATTAATCTGGGTGACATGAAGCGCAGTGAGCCAATCTAAAGATGAGTTAATGAGAGCTAGTCCAACCGCGCCACCAATATTACGCATCAGGTTATAAATACCGCTAGCATCAGCCACTTTACTCAGCGGCAAAGTACTCATGGCTAAATGCGAAACCACAATCAGGCAGATCATGAGACCAATACCACGGTAAATTTGCGGCCAAAACATAAAGTCGTAATCGCTATGAATGCTGAGGTGCGAATTGAGCCAAACACCAAAGCCAGCCAAAATCATTCCAACAAATACGGTTTTTCGGGTATCAAAATTGGGAATCAGCCAGGCAAGAAACGGCGCAAAGCAGAACATGACAATACCTGTCACCATCATGACATGACCAATCTGGCTACTGTTCATTTCACGGACTTGCCCAAGAAACACGGGAATCATATAACCCAAGCCATAGAGCGCCATGCCAATCACAAACGTTGTGATGGCACTTAAGGTAAAGTTTTTATTTTTAAAGACTGATAAATCGAGTAAAGGCTTTGGCTGGGTGAAACTTCTAGAGAAGAAAATCATGCCGCCCACAACGCAGATCATAAAAGCAATCCGAACACCTGTGTCTGCAAGCCAGTCATGCCGTGCGCCTTCATCAAGGAAATATTCAAGCCCACCCAAAAACATCGCCATACCGACTAGACTGAACCAGTCCATACTTTTGATGAGTGAATAGTTGGCACGGTCGATATTGGGGCCTGAGTAAATGACTGTAGCAATGATGATGCCCGGAATAATATTGATCAGGAACATCCAGTGCCACGAAAAGTTATTTGTGAGCCAACCGCCAATGGTGGGGCCAATGGCCGGCCCTAAGGTACTAATCATGCCAAACATGACCAAAGGCAATGAGCGCTTTGGTTCTGGAAAAAGTAAGTACAACGCCGTCATGGAAGTCGGAATCATGCCGCCGCCCATAAAACCTTGAATGCCACGGAACACTAATAAACTTTCTAAGTTCCATGCCAAGGCACAAAGTAAAGAACTCACCGTAAAACCAATTGCACATATGGTGTAATACACCCGTGTTGAAAGTACCCGCGAGACAATACTCGACATTGGAATTGCAATAATCTCGGCAATTAAATAAACCGTTTGCACCCAAGTAACTTCATAACGACTTGCACTCATACCAGCTTGAACTTCGTTTAGAGAACTCGCCACAATCTGAATATCAAGAATCGCCATGAAGTTACCAAAAATCATGGCAGCAAAAATTGCCCATGCAGTTTTTGCCGGAAACATCCATTCAGCTTCAAGGTGCTTATTCATTTGTTATTACCTAAAATTTTTTATTAAGTTCTTAGGTCAACGGTGGCACTCACCGACATACCAGGTTTTATCAAATCGATATGCGGGTTTGAATCTATGGCAATACGCACAGGAATACGCTGAACAACCTTGTTGAAGTTGCCTGTGGCATTGTCTGGTGGCATAAGTGAGAAAGTCGCACCTGAAGCTGGTGAAAAACTCTCAATTTTTCCGCTATAGGTCAGGCTTGGGTAAGCATCAAGTTTGAGTTCAACTTTCTGACCAATATGCATTTTTTCAATTTGAGTTTCTTTGAAGTTTGCTTGTACATACAAACTATTTTCAGGAATGATCGCCATTAGGCGGGTTTGCGGAGAAACACGTGAGCCTTTCTGAATTGCAAGACTACCGATCTTACCGTTTACAGGGCTGACCACCTTTGATGAAGCCAAATCGACCTGATACAGGTTTAAGTTTGCATTAGCACTTTGAATATCTGCTAGAAGCTGCGCTCGACTCGCTTGTAAGCTCCCCAACTGAGCTTCTGCGGCATTTACGGCGGCTTGCGCTTTGCTAAGTTGTGCCTGAGCCGTTAAATATTGAGACTGAACGCCTTCAAAGTTTTGTCGGGTAATCACGCCATCTTTTAATAAATCTTGATAACGCTCAAACTCTTTTCTTAAACGAGTTAAATCAGCTTGTGCTGCCACTACGCCACTATGAGCTTCAATAATTGAAGACTTGGCAGACTTTTCATTTTGTTGTTGTACACCCAGTGCAGCTTCTTTCAAGGTGACTACTGAACGAGCTTGATCATAACGAGCTTGATAATCGCGGTGATCTAATACCGCTAAAGTTTCCCCTTTTTCTACCACCTGATTATCGTTAATTAATAACTCCATTACTTCGCCCGAAATCTTTGGCATCACCCAAGTGACATCGGCTTGCACATAAGCATTATCAGTAGATTGATAGAAACGATATACAAAAAAATAATATAATATGCCAGCAAATAAAAATAACAGCAGGACACTAAAAACACCCCAAGTTATTTTCTTTCGACTTTGGAAATTAGTATCAGTTTCTAGCTGAGCTACGTTATCCATATTCATTCCGCTTATTTGTAATATTCGATTTTTTATTTAAGCCAATAAAATTATTGGTTTCTTTTTTACGTAACTTTTCACTTGGTTTTATTCAATGAATCGTGACAGCGTAAAATTTGGTGCAAATTATGGTTCTTAAGTGAATTAAATATCATTGACCTATTTGCCAGATATTTTTTCTATTTATGTCAATAAAACATATTATATAAACTATATTAAAAAATTATGTAATTCTAATTTGTGGAGATTTTTGGTTAAAAAAATCTCAAAAAACAAAGATAAGTATTTGTTAATAAATAATTTATAAGAATAGTAACAAATAGAGATATATGTTTGAATAGAGTGATTTATTTCACTAACATTAAAAATAAGTTTTATTATGTAATCATTAAGTATTATTAATTAAAACAATATTTAATTTAAAAATGAGTTAACAATCAAAGTTGTTATACTTATAAATATAAAATATATATAAGTTATAAATATTATATTTTTCAAAAATAACAATATCCATAAAATAAATAAACGATATTTTTGATAAATAAGTCATCCTGATGACTAAAATGACTTATATTTTCCAGATAAAATAATTTCAAACCCTTTTTTAAAAGCCGAACAAACCTTTAAAAATAGTAATTTAAGTGGTGTTGTTTATTGATTTAAATCCTTAAAAATTTCTGCAAAGCTATTCCAATCGCAAGCAATTCACTGTCCTGATGAGGCAGATCATCAATTTCTAATCTGATTGTATGCTCTTCTATAACATATTCATTGAAAATTTAAAGAATTTGTACAATAACGAATTTGAAAGTATAGAAATAAAATCGCTTGTTGAAGAAAAAAAGTACTTTTAATAAAATATGTAGATATAAAAAAGCACCCTATGGTGCTTTTAAGATTCTTTTTCTTATCAATAAGTTTGAGGATTTAGAACTTTAATTTTTGCTAATTTTATTTCTTACAAACAAAATGAGCTAGATCACTTTTACTTGATCCTTCTACTAAATCAAACCACTTAGTAGGATTAATTTTTATAGCTTTTATTGATCCCTCTCCAGTTCCAAGTTCACGCATTTTCATAGTCTTACAGTTTGTCTCCAAACGAGTATAATCTGTAGTTTCTACACCAATGCGTTTGTGAAGTGTAATAATAATATCGCCTTGTTTTTTCTTCTCAATTAAATAATATTTTCCTTTATCGCCTTGAACGCTTCTTGGAATAAGAGTATCTGCATTTGTAAAATTAGAAATGACCAAACCCAATACTGTGGTAAAAATAATCTTTTTCATAAATTAATTCCTTATTAATAATTAGCAGTTTCAATCTGCCATAACAATCAATAAAACAAATATCATCCAAATAAAGCTTATCCACCGAGCTGTACTAGAATAACCAGATCTTAAAGTAAACCACGCAAAGATGTACGGCATCCAAAAGATTCCAAAACCGAGTAGAAATGAAACACTTCTGTTTGGTGGCATTTGAGAAGTCGAAGTATTAATAATAAATGGTTGTGGTTGGTAGCTATTTAATGGAGGTGGCGCTTTTTTCTTATGGGAAATAAAATTACTATATGACAAACCTGTTTCAGGAATCCCCACAGTAGTGCGTGTTCCTTTCTTACTGAGATTTACACGAGCGCCCTTGCCACCAATAGAAACGCTAGAGATTCCTTTTTTGCCAACATTGAGCCGTAAACCCGGTGCAATCTTAAAACTCTTTCTAAAGTTAAATCCCATAGCCAAACCTATCTAGTACAAATTTTCTTGGAACCACTTATTGAGCCATCCTTACAGACGAATTTACCACCATCGCAGTGACTAATCCCTCCTTTACTACCTGAACATGGTTGGCGACCTCTACCAGCTTCTGTAATGCTTATAGAATTTAAAAATAATAGAGTTATTAATGTAATCTGTTTCATTATTTTTCACCGTTTGTTATAAATTAACTCACTGTAACAAACTGTTTACTAATTGTCACTTAGAAAATTTTAATGTAATTTTTAATAAATATTATATAAATTAATATCTTACATTTTCTAAGTTAGATTGGATTTATAACTTATACTTAAAGGCTTAAATCTATGGCTATAGAAACCACTTATTTTGGCTTAACAAATATTGATCTTTCTTTTTGGTCAATGATTGGCACTTGGTTAGCCTCTATTGGAACTTTAGCAGCTGTAATTACTTCACTATATTTAGCCCGTAAGAATGAAAAAGTAAATTTGTTAGTTACTTCCAACTTAATTTTTTTGTTTAGCGCTAATCATGGATATAATGATGATGACCATTATATAAATATTGAGATTACAAATAATGGAAATCGCCCCGTAACTATTCAAAGTGTAAGCTGGCGCATAGATAAGAAAAAAGCTTTTGTAGTTCCTATAAATCCTAACCTTATTAACACTCCTCTTCCTAAAATGCTTAATTATGGTGAAGTAGCTAGATGGGCAATTGAAGTAAATGCGGTCAAAAATATATGGGCACCTGATTTAATAAATCAAGGTATAAAAAGGAAAGCTATCAATAAGTGGAAAATAATTATAGCTCTTACCACTGGCGAAAGGATTTTAGTTAAACCTAATAAAAGAATTATTGAACTGATACAGAATTGTTTACCCAACTAAAAAAGCACCCTAGGATGCTTTTTATTTTAAGATGTTACTTTATTCTCATGATATCTAAGAATACTAGCAACCTTTTGAAACAGATAGCCCACCAAGAACCCATTAAAAACTATACCAATACCCGTAATAACCATGAGGCCTGACCATACAGTCTCAGTTCCAGAATAAGTTCGCGGCACTTCAACTCGACCAAACACAAGGATAAATATAAATCCAGATATAACACCTAGAACAATTAATCCCCATCCAATAGCATTACAAACATCACTTTCTTTCATGCCTTGTTTTTCTACATTCATCTCAATCAACCTTGTTAAAGTTCTTCAAAACTTTGTAAGTGATATCTTGATTAGTAGCATCAATTACTTCTAACAAAGCGCCTTTATATCCTATTTGCTTAGATTGGCTTAAATCATATTCAACATCATTATTAAATGCAGGACGCGCTTGATTACTTGAAAATTCACGGTAGCCTACATTAATTTTATTTCCAAATTTTCCACTATAAATTAATGTTTGTTGGAAGGAATTATCTGATGCAATTGCTACAGTCTTCATAGTAGCTTGATGTTTATCAGTACAGTTTTTTGCATTAAATACTGTTACTACACAAAGCTTACCTTCATTATCAAACATAACTACTTTAAATGGGTCAGCTAAAGGGTTTTTCTGAACCATCCCCCCTCCGCTTACAGTGTTGAATGGCTGAAAATATTGCCCTTTTTCATTTTGGCCCGTTTTTAAGTAAATGCCTGAAGTAAGGGAATAGGCAAAGCTAATTTTAATATTTTCAGGTACGTTTAGAACTTCACGATCAACCACTATACCTTGTTCAAGCATTTGATCCCCTACAAATGCTTTATTAACTGAACCAATTGGGGGCTTGCTTATATTTTTAGGGACAGCTTGATAATTGTAGGATGGAGAAGCACAACCAACTATGCCAATACTTAAAATTAGTAAACTAATATTCTTTTTCATAATTTAACCAGCTTTATAAAGTTCACATAATCTAACAAACTGGTTACTAATTGTCACATATAAAAATAAATATTAATCTTAAGAAGTGCTTAGTTTAAAAAATTTGTTTATTGGATCAAAATTTTATGCTTGTTAATTCCTTTAATAAAAAAATTTTTAATTACAATTTGTAGTTTATTAATTGTAGGGTGTGCTGCAAATTCAGGTATTGTTCCTATGGGAAATAATACTTATATGGTCTCACGACAAGCTGCTACTGGGTTTAGTGGAATGGGAGTACTTAAAGCAGAGGCAATGAAGGAAGCATATCAAGAATGTAAGAAAAACAAATAAATTCGTTAATGTCTTAGAAACTATTGATGCAAAACTACCCTATATTTTAGGTAAGTTTCCTAAAACTTAAATTAGATTTAAATGTATAAATGAAGAATAAATTGAATCATAAAGAAGCCTCTTATCTTTTTCGACCACAATTGTTTCATAAGAAGGTAAAGAGATTGCGAGAACAAAATTAAACCCACTCATTGAGTGGGCTTTTTTATTGCTAACCGTTTTGCCTGAGGTGATCTTGGAACTCTTGGTCGTGTATTTTGTTGTAATTAACAGGGTCGTAGACACATCCAGTTAAAACAACAATTACAGTAAGTACAGCAACCAACTTTTTCATTGAGACAGCCTTTCTTTTAACGCAAAAGATTTGCTTTAAGTATACTCCTAGGTGATCACTTTGATTGGACATAATTAAGGCAAACAATTGTTATTTTTAAATTATCGCCGTGCCTTAGCATATCATTTGATTTTTTTAGCAAGACAAATCAACGGTTAATACAAAACTTAAGCCTCAGTCGCTAAATACCAATTTTTCCAAGAACTGGTTCCTCTCGTTTCAAGTGGTACAGTAGGAATCAATTTATCTTTTAATATTTCGGTTTGTTCAACAGCTTTAGCAAGTCTTGCTTTGACTGAGTGAATGCATTCACGGTCACCAAATTCACAGCGGTCTAAAGTTGTACCGCCACAAGGCCCGTTGGCTAAACCTTTTGGACACGTTTCAGGACAAATATATAAAGTGTCACCTAAACGGCACTGACCACAGCTTTCACAGCCCACTAAGCTATATTTACTCAGCACTTCTGTTTTAATTAATACCTTAGCGACCACAGCATTTTCCCAAAAAGATGCTTTAAAAATAAAGCGTCCAAGCCCCTTGGCAATTTTTGATCCAAACATTGCTTCATGCATAACATGCAATTGGCGATATTTAATTAATTGTTTAGATGATGGCTGAAGCGAAAAATGGGAAATTTCAGGTGAAAACTCTTTGCCTGACGTGACTTGCCAAAGTGAATTCCAAAGCTCTTCTAAGGCCTCAAGCTCCAGATGTCTGTATTGCTCAATGTAGCTCTCAAGCAACATTTGCTCTTCTGGCTTATGACAAGCAGATAAGTGAGTTCCAGCAAATCCTAAATGTTTACATATCAAAATCTGTAAAGCACAGCGCAAATAAACGCGGTCTGTATGGCCTGCCTGTTTTTCTTCTGCTAAGACTTTTAACATGTGTGGAGTAATCACAATACCCGCGACTTTATGCTTCACCATAAAATTGGCACGACCTAAAGTCAGTGGCATTACACAAGCCAGCATTTGCTGCGAATAAGCATGCTGCGTTAAAAATGATTTGGCTTGTTTTAAGGATTCAATGTCATAGCCCAATTGGGTAATGATAAAGTCAGCACCTGCTTTAATCTTCTTATGCAGTTTTAAATACTGTGCGTCACGCTCAGCTTCAACATATTTAAATGGGTTAAAAGCAACCCCAATACGAAACCCGCCATGTTGCTTGGCAGCCATTACGGCGTTTACCGACTCTAGGTATCGGCTACGAGGTTGTCCATCTCGACCATTATGGTGTTCTTTGAGTTTATCGCCTGTAAGCAATAACAAGTTTTGAATATTGGCTGCTTGAGCTTGATCTAAAAAGCGCTCAAAGTCTTGTATGTCTCGCGCCTTACCTGAAAAGTGTAAGACTTTCTCTATTGAGTCAGAGTAACTTTTGCTGGCTTCAAGCGGCGCAATATCATGATCTGAATGTACACGATCTGCCAATGTCATTGCAGCCGGATATCCTGCAAACTCATGTCTTACAGGATAAATTTCATGTAGTGAAGTGAGATGTTCCACCAACACAAAAAACTGGTTTTGCTGGAAGCAGGAAGAAACGTGAGACATAGGCAAAGTGCTGATCAAAACATGACATCAATCATAAGCGCGGCATTATAAATCAAAGTGCATCAAGATGCGCTAGTCAGAAAGCTCATTGTTTTGCTTATCTTCACTCTCTTTATTTCTAGGTAATTCGAGTGAGCGAGGAAATATAAAATCGAAAGAATCGAGTGCATAGCGGTAAAGCTGAGCTGGCCGTTTGCCTACAATTTTACTGTGGTTGGTTTCTTCAACTGCGCCTGCTTCTATCATACGGCGTCTAAACGCTTTTTTATCTAAAGATTGCCCAAGAATAATTTCATAAATAGTTTGTAGCTCGGTTAGCGTAAATAACTCAGGCATTAGACTAGCTGGCAATGCGGTATAGCGAGTTTTACTGGTTAAACGCTCTAAAGCCAAGCTGAGCAATTCATTATGATCAAACGCCAATGCTAAATCTTTTGCTTTTGCTACAGGCACCCATTCACTGTATTCAGCCAATGCTTGGTGTTGATAGGCATTAAAATCAATTAAAGCAAAATACAAAATGGTTACGGCCCAGCCACGCGGGTCACGTTTAGCATTACCCACAGAGGCAACTTGTTCCAAGTAAGGTGAACTAATTCCTGTTTTTTCGACCAGCTTACGATAAGCCGTGGCCATCAAGTCTTGATCATGAGTTAAATCGGCAAAACCACCCGGTAAAGCCCATTGGCCTTTGGCTGGAAAGTTGGGGCGCTTAATGAGTAATACCTGCAACTCACCATTAAATACCGAGAAAATAGCCATATCGACCGTGAGTAAAGGTGCGTCATAATCTCGGCGATCATAACTGGCAAGGAATTCTTGTTCAGTTTGAATAGTCACGTTCAGCCTCTCAATAAAAATGATGAGCCGATACCCATGTAACGACTCATATAAACTCAGTTATGCGATGGATAAACGCTCACGAATTTGATCCAAAGTACACTCATATTGAAGTTTACCATTTTCAAAGACGGTTTTTAGTGCTCCGCCTTGTTCTTGTTCGGCTGTTTGCTCATCAAACAAGGTAAAACCATTTTCACTTTCTTCGATCCGTAACAGACCTTTCGCAGATTTTTTCACACCTGAGTCAGTAATCGGGTCTTTAAACAACTCACGGCCTACACCATTCACCTGCCCCCAAGTCGCTTTTACAGCAAATCCAAAATTATCTCGAGTTAAGTAGTTATAGGTAAAGCTGCCTATACCAAACACCAAGTTGTTTGAAGCAAAACCTTTGGCTTCTAACCCTTCTAAAATACGCTGTGCACGGTCTAGAGTAATTGAGTCACCATAAATTAAACCGACACGCTCATTTAGTACTTTATAACCTTGGTCAGTTGTTGTACCGCCAAACACTTCCCATAAACATTCAACTGCGCCTTTATATGCTGGGCTGCCGACTTCGGCGTCTGGATCACCACAAATAATTTTAACAGGGTCACCAGAGTCTGGACGGAAAACCAATTTCGCCAAACCTAAAGCATTCGGTTGTCTTGCCAGAATTTCAGGTTTTAAAGCCACTGTAAATTCGGTAATCACTCGCCAAAAGTCCCAAGTATCAGACACAATACTGACAACACCCGACGGATAAAGCTCACAAATTAAACGCTTAAATGTTTCTAGCTCACTGTCTTCAGTGCCCATACACATCACACTGTGTTCAGTCGCTGGTACAGATACCCCAACCACACCTGTAGCATTGTAATATTCTTCTGCGTAGTCAATTGAAGCAACCGAATCTGTTCCAATAAAACTGGTTAAATGCCCCACACCCGATTGTGCAGCATCATAAATTCCGCTCATACCACGGCTACTAAAATCGTGTCCTTGCACAGGTACAAAATCAAGCGGTGCGCCAGTTTTTACAGCATATTGCGTTAATAAACGTTTGTACTCATAGGCAATAGTGGCGGTAGTACAGCTTTTCCAAAGCTCAGCACTTAACACAGTTTCAATATAATTCGTTAGCCAAAAAAAACGTGAATCGGTATTAATTACAGTAAGCACGGGTACACGCATATTGACGCGGCTACCTTCTGGCAATGCTTTAATGCGTAATGGTAAATAGCCCAAGTCGTGTAACGCTTCAATGTGATCAACAGGTACAGCACCTTCACCTAATGAACTATCCATACGGCGTTTATAAGCAGCCACTACTTTATCTTTAGGTTGCTTGAAAAAGCCTTCATTCCACGTATCGATTAAAAAGTGTTTAATAAAACCTTGAAGCCCAAAGAACACAACTTTATCGTCAAAGTCAGGCAACATTTTAGCAAGTCGAGATGAACGCGGCGTAAAGTTTGCATACACGTACTCTGTACCTGCTGGATACTGACGTCTGTGATCAGCTTTATAAAAATCGATAGCGTTTAATGGATTCAATTTAATAGTCATCTTTATTCTCTTTATTCTGCTGCAAAATCAATTACTGAAATTTTGTCTGATGGTTGTTGTGGAAAGCTGTCTGAGGTAAACAGTTGATCTAACAGTCCATCAAAAACCTCTATACCTTTACTAAAAATACCGTGGGTCACATATAGAACGACCTTATGGCAATTGAGGCGACGGAGTTCTTTAGCAATACCAATAAAGGTTGCACCGCCATCACAAATGTCATCGGTAATGACCGCTGTTAGGCCTGATAAATCCGTTGCATGTACATGTGTACCTAAAATTTTGCCAGTCACTGGGTCACGTTTTTTATCACACTGAACAACAGTGATTGGTTGTTTGCGCTCACCATTAAAAGCGTCTGCAACCATTTGTGTGCGTGCTTTCGCCCCTTTGTCTGGGCAAATCAGCACGGTTTTTTCATCTTTTAACAATGTGCTCAGTGCTTCACTCTTTGCGATGATGTCGACTGAACTGACATTCACAACTTCGCTAAAAGAAGTATTTGCAGCGAGTAATGCTGTGGTTACTTCACTATGGCAGTCCCACACAGTGATTTTGCCTTGTTTGCCTTCTTTCTTATCCGCATTGATATTAAGTAGCTTCGTCATCACATCGAGTGAGAATGCTTGGCCTACTGCACAAATACGGTCCTGACGTGCGTATGGAAAATATGGAATTTCTAGGTCAACGGTTAAACCCTGATTTAGCAATATATTTTCAAGTAACAAATAGTCCATCACATCGTGACTTGAGGTCATTTTGGCGCGGACCAATACCTTACCAGATAGTGAACCCAACGTTGTCTCATCAATTTGAACATGACGCTCTCCACCAGAAAACTGCGTGAATTTCACTGGAATTTCATTTCTTGCCGCATCTAAAAGCTGGATAGCCATATCATCCTCTTTTTGTCTGATGACCTTCGATGAATATATAGTGGCACAAAGCCACTATATATTGCAAGTCTATTTTTCAAACTTTTTTTAAAACCATTTAAGACATAAAATTTACAGTTTTAGAGTATTTAGAGATTCGATTTTTAAGAGAAATTATTCTTCAAACAATTGAAATAAAAAATTAATTTACTAAAAGCATGACGAGTACAACTATTATTAAAAGTAGCGGATATAACTTTGCCCGCCATAAATCAGGTAGTTTTGAAATAAATTTTCTAACAAACTATAAAGATTTACTCATGTGAATGGTGTCATAGGTATCGATCCATTCCCATTTAATAATCTTAAAGCCTTGTAGTGTCCAAAACTCTTCAGCCGCAGGCAAAAATGGATGAGTATGCAAATATAAACTAGTAATAGCATGGTTTTTGGCATGGCTAAACAACATGTTGCATAGTTGAGTTGCGATGCCCTTACGGCGGTATTCAGGCAATACAAACAACTTAACGACTTCTACCGTATTAGACGGCAAATTTAAATCAAAACGATGGTCATAAGCTCGATATGCAATGGTGCCAATAATGCGGTTTTGGTGTCTTACCGTAATGAAACAACCCAATGGATCATGGACATAATATTGCCCAAAATTTTTTAAATCTTTGGGGACTTGCCCATGATAAATTTCTGGGAATAGCAGCTGTCTTGTATAAAGCGCAAACTCTACCGCTGACTCATAATCAGTTTTGCCCACTAGCTGATAATTCAACATATTCATAGCCAAGAATGATCAGGAATCACAATGGTTTTGTCTTGAATCATGGCTTCATGAAACTCAACATCATAGACACTTTTTAAAAACTTCGGATCGGTGATTCGTGTTTTAGACTCAGGCTTAACCACTTCGTGTTGGCGCATAAAAAACAAATGGTCGGCAAATAAAAAAGCTAAATTTGGATCATGCATAATTGCAATCACCGTAAAATTTTGCCGCGACAACTGACGCAATTTTTTCATTAAATAAGACTGGTAATAAACATCGAGATGATTGGTTGGCTCATCGAGCAAAATCACTTTCGGTGCTTGTACTAAAATGCGCGCAATCATAACCAATTGTCTTTCACCACCTGATAGTTCTGTATAAGGACGATCGCGTAAATGCTCGATGTCTAAATCAAGCAAAGCTTGGTCTACACGTTCCCAGTCTGATTTTGAAGGTCTATATCGGCTAAAAGCAGCACGCCCCGTAATTACTACATCTTTAACTAAAAATGGAAATACGGTTTTATGAAACTGCGGTAAAAAGCCGAGCAAGGCTGCCCGATCTTTTCCTTTAAAATCCGATAGTGGTTTTCCTGAGTAGCGAATCAAGCCATCTTTTACAGGTTCTAGGCCCGCCATCAATTTAAAAAGTGTCGATTTCCCACAGCCATTACGCCCTAAAATCACTGAAAACTGATTTTCGGGAAACTCTAGATGAATATTTTTAAGAACCTGTTTGTGCCCATAGGCATAATTTAACTGATCAATTTGAATCATGCCCAATGAGTCCTCTGTGTTTTCATTAATAATAAGAAAAATGGCGCACCAAGTAGCATAGTAAAAATACCAATCGGTATTTCAAACGTCAGTAAAACCCGAGAAAAGTTATCAATCATGAGTAGAAAACTACCGCCCAACACCATATTGGCAGGAATACTATAGCGGTGATCTGGCCCAACCAACATTCGCACAATATGCGGCATAAAGAGTCCATATAGACTAATAATGCCTGCAGCAGCCACAGAAGTTGAGGTACATACAGTCACTAGTACAATTAAAAGAAGCTGTTCCCACCTTGGGTTAACACCCACAGCCTGCGCTTCTTCAGCACCAAGTGCCATTAAGTTTAAGCGCCAACGCATCGCAAATAATCCGGCAAGGCCAATACAAATAGGAAGCACGGCATATTGAACCTTTTGCCAAGACGCCTGATGTAAGTTGCCCATCGTCCATTGCACGATCGCTTGTAATTTAAATGGATCACTTAAGTATTGAATAACCGTAAGTCCTGCTAAAAACAGTCCTGAAACAATCATGCCCGATAAAATTACCATGACTAAAGACGTCTGGCTTTCATGTTTTTGATGTGCAAATAAATACGTTAAGCCAACAGCACACACACCAAAAATAAAGGCTGATAGATTTGGCGAAAGCCAACTTAAAGAAAGTGCTAAAGCTGCACCAAACGCCGCACCAGATGAAATACCGAGTACATATGAGTCAACTAAAGGATTACGAAACAATGCCTGTAACCCATTTCCCGCAGTTGCTAATGCGGCTCCCACCATAAAGGTCAGTAAAATTCTGGGCAATCTGACATTCACAATAATGTTCTGCATCAGTCTAAATTGTTCTGCATCAAAATAAGGTGTACCAAAAACTGCTTGTACACCCCACCGCAAATAATCCCATGCACTCAATGTTTGAGTTGGCCCAATGAGCAGCGAGATAAAAATCATGAGGAAAGGTAAAGGGTAAAACCAATAATATTTCAGTTTTTCCATATTTATTGCACCAACGCTTTTGCAAGGTGTTCACCATACAACTTGGTTAAAATACGCTGTTGTAAAGCACTTACAGGTAAATCGGACTGTTCGGGATAAATACTGTGGTTCAAAGAAATCGCCGTAATAATAATTTTGATGGTGTGTGGGTTATATATAAATGCAGGACTCAAATTAAATACCTTTCGGTTTTGTACGGCGCTTAAACCCTGTAATTCTTTTCGTTCATAAATCAGTTGGGGGTTGGTATTCCAAAGCACAATATTGTCGGGGTTCCATTCAATTAAAGTCTCGGGATTTACATTGGGTTGATTCGTATTGGTCTGAACAATGTTGTACGCACCCGCCAGTTCAATAAAATCATTGGTAATCGACTGACGTCCCGAGGTAGAAAAAATTCGGCCACCAGACCAAGCATAGTAAATCGATTGTTTATTTGGCTGACGTGCGGTTTTGGCTGCGACCTCCGCCACAATTTCATCAGAGAAATTTAAAATTTCTTGAGCTCGCTTTTGGGCACCGCTCAGAATAGCAATTTCAGAAAGTTCTTCTTTTACTTGCTGATAAGTACTGGACTCCATGACATATACAGCAATGCCGAACTGCCGTAACAGTTCAATTGTTTGAGTCTGCCCGCTCCCTACAATCACCAGATCAGGTTTTAACAACACAAGACTTTCAATATTGGTTGCATTTGCCCCTTGTGAAGGCGTCGCAAGCTGTTTATTGGCAATACGCTTATCTATTTTTGAATAGGCATTAAATAATAAAGGCTGAATGTATACTTCGGCTGGTATGCCAATCACTTTATGACCTTGCCCTAGCATATATAAGCCATCTAAACCCGACTCAAATAGAGAAACTATTCTTTGGGCGGGTTTGGCTACACAGACTTTTGTATTTGTACTATCAAAGACACATATCGAATGGGCCGCTAACTTTTCTTGTGCTTTACCACTTTGTTCAGATGAAGAACATCCACATAGAATGAGTAAAGTGAGTAATGAAGCGAATAACTTCATTAAGGCATGCCTTGCACGAATATGGTGCATAATAAGAAGATGTGCCTATTTAGTGCATTTTTCATGTGAAAAAACACCATAAGTGAGCAAGACGGTTTGAATCATGGTTAATACAGCGGTCAAATTAAATGTAATAGCTAAGATATTAAAGAGTAAGCAAAAAAAACGCCAAATTTACCAAGTAATAAAAACTATTTAATTATTGGCTTAAAAAGTGCACATCAAAGCCATTCAAATAATTTAATAATGGTTATCGCTCAATCAACATTAAAATAAATAACTCGTTATAATCCAGCGCAAAATCTGATAGACATTATCTTCCGATGCTGACCCAATCATCTTTCTGGCGTAGTCTTTACCGCTTAATTCATATTTATGCCGGTATTTTTAT
>MTET01004553.1_pt1 | contig 15729 bp, 13 predicted proteins | sample 1042671 | NCBI WGS metagenome assembly MTET01 (sample SAMN06185814, study PRJNA358809) | soil metagenome | isolation source: garden soil control | place: India | collected 2015-05-23
GTCAGGCATTGATGAATGAGGCTTATTTGGATGCAGTGCTTGAAGCTGGCATGAATGTGGTTGTTAAATGATCACTCGTAATCTCACCCTGGGTAGCTGCCAGTATCCCGAATGAAGCCATCTTAATTAACACTCTCGCCTTGCAAGAAGCGAAAGACAGCTCGGAGGTGGAGAATATTGTCACCACCCATGATGAGCTTTACAAAGCCAACTTGTTTGAAGAAGCGTTAACCAATCCGGCAACCAAAGAAGTGCAAGACTATGCTTTCGCACTGAAACAAGCTTTTGTTACCGTCAGGCAAACTGGCTTAATCCGGCTGGATGATATTTTAGCCGTACAGCAACAGTTAGAGCATAATCAGGCGGGTTTACGCCGTTTACCCGGCACAGCACTAAAAAATGCCCGTACCGGTGAAGTAGTGTATACACCGCCACAACATGCTAATGAGATCAGCCAGCTTATGGCTAACTTAGTGCAGTATATCAATGACGATAGCCTTTGTGACGCGGATCCACTGGTTAAGATGGCACTGATCCACCATCAGTTTGAAAGTATTCACCCGTTTTACGATGGCAATGGCCGTACCGGGCGCATTATCAATATTCTGTACTTGGTGGCGAAAGGCTTACTCAACCTGCCGGTATTGTATTTAAGCCGTTTTATTATTACGCATAAAGCTGATTACTACATACAATTGCAGCAGGTGCGTGAAACAGGTAACTGGGAGCCTTGGCTGTTGTATATGCTGGACGGTATTACGGTAACTGCTCAAGATACCATCAACCTGATCACCAATATCAAAATCTTGATGCAAGATGTAAAACACCGGTTGCGCGAGCAGCTACCGAAAATTTATCGCCAGGGGCTATTAAATAATCTGTTTTCTCATCCTTATACCAAGATCGAATTTCTGGTGGAGGAGTTAAGTGTGAGCCGTATTACGGCGACGAAGTATCTGGAGTTGCTGGTTGAGCATGGGTTTTTACAGAAACAAAAAATAGGCCGTGGCAATTACTATATTAACCAGCCATTGTGTGAGCTATTAACAGCGCACGGCTAAAACGGATTGCCAATTGCCAGAAGCCTTATGAAGATGAATGCAGAAATCACATTAAAGTGATAACGGTAAAGAACGCATTACTAGAGCTCAGTGTAAGTTTAAGTTAGCCTATAAAGCCATGACAGAGGGCGCGACAGCAAAGTTATAAAGCTTTTACGCTATTGATTTTTCTGAAGTAAATCAGGGGAGATGGTGGCCCCAGCTGGACTCGAACCAGCGACCGATCGATTATGAGGCCTTCTAAGGCGGTTTACCGCTGTTTACTGATTGAAATAGAGTTTTACTAAATTACATAGCTAATTCAGCAGCTTATTGCTTGGTTAGCTACCTCTGAAGCATAAATGCGTTGCAAAACAACGCCGTTCATTTTGCATTGAAAGTAGCACAGAGGTAGCACCGTTATGACCAGAATTAACCACATTCGCTTTACTGAAGCTGAAATTTCAGCCTTACCCGTCACCGAAAAACGTACCCGCTGGCACGATACCCAAATGCCGGGCTTAGTGCTCGATGTCACCACCGGTAAAAAGGCCTTCCGTGTTTATAAAAAGCTGGCTGGCAGGGCAACCCCGTTATCAGTGACACTTGGTGATTTTCCGGCATTAACTGTAGAAAGCGCCCGTCGTTTGGCGCGAAAAGCGATGGCGGATATGGCTGATGGTATCAACCCAAATGACAGCAAGCGTCAGTTTCGCGCCGCTTCAGTTAAGCTGTCTGAAGTATTCCAGCGTTTCCTTGAGCAGCGTGATTTAAAAGACACCACTTTGCGCGGCTATCAGCAATTGATGAAATGCTACCTCGCTGATTGGCAGCAAAAGCGGATGGCCGATATCAGCGAAGATATGGTGTACAAGCGTCATCAAAAGCTTAGCCAGTCGAGCAGGGCGCAAGCCGATTACACCATGCGCACGCTGCGAGCCTTATTTAATTTTGCCAAAGCTGAATATAAAGACTCGGCCAACCGCACTTTATTTCCGGTAAATCCGGTTGTGGTGTTATCTGAAAAACGTGCCTGGAATAATGTGGCTCGTCGCCAGACAAGGCTGCGGCCATCCCAATTAAAGCCGTTTCTGCAAGCAATAAATACACTGCGCGATGAAGCGATAGCCTACCGGCAAGACTTTACGGTCGCAGTTTGTGATTATGTTGAGTTTACTGCTTATACCGGCTTACGCCGTACTGAGTTGTTAGAACTGAAGTGGCAGGATGTTTATCTTAAAGACGAACTGTTTATTCTTCGGGATACCAAAAACCATGATGATCTTGAATTGCCGATTACCGCGCCTTTAAAAGCCATTCTGCTGCGACGTAAGGAATACAAGGTAACGGACTTCGTATTCGGGGCTAATAATCGCTTAGGCCGCATTACAGAGCCTAAAAAGGTGATTCAAAAGATCAACGAGCAGGCAGGTATCAGCTTTACACTGCATGACCTGCGGCGAACTTACTGTTCAATTGCGGAGAGCTTGGGTATCGGCACCTACACGATCAAGCGGTTACTAAACCACAAAACCGGGCGTAATGATGTTACTGCGGGTTATACAGTGCTTACAGCAGAGGAGCTAAAGGAACCAGCACAGCGCATTGTAACGCGAATAAATCAGTATGCTGGTATTGATGTATCTGAAAACTGTGACATAGCGAATATTAAAAGCATGATTTCGGGTATGAACAAAGAGCAGAAACTTAAGCTGCTGGCTGAATTGGTTGCATAAATCTTGTATAGATTGACTTTGCTCTTGCTTTTAAATTGATTAACCATCAGATGCTAAGCTCTCTCGTTCATGCTTTAAAAATGCCTGTGGAATTTAGCTCAAATGTCGCTGCAGTTGTTTCGAAGGCGTGACAAATTCTGACTCAAGCATCTGTGCGTAGTTAAAATAAGATTTTGAGAGGAATTGACTGGTCGGCACCTAGCTTAATTTCTAGACTGGTATTTAACGGTAGGCTTCCAATCTCTCAGTGGGATTGGAAGCTTTAAAGCGATCTGGTGTAAAGCCAGATGTAAAAAACTTCAGAACCTCATCATCACTTGGGAATAACCATCTGGTTTTGGTGGTCTGACGCAGACTAGGATTACTTTACTCTCGTAACGCATGCTGCACGCTTGGTGATAGGTGAAAACTCAAAGCATTTTACAACGAGCTATTAATTCTATTTATCTTCGTTAGCCAGAGGCTTCAGAAAAGTCGACAATCCATCGTGGACTTTCTCGAGCCTTTTCAGCTTTGGATACCGAAGCGTGCCTTTATAATTTATCGTCACAAAGCGTCGCTGTTTGTCTTGTTCAACTTCTAATTGAATTGGTGTTCTGTGAGCGTCTCGTACAGCGTTAATGATGACCTCTCGACTGTAAGGTTTGCCTGCAACACTCAAAATCTGAGTGCGTGGAGATAACCCTGACAAAAACGCAGGGCTCTGCCAACTTACACTTGCTATATCGCCATCTTCACTGACTGAAAGACCAATTGAATAAGACAGATCTGTAACTTCGTTCTCTTTTTCATTTTGCAGGTATGCCTCACTTGGTTTGCTGTCATAAGTCAGAACCCAGCCTAGTTTCTCCAGTGCGTCTAATGGTTCTGAGTCATATCCATCAACTTTGTGGTCGAAAAAGCCTTTCCAGTCATATGGCGCGATACTATTAAGCACAGAACATAAGGATTCGAAGGTATACGTTTTCTGCTCACCTGACTGTGCGAAAAACAGTCGTGAAAAGTCATCAAGTCCTTTCGTACCAGCAGTTAGAGAACGAATAATAGCTTCAACTTCAAGCCACAACAGAACGCCTTCTTTGTAGTAATCCTTGCGGCGTTGCCAGTCTTTCCAAGGAACCCGTTTATGCAGCATAAACGATGGATAGTTAACGTCATCAGAGAGTGGGCGCCATGAGCGTCCGGGACGATTAGAAACTTCAGCAGCATCAAGAGCTAATATATCTAAGGTCTCTTGTTTCGAGCGGAGCCCGGAACGTGCCGCAAGCACTCGTCCCCACATTTCAGTTTGGCCTTCATAAACCCACAAGAGGCTAGTTCCTTGTCGTTCGTTCGGTGTTGAAACCCATAAGTCTGCTGGCATAAGCGACAGGCCATTCCAAGCATGAACTAGTTCATGAGGAATGATGTCTCGGTTAATCAGTTGTTGGTCCCATTCAGTAAAATAAACTGACGATCCCATAATTTCACCTGAGGTTGCGTGCTCGGTGCCACCGCTGTATCCACCATCGGAAAGCCTAACAATGAAATCGTAACGTTTTAACTGTTTAGGTCTGAAGACTAATAGTGTTTGCTCCACCATTTTTTTCAGCTCGTCGATTCGCTTTTTGGGTACTACGGTGTCTGATGGACGCTCTGCGATAACGTTTAGCACAACAGTCGGACTATTAGATAATAGTTCAATACGGTTGACATAGCGTGCACCATAGAAGGGCGTATCTAGTAACGTTTCTAACGAGGCTTTTGATATTTCTATCTTCTCATTCGCAACTATTTTATGGCGAAGTGATGACACCGTTTCTAGCCCCTTAGGGAGAATAAGATTAATATTGTATATCAACCTACTAGCGTACCAACCCGCTGGGTACAGAATGATTTTTTGCCATTGTATGTTCACTAAATCAGGCATTAACTCATCAGTGCCGGCAATCACCTGATAAGATATATCAAGTGATGTTATCCCATCCGGCACATTTATATGGAACGCATGCGGGTCACTATTAGCTCTATACCATTTGAGCCTTTGCCCATCAGCCTTAATAATCAAACCTGCCAGATTGGCTACATTTAAACTTGGGCCATGGCTCGCTATTTCTGTTTGCGGGTAAAGAAGCGTCAAAATACCCGGTTTCTGTACAGGTATTTTTTGGTTAACCCAGAATATCTTCCTGGAAATATCAGTTGCGGCGACATCTAGAGTAATGACACCAACAAAATCTTTGTCGACTGGGTTTGGAACATCAAGATGCCGAATATCTCCATTGGTGTTTCGACTATAACCAGAGTCAATCCGATAGCCGTCTGACGGTATATTTGATGCTGATTTATCCGTATACAATATTTCAGCATCAGAATTACTAGATGTAAAAATTGAGAAGAATAGAAGGAAGATAAAATATTTAATAGGTGTCATATAAAGTGTTTTTCTCTGATGCTAGCTCAAAAAGTGTTATATTGCAGCTGACAAGGTTTAGCGCACATTGTGCTCTGAAATATCGTCGACCATCGACAAAAAAGCATATACCATCGCAGTTAAAGCTGTTTTTCCAGGCGATAACTAAACTAGTGATGACGCCATCGCTACCGGCAAGACGTGACGGTAGTAGTTTGTGATTACGTTGAGTTTATCGCTTTTACCGGCCTGAATCGTACCAGAGCCGCTGGAACTTAAATAGCAGGATGTGTATTTAAAAGATGAGCTGTTTATCCTGCGCGATACCGAAACCATAATGATCTTGAGCTACCAATAACCCGCTCCGTGAAAAGTCTTTTTGCAGCGACGTAAGGAATACAGGGTAACAGACGTCGTGTTTGGGACTAATAATCGCTTAGGGCTTATCACAGAACCCAGAAAGTGATACAAAAGATCAACGAACAGGCAGGGTTAAATGATTTACCTGATTCTGAAGGGGGGCTTGGTTACTAAGCACGATGGTGTACGAGAAGATAGTTAAGTACTTGAATATGAGCATAAGAATTGAAATCGGTAGTGCTGTAGATGTTGTAGCAATTAGTAAGCAGATCCCTGAGTTCGAACAGACAATTACTCTTGAGCGATTACAGAGCTGGCTTGATGGAGTAGTCGGGTTAATATTAATAGCAAAGTTGGGAGAGGTGCCCGTTGGCTATAAAGTTGGTTACCAATTAACAGAAGATATCTTCTATAGTTGGCTGGGAGGTGTCATTCCTGAACATAGACAGCATGGTGTTGCTACGTCATTGCTCAACTATCAAGAGAGATGGGTTCGAGATTCGGGTTACAAGCAGATTAAAGTCAAATCTATGAATCGCTTTCCCATGATGCTTAATCTACTGATTTCAAATGGCTATAAAATTATTGGTATTGAAAAGAGAGTGGGTATTTTTGAGAGAAAAATTCTATTTGTAAAAGAGTTGTCAAATCAAAGCCGCAGCCAAGGTCAAACAACTTGAGCGAGAAAATCTGACGATAGAGCTGCTAAGCCATTGGATTTGTTGAAACGGGAGTTCAGTGCTAGCCGGCCAAACCCATTGTGGGTTGCAGATATAACTTATGTTACTTCGTGGTCAGGCTTCGTTTATATCTCCTTTGTAATCGGCGTGCTCTCCCGAAAAATAGTGAGCTGCGTGTAATGAAGACGATGCATACACGCACGTGAGTCTACGAATAAGCAAGGATCTCAAGCTGGCAGACATATGATAGGTATTGCCGAGCGTTTATCGAGTCATCTTTACAAACAACTTCATATAATCAGATGCAGACCATGTTCACGCAATGTTCGTGTTTTACCCTTTTCATGTTGCGATAAGCGACAAGTGAATAGAGAAGGAGAAATTATGCGAAATTTGAACGCACGTGCTTGGATGAGATCGGGTTCTATACTGCTCGGATTGGTGACCGTCATTACCCTTAGCGCTTGCCAGTCAACACAGGAACGCGAGCGGCTTGCCAGACAAAACGATAGTCAGACTTGTATTGAGTTTGGAACAACTCCGGGTTCAATAGAATTTGCTGAATGTATGTTAAAGCAACAAGATCGCCGCGACAACGCTGCTCTTAAAGCGGCTGAGATGCAACGGGCTATGTCAGAAACAACTCGGAATAATACGGAAACAGTGCGTCGTCTTGGCTGTGAGCGTGAGGCTGAGAAAGAGCGGAAACGAGGCGAAAAGCCCCGGGACTGCAGATAGTATCGGGCTGTTACTGACTTAGCGCGCTCGCACGACTCATTACAAATCGTGCGAAACCGCAGAGTTAGGCCGCTGTGATTAATTCTTTCATTCACAATGAATGTTTAATACAGCGGTCTGATTGAGCTCGCGCCCTGATACATCCCACATATGTTAAAATCCCGGGCCTCATCACGATACGAAATAGCGTAATGCTTTCGTAAAAATCATGTTTGAAGAGATGGCTTAAACCTATTCTTACCATGCTGGTTTTACGCCAGTTGATGCGCTCCTGGATAATAAATGCACTTATATTCAGTGTTTTAATGGATTTCCGCACACAGTAAATGAAAATATTATTAATAGAAGATGAGGTTAGCTTAGCTCATACTTTGCGAAGCGTTCTTGAACGAGAGCGCTTTGTTGTTGACCATGTCACAGAAATAAAGCTGGCACGTGAAGTGCTTCGGCTCGGATTTTACGAGCTCATTCTGCTTGATCGCACCTTACCTGATGGTGATGGACTTGTATTGGTATCAGAAATAAGATTAAGTCATCCTGGCCTACCAGTTATTGTATTGAGTGCGAGAGGTGATATTTCTGAGCGTATCGAAGGGTTAGACAAGGGTGCAGATGACTACCTTGTAAAACCTTTTGCATTAGATGAGATGCTCGCGCGTATCCGAGCGGTGCGAAGACGACCAAATATTCAAGAAAATGCCGAAATCCGTGCCGGCCGACTCGTGTTCGACCTAGCCAGTGACGAGGCAATAGTAGATGGTCAAATATTGCAACTTACCCGTCGTGAACTACGTGTACTTTCCGCGCTCATGAAGCGTCGCGGGCGAGTGCTACTTCGGGAGTCATTAGAGCAGGCGGTGTACCGCCTTGACGACTATGTGCAATCCAACACTCTGGATTCTCATATATCAAGATTAAGGCGCAAGCTTGCCGACGCTAATGCCGGTATTGAAATACATTCAATTCGGGGTGTTGGGTATTTTCTGAGAGCTGAGAGATGACAGATAAAACGGTTTCTTTGAAAAGAACGCTAGTAACACTCCCACTGTTCTTCCAGCTTATTGTTCTTTTAGTGTTTTTCGTAGCTCTTATGTCTTACGCGGTACGTTTAGACAGTGGTGGTAGTTACACAGATGAGTCTATTACTCCGGTCATTGCACGTGCGATCGTTCGTATGGCGGATGGAAATCTGGCTATCCGAATCACACCTGAGTTGAACAAGCTGATCAGCGAAACGCCAACACTATGGTTTGTTGTAGAAGATGAAGTGGGTCGTTACGCGGAATTTGGTGAGGTTCCGGCTGAATATGCGTCGTTGCGCGGTACGCTGCATAAATTGTCTTATGCGCAAATTCGGGATCGTTCATCACCATACCGTTTATCTGCCGTTATCAGGCAAGAGCAATCGCAGATTGGCGTTCTCACTATTCTGGGACATGGTAAACTGAATCAAGTGAGTCTGATTCTGCTATTTGCCTCGAGCGCCTTTCTTCTACCGATTTTCGTTGTGTTTACGCTAATTGCGCTTCTGTTAACGCCTTTTCTGGTTAGGCGGGCACTGTCTGGCGTCTCTGCTATCGCCATACAAGCTCAGCATATTGATATTACGCAGCGGGGAAGTCGTCTTAGTGAACAGCAGGTACCAGTTGAGATCCTGCCGTTTGTTCGTGCAGTAAACGGTGCCTTGCAGAGATTTGATGACAGTTATGACAGTCAAAAACGCTTTATTACCTCAGCCGCGCATGAGCTGCGAACGCCTATTGCAATACTACGTGCAAAGTTAGAGATCTCGGAAAATCAGGCTAGCAGGAAGTTTATCCTTGACGTTGACAGACTCGCTAATATTGCTGAGCAATTATTAGATCTCCGGCGTTTGGACATGGCTAATTCACGGGAAGTTATATACTTGGCTGAGTTAGCGCTTGATGTTGCAGCAGATATTGCACCATTACTTGTTGAGCTTGGTCGCTCGGTAGAGCTGGCAATATCAACTCATTGCTCTATCAGGGGCGATTCAGGTGCTATTGAACGAGTAATCACAAACCTTATTCAGAATGCGGTCCAGCATGGTGGCAAGCATGTGATAATTAGAATAATTGAAAATGGTTTTGAGGTTGATGATGATGGCCCAGGAATTCCTGAAGAGGAACGAGAGCGGGTGTTTGAACCTTTCCATCGTTTAAAACCAAGAAATACCGGGAGTGGTCTTGGTCTTAATCTTGTGCAGGAAATTATCAGCAAACACCAAGGCCATGTTTCAATTCATACCTCTATGCGGGGAGGGGCTATTTTCCGCGTAAAGTTTGCTAGAGAAATGTGATTTTGAAAATTTGAGTGTTTTATATGTGCCTTTAGGAAGAGCTAATCGATAACATGTCTAGAGTGACTTTGCTAAAACGCTCATAAACCAGAGCCTCGGCTTGTTGCAGCACATCATCAATTGCAAGATTGACAGCTTTTTCTATCTGGCAGTTATTGTGTTCGTCAGTTAAACCAATGGTGAACAATGAACTCTCGCCTAGCGCTAAATGAATATCCAAAAGCGTAATCTGCTGTAGTGGTTTTGCTAGGGTCCATCCGCCGCCATGACCTTTTACTGAATTTACAAAACCTTGTTCTTTGAGCAATGCCATAGTACGTCTTACAACTACAGGGTTTGTCTGTAGCATCCGTGCCAGCTGTTCTGAAGTAGTAGCACGTTGTAATTGTTGTAAATGCACTAGCACATGCAGCATTCGTGATAAACGACTGTCTTTTTGCATTATTTACACCGTTGAAATTGCATTGGTAGCTATTGTAACGTAATCACAAGGTACTTTTTAAGTTACATGACTTGCCTTTCTCTTATTGTAACTTATAATGTTTCGTGAAATTTTCATTTATACACTAGTAATGAGGAATAATTATGCTCTGGGATAGCATCATTATCGGTGGCAGTTTTGCAGGTTTATCGGCTGCATTGCAGTTAGCTCGCGGATTAAGAAGCGTTTTGTTGTTTGATTCGGATGCACCACGTAATCGTTTCGCTAGCTATACCCATGGCTTTTTTAGCGCTGATGGGGCTGATCTTGTGGAGTTACGTAATAAAGCTTTGCAGCAATTAACCGTTTATCCAACAGTGCAGACAAGAAAAGGCGTTGTAGTCAGTGCACAAAAGCATAATAACGGCTCTTTTAGGGTAGCTGACGAGAAAGGACATCAGTTTGAATGTCGCACTCTCATTATCGCAACAGGACTTGTTGATTCATTGCCTGCAATAGAGGGGCTCACTCAGCGGTGGGGGAAGTCCGTTATACATTGCCCTTATTGCCATGGTTATGAGTTTCGTCACAAACAGATTGCTGTAATTGCTACGGGTGAAGCCTCGATACATCAAGCTGCCATTTTGCCAGATTGGGGACCCGTAACTTATTTCAGTCAGGGCAGTTTTAAACCTGATGCTGAACAAGAGTCTCTTTTAAAACGCAGAGGAGTTTTAATTGAGGATACCGCAGTCGTTGCTATTGAAGGTAATAACAGTGACGTAAGCCATATACTCCTTTTGGATGGTCGGCGTTTATCTGCAGAAGTCGTTTATGTGGTGCCAAAAACTACTTTTAGCCACAGTCTTGTGCAAGAATTGGGATGTGAATTGGATCTTGGTGTAACAGGTTCATTTATTAAAACCGATGCTATGCAGCTTAGTTCAGTGTCTGGCTTATTCGCAGCTGGTGATATAGCAAGCCCGATGCATAATAGTATGTTGGCCGCAGCTTCTGGAGTGAGAGCTGGTGTGGCAGCGCATAGATATTTGATGTTAGGTTGAGAAAACGCTTACACGGAACGTTGGCATTATTCTAATTAAATGCCTCAAGGAAAGGAAATTTTATAACCGAGTTTTCACGTGGTGTTGCGTTTAAATTTTTATGAAAAATGACGCGTTTTCCCCAATAGAATTAATTATTTGCAGATTAATTCTAATGAAATCTTTTTGATACTTATTTAAATTTTATGAAGACAATAACTGTCTTCTTAAATTAAAATGCTATGTTATAACATATTGATTATTGGGTTTGGATAAATTGATGAATAACCTACCTCGGCCAGTCTTAGAGGCTATCGGCCTAACCAAGTCATTTGATGGTGGTAAGGCCCTTGATGACCTCCACCTTAGAGTTGGAGAGGGTGAAATAGTTTGTTTACTAGGTGCCAATGGAGCTGGTAAGACAACCACTATTAACCTCTTTCTTGGATTTTTAACGCCTTGTAGCGGTGAAGCGAAAGTGTTAGGGCTTTCGGTTAGAGATGAGTTAAACAAAACTCGTGCTCTTCTAGGCTATGTTGCAGAAATAGTAGCTCTTTACCCTAGTTTAACAGGGCGTGAAAACTTTAATTTTTTCCATTCTTTATCAGGTACGGCTCCCTTAGACGAGTTTGAACTTTCCGAACTATTGAGCAAACTTGATTTTCCGTTAGATGCATTAAATAAACCTGTAGCTCAATACTCTAAGGGAATGCGTCAAAAAATAGGTCTGGCGATAGCTATTGCTAAAAAAGCAAAAGCTATCTTATTGGATGAGCCTCTATCAGGTTTAGATCCCAAGGCTGCAAATGAACTTGTTCACGTCTTAAAAACAGTTTCGGCAGGAGGGGTGGCTTTATTAATTTCTAGTCACGACATATTTCGTGCAAAACAACTTGCTAATAGAGTGGTCATCATGGCCGCGGGTAGGTTAAAAGCAGAAATAGAAATAAGCTCGATGTCAGCTAGCGAGTTGGAGGAGCTATATTTAAAGCATATAGCTGCTGCACACTAATGACTAAACATCTTGAAATCCTGAAAGTAGTGTCAAGAAAAGACCGTTTAGAGCTTATCAGGGACCATCGCATGGTCGTATTGATAATATTAATTTTGATGCTGGCATTAGCTTCGATCTTAAGTAGCTACGAAAGGCTAGGTAGATATAGCGTAGACCGTGCTATCGCAACTCAGCAAGAAAGACAGAGTTGGCTATCTCAAGGTGACCGGGATCCGCACTCTGCAGCTCATTTTGCTCAATGGACTTTCAGACCGCTGGTACCCACCTCGCTGTTAGATCCTTTCGCTATTGATTATGCAGGTACAGCAATTTGGTTAGAGGCTCATGCACGAAATCCTGCAGCCGTAAGGCCTGTTGAATCTAGAGCATCATCCTTAGATGTAGGGCAGTTAAGTATTGGTTGGATTTTACAAGTAATTGCTCCTGTATTAGCTTTTTTACTTGGTTCAGGAGTGATTTCAAAAGAAAAACAAAACGGCACGTTACGTTTAATGGTTGCTAATGGGATCGCGCCTAAAGCAATATTTATTGCAAAGTTGCAAAGTCTTTTTTTAACCATACTTTTAATTGTATCTCCGATTCTTATCGTTGGGCTTATTGCAGTATTAAATGTTCCCACCGACTTTACTCTTGATTCAGCTATTCGATTCTCATTATGGACTTTATTTCATGTTGCATGGCTGGGCTTGGCTGTTTGTCTGGCTGTTGCTGTCTCAGCATTGTCTGGAACGCAAGCCCGCAGTGTAATGATTTTGCTCTCTATATGGGTGGTAGCAGTACTGCTGATTCCCCGGGCTATCTCTGGTACTGCTGAGGTGCTTTACCCAACGCCATCTGGCGCTAAATTTTGGGCCCAAGTTCGTTCAGATATAAACAACGGTATTAATAATAGTGGAGATAGAAAACAACGAGAAGAGGCTTTAGAAAAGGAACTTTTTGCAAAGTATAACGTTGTATCACGTGATCAGCTTCCTATCAGTTTTCGGGGGGCGGTCTTAGATGCAAATGAGCGATTTGGTAATACTGTTTTTGAAAAGCACTATTTAGCGCTTGAGAATATTTATTCTCAGCAGCGATCACTGATAAGATTTGGCGGATTGCTTACGCCATTTATTTCATTACAAAATATATCAGCAGCACTTGCTGGATCAGACAATCATCATCTCAATCACTTTAACACGCAAGCTGAAATGGAAAGACAGCGAGTAGTTAATGCACTCAACAGAGATCTAATGCTTCACTCCGTTGGAGAGTCAAATTATACCGCGGATGAGAATCTGTGGGCATCCTTTGAAGTTTTTGAGCCCGTTAATATGCCTGTAATTGAAGCGGTAAGAGGCATTGTCATCGATGTAATCATCATGTTTACATGGCTGTGCATTGTAATTTTTATATTAGTACGAGCGAAAACTCGGTTATCAAATGAGTTCGGACAATGATTCAATTATTAAGATTTGACCTGCTTCAGTTGTTTCGGGAACGTTTAGCATTACAAATATTTTTTGTTGGGCTAATAATCGTAACTATAGCCGTTTCTACTGGCGCCTCATTGCGTTCAAAATTAAAAAATGAGCATCTAACCATACAAAGTTCAGCTGAGAGTTATAAACGTCAACAAAAAGAGTTATGGAGAAATGCTCCTCAGCTAGAGTTAAAAGATGCCATTATTCTGCCAACCCAACTGGTCACAACAATTCAAGCTCCTCTACCTATTCTCGTAGATTTTGCAGTTGGTTGGTCTCTTATTGAACCGTCATCGGCTGATATAGCCCTTAGAACAAGACCGGATAATCTCTTTACCCGATATCAAATAGAAAATCCAGAGAGGTTGAGCCGAGGATCGTTAGATTTAACTTTTGTCATAGTTGTCGTCGCGCCTTTATTACTAATTGTATTAGGTTGTGACATTTTTTGTAGTGATAGAGACAGTGGGGTTGCAAAGATATTGCTTTCACAAGCTGGAAATCCGATTAAATTAATTATTGCTCGCAGCATTAATAGATTCTTAATCGTTTTTATACCAATTGTATGTGGAGCGCTATTTCTTTGGTTAATTGGCCCTAATGAACGCGGAGTTAGCGTTTTCAACTGGGTTTTTGTTTCATTTCTTAGTTTATTATTCTGGTGGTCAATAATATTGATAGTTAATACTCTGCGTTTTTCTGCAGACACAGCGTTAGTACTATTGATAGGCATTTGGGTTGTGTTTGTGATCCTCGCTCCATTAATAATTTTTGCTGCTAATTCATTAGTAAATTCATCTGAATCAAAATTTAGTAAAATTGCCTTAGCAAGATCCGCCGAGATAAAAGCTACCCGAACTCATGAGGATGAACATCCAGAACTATCAAGATTAACACTGGAAGGAAGACAGAGTCTTGTCCAGAAAGGAATTGAAATACGTTCTGCAATCGCCCAGGCGCTCGAGAGTGTTGAGGAGCAAGAACAAAAAAGAGTTAAACAGCAGCTAGTTTTTGAAAACTCTCTGGCATATATCTCACCTCCAATGCTTGTTTATAATCAATTAGTTAGTATTGCTAGCTCTGATAAGCAATATTATAGAGCTCAGCAGTTAGCGTTAAAAGACTACGCCATTAGTTTGAGTACTGCGTTATCAAAGCTATCGCTGGGTCAAAACGTTGTTGATGAACAAGCTTTTAATTCGTTGCCAAGTTTTTCAGCTCCTCCCAAACAACCACAACCTTTACTCCCTTTACTATGGTTGGTGGCGATGACGGTATTTTTATGTTCAATAGCGCTCATCCGGTTCAAAAATATAAAGCCCCTATAACTCAATTGCTCTTAAAGGTATCAAATGAATTTAAAATCCAAATTATCCAGTGCTGTTGCACTAGGGTTAGCAACGCAATTTACTTACGCACAAGCTGAGCTCGAGAGTGTTCCAGCTTCTTCCAGTGCTAGTTTAGAGAGAATTGTCGTTACCGGGGCCAGGTTTGGCCAAAGATTTGCTGTGGATTCACCAACACCAGTTGATTCACTTACTAAAAACGATTTACAAGCAAACGGTGCTTTAGAATTACAAAATATGTTACGTATTGTGGCACCCAGTTTTAACACGGTAAGACCGGTTACATCGGGTGTTGCAGACTTTCTACAATCTCCTACTTTACGTGGTTTGTCCACGGGGCAAGTTCTAGTTTTACTAAACGGTCATAGGCGACATATTAATAGTGACTTAATCGTGGGTAATCAGTTAGGTAGGGGGGATGTTGCGTACAATTTTAATGCTATTCCAATTGTTGCATTAAAACGAGTCGAGATTTTAAGAGATGGTGCATCTGCGCAGTACGGCAGTGATGCTGTTGCAGGCATTGTTAACATTATTTTAGATGACTCTGAAGGCGGGGTTTTTAGTGCAACTCACGGTGTGACAACGAAAGGTGATGGTGATAAAACCAGTATTGGAGTTGGCTACGGTTGGTCGGTCAGCAACGATGGTTTTTTTCGAATTAGCGGTCAATTCGATACGCAAGAGTTTAGTAATCGTTCACGTATTGATACCCGACAACAATATTTTGGTAATAATGGAAGTACTCCAATATCGGATAATTTCGGCTCCGGTATAGGATTGACTCCATCAAATGGGACACTTGACCCAAGAGAGCAAACTATTGATCGAAAGACATTTATTTTTGGTCAACCCAAGCGAGATAGCTATAGTTTGTTTGCGAACTATGGGATATCTATAACTGAAAACTTAGCTATTTACGGTTTTAGTGGTTATAGCGATTTAGCAGGGGTCAATCCTAATTTTTTTAGAAGAGCAGGGCAAAATGAAACGGTTAGGGCAATTCATCCAAATGGATTTATTCCGTTTCAAGAAGTTGATTTAGTCGATTACTCTGGAGCTTTCGGATTAAAAGGGCATGACCCAGGGTGAGATTACGAGTGATCATTTAACAACCACATTCATGCCAGCTTCAAGCACTGCATCCAAATAAGCCTCATTCATCAATGCCTGAC
>MTET01001653.1_pt4 | contig 15235 bp, 11 predicted proteins | sample 1042671 | NCBI WGS metagenome assembly MTET01 (sample SAMN06185814, study PRJNA358809) | soil metagenome | isolation source: garden soil control | place: India | collected 2015-05-23
TCGCAAGACTTCGGCCGCGTCGCCGTGGCTGCCCGGGACTTTGCGGCCACCAACCCCAAGGCGTTCTTCCACGGCAAGCCGATCACTCTCGAAGAGCACCAGGCCTCGCGCTGGATCTGCGAACCGTTGCACCTGCTCGACTGCTGCCAGGAGTCCGACGGGGCAGTGGCCATGGTCATCACCTCGGCCGAGCGTGCCCGTGACCTGCGGCAGAAACCGGTGACCATCAAGGCCGGCTCCCAGGGCATCACCCACGGCCAGCAGAGCATGACCTCGTTCTACCGCGACGACATTACCGGCCTGCCTGAAATGGGCGTGGTCGCCAAGGAGCTGTATCGCCAGTCCGGGCTCGGCCCCGAGGCGTTGCAGACGGCGGTGATCTACGACCACTTCACCCCGTTCGTGCTGCCACAACTGGAAGAGTTCGGCTTTGCCCGGCGTGGCGAGGCCAAGGAGTTCATCCGCGCCGGGCACCATGCCCGTGGCGGCAAGCTGCCGATCAATACCCACGGTGGGCAACTGGGCGAGGCCTACATCCACGGCATGAACGGCATCGCCGAGGCGGTGCGCCAGGTGCGTGGCACGGCAGTCAACCAGGTGGCAGATGTGGAAAACGTTCTGGTCACCGCCGGTACCGGCGTGCCCACCAGCGGCCTGATTCTGGGCGCGGCCTGAGGAGCACAGCATGTTCGTCGATCTTACCCCCGAGCAACATGCGCTGCGCCGCCAGGTGCGCGACTACTTCCAGGCGCTGATGACCCCCGAGCTGCGCGAGCGACTGCGCGGCCAGGAAGGTGGCGAGCTGTATCGCCAGACCGTCCGCCAGATGGGCCGTGACGGCTGGCTGGCGGTGGGCTGGCCGAAGGCCCATGGCGGCCAGGGCTATGCCGCCACCGAGCAGCTGATCTTCTTCGAAGAGGCCAACATCGCCGGCGCACCGCTGCCGTTCGTGACCATAAGCACGGTGGGCCCCGCCCTGATGGAGCACGGCAGCACGGCTCAGAAGGAACGCTTTCTGCCGGGCATCGCCGCTGGCGAAATCATGTTCGCCATTGGCTACTCCGAGCCCGATGCCGGCAGCGACCTGGCGGTGCTGCGCACCAGCGCGCGGCTGGATGGCGAGCATTTCGTGGTCAACGGCAACAAGCTGTGGACATCGGGCGCCGAGTCAGCCGACTACATCTGGCTGGCTGCGCGCACGGACCCGAGCCAGGCGCGGCACAAGGGCGTGTCGATCCTGATCCTCGATACCCGCCTGCCAGGGTTCTCCAGCACGGTGATCCCGACCACCAGCAACCCGACCGCCGCTACCTACTACGACAACGTGAAGGTGTCCAGGGACATGCTGGTCGGCGAGCTGCACGGCGGCTGGAAGCTGATCACCGCGCAGCTCAACCATGAACGCCTGGGCCTGGGCTCCTGGTCGGACAAGGTCGCCGGGCTGTTCCGCCGGGTCTACCTGTGGGCCAAGGCCCGCGACGAACAGGGCCGACGGGCGATGGACAAGGCCTGGGTGCGCAGCTCGTTGGCCGAGTGCTATGCGCGCCTGGAAGCGATGCGCCTGATCAACCTGCGCATTGCCGCCAACCTTGAGCGCGAGCAGATGGACGTGGCGTTGAGCTCGACCACCAAGGTGTACGGCTCGGAATCGGCGATCGAGATCCTGCGCCGCCTTTCGGCCATCGTCGGCGCCAATGGCGTGGTGCGTGGCGGCTCGGCCGCAGCGGCGCTGCACGGTGACCTTGAATACGAGCTGCGCGCCTCGGTCACCGTGACCTTTGGCGGCGGCACCAATGAAATCCAGCGCGAGCTGATCGCCCAGTTCGGCCTGGGCATGCCGCGCACCCAGCGCTGAGCCGAGCGCGCTCGGTTCAGCCAACACAACCACAAGAAATGCCCCGCCCCGGCAGTGCCCGGGGCCTGGGCCGAGGGTTGCATCCGATGAGCACGATAGAGCAATTCAGGCACGAGACACGCGCCTGGCTGGAAGCCAACTGCCCGCAATCGATGCGCACCGCCATGGGCGAAGGCGATGTGGTGTGGGGGGCCAGCCAGCCGCAGTTCGCCAACGACGATGCGCGCCTGTGGTTCGAGCGCATGCGCGACAAGCGCTGGTTCTGCCCCGATTGGCCCGAAGCCTATGGCGGTGCCGGGCTGGATGCCGAGCAGCTGGCGGTACTGGAAAGCGAGATGCGCCGCCTGAAATGCCGGCCGCCGCAGATCAACCTGGGTATCTGGATGCTCGGGCCGGTGTTGCTGGCCCATGGCACCGAAGAGCAGAAGCGCAGCCTGTTGCCGCCCATGGCACGTGGTGAGGTGCGCTGGTGCCAGGGTTTCTCCGAACCCAATGCCGGCTCCGACCTTGCCAGCCTGAAGATGGCCGCCCGTGACGCCGGCGATCACTTCGTGGTCGATGGCAGCAAGATCTGGACCTCCTACGGCGACAAGTCCGACTGGATGTATGCGCTGGTGCGCACCGACAGCCAGGCGCCCAAGCATGAAGGTATCAGCCTGATCGTGCTGGACATGCGCAGCCCTGGGGTCAAGGCGGTACCGATCGACCTGATCAGCGGCAAGTCGGCGTTCTGCCAGGTGTTCTTCGATGGCGTAAAGGTACCCAAGAGCCAGCTGATCGGCCCGCTCAATGGTGGCTGGAACCTCGGCAAGTACCTGCTGCAGCACGAGCGCAAGGCCATGTCAAAGTTCGGCGAATTCAGCCTGCCGTCGCACTTCGACCTGTTGGCGCTGCTGCGCGAATACCTGCCGCAGCCGCGCAGCCAGGGCGAGCTGGCCTTGCAGGCGCGGGCGGTGGCCTGCGCCATGGACGAGCATGCCTACGGCCTGACGGTGCAGCGCATGGCCGAGGAGGGGCGTGCCGGTGACGACATCAGCGGCCTGATGATGATCATGAAGCTGCTGCACACCGAGCAGGAACGCGACAAGTTCGAGGTGCTGCTCGACGCCCTGGGCGGCCACGCCTTCGGCTGGCAGGCGCCGGGCTTCAGCGAGCGCGAGCTGGCCGTGACCCGCGCCTGGCTCAACAGCTATGCCCTGACCATTTCCGGGGGCGCATCGGAAGTGCAGCTCAACGTCATCGCCAAGCGTGTGCTTGGTTTGCCCGACGGCAAGAAAGGAGTGTCGGCATGAACCTGCGTTACAACGAAGAACAACGCCTGCTGGCTGACAGTGCCCGCGACTTTCTGGCCGCACGCAGCCCGGTTGCGGCGCAGCGGCGCTTGCGTGACCAGGGCGTGGCGCAAGGCTTCGATACCCAGCTATGGCGCGATGCCGTGGCGCTGGGCTGGAGTGCGATTCCGTTTGCCGAGCACCTCGGGGGGCTGGACTTCGGGTGCATGGGCCTGGGGCCGATCTTCGAAGCCAAGGGCCAGCACCTGTCGGCGACGCCATTGCTGTCCAGCGTTGTCCTGGCCGGCTCGCTGCTGGCCCTGGCCGGTTCGGCGCAACAGCACAGCGACTGGCTGCAGGCGGTGATCCAGGGAAAGCGGCGCCTGGCTCTGGCGCTGGAGGAGGGGCCCCGCCACCGCCCCAGTGACGTATCCGTGGCTGCGGTCGCCGAGGGCGAAGGTTTTCGCCTGAGCGGGGAAAAGTTCTGGGTCATCGATGGCGTCGGCGCTGATGCCTACGTGGTGGCGGCGCGTACCGCCGGCCAGCCGGGCGAAGCGCAGGGCATCAGCCTGTTCCTGGTGCCAGCCGACAGCCAAGGCGTGCAGTGCACGGCGCTGCCCCTGATCGATTCGCGCAACAGCGGGCGCCTGCGCCTGGACCAGGTGCGAGTGAGCCGCGAAGCGCTGCTGGGGGAACCCGGGGCAGCCTGGGAGGTGCTGGACGCAGTGCTCGACCGCGGCCGGGCGTGCCTGGCGGCGGAGTTGCTGGGCGCTGCGCAGCAGTTGTTCGAAACCACCGTGGAATACCTGAAGACCCGGGTCCAGTTCGATGTGCCGATCGGCTCGTTTCAGGCGCTGCAGCACCGCGCTGCGCACCTGTACACCGAGCTGGCCCTGGCGCGCAGTGCGGTGATGGCCGGCCTGGCCGCGCTGGACGACCCGCAACTGGACGCCCCACAGCGCGGGCGGCTGGTCAGCCTGGCCAAGTGGAAGGCTGGCGATACCGCACTGCAGGTTGCCAACGAAGCGGTGCAGATGCATGGCGGCATTGGTGTCACCGACGAACTGGATGTCGGCCTGTACCTCAAACGGGTGCGGGTGGCCCAGGCCTGCCTGGGTGATCGCGACTTTCATTGCGAACGTTATGCCGCCCTCGACGCGGCCTGTGCGTGAGCCCGGCGCCTGGAGAACCCTGATGAGCATTGACCATTGGCGGCACGCCTGGGAACAGTTGATAGCCCCCGGTGCACCATTTGAAGTGATGACCCCAGCCGCAGGTGGCCCGCGGTATTTTCGCCATGCACCGCGCAACCTGCTGCAGGTGATCGACGCCGCACGGGTACACGGCGACAAGGAATTTGTCGTCTGGCAGCAGCAGCGCCTGAGCTTTGCCGACTATTTCGACGCGGTCGACCGGCTGGCTGGCCAGCTGACAGGCCGCTTGGGCCTGCGCCCTGGCGAGCGGGTAGCGATTGCCATGCGCAACCAGCCGGCCTGGCTGGTGGCGTTTGCCGCCATTCAGCGCTGCGGTGCGGTGTGCGTGCCACTCAACAGTTGGGGCCTGCACGATGAGCTGTTGCATGGTGTGGAGGACAGCGGTGCGCGTGTGCTGATCGGCGATGATGCGCGCCTGTCCTTGCTTCAGGGCGACCTGGCAGCAGCCGGGCGCACCTTCATCGTGGTCGGGCGTGCCGCCGACGCCGAGCTGCCTGCGCATTGCCTGCGCTACGAGGAGCTGCTGGCTGCCGAACCGCTGCCGCTGGCAGCCGTGGAGCTGCCGCCTGAAGCCCCGGCGCTGATCCTTTACACCTCCGGCACCACCAGCCGTGCCAAGGGCGTGTTGTCCAGCCATGGGGCGATTTGCCAGGCGCTGACCGCGCTGGAGTTCCAGGGCGCGTTCTGTGCGCTGACTTCGCCCGAGCGGGTGGCGGGCATGCTCGGCAGTGGCTTCGCCTCGACCACCCTGATGGCGGTGCCGCTGTTCCATGTCAGCGGCCTGCACGCGCAGTTTCTCTCGGCGTTGCGAGGCGGTCGGCGCCTGCTGCTGATGTACAAGTGGGATGCCGAGCAGGCGCTGGACCTGATCCGTGACGAGCACTGCACCCAGTTCAATGGCGCCCCGGTGATGATGCAGCAGCTGCTGGCCTCGCCTCGCTATGACGGCGGCGATACCGCCAGCCTGTTTGGCCTGGGCCTCGGCGGTGGCGCCTCTTCGGCCGGGTTGCTGAACGAGATGCTGGTGCGCAAGCCCCAGGTGATCGCCGGCAGTGGCTACGGCCTGACCGAGAGCAACGGCATCGGTGCGGCGATTGGAGGTGACCTGTTCGCCTACTGCCCGGCCAGCGCCGGCTGGCCGTTGCCGATCGTCGAGATGCGCATCGGCGACGCCCCTTCGCGGCCTTTGCCGGCTGGCCGCGAAGGGTTGATCTGGCTGCGTTCGCCGACCTTGATGCAGGGCTACTGGAACCTCCTCGAGGCCAGCCACCAGACCCTGTGCGAGGGTTGGCTCGACACCGGCGACCTCGGTTACCTCGACGACGAGGGCTTCCTGTTCATCAGTGGCCGGGTCAAAGACCTGATCAACCGTGGTGGCGAGAAGATTTCCGCGGCCGAGATCGAAACCTGTATCAGCGACATGCCTGGCGTGCTGGAGGCGGCAGCGTTTGCGGTCGCTGACCCGCTGCATGGGGAAGTGGTGGCGCTGGCGATTCACGGCATTGCGGGCAGCCTGCCGGCCGACGAGCAGGTGCGCGCGTTCATCGCCGAGCGCCTGGCTGCCTACAAGGTGCCGGCCCAGGTCTACCGCGTCGACCAGCCATTGCCACGCAACGCCACCGGCAAGGTGCTCAAGGGCGAGCTCAAGGCGCGCCTGGTCAGCGCGTGATCTTAGTCCCTCCGGACGATGCCGTGCCGGCTGGAACCGGAACAATGAAGCCATACCACAAGCCTTATCAGCGAAGGAGGCAGTACATGAAAACAACAACAACTGTGATGCTCGCAGCCGCTCTGACCCTCAACAACGGGCTGCTGACCAGCGCCCACGCCGCCGTGCCGCCTGCGGAGGCCGCCCGCCTGGGCAAGGACCTGACCTGCGTTGGCGCAGAGCGGGCCGGCAATGCCGAGGGCACTATCCCGCCGTACACCGGCAAGTACCTGGGCGAGGTGCCGGGCTGGAACCACGTGAAGTTCTCCGGTGGCCAGCCGGTGGACCCCTATGCCAATGAAAAGCCGATCCTGGTGATCACAGCGCAGAACATGGACCAGTACGCCGCGCACCTGACCGACGGCCAGAAGGCGCTGCTGAAGAAGTACCCGACCACCTACAAGATGAACATCTACCCGGGGCATCGTGACTTCCGTTACCCCGACTATGTGTGCCGGCGGGTGATGGACAATGCCTTGCACGCCCAGCTGGTCAACGATGGGCAGGGGGTCGAGGGGCTGGGCCAGGTGCCGTTCCCGATCCCCAAGAACGGCATGGAGGTGCTGTGGAACCATCAGTTGCCGGCGCGTGCCTACACCGAGGAGAAGATTTCCGACCTTGCCTCGGTACTGCCCAACGGCAGCATCGGCTGGGGTCGCGCCCATGCGCGCAACCTGTCGCAGGCAAACTCGCCGACGGTGGAACCGAAGACCTCCGATTTGATTCAGGCGATGAGCTACAACACCACGCTCAAGCCAGCCCGTGACAATGGCGTGATCAGCATTGCCCACGAGCCTTACAACTTCGTCACCTCGTCGCGCCAGGCGTGGTCCTACAGCCCGTCGACCCGGCGTGTGCGGCAGATGCCGGGGTACGGTTATGACCAGCCCATGATCGGCACCAACGGCACCATGACGGTGGACGAGGACCGCCTGTTCAACGGCGCGCCGGAGCGTTACACCTGGAAGCTGCTGGGCAAGCGCGAGATCTACAGCCCGGCCAACGCCTTCAAGGCCAATGCCGGCACGGTGAAGTACGCCGAACTGCTGACGCCCAACCACCCCAACCCCGAGTTCATGCGTTATGAGCTGCGCCGGGTATGGGTGGTCGAGGCCGACCTGAAGGAAGGCTACCGCCATGTGTACGGCAAGCGCGTTCTGTTCATCGACGAGGACACCTGGAACGCGGTGATGGCCGACAACTACGATGCCCGTGGGCAGCTGTGGAAACACGCCATGGTCAACTACTACTACCATCCTGACATGAGTGGCTGGCAGGCCGGGTCGCAGTTCTTCATGGACTTGAACTCGGGGCAGTACACCGGGTACGGCATGACCAACGAGGCGAAGAAGGGGCCGATTCTCAACGAGAGCAAGTTTACGCCGGACATGTATACCGCGGATGCGGCGCGGGCTATCGGGCGTTGATGGGGTGATACCTCGCAAGTGAACAAGGCCTGGCAGGCTTACCCTGCCAGGCCTTTTGTTTGTGTGATGACTTTTCGGCAGATTGCGGGAGTGCTGCCTGGGGCCTGTTTCGGGATTTGCAGAGGGGGTACACATCAAGCGCCGCGCGGGCGGCGCTCGGTCTCAAGGGCGCTACATAACTAGAAGCAGGCACTCCAGCCCCTACACAGCTACCGCACCAACCACCTTGCCGCTTGCCAACCCCTTGATCTGCGCCCGATACCGTGGCAACGCCAGCGCCAGAAACACTGCCGCCAACACCAGCAACACCACCGAAGCCGCCAAGGCATACCGCAGCGACTCCCCCTGCAAGCGTGGCAGGAACAGGTCACTGAGCATTCCGATCAACAACGGCCCCAGACCAACGCCCAGCAAAGTCATGGCCATGACGAAGATCGCCGTAGCCTGAGCCAGACGATTGGCCGGGAACAGATGGGTGATTGCGCCCAGGCACGGCGTCGCCCACCACACCCCAAAGAAACCGAACGCACTGTAGAACAGGAATGCCTGGGGTACCGGCGTGTCGCCGATGTAGAAGGCAATGCCCTGCGGCCACAAAAAGTAGGCCAGGGCAAACGGAATGCTCAGCAGCGTGCCCAGCAGCGGCACGCCGATCTGCCAACCGACATCGCGCCGGGCCAGGCGGTCGGTGAGCATGCCACATACCAGTGTGCCGATGGTCGAACCGCTACCCCCGATCACTCCCACCAGGAAGCCTGCCTGCTGCATGTTCAGGCCGTGGGAGCGGATCAGGAAGCTCGGGCTCCAGGTGCCGATGGCATAGCCGGCGATCGCCGCTGCGCCACCGGTCAACACCAGCCACGGGAACGACGGCATGCGCAGCAATTCGCCCAAGGTGCGCAGCCAGCCTTCGGCCGGTGCGGCGTTGGCCTGCTGCAGGCGCACGGGCTTTGGTGCGCGCACGGTCAGCAATAGCAACAGGCCGAGCAGGATGCCGGGCGCACCGATCAGCAGGAACGCATAGCGCCAGCCGTGCTGCTGGGCAATCCAGCCACCCAGGCCCAGGCCGACGATGGCGCCCAGGCTTGAACCCAGCATCAGCACTGCCAAGGCAGTAGAGCGCCGCTGCGGCGGGTACAGGTCAGAGACCATCGCCACCGACGGCGCGGTGCCGCCGGCTTCGCCGATGGCCACGCCGATACGCGCCAGCACCAGGGTGAAGAAGCTGCCGGCCATGCCGCAGAGCATGGTCATCAGGCTCCAGGCCATGCAGCTGAAGGCGATCACCGGCTTGCGCCCGATGCGGTCCGACAGGCGCCCCAGGGGCAGGCCGAACACCGTGTAGAACACCGCGAAGGTTACCCCTGAAAGCAGCCCGATACCGGTGTCGGATATGCCGAATTCGAGCTTGACCGGCTCGATCAGGATCGCCATCAGCTGGCGGTCGATGTAGTTGAAAACATAGATGCTGGCCAGCACCAGCAAGGCGTAGTGAGTACGCCAGGTCACGGGAGGGGATGGGTTCACAGCACAGCTCCGCTTCTTGTTTTGGGTACGCCCGATGCTCGACGCATCGTGGCGCGATTTCATCGTCTGTTCAGACCAGTTTCGCTGCTGGACCAAGGCCTTGGCCAGCCTTGCAGCGAGCACTTAAGGACTAGTCTCGACGGACGATGTTTCGCACCTGGCCACGGTGAATCATTCAGCCCATCTCCGGTGTCGCGCGCCCCTTGCGCACCGGCAACAAAAAGAATGAAGGAGCTGAAATGAGCATCTTGTTCGAGCCTGTGCGGCTGGGTGACCTGCAGTTGGCCAACCGCATCGTCATGGCCCCGATGACCCGCAGCCGTGCCGACCGCCAAGGTGTGCCAGGCAGCGAAATGGTCGCCTACTACCGTCAGCGGGCCAGCGCCGGGCTGATCGTGGCCGAGGGCACCGCACCTTCGGCCAGCGGCCTGGGCTACTGCCGTACCCCAGCCATCTACAGCGCCGAACAGGTAGCCGGCTGGCGCCAGGTGACCCGCGCCGTGCATGGCGAAGGGGGGCGCATCGCGCTGCAATTGATGCACGTGGGGCGTGCTGCCAGCCACCACAACAAGCCGCTCGGTGCTGCCACGGTGGCACCCTCGGCGATCCGTGCCCGCACCCAAGTGTTCAGCGACACCGCCGGCATGGTCGACACCGAGTTGCCCGAGGCGCTGACCCTTGAGGGTATCGCCGGGGTGATCGACGACTATCGTCGGGCCGCGCTGAATGCTCGCGAGGCGGGTTTCGATGGCGTCGAGCTGCACTGCACCAGCGGTTACCTGCCCATGCAGTTCATGGCTGCCGGCAGCAACCAGCGTAGCGACGCCTACGGTGGCAACGCCCGCAACCGGGTGCGCTTCGCCGAAGAGGTGCTGGCGGCCATGGCGGGCGCCATTGGCGCGGGCAGGGTCGGCCTGCGCCTGTGCCCCGGCAACCCCTACAACGACATCGACGACCACGAGCCGGCCATCACCTGCGCGGCGCTGTGTGCGGCGGTGGCGCCATTGAACCTGGCCTATCTGCATGTCATGCGCTCGCCGGTACCAGGGCTCGATGCGTTCGCCGTGGCGCGCAGCAGCAGCCCCCTGGCGCTGATCCTCAACGATGGTTTCGACGGTGACTCGGCGCAGGCTGCGTTGGCGGCCGGCGAGGGCGCCGCAGTGTCCTTCGGCCGGCACTTCATCGGCAACCCGGACCTGGTCGAGCGCCTGCGCCACGGGCGGCCCCTGGCTGGCTTCGACCGCAAGACCCTGTACACCCCAGGGGCACGCGGCTACAGCGACTACCCCAGCTGGCAGGCCAGGGCAGAGGTGGCGCAATGAACTTGCCTCAACCCCTGCATGCGCCAGCGCAACGGCCGGTCAGCCGCGAACAGACCCAGGCCCTGCTGGACCTGCGCAGCGCTGCCAGCGCACAGATCAAGCCACGTGACCTTTACACCTTGGCCGACCGCCTGGAAGCGCAGGCTGATCGACAAGGCGAACGCCCGTTCCTCATCGATGGCGAGCAGGTGCTCAGCTACGCCGAAGTCGACCGCCTTGCCGACCAGGTGGCCCATGCCTGCCAGGCGCGCGGGCTGCGCCCCGGTGACGTCTGCGCCCTGGCGATGGAAAACCGCCCGGCGTTCTTCGCCTGCTGGTTCGGCCTGGTCAAGCTCGGTGTGGTGGTGGCATTCATCAACACCCAGGTGGCCGGCAAACCCTTGGTGCATGCATTGCAAACAACCAGCGCCAAGGCCTTGCTGGTCGGTGAGGAGTGCCTGGGCAACCTGCAGGCGACCGAAGGTTTGCCGCAGCTGCCGATGTGGCTGGTCAACGACGCCGAACAGCCATGGTCGGGTGAGCTACCGGCCGGTATCGACACCACGTTCGCCCAGAACCTCGCCGCCGCGCCGCGAAGTCGCTTCCCGCGGGAGCTGCGTGCGCAGATCGAGGCCCAGGCGCCGACCCTGCTGATTTTCACCTCGGGTACCACCGGCTTGCCAAAGGCCGCGCGTTACAGCCACATGCGCTGGATGTCGTCCGGCGATGTGATGGAAGTCACCTTGCAGGCCACTCGCGCCGATGTCTTCTATTGCTGCTTGCCGCTGTACCACGGCGCGGCCGCCACCTCGGTCACCTCCACAGCCCTGCGCGTGGGTGCCAGCATCGTGGTACGGCGCAAGTTCAGCGTGCGCGAGTTCTGGAACGACGTGAGGCGCCATCGCATCAGCGTGTTCCAGTACATCGGCGAAATCTGCCGCTACCTGCTCAACCGCCCGGTCCAGGCCGGGGAACGCGAGCACAGCCTGCGCTGCATGCTCGGCGCCGGCCTGTCGGCAGAGGCCTGGCAACGCTGGATCGACCGGTTCGGCCCGATCCAGGTGTTCGAGGGCTGGGGTGCCACTGAAGCAAACACCAACCTGATCAACGTCGACAACTATCGCGGGTCCTGCGGCCGGGTGCCGGACTGGAACCGTACCAACCTGCGCCTGGTGCGCTACGACGTGGAAAACGACTGCCACCCGCGTGACGCGAACGGCTTCTACCAGCTGTGCGAAGTCGGTGAGGTGGGCGAGGCCATGGGCTTTATCGTCGACCATCCCGACATCGGCGGTGGCCGCTTCGAGGGCTATACCTGCGCGGCGGCCACCGAAAGCAAGATCCGCCGCGACGTCCTGCAAACGGGCGATGCCTGGTGGAGCTCGGGCGACCTGCTGCGCCAGGATGCCGATGGCTATTGCTACTTCGTCGACCGCATTGGCGACACCTTCCGCTGGAAAAGCGAAAACGTTTCCACCCAGGAAGTGGCTGACGCTCTCAGCGACCTGCCGGGCCTTGAGCTGATCAACGTGTACGGCGTGCAGGTGCCGGAGCACGAGGGCAGGGCGGGCATGGCAGCGGTGCTGATGCAGCCAGGGGCGGAATTCGACCCGCAGGCGTTCTACCAACTGACCGAGGCACGCCTGCCGCGCTATGCCGCGCCGCTGTTCGTGCGGGTGAGTGCGGCAGCCGACCTGACCAGTACCTTCAAGCTGCGCAAGGTCGATTTGCAGCGCCAGGGCTACTGCCCGCAAGCTTGCACCGATCCGCTGTTCATCCGCGATGAAGCCAGCGCCACCTATCAGCCCTATTCTTTGCAGGTGCTGGCCCAGGTCGGCCTGCCTCCCTTCATCGGTGGTCGGCATGGCTGAGCGCACCGGTAACGAACCCGCACGGGTGGACGGCCTGCGCTACCCCTGGGCGCAAGCACAGGGCAGTGGCGAGTGGCGCGAGGTGCTGGATGGCGTGTGGTGGCTGCGCATGCCGCTGCCGTACCGCCTCGACCACATCAACCTGTACCTGCTGCGCCATGGCGACGGCTGGGTCGTGGTGGACACCGGCATGAACACCGAACAGACCCGTAAAGCCTGGGAGCAGGTGATTGCCGGGCTGTTCGCCGGGCAGCCGGTGCTGGCGGTGATCTGTACCCACTACCATTCCGACCATGCCGGCGTCGCCGCCTGGCTCGCCGAACGCTACCGCTGTCCGATCTACATGACGGCCAGTGAGTACCGCTCGCTGTACGTGACGGTGCCCGCGGGGCAGTCACCGGGTTGGGATTTCCACGATTTCCATGCCAAGGCGGGCTTCAATGACGCGCAGATCGACGAGCTATACCGGCTGATTCAGAGCGGCCACTTCCGCCCCCTGCATTTCAACAGCTACCGGCGCCTGCGGGACGGCGATCGCCTGCCCATCGGCAACCGCCAGTGGCGCGTGGTGGTGGGGCGTGGCCATTCCCCCGAGCACGCGTGCCTGTTTGCCGAGGACGGCAGTGTGCTTATTGCCGGCGACCAGGTGCTGCCACGCATCACGCCGACGGTGGGCGTGCATGCCACCGAACCCGAGGCCGACCCGCTGCGTGACTGGCTGGCCTCGCTCGAACACCTGCGCACGCTGCCCGACAGCGTGCTGGTGCTGCCGGCTCACGAGCGGCCGTTCTACAACCTGCATGCGCGCCTGGACCAGTTGCAGACGCATCACCAGGCCCAGTTGTCGCGCCTGCTGGTCAGCTGTGACGAGCCGCGCAGCGCGCTCGAACTGATGGCCGCGCTGTTCCCCAGGCTGTCAGGTCGTTTCGACGAACTGATGGCGCTTGGCGAAACGTTGGCCCATGCCAACTACCTCATGACCGAAGGGCTGCTGGTGCGCGAGCTGCACCAGGCGCACTACCGCTACCGCCGTGGCGCGCCGGGGCAACCTGCGTCCGGCCCGACGGCAACGTTGACCATTCCAGGCAGCCAGCCGGTTGCCCTTCAGGAGAGTCCGTGTGATCGACAAGAACAACAATAACGATACTGGCCTTGCCAGCCGCGGCTTGCCGCTGGCCGGCCTGACGGCGGCGATTGCCCTGGCATCGGCGTCGGCCTGGGCGGGGGAGACCATCGAGTTCGACAATGGCGCCACCATCGACTGGTCGGTGACCACCAGCTACGGCATCGGCGTGCGCCTGGCCAAACCCAGCGACCGCCTGATGGGGGTCAACGCCGACGACGGTGACCGCAACTTCAACCAGGGCAGCCTGACCACCAACCGCCTGGGCGCACTGGGCGAGATGATCATGCGCATGGACAACTACGGCGCCGTGGTACGCGCCAGTACCTTCTACGACGACGTCTACCACCGCAAGAACGACAACAACTCGCCGGCCACCGTCAACAAGGACGGTGACAACGACGAATTCACCAGCGATGCCAAGTACTACAGCGGTGGCCGTACCCGCCTGCTGGATGCCTACGTGTTCGGTGGCTGGCGGTTCGACAACGACTCGATGCTCGACGTCAAGGCCGGCCGCCATATCGAATCCTGGGGCGAGAGCCTGTACTACCCCGGGGTCAACGGCGTGCAGAACCCCTCGGATGCGGTCAAGGCCGCGCAACCCGGTGTCGAGGTCAAGGAAGTGCTGCTGCCGGTGGGCCAGGTGTCGGCTTCGTACCGCTTTAACCCACAATTCACCTTCGGCGCCTACATGCAGTACGAGTGGAAGGGCACCGAGCTGGCCCCGGTGGGCAGCTACCTGTCGGGCACCGACGTGATCGGCCCAGGCCGAGAGTTTTTGATCACGCCGACCGGCAACGTGCCTTACCGCGGCACCGACGAGCCCCGCGACAGCGGCCAGTGGGGCGTGCAACTGCGCTACCGGCCGGTGTCGGCGCTGGAACTGTCGCTGTTCCACGTCAACTACCACGACAAGAACCCGGCCACCGCGCTGGTTGGCTACAGCCCGGTGCCGGTGGGTGGCGGCCTGTTTGCCTTCGCCGCCAACGGCTACCGGGTGAAGTACTTCGAAGACATCAGACTCACCGGCATCAGCGCCTCGACCAAGCTGGGCGAGACTCAGATCGGCGCTGAATGGTCGTACCGCGATGGTGCGCCAGTGATGGTCAACACCGGCCTCGGGCCGACCCCGGCGCGTGGCAAGGGCCAGCAGTTCCAGCTGTCGGCCATGCGCGTGCTGGGCGACCGGCCATGGGCCAGCCAGACCACCCTCACCGGCGAGATCATCCATGTCAAGGTCGACAGTGTCGACGCCACCTCTGCGGCCGGCAACCTGCAGGGCGTGGCGCTGCTGCCGAGCCTGGCACCCCTGGTCACGCCGTCCGACAACTACACCTACAAGACCGCGACCGGTTGGCGCTCGCGGGATGCCAGTGCCTACACGGTTGGCGCATCGTTCAGTTACCCGGGAGTGTTCCAGGGCTGGGACCTTGAGGTGCCGGTGCGCTTCTCCAATGTGTTCAGCGGCTCCACGCCGATGGCCGGGAGCATTTCCGGGGTGCAGGGTGACCGGCGGATCAGCGTGGGCACGACCTTCAAATACCTGGGCAACCTGGAAGCTGCGCTGACCTATGTCGGATACCTCGGCTCGCCCGACCCGATCAAACGGCCCTATGCCGACCGTGACTACGCCACCTTCTCGTTGAAATACACCTTCTGACCGATCACCTGACAACGCTGGTGCCCGCGGGCACCGGCATGGAGGCACCATGGGGCTCAAAGGCCATGCAGCAATAGTCGGTACCGCACAGTACAAGCCGGAAAAGTACGCCACGGCACCGAAGATGTTCCACCTCGAACAGGTCGCCGACCTGGCTGCCCAGGCCTTGCGCGATGCCGGCCTGCAGGCCTCGGACCTCGATGGCCTGGTGATCAACGGACCGCAGTTCCACGAAGCCTCGGTGTTCGTCCCGGCCATGGCCGCCGAATACCTGG
>MTET01003481.1_pt1 | contig 14943 bp, 7 predicted proteins | sample 1042671 | NCBI WGS metagenome assembly MTET01 (sample SAMN06185814, study PRJNA358809) | soil metagenome | isolation source: garden soil control | place: India | collected 2015-05-23
GTTTTAATAAGTTCCAGCAAAGAAAGGCTTTTATATTTGCAGATCAATCTTTTTCTTATGCTGAAATCGATTTATATAGTCGACAAGTAGCAACTTTCTTGCAAAGTTTAGGGCTAGAAAAAGGTACACGTGTTGCCGTGATGATGCCCAATATTATTCAGTACCCGATTATTTCACTTGCCGTGATTCGTGCAGGTTATATTCTGGTCAATATTAACCCCCTCTATACAGCACGTGAGTTAAAGCATCAATTAAATGATGCAGGCGCAAAAGTCTTATTTATATTAGAGCAATTTTTACCTGTTTATGATGCTGTCAAAGAACAAGTGTCGGTCGAGCAGATTATTACCACCACCATGACTGAAATGTTGGTCGAGCAACCTACTGAATTAGACACCTTAGATTCTAAAAAAAACGCTTTTAAGCAAATCTTATTGAAGACAAATGCCCAAGACTATATACGTCCTAAGCTTATTCTTGAGGACACTGCGCTTTTGCAATATACGGGCGGAACCACAGGTGTATCCAAGGGCGCAGAATTAACACATAAAAATATTGTCGCCAACTTATTACAAAATAATGTGGTTTTTAAAAGCTACTTTGGTGACCGAGATGCTTTTGAAGATGAAATAGCGATCTGTGCCTTACCGCTTTATCATATTTTCGGTTTTACTGTCTGTTTATTGCACAGTGCAATGAACAAAGGTTATGCCACTGTTTTAGTTCCAAATCCGCGTGATTTAGATGCTCTTGTACATTGTTTTGAAAAATATCGTCCTACGGTTTTTCCTGCTGTAAATACTTTATTTAATGCACTGATTAATCATGAAGGCTTTAATAAGCTGGACCATAGCCGTTTAGAAATTACCACTGGCGGCGGTATGGCAATTTTGAAATCCACTGCCGATGGATGGGAAAAACTGACAGGACGTATTATCCGTGAAGGGTATGGCTTATCAGAAACGTCGCCTGTTGCGACCTTTAACCCGCCAATCTCTAATACTTTTAGTGGCACGATCGGTATTCCTGTACCGAGCACGGATATTGCAATTTTGGATGATGAAGGTCACCAATTAGCACCCGGTGAAACTGGAGAAATTGCAATTCGTGGCCCGCAGGTCATGAAAGGTTATTGGAATTTACCTGAAGAAACGAAAGCAGTCATGACTGCTGATGGTTTCTTTAGAACGGGTGATATTGGCTTTATGAATGAAAAAGGCTATACCAAAATTATTGACCGTAAAAAAGACATGATTTTAGTTTCAGGCTTTAATGTTTTTCCGAACGAAATTGAAGAAGTTTTAGCCCAACATCCCAAAATTTTAGAAGTCGCCGTGGTTGGCATTGCAGATGAAAAATCGGGTGAAGTGCCTAAAGCCTTTATTGTCAAAAAGGATGACTCTTTATCGGTTGAAGAAATCCAAATCTATGCAAAAGAAAACCTGACTGGCTACAAACAACCACGCTATATTCAATTTATCAATGAATTACCCAAGTCGAATGTGGGTAAAATTTTAAGAAAAGAACTAAAGGTTTAATAAAAACTTTTAATTAAAAACATAAGCGTATGGGACTAGAAGGTCCATAAATAAATGAAAAAGGAATGAGATTATGGGTTCAGGATTAATTACCGTATTTTTACCAATTGCACTCGCAATTATTATGGCTGGTTTGGGCCTAGAGTTGACCATAAATGACTTTAAACGCGTGCGACAACACCCCAAAGCCGTCTTTATCGCATTATTTTGCCAACTGGTTATTTTAGTCGGTATTGCATTTATTATTTGTAAGGTTCTTGCTTTACCACCAATGCTTGCTGTTGGATTAATGCTCCTTTCTGCGTCACCGGGCGGGCCAACAGCTAACTTATTTAGTTATCTCTATAAAGGAGATATCGCTTTAAATATTACTTTAACGGCTATAAATTCGGTCATTGCTGCCTTTACACTTCCATTAATCGTGAATTTTGCAATACAGCACTTTATGGAAAATGGACAAAATGTAGGTTTGCAATTCTCTAAAATCATACAGGTTTTTCTTATTATTTTAGTGCCCGTTGGGATCGGGATGTTAGTCCGTCATTTTGCGCCGCATACGGCTGAAAAACTCAATAAACCTGTGCGTATCTTTGCTATCGTTTTTCTCGTATCGATCATCATATTAGCAGTTGCACGAGATTATCAAAATCTGATGACGTATATTGGGCAAATTGGATTGGCAACTTTGCTGTTCTGCGTATGTAGTTTAATGGTTGGCTATTTTGTTCCAAGATTATTGGGTGTAAATAGCTTTCAGGCAAAAGCTTGCGCGTTTGAAATTGGAATTCATAACAGTACCTTAGCCATGACCATTGCTTTTACAGTAATGGCAAGCAGTATGGCCGCTATGCCAGCAGCAGTTTATTCATTATTTATGTACATTGTTGCTGCAATCTTTGGCACATTGTTAAATCGTCTAGAAAAGAAAGAGATCACACAAATATCAACTAAAACATATTCAAAGAATCTTCAGTAATATCTGGCAGATAAAGGTATTTAACTACCACCAAACGTTTATAGTTTGAATTAAAAGAGGAGGCTAATACCTCCTTTTTTAGTCTCAAAATTTAAAATATTTATGGCCGAGCAAGCGCAGTCACAATAAAAAAAAGCGTTAGAGTGCTGTTATAAAAGCAAATTGTTAAGCTAATATTTAAGGTTTTCCTTAATTATGTAATTAAATGAAAAACAATAATTTAATTAAATAATTTCTAGCCAATTTCACATTGACAGCTCAAATATTGAAGATTACCATTTGCGGGCTGGCCTACATTGCCAGCCGGTTTTGACGGACCGCTATTTCAACCACATCAGGATTATTTCTTCTGAGGAGTAGTCTTGTGTGCACACCTCGTTCCCTCCCGTAGCGGTAGGACGGGAGTGGGACACTTTCGAGTGTGCTGGAGTTGAAACCAGTCCGTCAACCCGCTTCCGTTCTGCCACCATAATTTATAATGCTTTGGCAGAACTCCCAAAAGAAGGAGTTGGCTATGCACATTCATAAATTATTGGCAGTCACTGTCAAAATCTATCTCGACACAACTTAAATCAATTTAAAGCAGTTTGATTGCCTATAGGCTTTTCAGGCTTTAAATCATTACGTCTAAAACTTAGCAACAATAAAACTTGAGATGTGCCAAGCACAGTCTTTACGGCTTTGCTGTGCCTTTTTTTCTCCCAGAAAAGGCACAGGCTTTTTAATCTCTTTTAGCAACAACAAGAATTTATAACGGTAAAACGATGCCAACTTTAGAAAGATCTTCCAAAAAATTACATGTTATTCATGCCGCAATAGAGCTGTTTAATCTCTATGGATTTCACAATGCGGGTGTGGACTTAATTGTCAAAAAATCCAAAATTCCTAAAGCCACTTTTTATAACTACTTTCACTCAAAACAGCGGCTTATTGAAATGTGCATATCTTTTCAAAAAAGCAAACTCAAAGAAGAAGTGCTGGCAATTATCTACTCAAGCCGTTACCGAACCTCAAGCGATAAACTCAAAGAAATTATTGTTTTACATGTCAATTTTAATAGCCTGTACTATCTATTGCTTAAAGCTATTTTTGAAACTAAACACATTTACCCGCAGGCCTACCGTATAGCGCTTGAATATAGAAAATGGCTGCTTAAAGAGCTTTTTGATCTGGTTTTTAGTTTGGAAACTCATTCATTAAAGCCCGATGCCAATATGGTTTTAAATCTGATTGATGGATTGATGTTCCAGATTTTAAGCTCAAAGAGTTTGGATGAAAGGGATATGGTGGTGGAGAGGTTTTTTGAAAATTTAACTATTTGATTTTAATATAAATTGTTAAGTTGTTATGTAGAATAAGTTAATAATTGAAGAAGAAGTTTCTTTGACAGATTTGTTCAGAAGTTAGCAGAATCATTAATAATACACACTTAAAATAGGCTCAAAGTGTGTAAATATTAATAATTACTATAAATTTCATATTATTCAAATATAAAGAAAAATTGAATAATATGTTTTTTTGTGTAAAATAAAGTTTTTATACGTACAATTCTGTATATGAGATGTTAACTAGAAAATTTATAACTTCTTCCCTTATTCTTTTTGCGGGTTTTCACCAATATGTCTATGCTATCGAAGATGTTTCTTTACCGAGTCAGGTGCTTCAAGATCAACGTTTAAAAGAGCTTAACCAGCAAATACAAGACCAGCTTGCCCAGCAAACTCCTTACCAAAACACCAAGCCATTACAGAATTTTAAGCATCTGGTTGTTGATGAGAGCCCATGTGTAGCAGTTAAAAAAATTAGTCTTGTCCCTTTAAATGATCAGTCTGAATCTGAACTACAGCAATTTAACTTTGTGGTTAAAGTCATAAAAAAACACCCACAGAATATTTTGGGCAAATGTATTGGCACCCAAAGCTTACATAACATTGTGAATTATGCCCAAAATGAACTTCTAAAAAAGGGTTTTATTACCAGTCAAATTGTCGTGAGTCCGCAAGACTTAAATCAGGGGAATCTAAACCTGAGTATACAAATCGGACGCTTGAATAAGATTATTATACAAGAAGGGAAAATTTCATCATTACAGCTTAAGACAGGGTTGCCATTTAAAGCAGGCGACATTGTGAATCTAAAAAGATTAGATCAGGGGCTGGAAAACCTAAAACGTGTCTATGCGGTAGATATGCAAATTACTCCCGCAAGTGCTCAAGATAAAGAATTAATGGGCTATAGCGATTTAATACTCAAACTTCAACCACTACAAAAAGTTAATTTCAATTTAAGTGTAGATGACTCGGGTAATCAGGACACCGGCACCTACATGGGAAATATCGGCTTAGGTGTCAATAATCCATTTCATTTAAATGATATTTTATCGTTAAATGTGAGTCACTCTTTAGATGACTTTCATGAAAGCTTAAACCGAAGTTATTTCATTAGTTATCAGTTGCCTGTTGGTTATTATGATTTAGGTTTTAGCTATAACGATTATCAATATAGACAAGGAACTGTAGCACCTGAATCTGGCTATCCGGTTATTTATCATGGTAATAGCCAACAAGCCAACCTGAATTTATCTCGTGTGATTAGCCGTAGCGGGCAACATAAAACCAGTGTCTATGGAAAGCTTTATCATAAAGAAAGCCAAAGTTTTTTAAATGATATTGAAATTAATGTCTTACACCGTAAAACCTCAGGCTGGAATTTAGGAGTTCAACACCGTCAATATTTAGGAAATGCAGTATTAGACGGCAGCATCGATTACCGTCGTGGCATGGGGGTGGAAGCCCGAACTGCCCCTGAAGAAAATATTACCGATGTTTACGGAAACCATCTTCCTGTTGAAGGCTACTCCCGTGCTCCACTTTTAAGTGCCGATTTACGCTTTAGCACACCATTCCTTTTGCTCGAAAAACCCGCCCAATACCGTCTTAACTGGCGTGGGCAATATGCACCTAAAATTTTAGTACCCAACGACCGCTTTTATATTGGTGGTCGCTATAGCGTGCGTGGCTTTGATGGCGAACTCATGCTTTCCGGAGATAACGGGCAGTATGTACAGCAAGAAATCAGCTTGAATGCACCAATTCCAAATACCCAGTTTTACATGGCAGTTGATCAGGGCTGGGTCAATGGTCGCAATAGCATACCGGGTCAGCGTTATTTACTCGGGAGTGTTTTAGGGCTACGCGCCTATCAAAATAGTTTTTATCTGGATGCCTTTACAGGTCGCGGGCTGATTGCACCTGACAGCATAAAAAAAGACTGGGTTACCGGTTTTAGTATCAACCTTTCTTATTAATTTACTTTAGAAAAGACTTTATTCATGAACAAGAATAGTTATCGCATTATTTATAGCAAAGCACGTCGAATGTTTGTGGCCGTGGCCGAAAATGTACGAAGCCAAACCAAGGCATCAGGCCAAAGTGAAGCAAGTGTCCAGAGCAATATTGATAACACTGAATCTCAGGCATTTCATCAACTCTGGCAAGTGAAAGCACTGGTTGCCAGTATAAGTTTGTGGATGCCTTTAGCACCTGTCTATGCTGGTATTGTAGCGGACAGTGCAGCAAATGCTGCGAATAGAGCAGTGATTGGTGCTGGTAAGAACTCGGCTGGTACAGTTGTTCCTGTCGTTAATATTCAAACTCCCAAAAATGGTATATCCCATAATATTTATAAACAGTTTGATGTATTGGCTGAAGGTGCAGTCCTGAATAACAGCCGTCAGGGTGCTACGACAAAAACAGTAGGAAATGTTGCAGCCAACCCATTTTTAGCCACAGGCGAAGCGCGAGTTATTTTAAATGAAGTAAATTCATCAGCCGCTTCACGCTTTGAGGGGAACTTGGAAGTTGCAGGGCAAATGGCAGATGTGATTATTGCCAACCCGTCTGGTATTAATATTAAAGGCGGTGGTTTTATTAATGCCAACAAGGCAATTTTTACCACAGGTAAACCTCAGTTAAATGCTGACGGCAGTATCAAGCAGTTTACGGTTGACCAAGGAAAAATTACGGTTTCAGCAAACCCTAATTCTAAATTTGGACTAGGTGGAAATAATAACGATGCAAATTATGTAGACCTCTATGCACGTGCACTAGAACTCAGTGCTGAACTTCATGCCAAAAATGATATTCAGGTCATTGCCGGGGCGAATAATGTCAGTGCAGATTTGCAGGATGTTACTGCTAAAACAGGCACAGGAACCGCACCGACATTGGCGGTAGATGTTAAAGCGCTAGGTGGGATGTATGCCAATAATATTTACTTGATGGGAACTGAAAAAGGCTTAGGCGTGACTAACGCAGGGACTATTCAGGCAGTTAACAATCTGGTGGTTACCAGTGCAGGGAAAATTGAGCACAGCGGTACAATCAGTTCGGCCAGTAAAACCCAAGGTTTAGTGAACATACAAACAACGGGTACTGGTGCAGCTGCCGATATCAACTCATCAGGCAGTATTAACAGTAATAGCATGTTAAATATCGATTCAGGTAATAACCTGAATGTAAATGCTAAAGAAATTATTATTAATAACGGCAGCCTAGCATCTTCACCTCTAATCGTTAATGCCAAAGGTAATATCAATCTGGCAGCAGATACCCGCATTATGGATGATTCACAAGGTGGGGATGTCTATATTGATGCAGCAAATATCAATCTTGCCGCTGGATCAGAACTCAAAAGTAACCGTGGTACAGCAACCATACAAGTACAAAAAGACTTGGTGGCAGCAAAAGGCGCAAAACTGATTGCTGCCAAAGATTTAAATGTTTTAAGTAATGGTAAGTTGTCACTTACAGAGAACCATATACAGGCATCTTTAGGTTCAATCAACTTACAAGCAAATTCAGCTAATTCCCAAAATATCATTGACCTTCAAGGCGGGACGATTTATGCGGGTAAAGATCTCAACCTCTATAGTTCAGGAGATCTAAACCTAAAGAATCTTGGATTTTCACTTGAAAACGCTGCAACCAGAGTTAAAAACATTAAAGCCTACAGTGGACGTAATCTGGTCTGGAACAATGCTGACAAGGCGCTTCCACTTATTACAGGTATGGTTCAGCTGGATGCAGCCAATAATTTAACTGTTACGGCAAAAGAAATCTCGAATAAAGACAGTATTCAACTACATGCCAATCAAATAGCACTCAATAGTGCACTGACTTCACAAAAGAATATTGATGTGAGTTCTGAAATTGCTGATCTTGTTTTAAATCAGGCACTCAAGGCTCAAGGTGATATTAATCTAACCGCACTTGCTGGTGGAATTACTGCAAATAGCTTAAAGGCCACATCTTCGGCTGGAAAGATTTCTATACTCGCGAATAAAAATCTGAATTTAAACTCGACCCAGACAAGCAAGGCGATGCCTGCGGCTGATAAAGATGAATTAACAACTGATCAGACGGTTATTAGTGGTTTAAAAGGGGTAACACTGGGCTCGATTGGTGATGGCACAGTTAACTTGCAATCAGTACAGGTTAATGCGAGTCAGGGCGATATATTAGTTTCGAGTAATAATGGAATAAATCTAAAGGCTAATACCGATGTAGTTGTTACTGGGGATACGGGGCGATTTAAAACGGTAAATAATGTTTTAAAAGGACAAACCGTTTCGATAGAAAATAGCAAATCCGATATTAAAATCCAAAATACAGACCTCAGCTCTACGGTTGGTAAACTTGCGATAAATAGTAGAGCAGGTACGAGCACGATTATTGATAGCGTATTAACTTCAAAAGGTAATACCGAACTCTATGCAAAAGATTTACTGACTTTACAGGGTGTGAATGCTACATCAGACCAGCATCTGGCGGTAAGCTCTGGCCGTACGGTTTATAGCAATGCTGAGTATACGCCAGCGACCAAATGGATTGCGGATAAAGTAACAAACTTAACATCTAAGGGTGTAACCTCTGTAACTGCTACAGGAAACCAAGTATTACAAAATACAAATTTAACGGGCGGGGCTGTTTTACTAGAGGCGGGCGGTTTTATTTTAGGCCAGACTGGATTGAACTTAAATGCGGTCGGAAGTGATTTACTCAAGAATGATACAAAGTTAAATAGCCTGAATGGTGACTTAACAATTCAAACCAATTCTAACTTAACCATTGACCCAAAAGTTTATAGCCTAAAGGCGGTAGGTGATATTGAACTTGTTTCTAAAACGGGTACTTTGAGCTTAAAAGGCTATGAAGGAGCTAAAGGAAATGGATCGGAACAAGTTGTTAAGTTGGATACAGCAAATGGCGGTATCAATTTAGAAGGTGCTAAAGTTGATATTCAAGGTTCACAGTTAACAGCACAGAAAGATATTAAGATTGTTAGTACTAAAGAGGACGTTTTCATTAGTGGAATTAAAAATACTTTAAATAAACAATCTTCAACTAAGTACCTTAATAATTTGAAGATAGTTAAAACAGATTTGCAAAAAGAAAATGATAAATTAGCTGCTGATCCAGAATATATCCAACTTCTAGATATTTTAAAAAAGCGATTACACAGTGCCAATGAACTGGGGCTCAATGTAAGTGAGGCTAAAAAATTAGCAGAAAGCTTAGAGCGTAAATATTTAGTCAAAATTGAAATTAGCGGAACTACAAACGGACCAATGCTGCCTCAATTAGGTGCATGGGTGTTAGGGAAAATTACAATTCTTTATCCACAAGAAATAAATGATATTGATAAAGCGATAACCCTATATAGTCAATCGCTGACAGGATATGAACATGCGCAACCAATACTAAGATCTAATAATAATGATATTAATATTGCTGCTGCAAAAGGAGTAAGTATTAGCGGGGCAATGATTGATTCAGCAAAAGGCCAAGTTAATATTGAGGCTATGGGTACTTTAAATGATGAGACATATAATATCCAAGGCATATACAATAGTGATAAAGAAAATAGTGTTAAGCAAGGAACAATTCAAAGTTCAATAATTATTGATGCACTTCAAGATTCATATGAATTTGCTAAACCTACAGATACTAATTATTCATGGCGTAGTCCTGTTAACCCTACCGAAATTAATGGTTATAAAGGAGTAAAAATCAAAGCAACTGGTAAGCAGAAGACAGACAATTTAGTTTTACAAGGGGTAAGGATTGATTCAGCAAATAGTGTTAATATTGAAGCTAATAAAAATATTATTTTTGATGTAGCAATTGATAATAGTTATGACAAAAGTGAACAAACTGAAACTCAAAAGAAATGGTATGGTAAAAAAACACGAATTACCACTGTTAAAACATCAAATAAATCTTTAGGGATATCAGTTGACATCGTAGCTAAGGATATCAATATTCGTAGTGAAGGAAAAAATACTGCGGAAATGAAAGGGAAAGATCGTACTAGTATTGATATGTATTCAAGTAACTTAACGGCTAATGGGGGTAAAGTTACAATTCAAGCTGGTGGTGATTTAAATTTCCTTACAGCCGATGACATTAGACAGGAAACAACAGATATTACGAAGAAAAAAACTTGGGTTGGCATTAAATATAATGATAGTAAAAGTACAAATACACGTGATATTAAATCAGAAATTCCTGCGGTTTTAACGGCTGATTATATTACAACTAAATCTGGTTTTGATACCCGACTTAAAGGAACTGAGTTTAATTATCTTGAAGGAGCAACCATAGAAGCGGGCGGAACAATTCAGCTCGAAGGAGCTTCCTCTACAGTTAGTGAAACTCTAAAAAAAGAAAAAAACTCTGTAGTCTGGCAGTCAATGCAAGATAAAGGTTCAATTACTGAAACTGCTCAATTACCAAGTTTTAACGGTCCAGTTTTACCTACCTTTAAAGCGGCAGGTGGTTTGAGTGTGCAAGTTCCAATTAGTGAAAAAGATGCTAATAAAGTAGAGCTGCGTGATGCGATTCTTGATTTATCTAAAAAACCAGGAAATGAATATTTAAAAGAATTAGTAAATCGAAAAGATATAGATTGGCAAACAGTACTATTAACTCAAAAGGATTGGGACTATAAATCACAAGGTCTTACAGCTGCTGGCGCTGCAATTATTGTGATTATTATAACGATTGTAACTATGGGGACAGGAACTGCTGCAGCTGCAGGCGCGGCTGGAGGAACAGCAGCAAGTGGAACTACTGTTGGTTTGGGCGCAAGCATGATTGGCTCTGCTGGTATAACGACAACTGCGGCTGGAGCAATTGTTCCATCTACTCTTGGTGCTATGGCAAATGCTGCTATTACAAGTTTAGCAACTCAAGCAGGCGTTAGCTTAATTAATAATGGTGGTGATATTGGTAAGACGCTTAAAGATTTAGGAAGTAAAGATTCAATTAAGAATTTAGCAACGTCTGTTGTTACAGCAGGAGTCTTAAGCCAATTAAGCAATACTGAATTGATGTCTGATTTGTCTAAAATGACAAAACAAGGCGAATTTATGAAAGAAATTGTTGGCAGAACAACTCAAGGAATCGTAAATGCTGGAGCTAGTTCATTAGTAAGTACCGCAATTAATGGTGGAAGTCTAAGCGAGAACCTAGGAAATGCTATCCTTGCTAATACTGCTATGGCACTACAAGCATCTTTATCTGGGCAAATTAAGACACTTGAAAGCAGTGAATTAGATATGGACTATGTCCTTCACAAAGTAGCACATGCCGCAGCGGGATGCGTAGCCGCATCAATAAGTAAGTCTGAATGTGAGGCTGGAGCGATAGGAGCTGCGGTAGGTGAAATTGTTGCCGAACAGATGGACAAATCAATTGATAGTAAGAGTTTTAATAGTGATGCAGATATCCAGAAGTACCAGCAAAAAGTTCGTGATGTTTCTAAATTAGTTGCGAGTTCTGTTGCTACTTTGGCAGGGTATGATCCAAATACAGCTGCAAACTCTGCTGAAATCGCAATTTTAAATAATAGACAATTAAATCAATCTGAAATAATAAAAATTAGAATGTTAGCTGCAGGAAATGCTAATAAGGAAGCACGTTATAATATTGCAGCATGCGCTTTGGTGCGTTGTGCTGAAGGTTATGAAGGAACAACAGAATATGCATTTTTAAAGAGAATACAAGATGCTGGTAATTCTGCGGAATTTAAAGGTGAAAGAGATATATTAGTTAAACAAAATTTTAGAACGCCTCTTATGGGTAGTATGACTACAAATCAGAAGCTTTTTGAATATTCTATTCTTGATAGAAATCTAGATAAAGGTGCCTCTAATTTTAGAGAGTTAAATGGTAAATATCAGATTACTACTCGTGCAGGTGGTGCCGTAATGGTTGTTGGTGGGAGCGTGGGGTTAGCTGGCTCTACTGCTTTAGGCTCAACTTGTGTTACGGGTGTTGGCTGTTTAGTTGCTTTAGGGGGATTTGTTTCATCTGCTGACTTAGTAATGACAGGAGCTAAGCAAGCTTGGTCTGGTAAATCTATAGATACAATTGGTGCCCAAGTTATTAGTGCTACAACAGGGTTAAGTACCTCTCAAGCCGAAATGATTTATGGCATGTTATCGATGGCTAGTGTTACCAATAGTGTTAGAGCTAGTGCAAAGCAAGCTGTACAAGAACAAAGAGTATTGATTAATAAACCCACAATTACTAATTGTGTAAATGGAACAACTTGTTTTGTAGCTGGGACTTTAATTGAAACTAAAAATGGTCTCAAACCTATTGAAGAATTTAGTGGCAATGAATTGGTATGGTCTAGAAATGATCTTACGCTGGAATACGGTTATAAACCTGTAATTGCAAAAAAGATTACACATAATCAACCAATTTTTGAAGTTATTGTCCAAAATTCATTAGGTGTAACTGAAACTTTAAAGACAACCGAAGAACATCCATTTTGGGTAAAAAATATTGGTTGGCAGAAAGCATCAATCCTTTCAGAGGGAATGACATTATTAGATCGTGATAATAATGAATTAACCGTTATTAGCCAAAAGTTGTTAGCAAAACTCGATACCGTTTATAACATTGAAGTTAAAGATTATCATACCTATCATGTCGGTAATCTTGGCGTGTGGGTACACAATTCTAATTGTTGTGATTTGATATATCAAAATATTGTTAAAGAAACAAAATATGGTGTGATCAGTAATCGTAAATTAGATAAAAATGCCATTGATTTAGATCTTAGTGTTGTAACACGCGGCCAAGTCAAGCAAATAGCACAAAAAGGTGATCCTCTCGGAGTTAAGACAGAAGCATTATTTGAAAACGTTGTAAAAGAGCATGGCGGTAAAGTTTTATCAGGGGGTAAATATGGAAGTAACAATGGTTATGATCATGTCATTATATTTAAAGATGCTCAGGGAAATACAAATTTGACTATGGTTGTTGATAGCAAACAGTTAGGTCAAAAAGGGATTAAGTTAGATCCTAAAGCTGCTGGTGGTAACATGCAGATGTCTAGTGAATGGGATAGGGCTGTTCTTGCTAAATTAGACCCAAATAGCGAGGCATATAAAGCTGTCTTCGCTGCTCGACAAAATGGCACATTGGTTAAAGGTGCAGCATATGTTGATAAGAGTGCAGAAAAGTTAATGTTAGTTCGTATTGATCCAGCAACGAAAAAATAATTGGGAAAGAATTATGTCTGATTTAAAAAACAATGAAGCCTTCCAAAAAGCATTAGCCCATGTAATTCAACATGCTGAATTGAATGAAAACACAGTTAGTTTAGTTGACTACATTACTAATAATAAAGGTGATGTACCATTTTGTATAGGAATGTTAGGGAGTTATGCTGAAGCTAACGCAATGGTATCTTGGTTTCGCGATAAAGACTTAATTGCTTTTAAACAGTGGTGTTTTATTGCAGCTAAACTGAATCGTATGATGTTTCAGTTCGATGCTATAGAATGGTTTCCTGCCTATAAACATTTATATGCTTTATTATCAGATAATGAGGAAATCATTTCTTGGTATAGTCAGCACCGAGTATCGTATGATCGACAAGGCTCAATGAAAGACCGTGATAATCCACGTAAGCCCGATTTTCATGGGTATCAGTTAATTTTAGCTCTTAATCATGAGTGGGATAAATTACGTGAACGTTGTAAACTCATTTTACAAACTGATTTAAAAAAGGATAAAAAGTATTTAATTGACCATCGTTTTTATCTTGCCTTAGCCAATGGCAATAAGACCGAAATGGAAAATGTTTTGACTGAGTTAACTAGTCCAAAAATTGCCAAAGTCCGTAATTTTGAATTTGCATTTACTTTTACTGAGCATTTTATTGCGACTCATGCTGTAATTTATAGCAAGTTAGCATGGAGAAATGGATATCAGTTAAATATAGATACTCCCTGGATACCTAAGGAATGGTTGCTTGTAGAACCTTTAGCTGAATATCCAGAACCTTGGGAGTTTATGCGCGAATTTGATATTTTCACTCCTTTTGAAGGTGAATGGAAAGATTGGTCACCAAAAAGAAATAATACATAAACGCTGAATATTTGGCGATGTCCAAGAGAAATAATGGACTAAACATCAGTAAATTTCATTATTTTTATTAAAGAAAACTCACAAAGATGTGGGTTTTCTTTATTACATATTGCTTAAAAAACATACAGAAACATCGCTAAAACGAGTTGGAACGCTACAAACGCGAATGATACGTTAAGTTTCACTCTTCCCAATAAGTGAGGTGAGCAATGAAATTGTTAGCTTTGATTAGTATGGGAGTTGCAGCGAGTTATTGGTATAAAACTATAAAAGATAGCAAGCCAACTCTTCTGAAACCTAATTTTGATGAAATAGTAAAAAACTTTGTATTAGCAGAATTTAAAGCCTAATGCATTTAATAATCCCAATTAAATAAAAAGCTCATCGGAAGATGGGCTTTTTATTGTAGTGGTTTTTATTTATTTTATTGTTGACTGTTAAAATTCAAAAATATATTTTTTGTTTTTTAATTCAACGAACTAAGAAATTATGAATAAATATCTTATGCTAACTCTTCTTGCAGCTTCTACTCTTTCTTTGACTGGTTGTGCACAAATGTTTCCAGCTCAAGCTACTAAACTTGAAAATGGAAACTATATGATTCAAACCACTTCTAATATTTTAGGTTCTAATGAAGCAATGGAAAACAAAGTAAACAAAAAAGCTGAAACCATTTGTGCTGGTAAAGGCTTTAGTGAAATAAATAATAATCATCAAACTCATAGCCAACAGATTTATACAGCTCAAGTAATTACAACAGGTACCTATAAGACTTTCAATAAGACGATTAAATGTAATTAACCACTTTTACAGATTGCAATTGAACCCACTTCGGTGGGTTTTTTTAAAGGTAATTTTAATTTGCCGAACTTCTTACGGTTCAAGAGACTTACTTTTATTTAGTCTTGGTCTTTTTATCTTTGAACATTGGTGTCATAGTTAAGAAATTTAAAGATATTTAAATTTATCATAGTGTTATTAT
>MTET01001020.1_pt1 | contig 14760 bp, 21 predicted proteins | sample 1042671 | NCBI WGS metagenome assembly MTET01 (sample SAMN06185814, study PRJNA358809) | soil metagenome | isolation source: garden soil control | place: India | collected 2015-05-23
ACCCTGGAAATGGCGCCACTTGAAATCCGTCATCGTTCCGTCCGTCCAATCTCCGCCAAGCATGCTCAAGCTTCACGATTTTTGCAACAGAGCCGACTACGGCGTGAGGCTGCTCAAGGTCTAGTGCGGCCCTCAACCGCTCGCCCAGCAAAAACCCCCTGATCACGGGGACGAGATCAGGGGGGAAGGCAGGATCATACTCTTACAGGGAAGCCGCCCCTTGGCCAGAGGCGATGCCGGCATCCCCAGTCTGGGGCTGGGGAACATCAGCACCGTCTCATCATGCACGCTACGGCCTGCCAGTGCCACCCTGCCCATACCGCGTTCCCGGGCCCAGCATCCTGTTCAAGCACGTGGCGGGTCCTCCATCACCAGGAGGAGCGCGACGCAAAAGCAAGGCGAGGGCCCAGAGGCGCAGACCAACGTATAGGACAGGCACCGCGCTGCTCTTGCGCTTTGGCCCTCAGGGTACCGTCATGCCCAGGTGGCGACGGCCGATGCCGCACCTCAAGGCGCATAAACCTAACCGCTTGGGTTTATGCTATACTGTCCCCATGCCAACCGTCCTACGCTTCGATGGCCTGCGCGCCGTCATCTACCCCAACGACCACCGGCCTGCGCATGTCCATGTCATCGGCAAGGGCGGTGAAGCGGTGTTCATCCTGCACTGCCCCGAGGGACCGCCAGAGCTGCGCGAGAACTATCGCTTCAACACGCCAGACCTCAACCGTATCGCCGCCGCGCTGGCGGCTGAGCTCCTGGCACTCTGCGGACAATGGAGGGAGATTCATGGCCATTACTGATGACGCCCGGCAGCAAGCCGACGCCCACATGAGCGCTGAGCGCGACCATGCCCACGCGGTATCCGCCCGCTATGACCGGCGGACCAAGCGCGTGATCGTGCGTTTGCACAGCGGCCTGGAGCTCGCCATCCCGCCGGCCCTGGTCGAAGGCCTCGCCGATGCCACGCCGGAAGCCCTGGCCGAGATCGAGATCTCCCCCTCCGGGCTTGGCCTGCACTGGCCGCAGTTGGACGCCGATGTGTACGTCCCCGCGCTGTTAGCGGGCCAGTTCGGCTCTCGACAGTGGATGGCCCGCCAGATCGGGGCGGTCGGCGGCCGTAGCCGCAGCGATGCCAAACGCCTCGCGGCCAGGGCTAACGGCGCCAAGGGGGGGCGCCCCCGCAAGGCCCAGGGCTAACCGCGCTCAGGTCCCCTTGCGCGTCTCACCGACCGCGATCCGCCCCATGCCCGTCGCCATCGGCAGCCAGCCGCTGCTCGATTCGCTCAAGGCAGCGCTGCCGCAAACCGGGCGCGGCCGCTGACAGGGCCTGCGCCTCGCGGTAGGCGAACAGGAGATCGCCTTCCTGGTGCTCCAGCTGCCCCCAGAGCAGCGCCATGCGCAGCGACTGGCAGAGTGGCGGCGCCACGGCATAGGCCGCAAGCGCCGCCTCCCAGCGCTGCACATCGCCCTCGATGGGCTCGGATGGCAAGCTGCCGCTGACCCAGCCGGCCACCTGGTCGCCGAACAGCGTGACCAAGTCAGCATGAGCACAGGACACGACCTCCTCGCTCCACAGCACCACCGCCGCGGCGGTGGCCATCTCTTCGGGAAGCTCGGCATCACGCAGGGCCTGCTGTGCCGTAGCGATGACCTGGTCATGATCGGCGCGCATGGCCTGCGGACCGACCATCTCGAAGAGGCCTCCGGCCAGGCGCCGCTCTCCCTCGTCGTAGAGCCATGCCTGGAGTGCGGCCAGCCGATCCTCGGCCGGTAACGCCGTGATCGCTTCTACGGGTAGCTCACCCGCCGGCGACACTGCCATCAAAACGTCACCTGGATGTCGATCTGCTCAGGACTCACCCCGAAATGGACCGCCAGGCCCTGCTTGGCCTGCTCCACGGTCAGCGCCGGCGGGGTGTCGTCGTCCCCTTCGACAGCAGCGCCATCCTGCTCGGGCCGCCGATCGGACAGCCGCTTCCACTCCCGCTCAGGGGCCTCGAAGTCGATGCCCAGAGCGGCTTCCACCTCCGCACGGCTGCTGTATGCCACCGGGAAGCGCTGCCCGCCGGTGCACTTGTGCCAGGCATCCTCCACCTCGATCTCGGTGTACTCATCGAACGTCACGATGTAGCGCTGCTTCTGGGTCGGCGTGCGGCGCGGCGCTTCGGAGACCCCCGTCACCCGAGCGAGCAGAAAGGCGGTCCCATGGGGCAGGTCTTCTTCTGCCCACTCTTCATGGTCGCGGCGGCGGTTGCGCACGCAGATGAGGTAGCTGGCCTTCTTCAGGTGGCCGGGAGCAGCGGTCCAGTGGCCGGAGCCGCCATGGTTGGCCATGCTGCGCACACCACGGCCCGTAAAGGTCACCACTACCTCATGCTTCATATGGATCCGCCTATTCTATCGAATTTATGGCGATAGAATATGTGCAATAAAGTATAAAATCAATAAGATTTGGCGATAGATTGAAAAAATTATTCATTAGAACGATTCCGCACGACCGTTGCGTTTCCCTGGTGCTTTCCCGACACCTTCAGGTCAGCATGACCCGATCACCGCCAGGGGCCCTACCACACGGAAGCGACACCTTGCGTCGTATCAGTGGCCTGACACGGCCATGGCGGTGTAGGGGATGGCTGACACGCCATGCAAGATTATGGCGCTTATCGTGCCCATGCCCGTCTGTGCGACACGGATCATCCGCCCACTCTACAGGCCAGCGGTGCAGCGTCCCCACCGGCCTATGAGCAGGTTTCGTCGGCCAGAATCTCCACCTACAGCGACCAGCAACGTCCTCGCCTGACCAGAGCCCTCAGCGCTTCTCCACCCTCATCAGAGGGCTCCAGGGCTCTGTCCATAGCCTCAAAGGCTTTGTCGCCCGCATGGAACAGGCACCGATCCAGCAGGATGTCTTCGGCACGACGGCACGCAGCGTCAACGATGAAGCGTGACCGCTCACCTCCCACCTCGGCCACGGCCCTGTCGATCAACTCCAGCGTGCGGCGCTCAACGCGCAGGTTGAGGGGCAAAAGCTCACTCCTCGTGTCTTTGTCGTCTCTCATCTCGTCACCTCTCTAAACGCCTTTCGGTGCAACATCCCCACCTATGTCGGAGACGGCCAGGGCGGGTGCCTATGCCACATCCCCACCTATGTCGGCGGTGCCCGGGGCGGCTAGCTCTGCAACATCCCCACCTATGGCCGGCGGCGCCCGGGGTGGCTAGCTCTGCAACATCCCCACCTATGCCGGCGGCGCCCGAGGCGGCTAGCTCTGCAACATCCCCACCTATGGCCGGCAGTACCCGGAGCGGCCTAGGGCAGCAAGGTATTCCTCCCCCCACTATGCAGCATCCCCACCGGCCGATGGGCAGGTTTCGTCGGCCAGAATCCCCGGCCCTGTGGCGTGCCGCCAGGGCACCTGCCAACGGCCTCTCTGGAGGGTTTTGTTTCCCAAGATCTGCCCCCTGTAGGCCACCCGTGCAGCATCCCCAAGGGTGCTCGAGACCCGTGGTTCTGTTTCGCATGCGAAACCGTCGGCAGGGCCATCGGTGGGGATGCTGCACCGATGCCTATTCATGCTTGATTCGGCGCACATAGGGCGGCCGTTTCGGGATCGCCGGCAGCGCTTCGCCCTTGCGCCGGATACGCGCCCAGTCGCTCTTCATGTCGCGAATCAGGCCCCTCACATCGTCCCGCACCCCACGAAATCCCGGCATCCCACGCATGCTGTAGATGGCCTGCCGGACCAGGCGATTCCGGGTCTCGCGATCGCTCCGGCTGACCGCATCGCGGATGCGTTTTGCCCACTCGTCGCGCCGCGCTTCGACCAGCCGCCAGGTCCAGATATTGTCGAGGCGGACCAGCTCATAATCCGCCTGCCACACCTCCGGGCACCAGTACGGATTGGGCATGGTGATCCGCACCTGGCGAGCATCCTGCAGCGCCTCGTAGTGCTGCGCCGGATGCGCCTCATCGACCAGCAACCACCACACCGCATAGGGCTGACGCGGCGGCAGATAGACCACCAGGAAGGCGTTGCCGGCACCATGGCGGCGACGCCGCCGGCGTTCGTTCCGGTCGGCGGCGGTGGCATAGCGCGCCGCAAATTTCGCCTCGAGGCGGGCGATCTTCTCCCGCGGCACCACCCCGGCCACCCAGCGGGGATACCCCCGCCGCACCAGGTCCTGCACCCGCTGCATGGCAGCGGCCTTGTAACGCATCGATCCCATGTCACCTCCCGTTGAGCGGCTACGGGGAGATAGGGCGTGCGGTGACACCATGGTCCTGAATGACCAGATTTTCGGTGCGGTGGCTCCGCATGGAGAAAGATTCCAAGGGCGCCGCGGCCGGGGCGGCCCATTAACGTCAGTGGCGCCCCTACCTCTCCGCGAGTGCCAAACCTCGGGGTGTGCCAGCCCCTCACACGAGGGGCTGCCACCCCCTTGTTTGCTGCTGGTCGTGGGTGCCAACCACGACCAACTCGCCGTCGCGCAGTGCGGGTAATTCCGCTCGCTGCGAGGCAATGGGCGCTCGAGGCTGCAATGCCTCGTTCGACCCAATCCAGGGCACCGGGATTGGGCGACACGGACACGGGCAGCCGGGTAACCGGACCTGACCCTGTCACGGCGTGAAAGTGGGTAACCAGTCCCACCTGTGGGCGGCGGGTGACCGTCGAACGCATGCCGAACCTGTGGGCGCAGCGCTGGGGGAAACCCCAGTGAGCCAGGTAGCCGAAAGGAGTGGCCTGGCGGCACCAGGAGGCGCAAGCCGCCTGGGTCGACGAATAGCTCAAGCAGGTAACGGCGCCCCGCGAGGGTGCTGTTCGGAGTGCTTCATAGCCATGCTCTTCGGGAGCTGGCCATGTGCGATGAAGTGACGGTGGAGTAAGGGAGCCGTTTTGGAATCTTGGGCCCCTGAAAACCGGCGATGCCGGTGAGGTGCAGAGCACTAGTGATCACCGTGGTGGAGCACAGTGGCGATGAGGTACGCAGTAGCACGTGACTAACGTGGGAAACCCTACGGTCGATGATCCGGGTGGCACCGGTGAGGCTAGGGGTGGGAGCGGCGTTGAGTAGTGTCTGAGCTGACGGGCGATATGGCCGAAGCCCTCAGCGAGATCCTGGGCGACCAGGGCACACGAAAGAGGCCAGCGAGTGTGGGAGGGGCACTCCTCCCTCGCAGCAAGCAAGACGGCAACATCGACGACGACCGGTACCGCGGGTGGCACCGCGGACGCCGGATGAGAACGGCCAGGGTGGCACCTGGCGTAAGTTCATCACCATCGCACCGCGCAAGACCGGCCGTGCGATTCACGTAACCAAGGAGGTATTTGATCCTTCAATGCCCGTTTGGGCATCTTCAACAGCCCCTCTTCGGAGGGGCTTTCTCGTGGGCGCTCCGCCACGCCGAGGATGCTAGGCTAGGGGCAACCCCCATCGCCCAAGGAGACGCCCCATGACGCCATTCGGCTGGCTCGTCGCTGCATTTGCCCTGTTCATGGCCGGCGTGTGCCTGTTCACCTACGTGCAGATCGAGCGTCACGCCCACCAGAACCGCCAGCGGCGCCTGGCCCGCGAGCGTGATGGCATCGTGCAGCAGGTCCAGCAGACGCCCTGATCCCGGCCCGCTCCCCCTCACCAGGCGCGCCGCCCGGCACTCGAACCCCGCTACGGCGGGGTTTTTCGTGCCTGGACGCCCGAAAACCGCGGCGGCGCCGGGATATGTCATATCGCAGTGATATTTTGTATTGTATTTTGTACCGTATAACGTATAATATGAAATACGAATTACGATACAGCCGCGGAGAGTACGATATGGCACGCACCGGAATCACCTACGAGCAGGTCGCCACCGTCGCCGACGCCCTGGTGGGGCAGGGCGAGAAGCCCAGCATCCAGCGCATCCGCGAGCAGCTGGGCACCGGCAGCCCCAACACCATCCACCGCCACCTCAAGGCCTGGCGGGCCACCCAGGCACCGGCCGAGCGCCGCGCCGCCCGGCTGCCCGACGAACTGGCCGCCGCCCTGGCCGAGGAGCTGGAACGCCAGGCCGCCGCGGCTCGTGCCGAGGCCGAAGCGGACGCCCTGGAGGCCCAGCACACCGCCGATGAGCTGTCGGCCACCGGCGAGCAGCTGGAGGAGCAGGTCGACGAGCTGAGCGGCCAGGTCGAGGCCCTGGAGAGCGAGCGCGATCGGGTCACCGGCGAACGCGACGAGGCGCGCAGCGCCGTGGCCGAGTTCCGCGAGCGGGTGAAGGAGCTGGAGGCCCAGCGCGACGAGGCCCGACAGCAGCTGGCCGAGGCCCGCAACCGGGTGACCACCCTCGAGGAGCAGCGCGACGAGGAGCGGGAGGCGCGCATTACGGCACAGCGCGAGGCCAAGCAGCTCGATCAGGCCCGCATCGAGGCCGAACGCGCCCTGGCCGTGGCCGAGACCCGCACCGAGGCCGCGCGGGATCAAGCCGAGGAGCGTGCCAGGGCGCTGGACGCCGAACGCCAGGCTCGCCGCGAGGATGCCCAGGCCCACAAGCAAGCCCTGGCCGAACAGCGCGACGAGTACCGCGAGCGCCTGGCCGCCATGGAAAAGCAGCTCCAGAACGCCCAGCAACGCGCCCAGGAGGCCGAAAAGGGGCGGACCAAGGCCGAGGTACAGGGTGAGGCCTTAGCGGCCCGTATGGAGGCTCTGGAGAGCCGCCAGGCGAAACAGCGGGAGGAGGATCAGGGCCAGCTGCCGTTGGGGGAGTAACGCAGGCCCTGGAGCGCCACCGCGGTAAGCGTCAGCGATAGACCTTGCTGCGGTGGGCGATGCGTACCACCAAGATGCGGATCTCCGCGTCCTCGATGCTGGCGATGAGGCGGTAGTCACCCACGCGGTAGCGCCACAGCTCGCTGAGCTGGCCCGTCAGCGGCTTGCCCAGCTGCCGGGGGTCCTCCAGCGGCTGGAGGCGACCGCGCAGATAGTCCCGAATGCGCTTGGCGTCGGCATGACCGATCTTCTTGAGCTGCTTGACCGCCTCGTCGGTGAGTTCAATCCGCCAGGCCAAGCTCACGCTCCACGTCGTCCAGGCTGTGGGTCGTCATCTCGCCGCGGCGGACCTGCTCCAGAGTCTTCTCGGCCAGGTAGATATCCTCGAGGTCATCCAGGTACTCGAGGATCGCCTCGCGGGCGTAATAACTCTTGGTGCGGCCGGTGGCCTTGGCCAGGGCCTCCAGGCGTTCCTCGATCTCAGTGGGCAGGCGTAGGGCGAGCATCGAACTCTCCTCCGGCAGGGTGGGCGCTATACAAGTATATCATTCAGCCAGGGCGGCGCCACGGATCTTTGCGACACCACCTGAGCGTGGATCGACCTCCTTCCTGCTAAACCCAGGCGCGAAGCGCCCTGTTCCCGGACGAGGCTGGGGTTCGGCCCAGCGAGGCTTGGCACTTTAGCGGTCAGGCTGCGCCGTCCAGGGCGCGCAGCCGCGAAGCGGCTCGAGAGCGCCCGTCAGCCGCGCCTTTGGCGCGTCATCGTTCAGGCCCGCGAAGCGGGGGCGGAGCGAGGAACGAGCGGAGGGTAGGCGAGCGCGTAGCGCGTTAAAGATCTTTTAGATCTTAGTTAAAGACGCGCGCGCGTTACGGTTCTGGAAAAAACTTATAAAACAATGATTTAGACTGCATCTCTGCAGGTAAAGGCACGAAGTGGGTGCAGGTAAAAGCACGTGCCTGTCCACAGGCCTGGTGCAGGTAAAAGCACGTGGCTATTCACAGCCTGGTGCAGGTAAAAGCACGTGCCTATTCACAGCCTGTGACTGCAGGTGAAAGCACGTGCCTATTCACGTCCATAGTGCAGGTGAAAGCACGTGCTTTTAATATCGTGCTTTCACCTGCACTATTGGGCGCACTCTGGCGGTTTGGCTAGCTCCGCAACGAGATCCGCCATCTGAGCTTTGCTGCCCTTGCCGGCACGGGCATAGAACGTCACCGCATCGGTCTCTTGGTCAAATTTTACTCGGTAGTCAGGCAGCTCATTGGCTTTGACCAACACTTTGATTGCCGCTCGGAAGTTGCGCAGCGTGTCTGAGCTGCCACTCTTCTCATAGAGGGCCTTGAGACCTACACGCCACCGTGACTGCTGGCCACAGTGCTTGCGGGCAAGCTCGTAAATCCGCCTATCTAGCGGCTTGCGTAGCCGAAAGTAGTCTCGGCTTATGGTCAACACCTGAAAAGCCTGAACTGAACGCCACAACCATTCAGGGAGACGCACCTCAACAGCGACCATCCGATCACCTGGGCCACGCTCGATGACGCGCCACGAGTCAACCAGACCAAAACCACGCCGCTCGCGGTAGCCGTCCACCTCGATGTTGGTTTCGATAGTGGTACTACGTAACCTCGAAAGCGCGTCTCCCATGCGCTGGTAGGCTCGCCCACTGGTGTCGCGGTTGGTTGTCACGAGAAAATCATAGGCCGTAAAGCGTACAACCGGCCCCACATCCTCGCGGCCTCTGTTCATCGCCTCTACAAGTTGGCTGATGCAGTAGATCCACACGTCCTTATCATGAATCGTTGCACAGCCAGCTTGACCTGGCATCACAGTTACAGTGATGCCATTGCGCGCGTAGGTACGCCTTCGTGTATCGCCCGACTTCAAAGCGAACAACGGATGCTCCATGCTCCCGAGGTCGTCCTTGGGGCTCGCCTCCAGCATGTCTGCAATGAAGAAATCGTGCTGGACATGACGCTCGGGAGCCAGTGTGGAGCGGGTGCGTTTCGAGCCCTTGCCAGGGGCTGGAAAGAGACGTGCGGAAGCTTCTGCCCAGGTTTCCCCAGCTCTGGCGTTGTCCTCGATGAACTTCTGGCGATCCTCGCTCATGCCCTGCCCCCGATCACTCTTTGATGAGGCCATGCTCAACAGCACGGTAAATTGCCATATTGATGATCGCGGCACGGGACTGGCCTAGTTCTGCGGCTAGCTCGTCTACCCTCTCCAACAGTGAGGGTGTGATCGTAAGGCTGATCTGTCGCTTATTGCCTTTTTTCACCCCCTTCGGCTTGGTCTCCGAGTCCGGTGCACCAGAGATGAAAGACTCCGCTGTCTGTGAGGGCTTTGCCTTCGGCTTTGTAATAGCCATAAACACTACCTTTTATATAAAAAGAATATCATTTTAATATTAAAAAAGGGCTTTAACAAGTGCATCCAACTCAGCTACTGCCTTCCTGTCTACCGGCTTAATTTCTTGCACGGACAGCCCCGCTCCTGTCGCGTTGGCAAACGCTTTACGCCTCCGTATCGGCGTTGCCAAATACTCGAACTGTGGTATCTCGGCAACCGCCTCTGCTGCTTCAGCATTGTCCATTGAGTTACTGCCGGGATCAGCGAGGTTCAGTACAGCGACAGACCGTAATCCATCTCTGACGCTACGAGCTTCATCTACCAAAGACGCCATATCCTCTAACGCCCACACGTCATATGAGCGAGGGGCGAAGGGCACCAACAACACATCACTCAACACCAAAGCAGCTCGTAGAGCCGTGGAATCACGACCACCTGCATCAATGATGACATCATCGAATTTGGCCACCTGCTGCTGTACCTGGCTTCGCAGAGTCGGGCCATCCGGATATGTTGCACAAGCAATACCCGGGCTGACCCCACTCTCTGCACGAATGCTGATAGCGGTCTGTGCTGTGCCTTGCCGATCGCCATCGATCAGCCAAACGTCGCGCCCAGATAAGGCTCGGGAAATCGCCAGGCTCACGGCAAGAGTAGTCTTACCAACCCCTCCCTTCGTGTTGCCTACAGTGATGATCATAAAGCACCTTTTTTAATATTAAAAGCATATCAAATATACGTCCTATCAAGCCGCTTTGTCAATTCTTTGCTGTGCCAGAGCATCATGCCCAAGGGCTGGGTCTCTGTAGGTCTTCAGGAATAGATAGGGGTAGAGGTGACGCTAAGCTGCCTATCCGCCCCCTATAGTTCTTCGCGCCCCACAGCCGGCGCCTCTAGCCAGGCTCGTAGCCCTTCCAACTCGGGAGCGTGGGGGTCGCATTGGGCCAGTAGCTGCTCGAGCTGGGGGTGGTTCACGGCCTTGGCCAGCCCTTCGCGCTCCAGGGAGGCATTCAGCGTCACCCGGCTGACCCCGAAGTGCTTGGCCACTTCGGTCTTGGTGATCTCTGGGTCGGCCAGCATCGCCGCCGCCTTGCGCACGTCTGCGGCCGACATGACCGGACGGCGCCCTCCCTTGCGGCCGCGGGCTCTGGCCGCCGCCAGGCCGGCCAGGGTCCGTTCCCGGATCAGGCTGTGCTCGAACTCCGCCAGGGCGCCGAAGATGTGGAACACCAGCTTGCCACCGGCACTGGTGGTATCGATCGCCTCGGTGAGCGACCGGAAGCCCACACCGCGCTCGTTCAGCTCGTGAATCAGCTCCACCAGGTCCCTGAGCGAGCGAGCCAGTCGATCGAGCTTCCACACCACCAAGGTGTCGCCGTCGCGTAGGGTGCGCAGGCAGGCCTGCAGCTCGGGACGCTCTCGCTTGGTGCCGGTGACACGTTCCTCGAAGACCTGCTCACAGCCAGCCTCCTCGAGGGCGTCACGCTGCAGCTGGGGGTTCTGGTCCTGGGTGCTGACGCGGGCGTAGCCGATGATCATGCGCCACCTCCCAGCGTGGCCGTGTCATCCTCGAGGCCCAATGCCTCCCAGTCCTCGACGTCCACCGGCTCTAACGGCGTACGGTACTCACGCACCGAGGCCCTTAAGCGCTCCAGAGAACCGTTATCGGCAGCCCTGATCGCCTGTTCCTCACTTGCTTCTTTCATCGTGCCCCCTTGTCACCAACCAACTCTCAGCCGCGCCCTCAACGGGTGCGGATCAGGTATGAACTCCATGCTCGATCCGGCCTATTAGGTCCAGCACCTGCTGAGGGTCTGCCCGCATCACATCGACGGGGCGCTTCCCTCCAAGCCCCATGACCTCTTGATGCAACCAACGCTCCGCCGCGGTGCGATCCCCTTCAAACAACCCGATAGCCGCCCGCCAGACGGCGCCGGCATGGCGCCCTTCTGGGTCAATGGTTTTGGGCATTGGCAGCCACTCATGCGGCGTATCGCTTCGCTTGGTCATCACCGCCTCCACTGATCAATGGAAAACACTCGTTTTCTTCACATAGATATGTTTACGGCATTTCTTTACGCAAAACCACCGAAAAACGCCGCCCTGGAGACCAGGGCGGCGCATGTAAAGAAAACGTCCGTTTGATGAACACCTTTAGCGGCTAAAGAAAAGGGCGACCAACTGTGTCGTTTTCAGAAGACGGCTGCACTGAACGTCAGAAGCCGACTGCACTATAGCAGCGGAGGGGTTGGATCCATCAGGCAACGACGGGCTGCTGCCGGCCATCAGCGGACGCAGGGAGGACTTTCCGCAACCGGCCGTTCGATGCGGCACCGATGGCCTTCGCGCAGGGGTAGTGAATCCGCCAGGATTGACTTGCGCTGCCCTACCTCTCACTAGTGAGGGGCGGCAGCGCATCAAGCGGTGAGCGCACTCCGGCACCGCCAACTTTCAGCACATGCGTGTAAATCATCGTCGTAGAGACGTCGGAATGGCCGAGCAGATCCTGCACGGTTCGAATGTCGTAACCGCTGCGGAGCAAGGCCGTCGCGAACGAGTGGCGGAGGGTGTGCGGTGTGGCGGGCTTCGTGATGCCTGCTTGTTCTACGGCACGTTTGAAGGCGCGCTGAAAGGTCTGGTCATACATGTGATGGCGACGCACGACACCGCTCCGTGGATCGGTCGAATGCGTGTGCTGCGCAAAAACCCAGAACCACGGCCAGGAATGCCCGGCGCGCGGATACTTCCGCTCAAGGGCGTCGGGAAGCGCAACGCCGCTGCGGCCCTCGGCCTGGTCCTTCAGCCACCATGCCCGTGCACGCGACAGCTGCTCGCGCAGGCTGGGTGCCAAGCTCTCGGGTAACATCAAGGCCCGATCCTTGGAGCCCTTGCCCTCCCGCACGATGATCGTGCCGTGATCGAAATCCAGATCCTTGACCCGCAGTTGCAAACCCTCACTGATCCGCATGCCCGTTCCATACAGAAGCTGGGCGAACAAACGATGCTCGCCTTCCAGAAAACCGAGGATGCGAACCACTTCATCCGGGGTCAGCACCACCGGCAAGCGCCGCGACGGCCGAGGTCTTCCGATCTCCTGAAGCCAGGGCAGATCCGTGCACAGCACCTTGCCGTAGAAGAACAGCAAGGCCGCCAATGCCTGACGATGCGTGGAGACCGAAACCTTGCGCTCGTTCGCCAGCCAGGACAGAAATGCCTCGACTTCGCTGCTGCCCAAGGTTGCCGGGTGACGCACACCGTGGAAACGGATGAAGGCACGAACCCAGTGGACATAAGCCTGTTCGGTTCGTAAGCTGTAATGCAAGTAGCGTATGCGCTCACGCAACTGGTCCAGAACCTTGACCGAACGCAGCGGTGGTAACGGCGCAGTGGCGGTTTTCATGGCTTGTTATGACTGTTTTTTTGTACAGTCTATGCCTCGGGCATCCAAGCAGCAAGCGCGTTACGCCGTGGGTCGATGTTTGATGTTATGGAGCAGCAACGATGTTACGCAGCAGGGTGACGGTGTTCGGCATTCTGAATCTCACCGAGGACTCCTTCTTCGATGAGAGCCGGCGGCTAGACCCCGCCGGCGCTGTCACCGCGGCGATCGAAATGCTGCGAGTCGGATCAGACGTCGTGGATGTCGGACCGGCCGCCAGCCATCCGGACGCGAGGCCTGTATCGCCGGCCGATGAGATCAGACGTATTGCGCCGCTCTTAGACGCCCTGTCCGATCAGATGCACCGTGTTTCAATCGACAGCTTCCAACCGGAAACCCAGCGCTATGCGCTCAAGCGCGGCGTGGGCTACCTGAACGATATCCAAGGATTTCCTGACCCTGCGCTCTATCCCGATATTGCTGAGGCGGACTGCAGGCTGGTGGTTATGCACTCAGCGCAGCGGGATGGCATCGCCACCCGCACCGGTCACCTTCGACCCGAAGACGCGCTCGACGAGATTGTGCGGTTCTTCGAGGCGCGGGTTTCCGCCTTGCGACGGAGCGGGGTCGCTGCCGACCGGCTCATCCTCGATCCGGGGATGGGATTTTTCTTGAGCCCCGCACCGGAAACATCGCTGCACGTGCTGTCGAACCTTCAAAAGCTGAAGTCGGCGTTGGGGCTTCCGCTATTGGTCTCGGTGTCGCGGAAATCCTTCTTGGGCGCCACCGTTGGCCTTCCTGTAAAGGATCTGGGTCCAGCGAGCCTTGCGGCGGAACTTCACGCGATCGGCAATGGCGCTGACTACGTCCGCACCCACGCGCCTGGAGATCTGCGAAGCGCAATCACCTTCTCGGAAACCCTCGCGAAATTTCGCAGTCGCGACGCCAGAGACCGAGGGTTAGATCATGCCTAGCATTCACCTTCCGGCCGCCCGCTAGCGGACCCTGGTCAGGTTCCGCGAAGGTGGGCGCAGACATGCTGGGCTCGTCAGGATCAAACTGCACTATGAGGCGGCGGTTCATACCGCGCCAGGGGAGCGAATGGACAGCGAGGAGCCTCCGAACGTTCGGGTCGCCTGCTCGGGTGATATCGACGAGGTTGTGCGGCTGATGCACGACGCTGCGGCGTGGATGTCCGCCAAGGGAACGCCCGCCTGGGACGTCGCGCGGATCGACCGGACATTCGCGGAGACCTTCGTCCTGAGATCCGAGCTCCTAGTCGCGAGTTGCAGCGACGGCATCGTCGGCTGTTGCACCTTGTCGGCCGAGGATCCCGAGTTCTGGCCCGACGCCCTCAAGGGGGAGGCCGCATATCTGCACAAGCTCGCGGTGCGACGGACACATGCGGGCCGGGGCTCTGTTGCAAAGATTGGCGGCAGTCAGAGGTAGGCTGTCGCTCTGCGCCGATCAGGCGGCTGCTGCGAAATGGTGGTTGAGCATGCCCATGGCCTCCGTCAGCGCCGAGGGCCCAATGCCAAAAGCTCTCTCCACAAGGCGCACCTCGCCCCTGATGCCGGGCTGCAGGCACCAGGGGCGAGCCTGTCCTTTGCGCAGGGCTCGCATGACTTCGAATCCCTTGATCGTGGCATAGGCCGTGGGGATCGATTTGAAACCGCGCACCGGCTTGATCAGTATCTTGAGCTTTCCGTGATCGGCCTCGATCACGTTATTGAGATACTTCACCTGCCGGTGGGCCGTCTCCCGGTCCAGCTTTCCTTCGCGCTTCAATTCGGTGATCGCTGCACCATAGCTCGGCGCTTTGTCGGTATTGAGCGTGGCAGGCTTTTCCCAGTGCTTCAGGCCTCGCAGGGCCTTGCCCAGGAACCGCTTCGCTGCCTTGGCGCTGCGGGTCGGCGACAGGTAGAAATCGATCGTGTCGCCCCGCTTGTCGACTGCCCGGTACAGGTAGGTCCACTTGCCCCGCACCTTGACGTAGGTTTCATCCAGGCGCCAGCTCGGATCAAAGCCACGCCGCCAGAACCAGCGCAGCCGCTTCTCCATCTCCGGGGCGTAGCACTGGACCCAGCGATAGATCGTCGTATGGTCGACCGAAATGCCGCGTTCCGCCAGCATTTCCTCAAGGTCGCGATAGCTGATCGGATAGCGACAATACCAGCGCACCGCCCACAGGATCACATCACCCTGGAAATGGCGCCACTTGAAATCCGTCATCGTTCCGTCCGTCCAATCTCCGCCAAGCATGCTCAAGCTTCACGATTTTTGCAACAGAGCC
>MTET01000117.1_pt1 | contig 14745 bp, 14 predicted proteins | sample 1042671 | NCBI WGS metagenome assembly MTET01 (sample SAMN06185814, study PRJNA358809) | soil metagenome | isolation source: garden soil control | place: India | collected 2015-05-23
ACAACTGCATTTATTGGCGTGCCGCTCATGCCGCCGTTATTCAAAACAGATCAAAACAATTAGTCAGCTTTCTAAAGCATTTAAAAATTTAGATAGCTAATTTTATTTAAAAATTTATTTATTGCTAGCCTAATCACGTTAACAACTCCCATACTATAAAAGTAAAGGAGTTTTTTAAGACAGGATGAAACGTGAATTTAAAGAATCTTGAAGCATTTTATTGGGTTGTGACTTTAAAGAGCTTCAATAAGGCCGCGACTAAATTACAAACCACCCAGCCTGCGGTCTCTCAAAAAATCACATCTCTTGAAAATGAATTAGGCTTTAAAGTCTTAGATCGAAGTTATCGGCAGCTTAAACCGACTCACAAAGGCTTAACTTTATTTAAGTACGCCGAAAAATTTATGCGCCTAGAAACAGATCTTGTGGCTGAACTGACTGAAAACCAGCACCTGACTGGCACCATTCGTTTGGGCGTTTCCGAAACCATTGTCTATACGTGGTTAGTTGAATATATCGAAAAGGTTCAGCAAGAGTTCCCAAAAATTTCAGTAGAAATTGTGGTAGACCTTACGCCTAACTTACAAGAAGGTGTTCGGACAGGTGACTTAGACATGGCTTTTTTACTTGGGCCAACTTTAGCTTTTGAGTGTATTGAACAAGCTTTGTGTGACTTTGAACTAAGTTTCTTGGCTTCACCTTCATTTAAAGGTGGTGTTGCTCAAATGTCTTTTAAAACTTTAATGTCACATACCATTTTAACTTATCCAAAAATTACCTATCCCTATAAAGAATTGAAAGCACGAATGAAAGAGCAAGGAATTGATGAACCACTTTCAATTACCAGTTATTCATTGGCAACGCTGTTGCGTTTAGCCGAGCAGGGTTTGGGTATTGCTGTGGTGCCGACCTTAACGGCATTAAAAGAAATTACTGATGGGCGACTAGAAATATTAAATACGCCTATTCAGTTAAAAACGTTCCATTTCACCTCGATTTACATTCAAGGAAACGATGTTGCGTTAAAAGAGAAATTGACCGAAGTTGCAGTTAAGGTCTCTGAATGTGCTATGAAAAGGCTCAATGAGCAAATTAAAAAATAAGCTGTTTTTGAGTGTCTTTTATCACATTTTTTATTATTTAAAAAAGCTGTTTTATATGTAAAACCATAAAAGCAGCTTATTAACTTCAATAAGTAAAGCTTATCTTGATTTTTTAATAAATACTAAACTATTTAAAATCAATTATTTAAATTTTTAACTTAATGTAAAAAGTCTTATTGTCCGTAGGGATTAGCTATGTTTTTATTTTAGACACAAGATTTGATCACCGATTGTGTTGATTGGGAACAGGGAATCTTTGTCATTTTAAAGGATTAAAGAATATCGTTTGGGACAAAAAATGGTGTTCTTGGTTCAACTTGAAAATAGCGTTGTTAAGCTCAAATGGATGAGGAACGCATTAATATGTCTTTACTGAAATCTTCTTTTTTATCAGATCGCCAATGGGCCATTGTGGCCTCGATCTTTATGATGGCGACCTCTGCAATGGGGCCCGGATTTTTAACCCAAACTGCTGTATTTACAGTCAAGTTAGGCGCGGCATTTGGCTTTGCCATTTTAGTTTCCATTCTGATTGATTATGTAGTTCAACAAAATATTTGGCGAGTGGTCACACTCACTCAAATGCGTGCATCAGATATTGCCAATAAAGCATTGCCGGGTAGTGGTTATTTACTGGCGTTTCTGGTGATTTTAGGCGGGTTTTTCTTTAGTGTCGGTAACATTGCCGGTGCAGCTTTAGGTTTAAATGCGCTGTTTGGCCTAGACACAAAGTGGGGCGGTATTTTAAGTGGTGCTTTAGCCATTTTGATTTTTGCCTCAAGAAAAGCAACGCTTGCCATGGATAAAAGCATGATCGTTTTGGGATTGCTTAAAATCCTCCTGATTATTATCGTTGCTGTCATTGTAATGCCTCCAGTTGGGCAAGCTGTACATCAAACCTTTGCTCCAGATCAGATCGACTTTGCCATTATTACCACCATAGTTGGCGGTACGGTTGGTGGCTATATCTGCTACGCAGGTGCCCATCGTTTACTCGATAAAGGCGCTGTTGGGCCTGAAAATATTGATGAAGTTGCTAAAGCTGCGACCAAGGGCATTGTTGTGGTCGGCATCATGCGCTACGTATTGTTTTTAGCGTTTTTAGGTGTGGTGGTGAGCGGTGCAACCATTGATTTAGCCAGCCATGACGCTAACCCAGCAGCTCAAGCATTCCAATATGCAGCGGGTACATTTGGTTTTAAATTATTCGGCTTAATTTTCTGGGCAGCAGGGATTAGTAGCACCATTGGCGCAGCATATACTTCAGTGTCATTCTTTACTGCATTTAAAAAGAACTTAACACCAAAACAAACCAACTATACGACCATTACCTTTATTGCATTGGCTTTATTGCTCTATGTGTTATTGGGTGCAACTCCGGCAGGTCTACTCATTTTCGTAGGTGGTTTTAACGGATTGGTGTTGCCAATTGGCCTTACAATTTTTGTGTATGTTGCCGCGTGCCGTAAAGATTTGATGGGTAATTATAACTATCCGAAATGGTTGCTTATTTTGGGTGGATTAACATGTCTGTTAACGTGGTGGATGGGCTACATGTCGTTTACGACTGTGTTTAACTATTTGACCAAGCTTTAAGCCAGACTGCGTGAAGTGATAAAGGAATAATGCCATGTTTGTAGATTTAAATAGTGATTTGGGTGAAAGCTTTGGCTCATGGAAAATGGGTAATGATGACCAGATTTTACCTGTCGTGACCAGTGCCAATATTGCGTGTGGCTTTCATGCGGGCGACCCACTCGGCATTTTAAAAACGGTTCGTAAAGCCGTTGAGCTTGGTGTGACCATTGGCGCTCACGTGTCTTATCCAGACCTTGTAGGCTTTGGCCGCCGTAATATGGATTTGTCACGTGACGAACTGATTGCCGATGTGCTTTACCAAATTTCTGCACTCGATGGTTTGGCTAAAGTAGCAGGCTCAAAAGTGCAATACGTTAAACCACATGGCGCGCTCTATAACACCATTGCCCATGACCAAGCTCAAGCAGCAGCCGTGATTGATGCAATTAAAATGTATAACCCTGAACTGGTTTTAGTGGCTTTGGCTGGGTCGAACTTAGTGGAACAGGCACGAGCTGCGGGCTTAAAAGTTGTGTCTGAAGCATTTGCAGACCGAGCTTATAACAGCGATGGTTCATTGGTTTCCCGCCGTCTAGAAGGTGCGGTTTTACACGACTCAGCATTTGTTGCGAGCCGTGTGGTGTCTATGCTTAAAAATGGTGGGGTAGAGTCAATTGACGGTGTATTTACCCCAATTCAAGCCGACACTATTTGCTTACATGGCGACACCGACGGTGCGCTTGAGATGTCGGCAGCTATTAAAGCCGAGCTTGTAAAAAACAATATTGAAATCCGCCCATTTGTAAATAAAGCATAAGGATGAGCACAATGTATAAGGATATTAAAGTCGACCCAGCTCAGCTTGAAGCCGCGTTAGAAGCGCGTTTAAAAATCCGTGCAGGTTTTGATAAACCGACAGCAGGCATGGCTGCGGGCATGACGCAGGTCAACATGATTTCGGTGCCAAAAGAGTGGGCATATGACTTTTTACTCTATGCACACCGTAATCCGCAAAGCTGCCCAGTGCTTGATGTGCTCGAAGAAGGTATCTATGCAACTAAGCTTGCGGTAGACTCAGATATCCGAACTGACTTCCCGCGTTATCGCGTTTGGAAAGATGGCGAAATGGTCGATGAAGTAACCGATGCGAGAGAGATTTATAACGCTCATCCTGATTTGGTGACTTTCTTAATTGGCTGTAGTTTTTCGTTTGAAAGCGCTTTGCAAGAAGCGGGTATTGAAGTTCGCCATATTCATGACGACACCAATGTGCCGATGTATCTAAGCAATATTCAGTGTGAACCAGCAGGGCGTATTTCAGGAAACATGGTGGTTTCCATGCGACCAATTCCATCGCATCAAATTAGTGAAGCGGTAAAAATTACTGCACGTATGCCAAGCGTGCATGGCGCGCCTGTACATATTGGTCATCCTGAAAGCTTGGGTATTAAGGATGTAAATAAACCTGACTTTGGCGATGCTTCTCGTATTGAAGCGGGTGAAATTCCTGTGTTTTGGGCATGTGGCGTAACACCGCAAGCTGCCGTCATGAACTCGAAAATTCCTTTTGCAATTAGTCATGCACCGGGTCACATGTTTATTACCGACATTCCTGACCGTGCTTGGATTGGCTAATTGGACTAAAGAAGAATTAAAAGGATAAGCAAATGCGTTTTTTATCGGTAAACGCCGATAGTTTTCTGATTGAGCTTGCGAGCTTAGAAGAAACTTTGGCGTTGTACAATAAATTGCAAAATACGCAATTGAATGGAATTAAAGACTTAGTCCCCGCTGCAAAAACAATTTTGGTTTTCTTTAACGAGATCGAAACCAACTTTAAAACACTGGTTGCTTTAATTCAGAGTCTTAAAATTGATTCTGGATTTGAGCGTAGCAGCCAAGAAGTGATTGTGCCGATTCGTTATGATGGCGAAGACCTTGCTCAAGTTGCAGAGTTACAAGGGCTATCTGTAGCCGATGTGATTAGAAAACATCACCAAAGTGTGTGGAATGTGGCTTTTATTGGTTTTGCGCCGGGCTTTGCTTATATGAGCAGTCCCGATAAGCCTTTTACCGATATTCCACGCTTAACGGTTCCTCGTAAAAAAATACCGTCAGGCTCTTTGGGCTTGGCTGGAAAATACTCTGGTATTTACCCAAAAGACAGTCCGGGTGGCTGGCAGCTGATAGGTACAACATCAGAAAAAATGTGGGATTTAGAGCGTAAAAATCCTGCGTTACTGTTACCGGGCATGACCGTACATTTTGAAGATGTGACGCATAACCAAACGACAGTGACTGTACCGCAGCAAATCACGCGTACGGTTGAGCCGAAACAATCGGTGCCACTATTTACGATCACTGCGCCAAGTTTACAAATGCTCATTCAAGATGAAGGGCGCCTAAACAAGACCAATATTGGGGTTGGCGTGGCGGGTGCAATGGATTTATCTGCCATGCACAGTGCTAACCGTATTGTCGGTAACCCAACCGACACACCCGTCATTGAAGTTTTAAATGGTGGCTTAAAAGCAAAGATGCAACATGCAGGGATTATTGGGGTTGCAGGAGCAATCTCAAACATTCGTGTGAAATTTGCCGATGGTCAAACCGTAGACTTTGCAAGCTATCAACCGATTGATTTGGATGAAGGCGATGAATTTCAAATTCAACCACCAACAGCAGGCTTAAGAAACTATCTGGCCGTTCGTGGTGGTATAGACGTTGAACCAGTGCTCAATAGTGCTTCGTTTGACAGCTTGGCAGTGTTAGGTCCAGAGCCTTTAAAACTTGGAGATACCATTTATCAAGGGCAAGTAAAGGCAACCAATATTAGCGTAAATGAAGTTGGTAAAACCGATTTGCCACAAGCTGGCGAAGTCGTTGAGCTAGATATTGTGATGGGCCCACGTACCGATTGGTTCGAACAAGACAGTATTGAACTGCTATGTCAGCAAGAATGGCTCGTGACCAATGAAAGCAACCGAGTCGGGCTAAGACTTTCAGGTGCACAGCCTTTAACTCGCAAAATTACCCATGAACTGGAAAGTGAAGGTACATGTATTGGTGCTTTGCAGATTCCACCGAGTGGTCAGCCTGTTTTGTTTATGAATGATCACCCTTTAACGGGCGGATATCCGGTCATTGCCTCTGTTGCTAAACACCATTGGGATTTGGTGGCACAGATTCCGGCAGGTTGCCGCATCAAATTTAAAAAAATTGCCGAATTTACAGATTTTGAGAATGAAAGATGAATACAGAAAAATTATTGATTGCTAACCGTGGTGAAATTGCCGTTCGTATTATTCATGCTTGCCGTGATATGGGAATTTCTTCAGTCGCATTATATGCAGATGATGACATTGGCAGCATGCATGTCGAACTTGCAGATGAAGCATGGGGCTTGGCTGGTGCAACTGCTAGCGAGACTTACCTAAATATCCCTGCCATTATTGAAGTTGCAAAGAAATCAAAAGCGACCATGGTGCATCCAGGTTATGGCTTTTTATCTGAACGTGCTGAGTTTGCCCAAGCCGTGATTGATGCAGGTTTAAAATGGGTCGGGCCATCACCAAGTGCTATTGAAAAACTAGGCGATAAAATCGAAGCACGTAAAATTGCTGCTTCCGTTGGTGCGCCATTGGTTCAAGGTACGCAAGACCCACTCAATAATGCAGATGAAGCTTTAGAGTTTGCCAAACAATATGGTTTACCAATTGCCATTAAAGCGGCGTTTGGTGGCGGTGGCCGTGGCTTAAAAGTCGCGTGGAAACTCGAAGAAGTGAAAGAGCTTTATGAGTCAGCAGTACGTGAAGCAAAAGCTGCCTTTGGCCGTGGTGAATGTTTTGTCGAGCAATATTTAGATAAACCGCGTCATGTAGAAGCGCAAGTGATTGCCGACCAACATGGCAATATTGTGGTACTTGGTACACGTGATTGCTCGTTGCAACGCCGTAACCAAAAGTTAGTCGAAGAAGCGCCCGCGCCATTTATTAGCGATGAGATTTACCAACAAATTTTAACCTCGGCAAAAAATATTTGTCAGGCTGCAAACTATGTGGGTGCGGGAACAGTTGAATATTTACTGAGTCGTGACGGTAAGCTTTCATTCTTAGAAGTAAACACGCGTTTGCAAGTTGAGCATCCAGTGACCGAAGAAACGTCGAAAGTCGATTTGGTGGTGGAACAAATTCGTGTTGCACAAGGTGAAGCGCTTTCTATTAAAGAAACACCAAAAGCACAAGGCCATGCCATTGAGTTCCGTATTAATGCCGAAGACCCAGCTCGCGGGTTTATTCCAGCCTTTGGTGTGTTGAGTTTATTTGAAGCGCCGTTTGGTAACGGTGTACGAGTAGACACAGGTGTTCGCACTGGGTCATTAGTGTCTAGCCATTTTGACTCACTCATGGCAAAACTGATTGTGACTGGTCCAACCCGCGAAGTTGCAATTGCTCGCGCTAAACGTGCTTTAAAGCAATTTAAAATTGAAGGTGTGGTATCAGTTTTAGATTTTCACCGCGCGGTACTCAACGAGCCTGACTTTACAGATGAATTTAATGTACACACGCGCTGGATTGAAAATGACTTTAAACAAGAATTAAAGCCAACCAAACGTGGCATTCCAAACCATCAACAACCAATGCTTCTTAGCTACATTGAAATTGATGGTAAGTTACACCGTTTAGGTTTACCTGCGGGGATGTTTGCACAAGGCCCAGCAACCGCAGTTCAAGCGCAGACTGCCGAGCCAGAAGTAAGTGCCGAGCATTTACTTGCTCCAATTAATGGTGTGATTAGCGCTTGGAAAGTCGAAGATGGAGAGCAAGTCACAGAAGGCCAAGTGGTTGCCATTATGGAAGCCATGAAAATGGAAGTGCAGGTACTGGCACACCGCAGTGGCGTTATTCAGATTGGCGCAGGAAAGGGCGCAACCTGCCATGCAGAAACTGTGATTGGTAGCATTAATTAAGTTTTGAATAAATGATTTGGCTCACTTAAGCATCAGTTTAATTGGGTCAAATCGAATGCTTATTTATTCACTCGGTTTCTTATTTTTCACAGTACTCGTTAACCATTTTTAGCTTGAAAATCAGCACTAATTATGAGATATTCCTCACAGTTTAGTGATGTGAAAATTAATCACTGTATTGAAAGCTCGCTTATGCGGGCTTTAATTTTTAGCCCAGTTTAAGCATTTCTCACTTAATGAGCTGGCAGCATAAAAACAATTTGAGAATTTGGCACTCACTCAAAGGCGAATTGAAGAAAGCGAATGAAAATTCTACCTTCATCTGAATATGATCAAATTCTAAAATACAGTGTCTATTGGCTCGTCATCTCGATTGTGATTGGAGTCGTAGCGGGGTTGGCCTCAACTTTAATTTTTGTTGCTTTTGATATTTCAAACAAAGTCAGAAGTCTGCATCAATGGCTCATCTACTTTTTGCCTTTTGTGGGTTTTGGTATTGGCTATCTCATTAAAAAATATGGATCACCGATTGAACGCGGAACCCATTTACTGATTGATGAAATTCACCAGCCTAAGTCGTTTATTCCAAAACGAATGAGCCCTATCATTTTTATTACTTCAATTTTAACGCAGTTATTCGGTGGTTCGGCAGGGCGTGAGGCACCAGCAGTTCAGCTTTCAGGTGCCTTAATTGACCACTTAAGCCATATATTAAAAGTCTCGGAAGATAACCGAAAAATCTGTTTAATCGCCAGTATTGGTGCTGGCTTTGCAGGGGTGTTTGGTTTGCCTCTAGCGGGTGCAATCTATGGGTTAGAAATTACTGCTTTAGGTAATTTAAGATACTCAGCTATTTTTCCATGTTTTGTATCGGCGCTGATTGCATCGGCCATCCCTGAGCTATTTGATATTGTTCATCCGCATATTTTTTATGTGATTAGTGAGTTTCCAGCCATTCATTTTGGCACGCTCATGAACTTAATTGTGGCAGGTCTGATCTTTGGTTTAGTCGCACGTTTCTTTATTGCTGCTATTCATTTTGCGAGTGACGTTTTTTATAAATACGTTCGGTATTTACCATTAAGAACCATGGTGGGTGGTATTGTCATTATGCTACTTACGTTGTTCACTGCGCATCAGCAATACAACGGTTTGGGTACAGATAAAATCATTTCATCTTTTTATGTACCGATTGAGTTTTACGACTTTTTTAACAAGACTATTTTTACAGCCGTCACTTTAGGTTCAGGCTTTAAAGGTGGTGAAATTACGCCACTCTTTTATGTAGGTGCGACATTAGGGAATGCTTTAGGGGCGGTTTTAAATCTTCCAATTTCATTGCTTGCAGGCTTAGGTTTGGTAAGTCTGTTTTCAGGGGCGAGTAAGGCACCGTTAACATCTATTATTTTAGCTGTTGAGCTATTTGGAATGAATGTTGCCACTTACGCCATTATTACCTGTTTGTTGGCAGCGCTATTTTCTGGAAATTGTGGATTGTATCGCCGTAAAAAGTTGATGGATTGATTAAGCCTTTCTAAGGAGTTGAGTGGTTTTAGGTTGCTTAACTCCTATTAAATCTTCTTTTTTAATAAAAATGATAAAAATTGGCATATTAAATGCTTAATAAAAAGTGATAAGCAAATGAAAAGAAATGAAGTTCTATCTCTTGTTGGGAACTATAATGAGAAATAGAAAATTATTTTAATATTAAAAAAAGGAATAACTTAAGCAGTGTCAATAGTTATTATGATACTTACTTTTTTTGTAGGGTTACTTGTTGGCCGATATACTATATTTTTAATTCAAAAGTCTTTATCTATTTTTATATCTGCTGTTGATAAATTTTTAAATAAATACTTTGTCTTTTTTCTTTTAGCTGTTTTGTTCTTTATTTTATTCTCTCTAATTTTAACGGGAGGATTTATATTATGGGGCATACTTTTTGCTGGAATAACAGAACTAGGTAAGCTTATATATCTATCAGGATGGGTAGTTGGAGCAAGATTTTTTGGGTTTCATCCGAAGAGTAATAGTTTTAAATGAGGGATAAGTAGTTAATATAAAAAATAATCTTAAAGAGGATGCTATGTCTATATTGGGTTTCGCTATTTTTTTTTATATTCTTATATGGCATTGGCTATTTTGTAGTTAAAGCAGGGTGGAAGCTTCGCTATTTAGCGCCAATATGGTTTTTATCATTTTTTATTATCACTCTATTTATTTTAGCAATTTTATTTCCTAAAGATTGGGCCAATGCACAATTTTTTACTATAGGTGGTCCTAATCACTTAGCACTTCTGTATTTATTAATATCCTCATCTTTAAGTTTACTTATTACTTTTATTTTAGTTTTGGTTGCATGGGCTATTCGACATGATGTCATTTAAATTGTTTAGATTAAAAAATCTTAGACAATCTAATATTTGTATTAAAGAGCTAAGTCTTCTTACATTTGGAACAGTAAAATGATTGAGTCCATTCCTATGATCGTTTTGTTAGGTGCTTTTTCAGGTGCTATTTTGGGGCGCTACTATAGACCAGTCTTTGTCTTTTTATATGATAAAGTTTATATACTTCTTAAAGGCCTTCTAACTAATCCTTTCCTTTCAATAGTTTCGATGCTTTTTGCAATAGTTTCTGTTTTCCTATTCGCGCTATGGGGCAATGTCTTTTCTTTGGTTATCTCTGACGAAAATTGGGTGTATTTCTATAGGCCATTTTTTGTTGGAATATTGGTAGGTGTTTTTTTGCTTAGGTTAAGTAGTGAAAATAAGTTTTAAGTAATTGAATTTAAATTATTCTATCTGTATCTGGTGATTGAAATGAAAATATTAAAAATATTTAAATGGCTTGTTGTCCTATTTCTAATGTTTGTTATCTTATTGGGTATGATCGAATTTATTGCAAATAAATTCTTTAACAATGCAGCTACGAAAGATGCATGTGCTGACTCTGGAGGGGCATGGGATCATCAAAAAGATACCTGCCAATTTGGTCCTAATGACCCGAGAAGTAAAAAATAATTGGGAATATAAATGGAAAAGCAATTTGTCGATGAGAAAATGCAGAAATACTTGCGATTAATGCGTTTACGTAGAAACTTTGTATTCTCAGTATTAGTATTTCCATTAGTTGTTATTGTTGTATTGATGCTAGCAAGAGTAGATGAAAAGTACTTATCTATTTATTTTCCTATAGTAATGATTCCTATCATATTATTTTTGATGTTTAAGCTGCTAGCTAACGATATATGCCCTTGGTGTAAATGTGGCTTTTTCATGAATGATCTAGGTTCTTTTGTTAATGGGCTAAGTTTTATCTTCAGAAAACAATGCTCTCATTGCGGGAAGCCAGAAAAATTAACAAAAAATGAAGATGAACATGACTCTTAAAACTATAGAATTATATCTTTACACGAAATTGTGGGTTGTATCACCGTAAAAAGCTGATGGATTAGTGAGTGGTTTATAGGTAGGGTTTGATTGGGTTTTGAGTCAGTTGTACTTGAGGATTTATGCTAAAATTCATTCAATATATTTATCATCACAAGCAATTTAATATTTATTATGTTTTTTATTTTAAGAAAAAAATTCCAAAGAATTAGTATCGTTTTATTGGTAATCAATTTATTAGCTTTTAGTCATCAGCCAGATTTTAAAGATATTTTGCAGTTAGCAGAAAGAGGCGATTCAGAAGCTCAAGCAAAACTTGGTGAATTATATGTAGAGGGAGAAGTTGTTCCTCAAAATTATAAAAAGGCATTTGAATGGTATAGCAAAGCTGCTAATCAAGGAAATGCAGAAGCACAGAATAATTTGGGAGCAATGTATGCTTTGGGGCAAGGGATAGATCAAAATTATAAAAAATCGTTTGAATGGTACAGTAAAGCTGCTGAACAAGGAGAAATAAAAGCACAGCTTAATTTAGGGGCATATTATGCTAATGGTGATGGAGGAGTCCAAGATTATAAAAAAGCCTTTGAGTGGTATAGTAAAGCTGCTGCACAAGATAATGCTGAGGCTAAAAACTATTTAGGGGTTCTTTATGAGAAAGGTTATCTAGTAAAGCAAGATTATAAAAAGGCATTTGAATGGTATAGTAAAGCTGCTGAACAAGGCAATGCAGAAGCACAAAATCACTTAGGTGGATTGTATACATTTGGACAAGGTGTAGATCAAGATTATAAGAAAGCATTCGAGTGGTTTAGTAAAGCTGCTCAACAGGGAAATTCTCAAGCACAACTTATTGTAGGTATGATGTACTTTAAAGGGGAAGGAGTACAACAAAACAATGAATTAGCCGAAAAATGGCTAAGAAAAGCAGCGGAAAATGGCAATAAGGATGCTTTATCGCTATTTGAAGAATAGTTCTATAGAAGTTTGTAATATAAAAATAAGATTTTTAAGTAAGAAGTGATAGAGATACTTTATGAAAAATAAGCCGTGGATTGAAGAAAATGACCCTTTAAAAGAATATTATGGTTTATTAAATGATAACGAGCTAAGTAGTTTTTTAAGTTTATTAAGTGAGTGGAATAAAAATGATTACTCATTAGAATCCGATATTGGTCAAGTTAAGACTGGAATTCAATTATTAGATTTCTTCGACTATTCTAATGAAAGTTGTCCTCTATCCTTATTTGAGAATTTATGCTCAATAATGGGAGGAGAGATTGAGAAGTTATACTGGATTCCTCTTAGTAATAACGAAGATATTATCTTTCAAGATTTTTCTCCTCTTATGATTGCTAAAACTTCGATTACAAAAGAAATGCTTGATTGTGTAAGTCGTTCATTTATGCAGATGTTAAATGGAGGATATATGTTTATTGATAGTAATTGTAGATTTGTAGGAGTAGTTATAGATGGATATTACATGCAGGTCTATATGAAAAAAGATTTCATGGATGATGTAATGAAGCCGTATATAAAGAATTGGGAAAAGATAGATGAATTTTTAGATCCCTTATTAATAAAAGATTTAATTGATCGAGTACATAGGATTTCAAGATAGATAGTATGCCAAGAGCATAATATTTAAGAAAATAAATAATAAAGAAACTAACTTATTTCCCCTAACTTTTTAACGATCTATTTTAAAGCAAATGTCATTTCCCACGCTTGACGCCAACAAGTGCGGATACTATCCTTTGCGTGCTGGCCTACATTGCCAGTCGGTTTTAGCAGACCGTTTTCATCTAGAACATCAAAAAAGTAATTTTTTGGTGGTGAACTCGTTCGTCCCCCTTCGTAGCGGTAGGACGGAGGAGGGACGCCTTCGGGCGTGCCAGTTCCTAGATGACTGGTCTGCTAACCCTTCTTCGTTCTGCCACCATAATCATTTAGCAGTGATCTGGTAGAACTTCTATTTCATCTAGGAGTCCGCTATGCGTACTAATTCTTCTCATTTATTGGCCTTTGCCAAACTCTCTCTAGCCATACCGCTTAAACAGTTTATAAATCGGTTTAATCGACTCTAGGTTTTTACGCCTAAACATCGTTACGACTAAAACATAGCAACAATAAAACCGAGATAGGCGAGCACACCATTTTGTGCCGCTTTTGCATGCCTGTTTTTAGCACTCATTTTAAGAGTGACGGCATTTCTATCTCTTTTACATACAACAAAAAATTATTTTAAGCGGTATATATGAAAAATTTAGAATCTTCCTTTCGAGTGTTGCGAACGCTTCACACGGCAACAGATTTATTTAAACAATATGGGTTTCATAAGGTCGGGGTCGACCGAATTATTGCAGAAGCTCAAACCTCCAAAGCCACTTTTTATAATGCTTTTCACTCAAAAGAAAGACTCATTGAGAGGTGCCTCATTTTTCAAAAAGATGCCCTCAAAGACAAGGTAATTTCGATTCTCTATTCTTACAATGAACTTATGGTGCTCGATAAACTTAAGCAGATTTACCTTCTACATACCAATTTAAATGGCCTTTATTATTTGCTCTTTAAGGCAATATTTGAAATTAAAATGCTCTATCCAATGGCTTATCGCATTGCGATTGAATATAGAACTTGGCTTGTAAATGAAATTTATAAACTGCTTTTAACAGTCAAAACTGAGGCTTCAGTTGACGATGCACGGATGTTTTTGTTTGTAGTGGATGGGGGAATGATTCAGCTTTTAAGTAAAAACCAGACAGGTGAGCAAGACAAGTTAGTAGAGTATTTTTTATTAATGATGTCTTAGAGATAGCCCCAATAATCATCAAAATAAAAAGCCCGTGATTGGGCTTTTTATTTTTGGTGTGGCGATTAAAACTTAAGTTTTTTAAGCCCACGACTCACACCATTTTGTAGGGCGGCTTTAATAATAGGGCCAATAAATGGTACGCGGCCCTTAAAGCTAATGGTGTAATCCAAACGAGTTCGATTATTTCCCAAGTCAGTAAATTTCATGACGCCACGGTGAGCTTTAATTGGGCTAATGCCGCTCGTAATTGCATACTCGATCAGTTCATTTTCTTTATAGACTAAATTGGTTTCTACAAATGAAGGGGTCAATGGAATAGACATTTTGCGCGCAGAGCCAACACCATTACGAGCGTCTTTTCCGTCGCTAATACGAGTCACTTTAGCAGGAGCGAAAAGTTTACTTAGGTTTTCATGTTCACTTAAGGTTGCAAAGACTTTGTCTACAGGTGCATCAAATTCTTGTACGATGTTGATTTTTTGAGTTTTTAACATCTTATTCCCTCTAGAAATTATTTTGACATTGGTAATTGTCAGAATTTGGATGTTAGCACGCTTTGGGCAATGGGGGAATTCTTCTTCGTCGGAGTTATCGCATACTTAAAAAATTCACTTTGGTACATCTACAATGCTTTTTAGCCTTTTCTTAATTTTTTAAAGAAGGGCTGAATCACAGACCAGTTGGTTGAAACCCAGCAAATAAAGGAACCCGCCGTCACCATTGCTGTTCCTTGCCAAAAGCTCATTGAAAGTTGAGTTTGTAAAACAAACATCGCCAAAATAGACGAAATAATCGGGGTGAAATAAGAGGCCACCACAAGCACGGTAATGTTTCCATGAATGATGCCAATGTTCCAAGCAGCATAACCAAAACCCATGGCAGCAGAAG
>MTET01001314.1_pt1 | contig 14169 bp, 17 predicted proteins | sample 1042671 | NCBI WGS metagenome assembly MTET01 (sample SAMN06185814, study PRJNA358809) | soil metagenome | isolation source: garden soil control | place: India | collected 2015-05-23
CGGTGAAATCGCTGCAGGACCTCAAGGGCAAGACCTTCGCCTTCGGCTCGGTGTCCTCCACCTCCGGCAGCCTGATGCCGCGCTACTTCATGCTCAAGGACGGCATCAAGCCGGAAGACTTCTTCAGCCGCATCGCCTACTCCGGCGCCCACGACGCCACTGCCGCCTGGGTCCAGGCCGGCAAGGCCGACGGCGGCGTGCTCAACGCCAGCGTGTGGGACAAGCTGGTCGCCGCCGGCAAGGTCGACGTCGACAAGGTCAAGGTGATCGCCACCACCCCGCCCTACTACGACTACAACTGGACCGTGCGCGGCAACCTCGACGCCGCGCTGCAGGGCAAGATCAAGGCCGCCTTCCTCGCCCTCGACCCGGCCAACCCCGAGCACAAGGCCATCCTCGAGCTGCAGGCCGCCAGCCGCTTTATCGAGACCAAGGTCGAGAACTACGCCGGCATCGAGGAAGCTGCTCGCGCCGCCGGCCTGCTCAAGTGAGCATCGCCCTGCGCGGCGTGGGCCTGACCCACGCCGACGGCACGCGCGCGCTCGACGGCATCGACCTGAGCCTGGCGCCCGGCGAACGGGTGGCCATCATCGGCCCCTCGGGCGCCGGCAAGACCAGCCTGCTGCGCCTGCTTGCGAGCAACCTGGCGCCCAGCAGCGGCCAGCTCGAACTGCTCGGCGAAGATCCCTGGCGCCTCGGCAACCGCGCCCGCCAGCGCCTGCGCGCGCGCATCGGGCTGATCCACCAGGCGCCGCCGCTGCCGCCGCGGCAACGGGTGGTCACCGCGGTGCTGGCCGGCAAGCTCGGCCAGTGGCCGCTGGCCAAGGGCCTGCTCAACCTGCTGCACCCGCTCGACGCCGCCGGCGCCCAGACCGCCCTGGCGCGCCTGGATATCGCCGACAAGCTGTTCCAGCGCTGCGACCAGCTGTCCGGCGGTCAGCTGCAACGGGTCGGCATCGCCCGCGTGCTGTACCAGGCGCCACAACTGATCCTCGCCGACGAGCCGGTGTCGGCCATGGACCCGGTGCTGGCCGGACACACCCTGGCGGTGCTCAACCAGGAGGCGGCCAGCCGCGGCATGACCCTGCTGGCCAGCCTGCACGCGGTGGAGCTGGCCCTGGCACATTTCCCGCGGGTGATCGGCCTGCGCGACGGGCGCATCGTCTTCGACCTGCCGCCGGCGGCCATCGAGCCGGCGGCGCTGGAGGCGCTGTACGCCAACGAACAGCTGCAGCCGCTGCCGGCCTCGCTGCCGGTGCAGCCGCTCACGGTACAGATCCCGCGATGCTGAGCCGCTCCCCGCGCGACCCGGCCGCCCTGCCGCGGCTGCTGATCACCCTGCTGGCGCTGCTGCTGTTGTGGCCGGGGCTCGGCTTGAGCGAGCTGAACCTGGGCGTGCTGTTCGACGGCGACAACGCCCGCAGCATGGGCAACTTCCTTGCCGACTTCTGGCCGCCGGCGCACGACGGCGAGTTCCTCGCCCTGCTCGGCCGCGCCACCCTGGAAACCCTGGCCATCGCCACCGCCGGCATGAGCCTGGCGCTGCTGATCGCCCTGCCCGCCTCGCTGCTTGCCAGCCGCGCGCTGTCGCTGTCGGCGCTGCACCGCGGCGGCCGTCCGGCCTGGTGGGCGAACCTGGCACGCTGGCCGGTACGCGGCCTGCTGATCTTCCTGCGCAGCGTGCCGGAGATCGTCTGGGCACTGCTGTTCGTCCGCGCCGTCGGCCTCGGCCCGACCGCCGGGGTACTGGCCATCGCCATCACCTACGCCGGCATGCTCGGCAAGGTCTACGCGGAAACCTTCGAATCGGTCGACGCCCGCCCCAGCCGCGCCCTGCTGCTGGCCGGCAGTGGCCGCCTGAGCGCCTTCGCCTACGGCGTGCTGCCCAATGCCGCGGGCGAGATGCTGTCCTACACCGTGTACCGCTGGGAATGCGCGATCCGCGCCTCGGTGGTGATGGGCTTCGTCGGCGCCGGCGGCCTCGGCCAGCAGATCGACCTGTCGATGCGCATGTTCGCCGGTGGCGAGGTGGCCAGCATGCTGCTGGTGTTCCTCGCCCTGGTGCTGCTGGCCGACCAGCTCAGCCGCCTGCTGCGCGCGAGGCTGCTATGAGAGCCGGCAACCTGATTCTGCTCACCGCCCTGATCGCCGGGGTGATCGCTTCTTTCCTCTACCTGGGCATCGACCTGGCCGGCCTGGTCGGCGGCGACAGCCTGGCGCAGATGGCCAGGTACGCCGGCGGCTTTATGCAACCGGACTTCTCCGCCGCGCACCTGCAGGCCATCGGCCGCGGCGCCCTGGAAACCCTGGCCATGTCCGCCATCGGCACCCTGCTCGCCGCCCTGCTCGGCCTGGCCCTGGCGCTGCCGGCCGCCGGGCGCTTCGGCGGCTTTGCCCTGCATGCCACACGCCTGCTGCTCAACGCCCTGCGCGCCATCCCCGAACTGGTCTGGGCCGCGCTGATGGTGCTGGCCGCCGGCCTCGGCCCCAACGCCGGCACCCTGGCCCTGGCCCTGCACACCGCCGGCGTGCTCGGCCGGCTGTTCGCCGAGGCGCTGGAAAACACCCCGCGCGAACCGGCCGAAGCCATCCGCCTGAGCGGCGGCGGGCGCATCAATGCCTTCTGCTACGGCACCCTGCCCGGCGTCTGGCCGCAACTGGTGGCCTATACGCTGTACCGCTGGGAGAACAACATCCGCATGGCCAGCGTGCTCGGCTTCGTCGGTGCCGGTGGCCTGGGGCAGATGCTCTACGTGTCGCTCAGCCTGTTCCAGGAAGCCCAGGCGGCCACGGTGATCCTCGCCATGCTGGTGCTGGTGCTGGCGGTCGATGGCCTGAGTGGCTGGGCGCGGCAGAGATGGGTCAGCGCCTGACGACGCGCGAACACTGCAGATCGGTCGCACCGGATCAGCGCCCCACTGCCGTCTAGACTCCTGAGTCTCAACCCATGGCGGGAGACTCAGGATGACCAGCAAGAACACCATCTGCCTCTGGTACGACCGCGACGCGCTGGAGGCGGCGACCTTCTATACCGAGACCTTTCCGGACAGCGCCTTGCTGGCCGTGCATCACGCCCCCGGCGACTACCCCGCCGGCAAGCAGGGCGATGTGCTGACGGTGGAGTTCAGGGTGATGGGCATTCCCTGCCTGGGCCTCAATGGCGGCCCGGCGTTCCAGCACAACGAGGCCTTCTCCTTCCAGGTCGCGACCGACGACCAGGCCGAGACGGACCGTCTGTGGCACGCGATCATCGACCACGGCGGCCAGGCCAGCGCCTGTGGCTGGTGCAAGGACAGATGGGGCATCTCCTGGCAGATCACCCCGCGTGTCCTCACCGCCGCCATCGCCAGCCCCGATCGCGCGGCGGCCAAGCGTGCGTTCGAGGCCATGATGGGCATGAGCAAGATCGATATCGCACAGATCGAGGCGGCGCTGAAGTCTTGAGTCCCGCCGTTTGGCGCCGTGCGTTCGGATAACCAGGACGCGCCTGCAGAGCAAAGGCACGAGCTGGCAGCCTTGCGAGCCAGTGCCGCCGGTTGCCGAGTTAAAGGTTAAAGTTGGGCTTATATCTTTCACCGGCTTGCAGCACAGAGGCAGCACAGCTATGAAAATCGGCGAACTGGCGCAGCGCACCGGCCTTGCGGCTTCGCGCATTCGCTTCTACGAAAGCATCGGCCTGCTCAGGCTGGTGGAGCGGCAGGCCAACGGTTATCGCAGCTATCCGCAGGAGGCCGTGCTGGTGCTCAACCTGATCACCACGGCGCAGCAGGCCGGCTTCAGCCTCGACGAGCTGCGCACGCTGCTGCCGCAGGACCTGTCGCAGTGGGAGCACGCCAAGCTGCTCGACACCCTGCACGCCAAGGTGCATGACATCGAGGCGCTGGAGCAACGCCTGGCGCAGAGCAAGACGCACCTGCTGGCGTTGATCGACGAAATCGAAAGCAAACCGGACGACCTCGACTGCGCGGCCAACGCCAAGCGGGTGCTGTCGAAGATGAACCTGGGCGAGACCAGCGAGATGCCCAAACGCGTCGGCAAATCCGGCCAGCGCGCCTGAGGCTGCAATCGCCTGGGGTGCGCCGCGCGCACCAGCCGTTGATGGCTGACGCACGGCCCACCCAACCTTTCACCGCAGCATCTGCGCCAGGGGCTCGGGCGCATAGAGCGCGCTCTGGAAGTCCGGCACGTATGCGTCCTTCATCATCCTGCCCAGCTGCTGCGACTCGATGTAGCTCGACAGGCTGCCATCGCCGAGCTTGAGGCTCACCGAATCCGCGTTCGAGTTGGAGGCATGGCGCAGCTGCCGGGAAACGGCGTAGCCATAGGCCAGCTCGCCGTCGTGGCCGATATTGGTGAAGCTGTTGGTCACCAGCTCGGGGTCGCTGGACAGATCGGCGAGCTTCTCCACCTCGAAGACGAGGTCAAGCCTGCCGGTTTCGCTGTCGGCGATCTCGAAGACCAGACTGGTGTCGGTCTCGCGATAGTCGATGGCAGTCAGCCACTTCGGCAGGTTGTAGCCGACCACACCCCCGCACCCGCGCCAGCTCGGTATTGACCGGCAGCTTGAGCACTTAGCCCCAGAAGTCCTTGGACAGCGACTGGCCGACCAGGCTGAGCGGCCCCAGGTTGGCGTTGCCGGGCTTGTTGGTGACGATGGACAGGGCGAATCGCGTGCAAATGCTCATTGACATTAAAGTGAGCTTAAAGGTTAAGGTCGCCTCACTTTCAGCCGAGGAAGCGCCCCATGAACCTGTTCGCCCCCCTTGTCCTGCCCAATGGCTCGACCATCCCCAACCGCATCGCCAAGGCGGCGATGGAGGAGAACATGGCGGACGCCGAGCATGCGCCGTCGGAACAGCTGCTGCGCCTCTACCAGGCCTGGGCCGAGGGCGGCGCCGGCCTGCTGATCAGCGGCAACGTGATGGTCGACAGCCGCGCCATGACCGGCCCGGGCGGCGTGGTGCTGGAGGACGATGCGCAGCTGGCCAGGTTCGAGCACTGGGCGCGCATCGGTCGTGCTCAGGGCGCGCAGTTCTGGCTGCAGATCAACCACCCCGGCCGGCAGATGCAGGCCAACCTCGGCCAGCCGACCTGGGCACCCTCGGCGGTGGCACTGGAACTGGGCAAGCTGTCCAAGCGCTTCGCCACCCCGCTGGCGATGACCCAGGCGATGATCGACGAGGCGATAGCGCGCTTCGTCCGCACCGCCCGCCTCGCCGAACGAGCCGGCTTCAGCGGCGTGCAGATCCACGCGGCGCACGGCTACCTGCTCAGCCAGTTCCTCTCGCCACTGAGCAACCGGCGCAGCGACCAATGGGGCGGTTCGCTGGCAAACCGCGCGCGCCTGCTGCTGGAGATCGTCAAGGCGGTGCGCGCCGAGGTGGCGCCGGGCTTCGCGGTGGCGGTCAAGCTCAACTCGGCGGATTTCCAGCGCGGCGGCTTCAGCGCCGACGACGCGCAGCAGGTGGTCAGGCTGCTGGGCGAGCTGAAGGTGGACCTGGTCGAACTGTCCGGCGGCAGCTACGAGGCGCCGGCCATGCAGGGCGAGGCCCGCGACGGCCGCACCCTGGCCCGCGAGGCCTATTTTCTGGAGTTCGCCCGCGAGATTCGTGCGCTGGCAAGCATGCCGGTGATGGTCACCGGCGGCATCCGCCGTGCGCCCGTCGCCGAGCAGGTGCTGGCCAGCGGCGTCGAGATGGTCGGCATCGGCACCGCCCTGGCCATCGACCCCAACCTGCCGCGCGACTGGCAGCGCGGGCAGCACAACGCGCCGCAGCTGCCGCCGATCACCTGGGGCAACAAGGTGCTGGCGTCGCTGGCCAACATGGCCGTGGTCAAGCACCAGTTGCGCAAGCTGAGCCAGGGCCGCGACACCCACCCGCGGGTATCGCCGCTGTGGGCGCTGCTCCAGCAGCAGCTGAGCGATATGCGGCGTTCCCGTCAGTACCGGCGCTGGATGGCGCGGCGCGGTCTGGCCAACGGCTAACAGGCCGTCCCAGGCGGGCTGGTTATGGCGATCGCGTCTCTGAACCGGCTCGCAATGGTCCGGCGCTTACTGGCCCGCAGGGTGCGTCGTGCGCACCGCCAGCGAGCGGATGGGTGGAACACACCGCGCCCTACGACAGCGCACTGGCGCTGCCCCCGGCCAGCCATCGCCATAAGCGCGCCAATGCCGAAACGGAGGATCGGCACGTCGGTATTTCCGCCGAAACCAGCAGTTGCGGCAGCAGATACCCGGCCTCGACCTCGCTCTGAGCACAGTACGAGTGGCGCGTGACCTGGGCGCTGTCGCGCCAGCTGGGAGCGGGATGGGTTTGCCCGTTCATCTCGCCTGCCTCCTCAGAGATCCAGCACCAGCGGCTGCGTACCGCTTTCGCTCTGCGCCGGCACGGCGCAGCAGATCAGCACGCTGTCGTCTTGCGGCAGTTCGGCGGGCGGATTCGGGTAGTGCACCTGGCCGCTGACCAGACGCGTCCTGCAGGTGCCGCAGGAACCGCCGCGGCAGCTGAACTCGGGGCTCAAGCCGCGGCTTTCCGCCAGCTCCAGCAGGCTGCCGCTGCCTGGCGTCCAGCGCGCCTCCTTGGCCGAGGCGGTGAAGTACACCGGCACCGGCTCGCTCGCCGCTGGCGGCTGCACCAAGGTGGCGGCCTGGCCGTCCGTGCGGCGCGTGAGCGTCGAGGGGCCGAACGCCTCGGCGTGGATGCGCGCGTCGGCGACACTCAGGTCACGCAGGCCGTCGTAGATCGCCTGGGTAAAGGCGGCCGGGCCGCACAGGTAGAAGTCGTAGTCGTCGAACGCCAGGGCCGCCTTGATCTGCGCCAGATCGAGACGTCCCTGCTGCTCGTAGTCGCGCCCGAGCACGGCATCGCTGCCCGGTGCGCTGAGGGCACGGTGGATGTGGAGCAAGCCATCGGCACGTTGCACCAGCTCGCGCAGCTCGGCCTGGAACGGCAGGTCGGCCAGCGTGCGTGCGCCCTGGAAGAAATGGATGCGCCTGCCCCGCCCCAGCGCCACCTGTTCGCGCAGCATCGACAGCAGCGGCGTGATGCCGACACCGGCGCCGATCAGCACCAGCGGCCGATGGGTGTCGCTGTTGAGGGTGAAGCTGCCCAGCGGCGCACGCACCTCCAGCACATCCCCGACCTGAACCTGCTCGTGCAGATGCCGCGACATCCGGCCCTGCGCCTTGACGCTGATGCGCAGGAAACCATCCGACGGCGCGCTGGACAGGCTGTAGGTGCGCAGCAGGGTTTCGCCCGCGGCGCTGCTGATGCGAATGGGCAGGTGCTGGCCGGCGGCGAAACTCGGTGCGGCGCCCTGCTCCGGCGCCAGCACGAATGAGCGGATATCGCTGCTCTCCTGCTGCAGACTCAGTACCCGCCAGCGCTGCCACTGATTACGCTGCTCGCGTTCGCGCAGACGCGCATCGGCTTGCGCCCAGGTGCCGGTCATCAGGCTGGTCGGCGCGTACTCATGGAAGGCCCAGCGCAGCGAAGCCGCCGCCGGGCGTAGCACCACCTTCTCGACGTCGAAGGTCCACAGCCGCTCGGCGCCCTCGAAGGCCTGGATCAGCGGGCTGTCTAGGACGATCTCGGCGCGGCCGGCCAGTTGCAGCACGTCGCCCGTGGCGAAGTCGACGAACAGCAGGCCGGCGCGCGGATTGACGCTGAGGTTGCCCAGGGTATTGAAGTGCAGGTTGCCGGCGTAGTCGGGAATGGTCAGGCGATTGCCCTCCACCCGCACGAAACCGGCGCGCCCGCCACGGTGGGAAACGTCCACCGAACGACGGCCATCGTCGTGCTCGACGTAGCTGGCGACGAAGAAGGTATCGGCGCCGCGGATCATTGCCGCGCTGCGTGCATCCAGCTCGCTGGCGTCGTGACGCGCGTTCCCCCGTCCATCCGGAGAGCGGCTGTATTCACGCAGCTGGATATACTGCGGGCAGTTGCCGAAGGAATGCTCCACATCGATGTCCAGGCGCTGCGCCGAGGCCTGGCGGATATGCCCGTTGATGCGATTGCGCCGCCGCGTGTGCAGCTCGATACCCAGCAGGCCGATGGCCTCTCCGGCGCCCAGGCCGGAGGTGGCCGGGTCGAGCGGGTCGAGCGCCATGGCGGCGAGATCGAACGCCAGCCGGCGCGGGTCGGGCGAGGTGACGAAGCCCTCCTCGCCCTCGATCAGGGTGGCCCAGGGCTGGCCTGCGCCATCCACGGCACCGGCGATCATGAAGGGCAGTTGACGATAGAAGTCGCGATGCTGGTCCGGCATATGGTCGCGGATCACCTTCTGCCCGAGCACTTCCATGCGCTCGGCGACGCCGACCTTCTCCTGCAATTGCTTTTCACCGGCGTGCCAGGGCGAGTGCCGATGGCTGGGAAGCTGTTGCATGTTCTGCCCTCCACGAGAGGAGCCGCCGGGTAAACCCGGCAGCTGGTGGTGACTCAGGCTTGCAGGCCGGCGGCGGTACGCGGCATCGGCACGAACCCCGGCAGCGCCTCGATGCGGGCCAACCAGGCGCGGATGTTCGGGTAGGGCTCCAGCGAGACGTTGCCCTCCGGCGCATGGGCAATGTAGGAGTAGTTGGCCACGTCGGCGATGCTCGGCTTGTCGCCGGTGAGGAAGGGGGTTTCGCCCAACTCGCCTTCCATCACGGTGAACAGCGCGTGGGCGCGGTTGATCACTTCTTCGGTGTTGAACGAGTAGCCGAATACGGTGACCAGGCGCGCGGCGGCAGGGCCGAAGGCCACCAGCCCGGCGGCTACCGACAGCCAGCGCTGCACCCGTGCGGCGGCGGCCGGCTCCTGCGGCAGCCAGTCGTCGTTGCCGTAGCGCTTGGCCAGGTAGACCAGGATGGCATTGGAGTCGGCGACGACGGTGCCGCCGTCATCGATCACCGGCACCTGGCCGAAGGGGTTGAGGGCGAGGAACTCGGGGGTCTTGTGCGCGCCCTTGGCCAGATCGACGAAGATCAGTTCGGTGGGCAGCTGCAGCAGCGAGAGCATCAGCTCGGCGCGGTGGGCGTGACCGGAACGGGGAAAGTTGTACAGCTTGATGGCGGGACGGGACATGCGATGACTCCTTCGAGGTGGGCTTAGGTCTCCGCGAGACGACTGGCCTTCGCGACGATGGGGGCCATGTTCACCCCATCCAATCCCGATAAGAATCACCACTATTGGCAATCCACTATTTCATTTTCCGCAATCAGCTCAGACCTGAAAGGCCGGGTGGGCGCGCAGACGCGGTACGGCGAAGTCGAGGAAGCTGCGCACCCGCGCCGCCGCCCGACGCCCCTCGCGGTAATACAGCTGCACCGGCACGGGCGCTGTAGCGAAGTTTTTCAGCACCGCCTGTAATTGCCCACTCTGCAACTCCTGATAGGCCTCGTAGCTCAGGCAGCGGGTCAGGCCAAAACCGGCGAGCGCCGCGCGGATCGCCGCCTGCGGCGTGCTGCAAGTCAGCCGCGGCGCGAGCTTCACCGCGCCGTCCACAAAGCGCCATTCCCCCGCATGCCCGGTCGAAGAACGAGCGATGGTGCGGTGTGCGTGCAAAGCCTGCGGGTTGGCGGGCCAGCCCCAGCGCTGCAGATAGGCAGGTGCCGCACAGACCAGCGGTCGCGCCCACCCCAACGGCACGGCGAAGCCGGACGAACTGGGCAGATGGCCGACCACCACGGCCAGGTCGATGCCCTCCTCCAGCAACCTGGGCGGCTCTTCGCGCGCCAGGGTGGCCAGGCTCACCTCGGGAAAGGCTGCCAGGTAGTCGACGGCAATCGGCGTCAGCACCTGATGCGTCATCAGCAGCGGCAGGGCCAGGGTCAGTTGCCCGGCGGGATTGGCGTGCAGGCCGGTCACGGAGCGCTCGGCCTCCTCCACCCGCTGCAGGATGCGCTGGCAGCTGTCGGCGAAAGCCGCACCCGCCGGCCTCAGGCTGACGCCGCGCGGACCGCGCAACAGCAGGGTGCTGTCCAGACGGCTCTCCAGCGCAGCAATCGTACGCATCACCGTGGCGTGCGACAGCTGCAGCGCCCTGGCGGCCGCCGCCAGGCTACCGGCCTGCGCCACGGCGAGGAACACCTGCATTTCACGGTGATGGCTCATGCTGCGGGTGGTGCGCCGGCCGCGCGCAGGGCCGGATCGGCGCGAAAGCTGGCGGCGCAGTGGTCGACGAAGGTGCGCACCTTGGCCGACACCTGGCGCCCGCCCTGGTGAATGATGTGCACCGGCAGGGCCGGTGGTTCGAAGGCTTCGAGCACCAGTTCGATCTCGCCGCGTGCCACCGCCTCGGCCACCTGGTAGGACAGCACGCGGGTGTAGCCCCAGCCCAGGCGTGCGGCGCCGATCGCCGCCTGGTTGGAGCTGACGGTAAAGCGTGGACGCGGCATGAAACCGAAGGGCCCGTCGGCGCCGATGAACTGCCAGTGCGACAGCAGGTTGCTGGCGCTGGACATGACGATGGGCGCATCGCGCAACTCATCCGGATGACGCGGGCGGCCGACACGCTCGAGAAAGGCCGGCGCGGCACATACCACCGGACGGATCTGCCCGACCTGCAGCGCCGGGTGATCGCCCTCGGGCAGCGAGCCGATGCGCACGGCGACGTCGATGCCCTCCTCCAGCATGTTCACCACGCGGTCGACCAGCAGCGCATTGACCTCCACGTCCGGGTGGGTGTCGAGGTACTGGGCGATGCGTGGAATCAGGAACAGCTCGCCGAACATCACCGGCGCGGTCACGGTAAGCCGCCCGCGCGGGCGCACACTGCCGCCGGCGGCCAGCTCCTCGGCCTCCTCCAGCTCCAGCAGGATGCGCCGGCAGTCCTCGACATAGCGCTGGCCGGCTTCGGTCAGACGCAGGCTGCGCGTGCTGCGGGCCAGCAGCAGGGTGCCGAGACGCGCCTCCAGCGCGGCGACCGCGCGGGTCACGCTGGGCGGCGAGATGCCCAGCAGCTTGGCGCCGCCGGCGAAGCTCTCGGCCTCGGTCACCGCCAGCAGCACCCGCATTTCCTGAAACCGGTCCATCGTCACCGCCTGGTTCTTGGTCGCGAGGGCACAGGATAGCGCTTCAGCGTCGACTCAAGGCCAGGCGCGCGGCGAACAGCACGAAGATCAGCCCGGTGCTGCGATCCAGCCACCTGATCACCGCCGCGCGCCGCAGCCAGTGGCCGAGCGGCTCGGTGGCGCCGATCAGCACCAGCGCCCAGATCAGGCCGAGCGCCACATGGATGCCCACCAGAGCGAAGGTCCAGGCGATCAGGGGTTGGCCCTGGGGGATGAACTGCGGCAGGAAGGAGACGTAGAAGATCCCCACCTTGGGGTTGAGCAGGTTGCCCAGCAGGCCGCGCAGAAACCAGTTGGCTCCGGGTTTGCCGCTCGCCTGCGCGAGGGCCAGCGAGCTGCGCGGGCGCAGCAGCAGGTTCAGCCCGAGCCAGGCCAGATAGGCCGCGCCGCAATACTTGAGCAGGTTGTAGGCGAACTCGGACACCGCCAGCAGCGCGCCCAGGCCGAAGGCCACCGCCGCGCCCCACAGCAGGCAGCCGGCGTTGATGCCCAGCGCCGCGCGCAACGCCTGCCGGCGTCCCTCGACCGCGGCGGTGCGCAGCACCAGCGCGGTGTCGATGCCCGGCGTCAGGGTCAGCAGCGCGGCGGCGAGGGTGAAGGCGATCAGGTTCTCGGCGATGGGCATGAAGAACAACGCTCGGCCAGTAGGTGCTCAGAGCCCGTCCTGCTCCAGATGATCGAGGTTCACCGCCTCGCCCGGCTTGGCGTGCAGCTTGCTGCGGATGTCCTCGAAGATGGCGTCGTATTCCTTGTGCCCGCGCATGATCGGGCTGGCGTTGGCGTGCAGGCCGTGCTTGACCACCAGCCGGGAGATCACGCTGGCGAAGTTGAAGGCGGTGTCGCGGTGCATCTCGAACACTTCCTCGAAGGCCTTGCCGTCGATCTCGCCGACCAGGCGACCGTGCAGCATGGCGCCTTCCTTGGGGTCCTGGCGCACCTCGTAATAGAAGTCGATGGAATAGCTCGGCTGCCCGGCCATACCGGGCGGATTGCGGCGATGCAGGTGACCGGGTTCGAACATGGCACCACTCCTTAGTAACGGGTCTGGGCGTTCCGCGCGGGAACGCCGAGACAGTCTAGACCGGCTATCGCGCCGCTGCAGCGCGCCGTTTCAGTGCACGCTGGCGGCCGTCGCCCGCTCCTGCACCAGTACCCAGGGCGCCACCACCACCGCCCACAGCTGCGGGTCGCGCGCCAGCAGGTCCTCGGCGCGGGCATCCTCCAGCTTGCCCAGCTGGCCACGGGCCATCCACTCGGCGACCCGCGCCTGGTCGTTGCTGGCCACGGCCTCGGCGATCGCCACCAGATCCTCGCTGCCCTCGACCCAGAGCAGTGCACCGCGGGCGAAAAAGGGTTGCAGTTCCTGCCAGCGAATCGGCGCGGTTTCGCCAAGCAGCTTGGCATAGAGGGTGCTAGATTGATCCGTCATGGTGTGCCCCGTGTCGATGGCGATGAGTGCAGGCGCGCAATGATAGCGCCGGCGACTCTTCAGGCAACCGCGGGACGCTCGCTGAGCGACTGGGGACACGCCGTTTTTCTGTACATACCTTGCAATTTAGCGACACCCCCGCGATTCGCCTCCAGCTGCCGGCTTTTCAAGGCGCAAATCCGCGCTCTACACTGTTCCGGTACAGTTGCCGGGGGCATGACCGGGGTAACGGACCCGGTTCTGCAGCTTCGGCCGCAAGAACTACAACAACGAAAAACATAAGAGTGGAGCACTCATGAACAAGGCTACTAAGCAGATTTCCAAACTGTTTGCGGCAATGGCTCTGGCGGGGGCGGCCAGCTATTCGATGGCAGCCGACACCATCAAGATCGGCCTGGCCGGTCCGGTGACCGGTGCCGTGGCGCAGTACGGCGAGATGCAATTCATCGGCGCCAAGATGGCCATCGAGCAGATCAACAAGGCCGGCGGGGTGAACGGCGCCCAGCTCGAAGGCGTGGTCTACGACGATGCCTGCGACCCGAAACAGGCCGTCGCCGTGGCCAACAAGATCGTCAACGACGGCATCTCCTACGTGGTCGGCCACCTCTGCTCCAGCTCCACTCAACCGGCCTCCGACATCTACGAAGACGAAGGCATCCTGATGATCACCGCGGCCTCCACCAGCCCGGACATCACCGCGCGCGGCTATGAGCTGGTGTTCCGCACCATCGGCCTGGACAGCCTGCAGGGCCCGACCGCCGGCAACTTCATCGCCGACAGCATCAAGCCGAAGAACGTCGCCGTGATTCACGACAAGCAGCAGTACGGCGAAGGCATCGCCACCGCGGTCAAGCAGACCCTGGAAGGCAAGGGCATCAAGGTCGGCCTGTTCGAAGGCATCAACGCCGGCGACAAGGACTTCTCCGCAATGATCGCCAAGCTCAAGCAAGCCGGCGTCGACTTCGTCTACTACGGCGGCTACCACCCGGAACTGGGCCTGCTGCTGCGCCAGTCGAAGGAGAAGGGTCTGGACGTCAAGTTCATGGGCCCGGAAGGTGTGGGTAACAAGGAAATCTCGGCCATCGCCGGCCCGGCCTCCGAAGGCCTGCTGGTGACCCTGCCGAAGTCCTTCGACCAGGATCCGAAGAACCAGGCGCTGGTCGAGGCCTTCAAGGCCAAGAACGAAGACCCGAGCGGCCCGTTCGTGTTCCCGGCCTATGCCGCCGTGCAGGTGATTGCCGAAGCCATCGAGAAAGCCGGCAGCACCGACACCGCCGAAGTGGCCGCAACCCTGCGCGCCAGCAGCTTCGACACCCCGACCGGCACCCTCGCCTTCGACGAGAAGGGCGATCTGAAGGACTTCAGCTTCGTGGTCTACGAATGGCACCAGGACGGCACCAAGTCCGAAGCCAAGTAACAGTCCCGCCTGAACCCAAAGCCCACTGCAGCCGCAGTGGGCTTTGTTTATTAGAAGAATTCCGGTCTTGCGCTGCGTCACAAGCGCCGCTTTACGCAGGGCCCAGGAGTTAGGCAATGCCTGATCTTTACCACTACCTTCAACAGCTGATCAATGGACTCACCATTGGCAGTACCTATGCCCTGATCGCCATCGGCTACACCATGGTCTACGGCATCATCGGCATGATCAACTTCGCCCATGGCGAGGTTTACATGATTGGCTCGT
>MTET01003238.1_pt1 | contig 13431 bp, 11 predicted proteins | sample 1042671 | NCBI WGS metagenome assembly MTET01 (sample SAMN06185814, study PRJNA358809) | soil metagenome | isolation source: garden soil control | place: India | collected 2015-05-23
AGCTGGTGGCCAGCGGCCGCGGCGTCTGCGGCCTGCCCAACTGGGCGCTGCACGAGTACAGCTCGCGCGGCTACGTCAGCGCCAAGCGCCTGGGCGAAAAGGGCCTGTTCGCCACGCTCTATGCGGCGATCCGCAGCGACATGCTGGATGCGCCCTTTATGCGCGACTTCCTGCTGACCGCCAAGGACACCTCCTTCGCCAGCCTGGAAGGGGTCAGCGTGGCGCGCTGACGGCCAGCGGCGACATTGATCTGGATCAAGGCGCCTCGCACGCGGCGGGTCTTTACTGACAATACCTTCACCCACCTGCGGCCCGCGCCATGATCCAAGCCCTGCGCCAGCGCCATTCGAGGCTTGCCGGACACCTGGCGGTGCTGTGGCTCGTGCTGTTTCTCGGCTGCTCCCTCGTCCATGTCGACAGCCACCCCCATCTGGATGGGCAACTGGGCGAGGAGTCGGCCAGCGTTCTCGGTCTCGAGGAAGCGGCCACGTTCCTGCAGACCACCCACGGCCATGGCGCGGCTGAGGCCGGCGCGCTGGACGACAGCTGCAGCGCCCTGCAGAACATCCTTTTCAGCCAACTGCTGTCGCTGCTGGCACTGGCCGCGCTGATCGCCATGCCCGGCCTGCTCGCCCTGCCCGACAGGCTGCGCGGCCGCCTGCTGCGTCTCGTCCCCTGCGCGCACGCGCCCGGTTTCCCGCCGCCCCTGCACCTGCAACTGCAGCGCTTCAACGAATAACCCCGCCTCTTCCAGTGCAATGCGCAGCCTGCCCGCGCCGGTCATTCGCCGTGCCGGCAAGCTCCCTCCGATTCCTGGAGAGTCCGTCATGTCTCACGATCTGCGTCCGGCCCCCGCGGCCACTACCTGGCGTTTCTGGCCGACCCTGCTGCTGTTCGGCGCCATCGCCCTGTTCCTCCTCTGGGAGGAGCACGAAGCCCATCTGCTCGGTGCCCTGCCCTACCTGGTCCTGCTGCTCTGCCCGCTGCTGCATCTGTTTATGCACCGTGGGCATGGTCGGCACGATCGTCACTGAGGCGGGAGGCTGCCGCATATGGACGCTACGACCTCGGCCTACGGCCTGTGGGGCCTGGTGATAGTCAACTCACTGGTGTTCATCCTGTTCGCCTTCAGCTTCTTCAAGCCCAGCAGCGCGCGGGACTGGCGTACCTTCGGCAGCTTCGCGGCCTTTATCGTCGCGCTGTTCGTCGAGATGTACGGCGCGCCGCTGACCCTCTACCTGCTGGCCGGCTGGCTGCAGAGCCGCTACCCGCAGCTCGACCCGCTGTCCCACGAGGCCGGCCACCTGTGGCACAGCCTGCTGGGTCTGAAGGGCGACCCGCACTCCGACGCGCTGCATATTCTCGGCAACCTGCTGATCGTCGCCGGTTTCTGGCTGCTGGCCAGCGCCTGGCGCGTGCTGTATCGCGCGCAGCAGGCCGGCGAGCTGGCCGACAGCGGCCCCTACGCGCGCGTTCGCTATCCGCAATACCTGGCCTTCGCCCTGATCATGCTGGGCTTCCTGCTGCAGTGGCCGACCCTGCTGACCCTGCTGATGTTCCCCGTGCTGCTGCTGATGTACGTGCAGCTGGCCAGGCGCGAGGACCAGGAGATGCTCGTGCACTTCGGCGAGACCTATCGCCGCTACCGCGACGCCACCCCGGCGTTCCTGCCCTGGCCAACGGCCCGTCCGCACGCCGCCGCGGACACGAGGAAGCAACCATGAACCACTTGCCCATGCTGCAGCCCACGGCAGCGCCCGATGGCCAGGAACAGGTGCTCGACCCGGTATGCGGCATGGCCGTCGTCCCTACCGCGGCCAGTGCCAGCGCCGAGTTTGCCGGCACCCGCTACTGGTTCTGCTCGGCGCATTGCCGCGAGGAGTTTCTGCGCGATGCGCCGCGTTACGTCGCCGGCAGCGCCGCCCAGCCCTGCCAGCACAGCCATGCGCCGGCTGCCGCCACGCCGGCGAGCGCAGGCCGACAACTGGCCAAGGACCCGATCTGCGGGATGATGGTGGACAAGGCCACCGCGCTGTCCCGTGAACGCGGCGGACGCACCTACTACTTCTGCAGCGACAGCTGCGTGCGCACCTTCGAGTCGCCGGAGGCCGAGCTCAAAGCCATGCAGACCCGTGTGGCTATCGCCCTGACCGGGGTGCTGGCCCTGGCCCTGCTGCGCGCCGGCGCCTTTATCGGCCTGGCCACCGGCGCCATGCTGATGAGCTGGGTGCCGTTCGACGCACTGCCGTTCTTCACCTGGGGCATGTGGCTGTTCCTGCTGGTGACGCCGGTGCAGTTTATCGGCGGCTGGAGCTTCTACAAGGGCGCGTGGAATGCCATTCGCACGCGCAATATCAACATGGATTTCCTGATCGCCATGGGCACCTCGGTGGCCTACTTCTACAGCGTGGCGGTGCTGTTCTTTCCCGAGGTGCTGCCGGTCAAGGTGGGCGAGCGCGAGGTCTATTTCGAGGTCTCGGCGGTGATCATCGCCTTCGTCCTGCTGGGCCGCTACATGGAGGAGATCATCAAGCAGAAATCCTCGGCCGCGGTGCGCCGTCTGCTCGACCTCAAGCCGGCCATCGCCCATGTGCTCCGCGACGGCGAGGAAGTCGACCTGCCGGTGGAAAACGTCATGGTCGGCGAGATGCTGGTGGTCAAGCCCGGCGAGAAGATTCCCACCGACGGCGAGGTCAGCGAAGGCCAGACGAGCGTCGACGAGTCGATGCTGACCGGCGAATCGATGCCGGTGGACAAGCGCCCGGGCAGCGCGGTGATCGGCGGCACCCTCAACCGCAGCGGGGTGTTCCGCTTCAAGGCCAGCCGGATCGGCGCCGACACGGCGCTGGCGCAGATCATCAGGATGGTCGAGGAGGCGCAGGGCAGTACCGCGCAGATCCAGCGCCTGGCCGACCAGGTCACCGCCTACTTCGTCCCGGCGGTGGTCGGCGTGGCCTTCCTGGCGCTGTTCGGCTGGTGGCTGGCCGGCAGCTTTCCCCAGGGGCTGATGGCCTTTATCGCGGTGCTGATCATCTCCTGCCCCTGCGCGCTCGGCGTGGCCACCCCCGCCGCGCTGATGGTGGGGGTCGGCAAGGGCGCCGATAACGGCATCCTGATCCGCGGCGGCGAAGTGCTGGAGCGGGCGGAGAAGCTCTCCAGCGTGGTGTTCGACAAGACCGGCACCATCACCCGCGGCGAACCCGCGCTGACCGACCTGCTGGCCTTCGGCGGCGCCTCGCAGGACGAGGTGCTGCAACTGGCCGCCGCCGTGGAATCCGGCTCCGAGCATCCGCTGGGCGCGGCCATAGTGCGCGCCGCCCGCCAGCGCGGCATGCGCCTGCCGAAGGCCGACGCGATCGAGGGCATCGCCGGCCATGGCATCGCCGGCACGGTCGAGGGGCGCACCGTCTGGCTCGGCAACCGGCGCCTGTTCGCCCGCGAGGGGATCGCCAGCGCAGAGGCCGAAGCGGGCCTGGTCGCCCTGGAGGCCGACGGCAAGACCGCCATGCTGGTCGGCGTCGAGCAGCGCCTGCTCGGGGTGATCGCCGTGGCCGACACGGTCAAGCCGGAGGCGGCCGAGGCCGTCGCGGCGCTGCTGGCCGACGGCATCCAGGTGGTGCTGCTGAGCGGCGACAACCGGCGTACCGCCGAGGCGGTGGCGCGGCAGGTCGGCATCGGCCGGGTGATCGCCGAGGTGCTGCCGGACGACAAGGTCGCGGTGATCCGCCAACTACAGGGCGAGGGCCAGGTGGTGGCCATGGTCGGCGACGGCGTCAACGACGCCCCGGCCCTGGCCGCGGCCGAGATCGGCATCGCCATCGGCTCGGGCTCCGACGTGGCCAAGGAGACCGGCAGCATCATCCTGATCCGCGACGACGTGCGCGATGTGGTGGCCGCAATCCAGCTGTCGCGCGCGACCATGCGCAAGATCAAGCAGAACCTGTTCTGGGCCTTTATCTACAACAGCATCGGCATTCCCATCGCGGCCTTCGGCCTGCTCAACCCGATCCTCGCGGCGGCCGCCATGGCCTTGTCGTCGCTGTCGGTGATCGTCAACTCCGCGCTGCTCAAGCGTGTACGCCTGGGCAGTCTTCGCCACACCCCGTAAACCACGCAGGAGCATCACCATGAACACCACTTCACGCAACGCACTCACCGCCCTGGCTCTGGCCGGCACCCTGTTCACCGCCTCGGCCTTCGCCGAGCAGGCCCATCATCCGGAGCAGCTGGCGCAGAACCAGCAAGGCATGCCCATGGGACAAGGCATGGGCCAGGGCATGATGATGGACTGGTCGCAGATGCAGGACATGATGCGGCAGATGCACGGCACCACCGACCCTCAGCAGCGGCAGAAGTTCCGCAGCGAACACCGTCAGGCCATGCGTTCGCAGATGGGCATGATGAACCAGCGCATGCAGCAGAGCCAATGCCCGATGGCCAAGGATGCGCCCATGCAGCAGCAGTGCCTGAAAGACATGCACCAGAACATGCAGGACATGCTGCAGATGATGGAACAGATGCTGGAAAGCCAGTCGATGGCGAACGGGCAGTGAGCCGACGCGGCTCCGGTTGGCCGCCGGAGCCGCGCTGTCCTAAGGTGCGCCGCACACCGCCTTTCGCCACCGGCTCCGCCTAGCGCACCTCGCGCAGGCGCAACAGCTGGTAGGCCGCCGGCAGCACCAGCAGCGACAGCAGCGGCGCGCTCAGCATGCCGCCGACCATGGGCGCGGCGATGCGGCTCATGATCTCGCTGCCGCTGCCACTGCCCAGCAGGATCGGTAGCAGGCCGGCGATGATGGTCGCCACCGTCATCGCCTTGGGCCGCACCCGCTGCACCGCGCCCTCGCGGATCGCCTCCAGCAGCGCCGCCGGCGTGCCCTGCCCGGCCGCCTGGCGCTCGGCCCAGGTGTTGCGCAGGTACAACAGCATGATCACGCCGAACTCCGCCGCCACCCCGGCCAGGGCGATAAAGCCCACCCCGGTGGCCACCGACAGGTTGTAGTCCAGCCAGTAGAGGAACCAGACGCCGCCGGTCAGGGCGAACGGCAGAGTGGCCATGATCAGCAGCGCCTCGTCCAGGCGCGAGAAGCACAGGTAGAGCAGCACGAAGATGATCAGCAGGGTCGCCGGCACCACCAGCTTGAGCCGCGCATTGGCCCGTTCGAGAAACTCGAACTGGCCGGCGAAGCTCAGGCTCATGCCCGGCTGCAGGCGCACCTGCTCGGCGATGGCCTGGCGCAGGTCCTGTACCACCGAGGCCATGTCCCGCCCGCGGGTGTCGATATAGACCCAGCCGGAGGGCCGCGCATTCTCGCTTCTGAGCATGGGCGGGCCGTCGCTGACGGCGATCCGCGCCACCGTGCCGAGGGTGATCTGGCTGCTCACCGGGGTGTAGATCGGCAGCTCGCGCAGGCGGCTCAGCGAATCGCGCCACTCGCGCGGGTAGCGCAGGTTGATGGGAAAGCGCGCCAGGCCTTCCACGGTTTCGCCGACGTTCATCCCGCCGATGGCCCCGGCCACCAGTTCCTGCACCTCGGCGATATTCAGGCCATGGCGGGCGGCGGCCACCCGGTCGATATCCACGTCGATATAGCGCCCGCCGGTGAGGCGCTCGGCCAGCGCCGAGGCGACCCCGGGCACGGTGCGCGCCACGCGCTCCACCGCCTGGGTCACCGCGTCGATCTGCGCCAGGTCGCTGCCGGCCACCTTGACCCCGATCGGGCTCTTGATGCCGGTGGCGAGCATGTCGATGCGGTTGCGGATCGGCGGGATCCACAGGTTGGCCAGGCCCGGTATCTGCACCGCGCGGTCCAGCTCCTCCACCAGCTTTTCCGCGGTCATGCCGGGGCGCCACTGCTCGCGCGGCTTGAACGCGATGGTGGTCTCGAACATCTCCAGCGGCGCCGGGTCGGTGGCGCTGTCGGCACGCCCGGCCTTGCCGAACACCCGCGCCACCTCGGGCACCGTCCTGATCATGCGGTTGCTCTGCTGCAGCAGCTGCGCGGCCTTCTGCGCGGACAAGCCGGGCAATGCGGTGGGCATATACAGCAGGTCGCCCTCGTCCAGCGGCGGCAGGAACTCGCCGCCCAGCTGGCTGGCCGGCCACAGCGCGCTGAGAAACACCAGCAGGGCCAGCCCCAGGGTCGCCTTGGGATGGCGCAGCACCTGTTCCAGCACCGGCTGGTAGATCCGAATCAGGCCACGGTTAAGCGGGTTGCGCTGCTCGTCGGGGATGCGCCCGCGAATCCAGTAGCCCATCAGCACCGGCACCAGGGTCACCGACAGCCCGGCGGCGGCGGCCATGGCGTAGGTCTTGGTAAAGGCCAGCGGGCCGAACAGGCGGCCTTCCTGGGCCTGCAGGGTGAACACCGGGATAAACGACAGGGTGATGATCAACAGGCTAAAGAACAGCGCCGGGCCCACCTCCAGCGCCGCAGCGCCTATCACCTGCCAGTGCCGCTCGCCCTTGAGCTCCTCGCCCGGGTGCTCGGCATGCCAGTGTTCGAGCTTCTTGTGCGCGTTCTCGATCATCACCAGGGCCGCGTCGACCATGGCGCCGATGGCGATGGCGATGCCGCCGAGGGACATGATGTTGGCGTTGATGCCCTGCTGCTGCATGACGATAAAGGCGATCAGCACCCCCAGCGGCAGCGAGACGATGGCCACCAGGGAGGAGCGCAGGTGCCAGAGAAAGGCCAGGCAGACCAGGGCCACGACGACGAACTCCTCCACCAGCTTCTCGCCCAGGTTGCGCACCGCGCGGTCGATCAGCTGGCTGCGGTCGTAGGTGGTGACGATCTCCACGCCCTCGGGCAGGCTGGCCTGCAGCTCGTCGAGCTTGGCCTTGACCGCGGCGATGGTGCTGCGCGCGTTCGCCCCGCCGCGCAGGATCACCACGCCGCCGACCACCTCGCCCTCGCCGTCCAGCTCGGCGATGCCGCGGCGCATCTCCGGGCCGAGCTGGATATGCGCCACCTCGCCCAGGGTCACCGGCACGCCGCCGGCGTCCAGGCGCAGGGGGATGGCGCGAAAGTCCGCGAGGCTCTGCAGGTAGCCGGAGGCGCGCACCATATATTCGGCCTCGGCCAGTTCCAGCACGCTGCCGCCGCTTTCCTGGTTGGCCGCGCCGATGGCCGCCGCCACCTGCTGTTGGGTGATGCCGCGGCTGGCCAGCTTGATCGGGTCGAGCAGCACCTGGTACTGCTTGACCATGCCGCCGATGGTCGCCACCTCGGCGACGTTGGCCAGGGCCTTGAGCTCGAAGTTGAGGAACCAGTCCTGCAGGGCGCGCAGCTGCGCCAGGTCGTGCTGGCCACTGCGGTCGACCAGGGCGTACTGGTAGATCCAGCCGACCCCGGTGGCATCCGGCCCCAGCGCCGGTTTGGCCCCGGCCGGCAGGCGTTCCTGGATCTGGCTGAGGTACTCCAGCACCCGCGAGCGCGCCCAGTACAGGTCGGTGCCGTCCTCGAACAGCACATAGACGAAGCTGTCGCCGAAGAAGGAAAAGCCGCGCACCGCGCTGGCCCCCGGCACCGAGAGCATGGCGCTGGCCAGCGGGTAGGTGACCTGGTTCTCGACGATCTGCGGCGCCTGGCCGACATAGGGCGTGCGGATGATCACCTGGGTGTCGGACAGGTCCGGCAGGGCATCGATGGCGCTGTTCTGCACCGCCCACACGCCCCAGGCGGTGGCGAACAGGCTGGCCAGCAGCACCAGCAGGCGGTTGGCCAGGGACCAGCGAATCAGCGCGGCGATCATGGCTGCACCTCCTGGTGGCCGTGGTCGCCATGCTCGGCGGATGTCAGTGGCTGAATCCGTTCGATCAGCAACCCCTCATCGCTCTCGCGCACCGCCACGCGCACCCGCTGGCCGGGCTGCAGGCCCTGCAGCAGGGCGGCATCGGCCACCGGGAAGAACATGCTCATGCCCGGCATGCCCAGGGTCTTGAACGGACCATGGGTGAGCAGCAGACCATCGGCCTCAATCTCGTCGATCTGCCCCTCGGCCTCATGCAGGGCCGGCTGTAGCTTGACCTCGGCCGCCGGCTGGCCCAATTCCTGGGCCAGCAGACCACGCAGGCTGGCCTCGGAATCCAGCAGGAACTGCCCGGACGCCACCACCTGCTGGCCCTCGCTCAGGCCTTCGAGGACTTCGACCTGGTCGCCCTGCTCGCGGCCGATGCGGATTTCCAGCGGCCGGTAGCGGCCCTCGCCCTCGGCCAGCAGCACCAGGTTGCGCCGGCCGCTGCGGATCACCGCCTCGCTGGGCACTAGCAGGGTCTCGCTGCCCTGGCTGTGCTGCAGGCGCACCCGCGCGCTCATACCGGGGCGCAGGCGCCCCGCGGGGTTGTCCAGCACCACCCGCAGGCGCAGGGTGCGGCTGTCCAGGTTGGCCTCGGGCAACAGCGCCTCGATACGCCCGCCGATACTCTCCCCCGGCAGGGCCGGCAGCAGCACCTCGACCGGCTGGCCAGGACCGATGCCGACGGCCTGGGCCTCGGGCAGCGCCACCTCCAGCCAGACCCGCTGCAGACCGTTGATCCGCGCCAGACTCTGCCCGGCGCTGAGGGTCATGCCCTCGCGCACCTGCAACTCCTGCACCACCCCGGCAATCGGGCTGGTCACCGTCCACACCCGCTGCACCTGGCCACTGCGCTCCAGGCGCGCGATCAGCGCCGCCGGCATGCCCACCAGCTGCAGGCGCTGGCGCGCCGCGGCCAGCAGTTGCGGCTGATCGAGATCGCGCAGGGCCAGGTATTCCTCCTGCGCCGCCAGCCAGTCGGGTACCAGCAGATCGACCAGCGGCGCGCCGGCCGCCAGCAGGTCCTCCGGCGCCAGCGGGTAGACCCGCTCGACGAAGGCGGCGCTGCGCGTCTGCACCAGGGCCACGTCGCGCTGGTCGAAGCCCAGGCTGCCGACCACCTCCAGCTCGCCCTGCAGCGGCCCGCGCACCACCGGGGCCAGGCGCATGCCGAGGTTCTGGGTCAGGCGCGGGTCGATCTGCATGGCCGTGCTCGGCGCATCGCCGACCTGCGTATCGGCATAGCGCGGGATCAGGTCCATATCCATAAAGGGTGACTTGCCCGGCTGCTCGAAACGCTGCTGCGGGTACATGGGGTCGTACCAGTAGAGCACCGGACGCTCGCTGTCGGCCGCCACGGGCGCATGGCCATGCTCCTGACGGCCAAGCCAGTAGCCGCTGGCCGCGCCGACGGCAATCAGGACGACGAGGCCCAGGGCCTGGATCGGTGAGGGGCTCATTGGTCACGCTCCTGCTGGTTGGCGTAGGCGAAATGCAGGCGGGCAGCGACCTGCGCCCGCTGTTCGAGAAAGTCCAGATGGCGCAACTGCGCCTCCACCCGTTCGCGGCGGGCGGCGATCAGCTCGCTCAGCTCGCCGCGCCCGGCCTGGTAGTCGGCCAGGCTCAGGCGTACCCGCTGCTCGGCCAGGGGCAGCAGTTGCTCCTGGCTGCGCTCGACGGCGCGCTGCAGGCGCCGGTGCTCGGCCAGGTCCATGGCCAGCTGCAGGGCGTGCTCGCGCAGCAACGCCTCGCGCTCGGCCTCCAGGGCCAGCAGCTCGGCGCGCTGGGCGGCGATGCGCGGGTTCTGCCGGCTGCCGGCGAACACCGGCAGGTCGATGCTCAGCTGCAGCGAGAGCATGTCGCCGAAGGCACGATCACGCTGCTGGTAGGCCAGCTCCCAGCTCCAGTCGGGGCGCCTGTCGGCTTCGGCCAGCTTGACCCGGGCCTCGGCCTCGCGGGTCTGCGGGACGAAGGCCTGCAGTTCGGGGTGCTGGGGCAAGGCATGGCGGTAGCGCGCCTCGTCCACCGGCCAGTCGGGCAAGGGGCCGCGCAGCGGCTCGTCGGCCGCCGCGCCGACCCAGCGGCGCAGGACGGCGCGGGCCTGACTGCGCTGCTGCTGCAGTTCATCCTCGCGTTCGGCCAGGGCCAGGGCCTCCTGACGCGGCGCCAGGCTGTCGGCGCTCGGTCCGCGGCCGCCGGCCAGGCGCGCCTGCACCGCCCGCTCGAGCAGGCGGTTCTCCGCATAGAACTCCTGGAACAGCTGCAGGCGCTGCTCCAGGGCCTGGGCGACTATCCAGGCCTGGGCGGTCTGCCGCTGCACCTGCAGGCGCTCGACCTGTTCCTGGGCCGCGGCCGAGTCGATGCCCGCCCGCGCCAGCTCGACCCGGGCGCTGCGCTTGGCGCGATTGGGCACCTCCTGCATAACGCCGAGCATACCCATGGTCATCGGCTCGGCATCCAGGCGCCAGCGCTCCTGCCCTTCGATGGGCAGGTTCTGCAGGCCCAGCAGCAGTTTCGGATCGGGCAACTCGCCAGCAGGCACCGCAGCCTGGCGCGCCGCCTCCAGTTCGGCGGCGCGCGCCATCAGGTTGGGCGCTTCACGCCCGGCCAGGAGCAGGGCCTGCTCCAGGGTCAGGGCCAGACTCGGCATGCTGGCGAGGCTGGCCAACACGGCGCCGGCCAGCAGCGGACCGAGGCGCGAATAGGCAATGGACATCGGTTGATTCCTGTCGAAAACCAGCGTCCGCGGGACGCACAGCCCCCCGCCGGCAGCCGGGCTGCACGGAGGGCATCGAGGTTGGCGAGGGAATCAGGCCCGGGGCGGACGCCAGGGCGCGAGCGAAGGTCGTGACAGGGGATCGGCGAGAGCCTGCCAGGCAAGCCGCGAGGTGACAAACAGCCCGTCCATCCGCGGCGGCTGGCTACCGATCAGCGAGGCTCCGGCGCTGGAGCACTGCGACATCTCGGCGCAAAGCAGATCGCCAGCGGCCATCGCCTCGTCGTCGCAGCAGTCGCCCGGCTGGCCGCTGCCCTGGCTCATCGGACAGGGATCGCCCTGCGGCAGGAGGCCCGCCAGGGACTGCAGGGGCAGCACCAGCGTCAGCAGCAGGACCAGATAGAGGCGGGCCATGGCGTTCATGCCAGGCAGTCTAGTGCGCCGCCAGGTCGGCGGCAATTGACCGGGCTCAAGGCTGCCTCAGCCCTCTGCGCCCTGCGACAACCGCTGGCCGAACGCCGCCTCGGCCAAGCCCGGTTACAACTCTCGACTTGCTCGATGTGACCAGCAGTCATAGCATGACCGCCGGTCACAACTCACCGCGGACAGTCCATGCGCTACCAGGATCACCTCTTCCAGCAACGCGAAAACGCCCTGCTCGAAGCCGCCCGCCAGCTGTTCCAGGAGCAGTCCTGGGATCGCGTCACCATCGCCGAGGTAGCCCGCCACGCCGGCATCGGCAAGGGCACGGTGTACAAACACTTCCCCAGCAAGGAGGCGCTCTATGCGCGCCTGGTGCTGGATCGCTCGCGTCAGCATCTGGGCGAACTGCGCGCCGTCGCCCAGCAGGCGCCGGCGCCGCAGGCTATGCGCCGGGTAATTCGCCGCGCCTTCGAGCAGTTGCTGGCCGACCCGCTGCAGGCCGAGCTGTGCCTGCTGTGCGACCGTCCGGCCTTTCAGGAACGCCTGGAGCCGCCCTACCGCGAGCAGTTTCTCGAACTTGAGGGCCAGTACCTGGCGCTGTTCAACCAGTTGCTGCAGGCCAGCTTCGCCGAGCTCGAGCTGTCGCCGGCCGACTGCCAGCACCTGCTGTGGGGCGTCGAGGCCTGCGTCAACGGGGTGATGGCACGCATCGCCTCCGGCGGCTTCGCCCATTGGGCCGAGCCGATTGCCCTGGACGCCTACTTCGAGCGCGTCACCGATTTCATCATTGCCGGCCTGCAGGGTCAGGCCGCCGCGCTGCATCCAGCGCCCGCATTCAGCGAGTAACCCGCCATGTTCGCCCAACTCAGCAAACGTCCCTGGATCATCGCCGTCCTCATCATCCTGGTGCTGCTGCTCTGGCTGCTCAGCGGCGAGCGCTTCGCCGCCCGCGACGAGGCCACGGCCGACCAACCGGCCGCGGCCGCCGAACTGCCGCGGGTCGAGGTGCAGTGGCTGCAGGCCGAGCCGATGCAACGCCAGCACGTGGTGCAGGGGCAGATCGAGGCCTGGCGCCGGGTCGAGCTGCGCGCCCAGGTCAGCGGCAGCGTGCAGCGCCTGGATCAGGACAAGGGCAACCGCGTCGCCGCCGAACAATTGCTGCTGAGCCTGTCGCCGGACGACCGCCCGGCCCAGGTGGCGCGCAGCGAGGCCGACGTGCGCCAGCGTGAGAGTGACGTGAGCGCGGCCAAGCGCCTGCGCGAACGCAGCCTGATCTCGGCCAACGAACTGATGCGCCTGGAGAGCGAGCTGGCCAAGGCCCGCGCCGAACTCGACAGCGCCCGCCTGCAGCTGCGCAACACGCGGATCGTCGCGCCCTTCGCCGGCATCTACGACCAGCGCCAGGTCGAGCTGGGCGATTTCGTCCAGCCCGGGCAGAGCCTGCTGACCCTGGTGGACATCGACCGCCTCAAGGTCAGCGCGCAGATCGCCCAGCAGCAGGTGACCCAGCTGCAGCTGGGCCAGCCGGTCAAAGTGGAGCTGCTCGACGGCCGCACACTGGAAGGTGAGCTGCACTTTATCGCCGCCGCCGCCGACCCCGGCTCGCGCAGCTTCCGCATCGAGGTCAAGGTGGACAATCCCGCCGGCCTGCGCCTGGCCGGCGCCAGCGCCACCCTGCATATCCAGACCGGCGAGGCCCTGGCCCATCGCCTGTCCCCGGCCCTGCTCAGCCTCGACCAGACCGGCCGCCACGGGGTCAAGTGGGTCAACCAGGAGCAGCGCGTGGAGTTCACCCAGGTGCAGCTGATCAGCGTCGACAACCAGGGCGCCTGGGTCAGCGGCCTGCCGCCGAAGGTGGCGCTGATCACCCTCGGCCAGGGCTTCGTCGAGCCGGGCCAGCAGGTACGCACGCAACTCGCCGCAGAGGGCAGCTGAGATGCACGCTCTGATAGCCGCGGCACTGGATCGCAGCCGCACCAGCCTGCTGTTTCTGGCCTTCCTGATCCTCGGCGGGCTGGCCGCCTATATCGCCATTCCCAAGGAGTCCAACCCGGACGTGGCGATCCCGATCATCTACGTCTCGGTGACCCTGGAAGGCATCAGCCCGGAAGACGGCGAACGCCTGCTGGTGCGTCCTCTGGAACAGGAGCTGCGCAGCCTCGAGGGCGTCAAGGAAATGCGCTCGGTATCCAGCGAGGGGCATGCCTCGGTGACCCTGGAGTTCGACGCCGGCTTCGACGCCAAGGTGGCGCTGGCCGACGTGCGCGAGAAGGTCGATACCGCGCGCAGCAAGCTGCCCGAGGAGGCCGACGAGCCGACCGTCAACGAGGTCAACGTGGCGCTGTTCCCGGTGCTCTCGGTGGGCCTGTCCGGCCCCATCGCCGAGACCGAGCTGGTGTACATCGCCCGGCGCCTGAAGGAGAACATCGAAGGCATCGCCGAGGTGCTGTCGGTGGAGATCGGCGGCGACCGCGAAGACCTGCTGGAAATCG
>MTET01005524.1_pt1 | contig 13222 bp, 14 predicted proteins | sample 1042671 | NCBI WGS metagenome assembly MTET01 (sample SAMN06185814, study PRJNA358809) | soil metagenome | isolation source: garden soil control | place: India | collected 2015-05-23
CTGCACCTTCTGCTCGATCACCGAGCACGAAGGCCGCATCATCCAGAACCGCTCGCACGAGTCGATCCTGCATGAAATCGAAGAGATGCGTGACAAGGTGCCGGGCTTCACCGGCGTGGTTTCCGACCTTGGCGGCCCGACTGCCAACATGTACCGCATCGCCTGCAAGAGCCATGACATCGAGAAGCACTGCCGCAAACCGTCTTGCGTGTTCCCGGGCATCTGCGAAAACCTCAACACCGACCACAGCTCGCTGATCGAACTGTACCGCAAGGCTCGCGCCCTGCCGGGTGTGAAGAAGATCCTGATTGCCTCGGGCCTGCGTTACGACCTGGCGGTGGAGTCGCCGGAGTACGTCAAGGAGCTGGTCACCCACCACGTCGGCGGTTACCTGAAGATTGCCCCGGAGCATACCGAGCGTGGCCCGCTGGACAAGATGATGAAGCCGGGTATCGGCACCTATGACCGCTTCAAGCGCATGTTCGAGAAGTTCTCGAAAGAGGCGGGCAAGGAACAGTACCTGATCCCGTACTTCATTGCCGCGCACCCGGGCACCACCGATGAAGACATGATGAACCTGGCCCTGTGGCTGAAGGGCAACGGCTTCCGTGCCGACCAGGTGCAGGCGTTCTACCCGTCGCCGATGGCCTCGGCCACGGCCATGTACCACTCGGGCAAGAACCCGCTGCGCAAGGTGACCTACAAGAGCGAAGGCGTGGAGATCGTCAAGAGCGAGGAGCAGCGCCGTCTGCACAAGGCGTTCTTGCGTTACCACGACCCGAAGGGCTGGCCGATGCTGCGTGAGGCACTGCAGCGCATGGGCCGCGCCGACCTGATCGGGCCGGGCAAGCACCAGCTGATCCCGCTGCACCAGCCGCAGACCGATACCTACCAGAGTGCACGCCGCAAGAACTCGACCCCGGCGGGTAGCCACAAGGTGGGCAAGGAGCAGAAGGTCCTTACCCAGCACACCGGCCTGCCGCCGCGTGGCAGTGATGGCAGCAAGCCTTGGGACAAGCGTGAAAAAGCCAAGGCTGAAGCGTTCGCGCGTAACCAGCAGGCGGCCAAGGAGCGCAAGGAAGCGGCCAAGGGTGGCAAAGGCAACAAGAAGCCGCGTCAGCCAGTGATCCCGCGCTGATTTCGGGGGCCGCTTTGCGGCCCAATCGCCGGCAAGCCAGCTCCCACAGGAATTGTACAAACCCCGAGGCTTGCACTGTACTTGTGGGAGCTGGCTTGCCGGCGATTGGGCTGCAAAGCAGCCCCTGTTGCAGGTTTAGTCAGGCTTCCTGTCGACCCACTTCGGCGCCACCGGCGCGACAAATTTGTCCATGCCGTCCAGCAGCTCATCCGGCTGCTGCCCGAGCAGCAACATCGCCCGATGCTGCGGCCGCACGAAACCTTCTTCGACGATATGGTCGAGGAACCCGCCCAGCTTCTCGTAGAAGCCGTTAACATCCAGCAACCCCAGCGGCTTGGCGTGATAGCCCAATTGCCCCCAGGTCCATACCTCGAACAACTCCTCCAGCGTACCCAGCCCTCCGGGCAGGGCGATGAATGCATCGCTCAGCTCGGCCATGCGTGCCTTGCGCGCGTGCATGCCGTCGACCACTTCCAGGCGGCTGAGGCCCTTGTGGCCGATTTCGGCATTCATCAGGCTCTCTGGGATGATCCCGATCACTTCGCCACCGGCCGCCATGGCCGCGTCGGCGACGGTGCCCATCAGGCCGACTGCACCGCCGCCATAGACCAGTGTCAGGCCGCGACGGGCAATCGCCTGGCCCAGTGATATGGCCGCTTCACGGTAGGCGGGGTTGGCACCAATGCTGGCGCCGCAGAACACACAAACGGAACGTACGGGCATTGCTCATCTCCAGTCACTCAGGCTGACAGGGTAAGGCCCATGTCCTACAGTTCCAAGGCCGGTTTCACTCCGGCCGGGAGAATTCGCAGATGGCGCCGGTGGCTCCATGGGCGTAGGCCGCCAGCAGGCTGTTCATCAGGCTTCCAAGGGTCATTTCGTATTGCTCCTAAATGAGAGGTTGTCCCATCGTCCAATAAAAGGGCATGATGTGCCCTTGAATTGGTTGTATACAATCCATTGAACAATTCTACTGGCTGGCCTCTTGACAGCCCCTTGACCCATATCAGCAAGGGGCTGAACGGTTTCAGGCAGTCTCGCAATTGATAAAACCCTGCCAAGGAGATTCATGATGTTTGCGAAAGCTGTAGCGGTATCCCTGCTGACCCTCGCCAGCGCCTCTGTCTTCGCAGCCGAGTGCTCGGTGACTGTCGACTCCACCGACCAGATGTCCTACAACACCAAGGAAATCACCGTCGACAAGAGCTGCAAGGAATTCACCGTCAAACTGACCCACTCCGGCAACCTGCCGAAGAACGTCATGGGCCACAACCTGGTGATCAGCAAGACTGCCGATATGCAGGGCATTGCTACCGAAGGCATGAGCCAGGGTCTGGAAAAGGACTACATCAAGGCTGACAACGCCGCGATCATCGCCCACACCAAGATGATTGGCGCTCCTGAGAAGGAGACCGAGGTGAAGTTCGACGCTTCCAAGCTGGAAGCCGGTGGCGACTACAGCTTCTTCTGCACCTTCCCGGGCCACATCTCGATGATGAAGGGCAAGGTCGTCGTCAAGTAATCAAAGGCTGACGGTGAATCCTGTGGGAGTGGGTTCGGCGCCCCGATGACCCCGCTCCCACAGGTCTTTCTACAGCCTGATCAAGGGGCGAACGGCAGCTCGCGCTTGTGCTGGGTCTTGCGGTAGGTAGCGACGATGATATCGAACGCTTCCTGATCAACCGGCTGCCCATGCAGGAAGGCATCGATCTGCTGGTAGGTCACGCCATGGGAGGCTTCGTCCGGCTTGCCCGGCGCCAGGTCTTCCAGGTCTGCAGTCGGCACCTTTTCCACCAGTGACTCCGGCGCACCGAAGCTGCGCGCAATCGCCCGCACCTGGTTCTTCACCAGCCCGCTCAGCGGTGCCAGGTCGCAGGCACCATCACCGAACTTGGTAAAGAAGCCCATCACCGCCTCGGCGGCGTGGTCGGTACCGATCACCAGGCCCGCGCGGGCACCAGCGATGGTGTATTGGGCGACCATGCGGGTACGTGCCTTGACGTTGCCGACCACGAAGTCCACCAGCGTCGGCGAGCCGTTCTTCAACTCCACCACTTCAGCCGCCAGCGCCCGTACTGCCGGGGCGATATCCACAGTGTGCACTTCGTCGGCCTTGATCACTTCCAGGCACGCCTGGGCGTCATGCTCGTCATGCTGGACCTGGTAAGGCAGGCGTACAGCGATGAAGGTGTAGGCCTTGTCGCCGGTTTCGGCGCGCAGCTCGTTGATGGCACGTTGGGCGAGCAGTGCGGCGGTCAGCGAGTCGACGCCGCCGCTGATGCCCAGCACCAGGGTCTTGAGCCGGGCGTTGGCCAGGCAATCCTTTATGAACGCCACGCGCCGGGCTACTTCGGCCTCGAGCGCGGCGGCGTCGGCGAACGGCGGCTGTACCTTCAGCGCCTGGGCAATCTCTTGCTGAACCGCTTGCATGGGTTACTCCTTGCTGGGGACTTTGAATACATGGCGCATGTAGGCGACGAAGTTCTCGTCGCGGCATTGGGTCTTGGCGGCTTCGTCCGAGATCTTCGCTACCGGCGCGCCGTTGCAGTCGGTCATTTTAAGCACGATGCTCATCGGGGCCACACCTGGGATATCACAGGTCAGGTTGGTGCCGATGCCGAAGCTGACGTTGATGCGACCGCGCAGGGCTCGGAAGATTTCCAGCGAGCGGGTCAGGTTGAGACCGTCGGAAAAAACCAGGGTCTTGGTCATCGGGTCGATACCCAGTTTCTGGTAATGGGCAATGGCCTTTTCCGCCCAGGCCACCGGTTCGCCCGAGTCGTGGCGCAGGCCGTCGAACAGCTTGGCGAAGTACAGATCGAAATCGCCGAGGAAGGCATCCATGGTGATGCAATCGGTCAGGGCGATGCCAAGCAGGCCGCGATACTCGCGCACCCAGCAGTCCAGCGCGGCGATCTGGCTATCGATCAGTCGCGGGCCGAGTTGCTGGTGGGCCATGATCCATTCATGGGCCATGGTGCCCAGAGGCTTGATATCCAGTTTCCATGCCAGGTCGACGTTGCTGGTGCCGACGAAGCGCCCCGGGAAATCGTCGCGCAGCACGCGCACCACTTCTTCCTGCACGCGGCTGGAAAAGCGTCGGCGGGTGCCGAAGTCGGCCACCTGCAGTTCGGCCAGTTCATCGTCGCTGGCATGCGCGCGCAGCCAGTCGAACTTGCGGTACAGCTGGTCGCGGGCCTCGGCCAGGCGCATGCGCGGGTGCAGGTGGCGGTTGCGCACTTCACTGATGATCGCCAGCAGCGGTACTTCGAACAGGATCACATGCAGCCACGGGCCTTTCAGGCGCAGGAACAGCTGGCCGTTTTCTATCCCCAGGCGTACGTAGCGCAGGTTGAAGCGGAACAGGCGCAGAAAGCGCAGGAAGTCAGGCTTGAGGAAGCTGATGCGTTCCAGGAAGGCCAACTGGCCGTCATCCAGGGTGAGGTCGCTGAGCAGTTCGAGCTGGTTGCGGATCTCGCCGAGGTAGGGGCGCAGATCCTCGCCGTTGCGGCAGCGGAATTCCCATTCGACGTCGGCGTCCGGGTAGTTGTGCAGTACGCCCTGCATCATGGTGAGTTTGTAGAAGTCGGTGTCGAGCAGGTTGTGCACGATGCGCTCGGCGAATGCGCTCTCGCTCATCAATGGGGCTCCGGAAGCGGCGAATGGCTGACATTGTGCCAGCCTTTTCGGCCTTGTTGTGCCTGTTGCGGCCCTATCGCCGGCAAGCCAGCTCCCACAAGTAACCCACAGGGCCGGAATTTGCAGTGTTCCTGTGGGAGCCGGCTTGCCGGCGATAGGGCCGGAACTGCCAAAACAGAGGTGTTTTTTCGTGCACCAGCTAGCCTTGAAACGGTGCCGCCTGTAGCAGTCGCGCACCAGCTGTGTGCAGTTCGGTGACGTCCGCTGTTACAGGGCGGTTGCACGTTAACACTTGCCAGGGTTGCAATGATGGCACTCGATGGTTGCTCCTTGTCTGTACGTGTGGTGGCGCCCGCCGCGTGGCAGACGGTTGCACGCTCAATAAAGAAAAGGCCGTCGGTCGCCTGCCAGCAACCTGCACAGTGTGTTTTCCCGTAAGACAAAACCTATGGCACGGCCCTTGCTCGGAGCACTGGGCTGAGAAGTTGTAGTGCCAACCAAAAAAAAACTCTAGGAGCACCACCTCATGTCGCAGACGTTTTACAAGAAAGGTTTCCTGGCTCTGGCCGTAGCTACGGCACTGGGTGTTTCTTCGTATGTTCAGGCCGACGTCAAGATCGGTGTAGCGGGCCCGATGACCGGGGCTAACGCAGCGTTTGGCGAGCAGTACATGAAAGGTGCGCAGGCAGCGGCCGACAAGATCAACGCCGCCGGTGGCGTGAACGGCGAGAAAATCGTCCTGGTCAAGGGCGATGACGCCTGCGAGCCGAAGCAGGCCGTGGCCGTGGCCAACCGCCTGGTCGACCAGGACAAGGTGATCGGCGTGGTCGGCCACTTCTGTTCCTCCAACACCATCCCGGCCTCCGAGGTATATGACGAGGCTGGCGTCATCGCCATCACCCCAGGTTCCACCAACCCACAGGTCACCGAGCGCGGCCTGGGCGCCATGTTCCGCATGTGCGGCCGTGACGACCAACAGGGCATCGTCGCCGGCGACTACATCGTCGACGTGCTCAAGGGCAAGAAAGTCGCGGTACTGCACGACAAGGACACCTACGGCCAGGGCCTGGCCGACGCGACCAAGGCACAGCTGGAGAAACGCGGCGTCAAGCCGGTGCTGTACGAAGGCCTGACCCGCGGCGAGAAGGACTTCAGCGCCGTGGTCACCAAGATCCGCTCCACCGGTGCCGACGTGGTCTACTTCGGTGGCCTGCACCCGGAAGCCGGCCCGCTGGTGCGCCAGCTGCGCGAACAGGGCCTGAAGGACGTCAAGTTCATGTCCGATGACGGCATCGTCACCGATGAACTGGTGTCCACCGCCGGCGGCGCACAGTACGTCGATGGCGTGTACATGACCTTCGGTGCCGACCCGCGCCTGCTGCCGGACAGCAAGGCGGTGGTGGAGGAGTTCCGCAAGGCCGGTACCGAACCTGAAGGCTATACCCTGTACGCCTATGCCTCGCTGCAGGCCCTGGCTGCAGCGTTCAACGGCGCCAAGTCGAACAAGGGCGAGGACGCTGCCAAGTGGCTCAAGGCCAACCCGGTGCAGACCGTCATGGGCGAGAAAAAGTGGGACTCGAAGGGTGACCTGACCGTGTCCGACTACGTGGTCTACCAGTGGGATGCCCAAGGCAAGTACCACCAGCTGGAAAAACAAAAATAACAACGGCCCACGGCCCGGGCGCGTCAGCCCCCGGGCCAAAGCCCAGCGGTACCTGTCTTTATCCGTAGATCTGCACAGTACTGCGCTGCGAGGGCCGCCTGTCCCAGGCCCGCCGTGGTCGGCGCTCGTGCAATCTCAATCAGGTGAGATTGCGTTATGGATGGTATTTTCCTGCAGCAACTGGTCAACGGCCTGACCCTCGGGTCGGTCTATGGCCTGATCGCCATCGGCTACACAATGGTCTATGGCATTATTGGCATGATCAACTTCGCGCACGGCGAGGTGTATATGATTTCCGCGTACCTCGCGGCGATCAGCCTGGCATTGCTGGCTTACTTCGGTATCGAGTCGTTTCCCCTGTTGATGCTGGGCACCCTGTTGTTCACCATCGTCGTCACCGGTGTGTACGGCTTCACCATCGAACGCATCGCCTACAAACCCCTGCGCAACTCCACCCGTCTGGCACCGCTGATCAGTGCCATCGGCATCTCGCTGATCCTGCAGAACTACGCGCAGATCAGTCAGGGCGCCCGCCAGCAAGGCGTGCCAACCCTGCTGGAAGGCGCCTGGCGTGTCGAAGTGGGTACCGGCTTCGTGCAACTGACCTACACCAAGATTTTCATTCTGGTGGCAGCCTTCGTTGGCATGGGACTGCTCACCTACGTGATCAAGTACACCAAGCTCGGCCGCATGTGCCGTGCCACCCAGCAAGACCGCAAGATGGCCTCGATCCTGGGCATCAACACCGACCGGGTGATCTCCTACGTATTCGTCATCGGTGCGGTGATGGCCGCCCTGGCCGGCGTGCTGATCACCATGAACTACGGCACCTTCGACTTCTACGCCGGCTTCATCATCGGCATCAAGGCGTTCACCGCCGCGGTGCTCGGTGGTATCGGCTCGCTGCCTGGCGCCATGCTCGGCGGGATCATCCTGGGCATTTCCGAGTCGCTGTTCTCTGGCCTGATCAACTCCGACTACAAGGACGTGTTCAGCTTCTCGCTGCTGGTGATGATCCTTATCTTCCGCCCGCAAGGCCTGCTGGGCCGCCCGCTCGTGGCTAAGGTGTGAACATGTCCATTGCCAAAACTGCCTCTGTTCCTGAAACCAAGGGTTTCGATATCAAACGCAGCCTGCTGGAGACCATCGTCGCCGGCCTGCTGGCACTCATCGTGTTTGGCCCTGTCGTCGGCGTGGTGCTCGACGGCTACACCTTCAATGCCGAGCCGCGGCGTGTGGCCTGGCTGGTCGGCGGGGTGATGCTGGGGCGCTTCCTGCTCAGCCTGTATCTGCAGACTGCCGCCGGCTCGCGCATGCTCCAAGGCTTCGAAAGCGGCGGCTCGGGCGTGCATGTGCGCGCGCCGAACTACGTATCGCGGCTGCGCTATATCATCCCAGCGCTGGTGGTGATTGCCATCGTCTTCCCGATCTTCGCCAACAAGTACCTGCTGACCGTGGTCATCCTCGGCCTGATCTACGTGCTGCTGGGCCTGGGGCTGAACATCGTGGTCGGCCTGGCCGGCCTGCTCGACCTGGGCTACGTGGCGTTCTATGCCATCGGCGCGTACGGCCTGGCGCTGGGTTACCAATACCTTGGCCTGGGCTTCTGGAGCGTGCTGCCACTGGCCGCCATCGCAGCGGCGCTGGCGGGGTGCATACTCGGCTTCCCGGTGCTGCGAATGCACGGCGACTACCTGGCGATCGTGACCTTGGGCTTTGGCGAGATCATCCGCCTGGTGCTGAACAACTGGTTGTCGTTCACCGGCGGCCCGAACGGCATGCCGGCACCGGCGCCCACCTTCTTCGGCCTGGAGTTCGGCCGCCGGGCCAAGGACGGCGGGGTACCGATCCACGAGTTCTTCGGCTTCGATTACAACGCCAACCTCAAGTTCGTGTTCATCTACGCGGTGCTGTTCATCGTCGTGCTGGCAGTGCTGTACATCAAGCACCGCCTGACCCGCATGCCGGTCGGCCGTGCCTGGGAAGCGCTACGCGAAGACGAGATCGCCTGCCGCTCGATGGGCCTGAACCACGTGCTGGTCAAGCTCTCGGCGTTTACTCTGGGTGCTTCCACCGCCGGCCTGGCCGGGGTGTTCTTTGCCACCTACCAAGGCTTCGTCAACCCGTCGTCGTTCACCTTCTTCGAGTCAGCGCTGATCCTCGCCATCGTCGTGCTCGGTGGCATGGGCTCGACCGTGGGCGTGGTGATCGCGGCCTTCGTGCTGACCGTGGCGCCCGAGTTGCTGCGCAGCTTCTCCGAATACCGCGTGCTGCTGTTCGGTGTGCTGATGGTGCTGATGATGATCTGGCGACCGCGTGGGCTGATCCGCATCAGCCGTACCGGTGTGACCCCGCGTAAAGGAGTGGCGCCATGAGCGACGATATCATTCTCTCGGTCGACAACCTGATGATGCAGTTCGGTGGCATCAAGGCGCTCAGCGATGTCAGCCTGAAGGTCCGGCGCAACCAGATCTTTGCACTTATCGGCCCTAACGGTGCGGGCAAGACCACTGTGTTCAACTGCCTGACCGGGTTCTACAAGGCCAGTGGCGGGCGCATCGAGCTGAACGTGCGCGGCAGCCACACCAATGTCATCCAGCTGCTCGGCGAGCGCTTCCAGGCGGCAGACTTCGTCTCCCCGGCGCGCTTTGCCAACCGCATGTACTACAAGATGTTCGGCGGTACCCACCTGGTCAACCGCGCCGGCCTGGCACGCACCTTCCAGAACATTCGCCTGTTCAAGGAAATGTCGGTGGTGGAGAACCTGCTGGTGGCCCAGCATATGTGGGTCAACCGCAACCTGCTGGCCGGGGTGCTCAATACCAAGGCCTACCGCAAGGCCGAGAGCGACGCGCTGGACCACGCATTCTACTGGCTGGAAGTGGTGGATCTGGTCGATTGCGCCAACCGACTGGCTGGCGAGCTTTCGTACGGCCAGCAGCGCCGCCTGGAAATCGCCCGGGCCATGTGCACGCGGCCGAAGATCATCTGCCTGGACGAACCAGCGGCTGGCCTGAACCCGCAGGAAACCGAGGCACTCAGCCGCATGATCCGTGTGCTGCGCGACGAGCATGACATCACCGTGGTGCTGATCGAACACGACATGGGCATGGTCATGAGCATTTCCGACCATATCGTGGTGCTCGACCACGGCAACGTTATTGCCGAAGGCGCGCCGCAGGATATCCGCCACAACCCGACGGTGATCGCCGCCTACCTGGGTGCCGATGAAGAGGAACTGGTATGAGTGCACCCATTCTCGAACTGAAGGACCTGGACGTGTTCTACGGCCCGATCCAGGCGCTGAAAAAGGTCTCGATGCACATCAACGAGGGCGAGACGGTCAGCCTGATCGGTGCCAACGGTGCCGGCAAGTCGACCCTGCTGATGTCGATCTTCGGCCAGCCGCGGGCGGCCTCGGGGCATATCGTGTACCGTGGCACCGACATCACTCGCAAGTCGTCGCACTACATCGCTTCCAACGGCATCGCTCAGTCGCCGGAAGGGCGCCGGGTGTTCCCCGACATGACCGTCGAGGAAAACCTGATGATGGGCACCATCCCCATCGGCGACAAGCATGCCGACGAAGACATGCAGCGCATGTACGAGCTGTTTCCGCGCCTGAAAGAACGGCGTAACCAGAGGGCCATGACCATGTCTGGTGGCGAGCAGCAGATGCTGGCGATTGCCCGCGCGCTGATGAGCCGGCCAAAGCTGCTGCTGCTGGATGAGCCATCACTGGGGCTGGCGCCGATCGTGGTCAAGCAGATCTTCTCGACCTTGCGTGAGCTGGCCAAGACCGGGATGACCATCTTTCTGGTGGAGCAGAACGCCAACCATGCGCTGAAACTGTCGGACCGGGCTTATGTGATGGTCAACGGACAGATTCGCATGAGCGGGACCGGGCAGGAGCTGTTGGTCAACGAGGAAGTGCGCAACGCGTATCTTGGCGGGCATTGAAAAGTCTGACTATGCCTTAGCCTACAGAGTGGCGTCCATTCCTTTTTAGTTTGGACGCTTATTTACCCAAGATAAAAACCGGTTACCAAAATAAATAATAAGGTAGAGGAAGGTGAAACTGATTGCGCCGTTAAAGACGTGCCTAATTTGGCTGGCGAATGTTATTGATTCCACTAGTTTGGACGCACATTCTTTTTTTATACTTAGTGTTATCGCTGAGCCATCTGCTGTGACTGCCTCCACAAGGCAATCTTTCTCTGGGTGTGGCATAGTTAAAGCAATGACTATGATAGCTAGCAGAAGAAGAAAGAGAAATGTCGCAATTGTTCTTTTCTCGCCCACGTTGAGGCTTCGATACATATAGAAGTTCATCTACCTTACTCTAAGTGTGTGTTCCAGTGGTGTGGGAACTCATAATTGATTGGCGTTGGGTTTTTTTTGTATTTCTGTTTTATTCTGGCGCCAGGGTTTCCAAATTCTGGTCTTTTAACCCTCAAGTATTTGTCGAGTTCGCAAAATAAGTTTTGGCAATCTATAAGTTGCAGGTTTCGGTTTTTAAGGTGGTTGAATTTAATTCCCAGTCGGTCAAATTCGAAAGATTGGGTGTTGGTCATGTGCTCAATTATGTAGCTGTAATCTTCAGGGCGAGCTGTTGGGAAACACTTTTTTATTCCTCTAGCTGCGCCTGGACCTGCGACCACAAATTGATTTTCATTAGTATTGCTGTATCTACTATAACCAAGATCTATTGCATATTGGTATGCCAAAAAATTACCAAGAGTTGGAATGTTTAATAGTAATTTATAGTTTTCTTCAAGGTTGGTTGATTCCCATACTCTATGCTGAAGGTTCAGTTTTAGCATGAGTGAAATCATCCGTAAATTGTTTTCGTGTTTCCTTTGTGATCCGAATTCGCTTTTGCCTGATGGCATTATGTAGGCGGCGGAATATATTTTTCTGTTGTTGGCCCGAAGTTTATCCAGTGCCTGAGCGTAACGAATTTCATCGAATGTGGTTAGGTCGATAGTCCCAAATTCTTCTTCAAGAGCCAGCCAAGTTTCAATTTTATTAAATGTTTTGAATATTATTATTCGGAAGAATGTGTCTTGCTCATTGTAGCTGTTATTTTGAATGATATTGCTGATTAAGTACTGAGAGGTCCTGTCAAGGGCTCGATAGCAATTCGTGAACTTGAATCTATCAATTATTGGGTCTGCTTGAGGTGTGAAGCCAAAAACTGAAGATCGCAGACGCTCTTGTCGACTGTGTGCGAATACCCAATAGTCGTCGTAACATATTGTTTTTTCGAATATTTTCTCGTTTCGAATCAACAGCATGAGCAGTGCCTATTGACCAGTTAGGGTTTTGATGGCGTTTTTGATTATAGGCATTAGGTCGTCCTTTAGGGCATATCCAACGAGTGCGATGAATACAGTAAAAATGACAGTTGAATAACGGGTTATGATCTTGCTTTCGAGCGTAAGAAGCTCTTTCTTAATCTCATCGATTTCTTTTTTTAACTTGAAAGGGGAGAAAACTTCACCTGTCATGTCTGAGATTTTGTCAGCATCCAGATGGGTTACTGTTTTGGCGTCCTGTGGCTTTGTGAAGGCTGCAGATGAAGTTCGATCCAAATCCGCATACCAAATCAACGCAAATGGGCGACCTTTTTCCATGACGATATCTGTGGGGCCAGCATTGTATACTGAGAATGTCAGCCTCCCTTTCCACCCTGGATCTACATGAAAACCTGAAACATTAATAAGCCCTTTGAATTTATATTTTGCTTTGAACGATATGAAGGCCAAAGCATAATCTGGGACTTTTACAATTTCCGATGTCAATAAAAGCGCAAATTGACCCTTAGGTATAATGAATTGAGGCTTCTTGTCGTCGAGAATCTGCTTTACATTAGGGTCTTTTTCGCCGTTCGGCGTTACATAAACTTCGCTCCCTACTGTGAGAGAAATGGCTGCGCAATCTACTTTTATGTCATCAATAATGCCACTCGAGTTCTTGATAAGCTCTGGTAGCTTTTCCTTGAGTTTGTCGCCACTCCAAAACATTACCTGTATCCTGTTTTGTAATTGCCCATTCTTTTGAAGAAAGATTTTTTTTGCTCAACCTTATAAAGCCTTTCGCAGATTCTTTCAGGTATGTCATTAATCTCAAAGGTGTAGCAGAGTGCCAATAGATTTTTAAGAAGTTTCACTAGGCATGCGATCAAACTCTCCCGGAATAGAAGATTTTCCAAATGATCGAGTGACTCTACGATTTTACAGATATTTCCAGTGCTGTCTGAGATGTTCAGTGCGAGCGATATTTCTGGGTCGCTTTCATTTGATATTATTGAGTGATATAAGTGTCTGGATATTGATTGTAAATTGTGTTTGTATTCGTCGACTTCTGAGAATGCCATATCCCCAAGCAATGCATCAAATATATTGGCTGCAGAGAATGTTATGATAAGAGAGTCGATGACTGTTTTCTGCATAAGAGCTTCGTCTTTATCAAACGCGGCTCGTATTATTTTTGAGCTGTATTTTGATAAATGAAGAGCCATATGAGTAACACGCTGCTGAACAGTCAGTATCCAAATGTCTTTGTGATACATCTCGTCGTGCTGCAGTTGTTTCCACTGAAGTTCTTCGAGTTGACTGAGAAGTGACATAATATGATCTGTCCTACGAAGATTGAATGCTAAGTCTAGTATAGGTATTTGAAATACAGATTATTTTGATGGCAAATTATACACATTTTTGAGCGGAACAGAATGGAGCCAGGCCTGCATCAGCGACCATTTTGTATCATGTGAGGTGATT
>MTET01000397.1_pt2 | contig 13210 bp, 14 predicted proteins | sample 1042671 | NCBI WGS metagenome assembly MTET01 (sample SAMN06185814, study PRJNA358809) | soil metagenome | isolation source: garden soil control | place: India | collected 2015-05-23
TAGAAAAACAGCTTATTTTAAAAACTCTTTCACAGTTTCTTGCATACTTGTCGTTGCGCGGCCAATGAGCTGATGCAGATCTTTGCTATCACTATATAAACCGTCTTTAGACACGCCTTCATCCGAATCTGCCAATATATGAGCAAACCCTTCTGGTACACCAACTTGTACTAGGAATGCTTTATATTCTTCTTCGGGTAAATCTTGATAAGTTACATCTTTTTGAGTGATTTCACTTGTCCATTTTGCTACATCATCAAGCGTGTAACTTGTATCACCTGCCAGCTCATAAATCTTATTTTCATGCCCATCTTGCGTTAATACCACAGCGGCCGCAGTTGCATAATCTAGACGTGAAGCAGAAGAAACTTTACCGTGATGAGTTGCCCCAAAAATTTTGCCATGCTCAACTGCTTGTTTAAGACCCATTGCATAATTTTCGTTGTACCAGTTATTGCGTAATAACGTGTAGGGAATATTCGACGCTTTTAAATATTGTTCAGTTTCAACATGTTCTTGTGCAAGTAAAAGCGGTGTTACATCTGCTTTTAATAAACTTGTGTAAGCAATAAATTTTACATGCGCGAGTTTTGCTGCATTAATAATATTTTGGTGTTGTACTGTGCGTTGACCAATTTCATTTGATGAAATTAATAAAAGCTTATCAATACCTTGCAGTTGTTCTGAAAGTTTTTCTACGTCATTAACATAATCAAAAGGACGAACTTCTATCTCTTTTGAACTTAAATCTAAAGCTTTTTCTGGATTACGGACTAATGCCACAATATTTTTTGCTTCGGTCCGTTCAAGTAATTGAGAAATAACGAATTGACCAAGTTGACCTGTTGCACCAGTAACTGCAATACGCATGGTGATCTCCATCTGATGTAATTGAAATATTTCAATCATCGTAGTATCTTCACTTACTAAAAGTAAGTACTTACCTAAAAGTAAGTTCAGCATTAAATGTAAACTTTTGTAATGCAGGTAATGAGCAATGAAAGGTCTGGTTTTTGCAGCAAATTGTCCATCTAGAAAAATTTTGTTAACACTAACAAACCGTTGGAGTGTTTTAATTTTAGTTGCATTACGTGATCAGCGTTTACGCTTTAATGAATTAAAAAAATTAATTGATGGCATCAGTGAAAAAATGCTGGCACAAACCTTAAAGTTGCTCGAGCAAGATGGTTTTATTTATCGTCAGGATTATGCTGAAGTGCCCCCTCGAGTAGATTATCAATTAACCGACTTTGGCCGAGAAGCTTCCGATAGACTTTTTGATTTAACGGATTGGCTTGAAAATAATATATCTCAGTTATTAGAACAGCAGCCTCGTTCAGACTTAGTTTTATAAGCAAATCTTTGCATATTTAAACTTGCTTCACGATTGATATCTTCATCTAACTTTGATCAACAAACTTAGAGTACGTACTCCTTTACCCAAACCCCAGCAAAAAACACTCAAGCACTCTCTCCCGCTCAATTGCCACCTCCGAGCTTAGAAGCTGGATAATTGCGCCCTCAATCATATATAAAAATAGCTTGGCATCCTGACAGGTAGCATCTGTTTTGAGTTTTATCAGCTGACTATAGATTTCATTAAGTAGCCATGTGCGATATCTCACTGCGGTGATATAGGCTTTTGGATAGGTGAGTTTCGTTTCAAAAATGGCTTTAAATAAAAGGTAGTACATTCCCTCTACATCGGTGTGTAAGAAATAAAGTTTCTTAAGTTTTTCCTTCACGCTTACGTCTTGGTCGTACCCAACAATTGAAACTACTTTTTCTTTTAAACGTTCTTTTTGCACAATTAGACAGATTTCAATAAACCGCTCTTTAGAATGAAAGAAGTTATAAAAAGTTGCTTTGGTCACTTCACACTCTTTCACGATTCTATCTACCCCAACCGTATGAAAGCCGTGATGGTGAAATAAATCAATCGACTTATTGATGACTTGAATAGCACGCGTTGAGAGAACTAACTTTGGCATATTTTTACCACTAAAAATTATTGTTGTTTCTAAATGAGATACTTTTTGGGGAGAAAAAAAGGCACGGCAAAGCCCATAAAGACTGTGCTTGGCACATCTCAAGTTTTATTGTTGATTAAGTTTTAAGACGAAATAATTTAAAGCCTGAAAACCTTACGGCGATCAAACTGCTTTAAACGTTTAAGCTGTGTCGTAATAGCTTATGGCAAGGGCCGCCAAGAAATAATGGATGTGCAAAGCCAACTCCTTTTTATTGGGAGTTCTGCCAGACATTAAAATTATGGTGGCAGAACGGAAGAGGGTTCGCGGACTGGTTTCGACTCCAGCACACCCGAGGGTGTCCCTCTCCCGTCCTACCGCTACGGGAGGGAACGAGATGCACACAAGACTATTCCTCAGAAGAAATAATCCTGATGTGGTCGAAAAAAGCGGTCCGCGACGACCGACTGGCAATGTGGCCAGCAGGCGAAGAATAATATTCAGACCTCTTTCAGTCAAGCACACAAAATGACATTTGTTTTAAATTAGATCATTAAAAAGTAAGGATAAATAATGTTTAAACTATTGTTAAATTGGGGTTTATAAAACGCCTATCAATCAAAGCTCTATCGAGGTCTAAAAAGATACAACTTGCAAAATAACAACTATGGCAATATTTTAGAGTAATTACTCTAAAATGAGCGCTAATCATGAAAACTAAAAGAATTGGTTCATATCACTGGATGCAAGCTACAAATGGTCAGCTCAGCTTCAAAGAGAAAATTAAGTTAATTCAAAAAATTATGCTGCCAAGTGTTATGGCCTCTATAAAAATAAATTACTTTCGATTCAAAACTTTAGATGATTTTGATATTGATCAGATCGTAATACCAGATACTCAAATGGTTAAAGTCGCACTTGATGAACTAGAGGCTAAAGCAGATATATCTATCTATAATCATTCATGGCGCACCTATTTCTGGGGTGCTGCTTTAGGCAATATACAAAAACAGCAATTTGATAATGAATCACTTTTAATAGCCTCACTTTTTCATGATATTGGCTTAACTGAGCAACATATTCATAGTAAAGGTTGTAACTGCTTTACCTATGAAAGTGCTAAACAATTTGAACTAAAGGCTAAAGAACATAGCTTTGATGAGAAGAAAAGTGGAGTTATTAAAGATGCTATCTGCTTACATATGAACGGCTATATAGATCACTCTGACCCAGCAGAAATTACACTATTACAGCAAGGTGCATCCTGTGATGTAATTAGTGACGGTCTATATAAACTCCCCTTATCTTTTAGAAATGAAATTTTAGAAAAATATCCTAGAAAACAATTCAATAAAGAATTTATTGAGCTTGTCAATTTAGAAACTAAGAATGTACCAAATTCTCGAACTAGCTTATTAAGTAGTCTTGGTTTACCACTCATGATTAAGTCAAATTTATACGAAGAGTGAATTTTACGAGAGCTATTAATCGTAAAAACCCTATTAAGTCTCAGCTTGAAAGTTGAATCGATTAAACGTTTACAATATATTGCTCTAGATTTTTTAATGCAAAATGAATGACCTGAGAAAGCTCTTCTTGAGAATATCCATCTCTTGCTTGAACAGATAGCCCATGCAGAACAAGCGCGTAATATTGCCCTAAGGTTTTAGGGTCAGCCTCTGCCACCAATTGACCGTCTGATTTTGCCTGAACAAATCGATCGACCAGACTTTGGCCCCGTGCAATACGCTGTTCTTTCATCCATTCCAAAACAGCTTGGTTTTCTTCACCTAACACGCTCGCTGCCGACACAACCATACACCCATACGAATGGTTGGCTTGCGTGTAAAGGGCTAGCGCATCTTGAAATAGTTGACTGATTGCATCCTTAATATTTTTTTGCTTTAAAGCATTTAAGGCGAAATTACCTTCATTTTTTTCATAGTGATTTACAGCTTCTCTAAACAAAGCCTCTTTTGAGCCAAATGCTTTATAAATTCGAGCAGAGGCAATCCCCAAAACTTCAACTAAATCTGACATGGATGTGCCTTCATAGCCGTGAAGCCAGAAGAAATCTCTCGCTTTTACGAGGGCTTCTTCTCGATCAAACTCTCTTGGTCTGCCAGCCATAATGAACCTTTATCAAATTTAGTACCTCTTTTTATTATTATTCGAAAAAAATATTTTCACAAATAAATCAATGAGATTTATTAAAAATAGTCTCCCTTTGTTTTGATTTTCAAATAAAAAGTTGTTTTTCTCAAAAAATAAGCCTATTGTTTGTCGATCGACAACTAATTAGGTTTTGTTATGAAAACGATCAAAGGTCCTAGCATCCACCTTGCTCAATTTAGCGATGACATTTCCCCTTTTAACCGTCTAGAAGATATTGCTGCTTGGGTATCAGACCAAGGATTTGAAGCGGTACAACTTCCTGCTTGGGATAAGCGTTTATTTGATGTTAATTTGGCAGCAAAAAGCCAAGATTATTGCGATGAAATATTAGGTACTTTAAACAATCATGGCTTAAAAATTAGTGAGTTAACGACTCATATCTTTGGGCAGTTAATGGCTGTGCATCCTGCTTATGACTCAATGTGCGATAACTTTGCCCCATCTCATTTGCATGGTAATTCAGTAGCTAGAACCGAGTGGGCAAAACAACAAATGCTCGCTTCAATTCAGGCATCTGCCCGCTTAGGTCTTAAAGATATGGGGACATTTTCAGGCTCTTTGGCATGGCCTTATGTATTTCCATTTCCACAAAGACCATCAGGGCTCATTGAAACGGCGTTTGATGAATTAGCGCGTCGCTGGCTTCCTATTTTGAATGCTTGTGATGAACATGACATAAACCTTTGCTATGAAATTCACCCTGGTGAAGATTTGCATGATGGCATTACATTTGAAATGTTTTTAGAACGGACTCACAACCACCCACGTTGCCATATTCTTTTTGACCCAAGCCATTTTATTTTGCAACAACTGAACTATCTGGAATATATCGATATCTATAAAGATTTCATTCGCATGTTTCATGTTAAAGACGCCGAATTTAATCCAACTGGCCGCCAAGGAATGTATAGCGGCTATCAAAGCTGGGGAAATCGAGCGGGTCGATTCCGTTCTACGGGTGATGGTCAAGTTGACTTTAAAGCGATTTTTTCAAAGTTAGCGCATTACGACTACGAAGGCTGGGCCACATTAGAATGGGAATGCTGCCTCAAAAATAAAGATGATGGCGCACGTGAAGGTGCCGAGTTCATTAAGCAAAACATAATTCATGTCACCGATAAAGTGTTTGATGACTTTGCTGCTGCCCCTGTGAATCAGACTCAAATTAATCAGCTATTGGGTATTTAAGGAACAGTAAGAGAACTCAATATGAAAACTCAATTATTCAATAAAAACTCGCATAACGAATTCGATCATCATTACATTCACATCGAAAGCAAAAAATTACACTACGTCACCTTAGGTGAAGGCCCAGCGGTATTACTAATTCCAGGCTGGCCCCAAACATGGTACGCATGGCACAAAGTCATGCTTGAGCTGGCCAAACAGGGTTATCGAGCAATCGCGGTTGATTTACCCGGAACGGGAAATTCAGCTCCACTGGATGGAAGTTACGATACGGGGCGTATTGCCAAAATTTTATCGATGCTCATGACTCAACTTGAATATCCAACTTATTCGGTTGTTGGTCACGACATTGGTATGTGGGTTGCCTATGCGCTTGCATCTGACTTTCCTGAGTCTGTAACTCGACTTGCGGTCACAGAGGCTGTGATTCCCGGTTTAGCACCCGCACCTCCTATTTTTGTTGAGCCGAGTGAAAATATTTTTCTTTGGCACTTCATGTTTAACCAGACCTTAGATTTACCCGAAGCTTTAATCGCGGGCCGTGAAGATACTTATTTAAATTATATGTTTGATAAATGGTCGTGGCACAAAGATAAAGTTGCAACTGAAACTTATATTGAAGCCTATAAAATTCCGGGTCGGTTAGCGGCTGGTTTTAATTATTACCGCTCTATTCCAGAGACCATTCGTCAAAATAAAATCAGAGAAACTAAAAATTTAGACATGCCAGTTTTAGCCATTGGTGCTGAACATGCCACAGATAATGCACCTTATGAAACCATGAAAAAGGTTTCACCCGATTTAACCAGTGCGATTGTCAAAGACTGCGGTCATTTCATTATGGAGGAACAGCCAAAAATATTTAGCTCACTCATTTTAGAATTTTTGCAGCAGGAAAAAAGCCATGCCTCTACTTGCTGAAATTGAAAGCTGGCTTAAATCCAGACCTACCGCACAAGGAGTAAACTCGTTACAAGCGCTAAGGGAGCAAGTAAATAAAGACATTATTGATCAGCAAGGCATTCAACAAGATGCAAGCTATCAACAAAGTTTTCATGTTGCTGTTTCAGATGGCGCGGAAATTGAAGTGCGTGTTTATGTTCCCTATTCACTCGAAAACGCTGAGCAACGGCCCGCTTTAGTTTTTGCTCATGGTGGAGGTTGGTGCCTCGGAAATTTAGATGCATGGGACCGTGCTTGTCGATTACTAGCAGAAACTACTCAACTGGTTGTATTTTCAGTGGACTATCGTTTGGCGCCAGAATTTAAGTTCCCTACACCTTTAAATGATTTTTTTACGGCATTTTGTTATATCTACGAGAACGCATCACAGTTTGGAGTTGATCAAAACCGCGTGGCTGTAGGCGGAGATAGTGCGGGCGCCAATATAGCTGCCGCCACATGTTTAATGGCAAAACAACACCCAGAAATTAAGGTGAGCCATCAACTTCTTTTTTACCCCGCTTTAGATGCCACGATGAGCAGTAATTCCTATAGCCAATATGCCGAAGGTTATGGTTTGGACTCATCCACAATGGTTTATTGCTGGGATCAATATGTGCAGCATGAAAGTGAAAAACACAATGAATTTGTAAGCCCATTACTCGCTCAGTCTTTAGAAGGACTGCCTGACGCAACCATTTTTGTTTGTGAATATGACCCTGTTCGGGATGATGGCGAAAAATATGCTCAAAAACTGTGGGATGCGGGTATTCAGGTGAACTTTTATTTATTAGAAGGAATGATTCACGGCGCAATTCACATGCTGACGGTTAGCCCCGACAAAGTAAAATCTATCTACCGTAATATTCGTATGTAGATCTTTTTATTATTTAAACATATTACTTAGTTGGGCCACTCTTCAAAATTGTTTAATGACATTTTCGGAGTGGCCTAATTAAATTTTGGCTATCAATAGCGGTTCTCATGAGTCCTTATTGAAATTAATTTTTCATTTTGAAATGGGCTATCTGTTTTAAGAAATCATTTAAAGGCATCGGACATCCCCATAAATAACCTTGAAACTCAGTACATCCGTTATTTTTAAAAACACCAAATTGTTCAGCAGTTTCGATGCCTTCTACCAACACTCTGAGGTTCAAATCTAGTCCAATTTTAATAATCCCAGTCACGAGTTTATTACTGCGTTTATCATCCAACGCTGCCTGCACAAAGCTACGATCAATCTTGATTTGTCTGATGGGCATTTTTTGTAGATAGCTTAAAGATGAATAACCTGTACCAAAATCATCAAGAGAAAGCTGAACTCCTTGTTTAGATAAAAAGTTCATTTTTTCGACCATGCTTACACAATTCGTTAAAGCAATATTTTCAGTAATTTCTAATATGAGCCGAGATGGATTGACCTCATATTTCTGAATCAGCCCAATCACAGTTTGCTCAAAGTTTGGTTGCATGAAATGATCAGCACTAATATTAATTGAAAGTGTAAGATCTTTGGTCTCGGCTTTTTTACTCCACTCTTGTAGAACTTTGCAGGCTTGAGCCAATACCCATTCTCCAATCTCTGGCATTAACCCAAAAGTTTCGGCTGCTGGAATAAAATCTTTTGTGGGAATATATCCTAAAACAGGATGATGCCATCTTAATAAAGCTTCTACGCCAATTAGCGTTTCAGAAGCATTAATTTGCGGTTGATAAAAAAGCTCAAACTGTTCTTTAATAAGCGCTAAGCGTAAGTCTTGCACCATAGTGCTTTCAGTTTGTATCTCTAATTGCATGGTGTAAATTGAAATACAGATCATGAGCGTAGCGACACAAGTTGCAATCCATCCCCCATGGTCACGAATATCTTCCGGTAAAGGTATGGTGCTCTCAAGATTAAAAGAGCTGCCACTAAAAAATATAAAGCATCCAATCGACAAAAGAATTAAAGTAGCTTGTAAAAAGCTTGGATTTCTACGGTAATTCAAATATCCCAATATCGCCCCAGCGGGTAAAAACAATTGAGCCACTTGCGGACGGTCACTTGTAGCGACATCAAAAAATAAGCAAAAAATGACTGGAAAAACAAGCAGAACGACTTGAGATAAAAGAATACCCGCTGAAATGCGGTTTATATAAATAAGAAAAAGGCTAAAGATGGAGATCAGTGTAAAAATGATATCCATACCCACAATTAACCACATTTTTGCAAATATAAAATATGTGGTCCAAAACAAACAAAAAATAATACAAATGAAGATATTTGCTTTTGCGGCGATTGTAAGCTGCTGATCCTTTACGGTACGGTAATTTTTTTTGCGTTTTTTAAAGTAAGACGAAGCTATCATAAATAAATCAACCGTAAAATATTTCTTCATAAACCCCAAGCTTGAACAGTGATATACCCTGTCAATTTTCACCAATAAAACCTCATGTTTTATTTATTTTTATATGACTCATCTTGAGGTGGGTGTTGTTTTAATTGTGGTGGCACAGTCCGGTTGTTTAATTGAATAATTTTGTTTTTCAATCACCTTATTATTTTAAAGTATTATCCCCTAACGATACATGTCTCTACTAGGCTACACAAGATTTGAGTGAGAACAGTGATTAGCTTATTTAATGAGAAATACTATTTAGCGACTACAGATAGCTCAGTGTATATTATGCGACTCGGCTTCTGGTTTATCTAATTCTCATATGAAGAACGCATTTTCTGACAGCAATCAAATTAGAAAAGTGTCTAGTTTCTCTGAACTTGTAAATACACATTTTCAAGGAGAGACAAATGCGATTTGTTGGCACAGAAATTTAGTGGGCGACTTTAAAGAAATTGTGAATAAACTTCAGTTAAAAGAAAATATTACAGAAGTTTCTGTTGAAGACTTGTTAGCCCTACAACTTTCAGAAAAAGGTAATCTAGCAAGGACAACTATTTTAGAAGATATGCAGCGGTTAACTGAATTTGGCGCATCACCTGTACTTAATTTGCTTAAAAACTATGAACGCGATGAAGAGCTAGATTTCATTTCAACAGATGTATATTCATTTCATGTTGACCGCTCCCCCATTGAAACCGATACCTTTTTATGTACCTATCACGGCGCTGCTAGCGATATTGTGCCCAACGATCAGGTTAAACAAAAAGTTTTAATTCCAGAAATTAGAGAAAAGCTCAAAGAATTACATGACGGTTCTGATGCTGACTTTGAAGCTTTTTTGGCAGAGTATTTTTTTGATTTGCATTATCAGCCTAAACCCGATGCCCAACCTGTAAATTTAGGTACGGGACATATTTGGCGTTTAGCAGTAGATCATCCAACTCAAAAGGTTTTACCTTGTGTTCATCGAGCACCTGTTGAAAAAGATGGCGAGTATCGGTTGCTGTTGATTTGTTAAATATATTGCCACTCCATGACGGGAATGGCGTGGGGTCAACTTATATCAGGCGTTTTAAATCCAAAACTCATCCCCTGTCACCGAAAAGAGCAATCCCTAGACCTATCAGCATGACCAGTGTTCCACATAGTTTAAACATGGAAACTGGTCGTTCGGCCGCCCCTAGTAATCCAAAATGATCAATCAACAATGACGAGATAATTTGTCCAGCAATTGCCAGCCCCAGCAAAGCCGATAACCCGATTCTAGGTGCAAGGACGACGTAGCTCAGTAATGCGCAAGAACCTAGAACTCCGCCCATAAGACTCCACCATGGTTGATCAGGAATAGCGATCAGTGAAGAAGCTATTCCGCCTCGAACCAGAGAATAAAACCCAAGGCATACCGCACCAGCAGTAAATGAAAATAATGCCGCAGCGACAGAATTCCCGCCTATACCTTTAGCCAGTTGGCCATTCAATGTGGTTTGTAGAGTAATCCCCAGCCCCGCACCAAAAGCCATGAGGTAATAGATAACATTTATAGACATATTGTTTGCTCCCTCTTAGACAACTTATTCCAGAGGTAGAAACGTCTCGGTAAAAATATCTGGAGTATAACCAGCCGCAACGAAAAGATGCTGGCGAGATTCATCAATCGCTGCACGAAGTTGCTCACTGTCCACACCCAACACTTTACCGTCACGTTTAACGATTCTTCCACCAATCATCACCGTATCGATATTGCTGCGTTCAGTTGCATGAACAACCGTGCCAAATGCATTACCAGACGGATAAAGATTAATGTCATCCGTTCGAATTAATATCAGGTCAGCTTGTTTACCGGGTGTCAGGCTGCCGATTTTTTCTTGCAGACCTGCACAAGTAGCACCATCAGCCGTTGCAGCTTTGAGAAGGTTTTGCGCCTGAAAGGTCACTGGCGAATGTGCCGAACCACAACATTTGTTTTGGTGCATGCCCATTACACGCTGTAAGTAAAATGCTACGCGCATTTCCATAAACATATCGCCACTATAAGACGTTTCATTATCTACACTCAAACCAGGTCTAATGCCATGACGTAGAGCCGATTGCATGGCAAACATACCGTCTTCGATACCATAGTGAGCATCTGATCGTGGGCATACGTTTACTCGCACTCCAGCTTCGCGCAAAATTTTCCATCCAGCATCTGGCAGCGAGGTACAGTGGTTAAAGATATTATCTGGCCCTAACAGACCTTGTTGATGCAGACCCTCTAGTGCAGCAGCCATTTCCCCACCAAAAAATTCAGTAATGATTGGTAGCCCTAATCTGCGTGCCTCAGCCCATAATTCGGGTTCTAACTGAGCCATGGCAGCTAATGATACCAAACCGTTTTTACTATTTTTAAAATATTTTTCTTGAAGACGTTCGAGATTACTAGGCCAGTTCGCTCTATCCCAATCTCCTGTTACTGGTGCACCAGAAGCGTGTACAGCCCGAATACCAGCATCTAGTAAAGCTTCAACAGCCGCATCAGAGTGGGCCGCACTGCGACTATTGTGTGAGTTATCAATCAATGTTGTGATACCCGCATCTATACAACCTAGAGCTGTAAGCAAATTACCGATGTACATATCTGCTGGGCGATAATACTTGGCAAAAGAATAATGCGTCGCGTTGCAATAGTCTTCTAAGCTTTCGGCATTCGGATTAATCCGTCGTAATTGTCCTTCCCATGAATGTCGATGAGTATCAACCATACCCGGCATCGCGATCATATTGGATGCATCAATAATAGCTGCACCTTCGGCTTCTAAATTTTCAACAACGGCGATAATCGTACCGTTCTCGATAAGAATATCTCCGCGAACCATGTTCCCAATTACGCTATCCATGCTTAGGATCGTCGCCCCGCGAATCAGTGTTCTATTTGGCGAAGACTCAGTCAGCTGCACTATGTTTCTGTTGTAATCAGTCATCATTATTCCAACTTCTCAAATGTATGCTGAAAATCTATCTGAAGTGATAATGCTGAAAAAGCTGGTTAAACTGTTTTGATTATTCAGTAAAAACGAATAATCTAAGAGTGTGAGTATAGTATTGGGACAAAGGTATGAGATTGGATCGTATTCAGGCAATGCAGATTTTTGTTCGGGTGGCAGAAGCTGGGAGCTTTATCCACGCGGCAGAAGCACTTTCACTACCCGCTTCAACAGTCACCAGCACAGTTAAAAATCTTGAAAAGTATTTACAGGTACGCCTGTTAAATAGGACAACGAGACGGGTTAGCCTGACTCAAGAGGGAGCAGAATATCTCATCCAGTGCCGAGAAATAATCGACCTCATTGAACACACCGAATCCAACCTGACTAACGCCATCAAACAGCCACAGGGCCGATTACGAGTTGATATGCCTGCGGGCATTGCTCATTCGGTCATCATGCCCAATCTGCAAGAGTTTCAACAGCGTTACCCTGATATTTATCTCATGATAGGTGTCAGCGATAGACAAGTAGACCTGATTAAGGAAGGCGTGGACTGTGTAATCCGCATGGGAAATTTAGAGAACTCCACGCTGGTAGCCCGCCCTCTTGGTGAGTTCCGCTGGGTCACATGCGCTTCAGCTGCATATTTAAAAGAAAATGGATTTCCACAAACTCCCAATGATTTGGAACATCACCGAGCTATTCATTATTTTTCAGGGAGCCACAGACACGCTGGTGAAATGCGCTTTGTACGAAATGAAGAGAAAAAAACCGTACAAATGAATGGTACTGTTGCCGTTAATGAAACTGAGCTTTATATCAAAATGTGCCTTGAAGGATATGGCCTCGCTCAACTTGCAGAAAGACTTGTGATAGATCACTTAAAAGAAAAACGACTAATCGCAGTATTACAAGACTGGTGTCCACCACCTGTTGCCGTGACTTTACTTTATCCACATCAGCGTTTTCTTTCACCAGCAGTACGGGTGTTTTCTGACTGGATAGACGAGCTCATTAGGAATTATTAAACCAACTCACTTTAAAAGACCTTTTTTAAGATCTTGCAATGAAACTCAGGTAATTAATGAAATAAAGAGATAAATTCGAATATTTACTAAAGCAAAAATAATGAAAAAATATGATTTAAAGTAGTTGACCCTCACGTAACGTAAGCCCCTAGCATAAAACACGCCTAAGGAAGAAGGAGCTAAGAAGATGCTGTTAAAAGTTGGTGAATTGGCTAAGCAAACAGGACTTACTGTCCGTGCTCTTCATCACTATGACGATATCGGTTTACTTCAGCCTTCGGTCCGTTCCGATGCTGGTTATCGACTATACACCCGTAAAGACATTACTCGTTTGCATCAGATTCAAGCATTACGAGGACTGGGAATGTCGTTAGCCGAAATCCATACGGTTCTTGAAGACCCCAATCTTGCACTTTTACCGATTATTGATCAGCAGATTCAAACAATTGATCAAAGGCTGATAGAGCAAAAGAAATTGCGAAATCAGCTCAGCAAACTTAAATCTCAGATCATAAGTGGTGAAGAGCTTGGTTTGGAGGATTGGCTAAAAACACTGG
>MTET01000925.1_pt1 | contig 13200 bp, 13 predicted proteins | sample 1042671 | NCBI WGS metagenome assembly MTET01 (sample SAMN06185814, study PRJNA358809) | soil metagenome | isolation source: garden soil control | place: India | collected 2015-05-23
TACTCACAAGTGCAGTTAGTGTTGTGACCACGGCAGGCATGTCTGGCCGTTTTGGATTTACTGCCTCTGCTGTTTGTAGTGTGACTGACACACCTCCGACATTATTGGTGTGTATGAACCAATCTGCGAGTTCGCATGCACATTTCCTAGATAACAAAATCTTAACTGTGAATGTGTTAGGCGCGCATCACGAACATATTTCAAAAGCATTTTCATCTAAACTCACACCAGAAGAACGCTTTAAACATGGCGCATGGATTGAGTTAGAAACGGGTTCACCTGTGTTGGATGATGCTTTGGTAAGTTTCGATTGTGAGATTGAGCAAATTCAACAAGTCGGCACACACACGATTTTTATATGTCCGATTGTGGCGATTAAACAAAGCCAACATGACCAAAGTTTGGTTTATTTTAACCGTGCTTATCACCAAGTGGGGCAGACCGAAATTGTCTAATCCCGCTTTCCATTTTGTTGTTTCAAATTAAAAGTTAAAAGATAGAAATGAGTAAGTATGGATCGCTTCACTTAATTTTAAAATATAATTAAATATAATATCTAAAATAATAATTAAGTTGATCTAATGAAAAACAATAAGAAATTTAATAACTTGTCATAAACGCTACATTGACACCTCTAAACTCTCAGATTATGCTTTGCGTGCTGGCCACATTGCCAGTCGGTTTTAGCAGACCGTTCTTTGAGGACATTGAAAAAACACGTTTTTTTGATGTAGACCCACTCGTCTCCCTTTTTGTAGAGGTAGGACGGAAGGGGGACACCTTCGGGTGTGCTGGGTTCTCGAAGCCAGTCTGCTAACCCTCTTTCGTTCTGCCACCATAATTCCAAATGAATGCTTTGGCAGAACTCCCAAAATCAGGAGTTGGCTATGCACATCCATCATTTCTTGGTACTCCGTGCCAAAAGCTATAACGACACAGCTTAAAAATTTACAGCAGCTTGAACGCCATAAGGTTTTCAGGCTTTAAGTCATTTTTACTTAAAACTTAGCAAAACAAAACTTGAGATGTGCCAAGCACCGTCTTACGGCTTTGCTGTGCCTTTTTTTCTCCCAAAAAGGGCACAGGCTTTTTATCTCATGTAGAAACAACAAGAATTTAAAAAGGTAAAACTATGCCAACTTTAGAAATATCTTCCAAAAAATTACAGGTTATTCAAACCGCCATCCAACTTTTTACCACGCATGGATTCCATAGAGCAGGCGTAGACCTGATTATCAAAAAATCCAAAATTCAAAAAGCCACGTTTTATAACTACTTTCACTCAAAAGAACGCCTTGTTGAAATGTGTCTAATCTTTCAAAAAAGCCGACTCAAAGAAGAAGTTCTAGCAATTGTCTATTCACATCGCTACCCAACCGCAGCCGATAAACTTAAAGAAATTGTCCGTTTACATATTGATGTGAATAGCCTTTACCATCTGTTGTTTAAAGCTATTTTTGAATTAAAACTGCTTTATCCAAGGGCTTACCGCATGGCAGTTGAATATCGAAAATGGCTACTGAAAGAAATTTTTGATCTAGTCTTTAGTCTGGAAACTAACACACTCAAACCCGATGCCAACATGGTTTTAAACTTAATTGATGGCTTGATGCTACAGGTTTTAAGTTCAAATCGTTTGGATGAACGGGATGTGGTGTTGGAGAGATTTTGGGGGAGGGGGTAATACTGTTAAGATTAAACAGTTACTAAATAAATCCATTCTAACAAGGAAAAAATAATGAGAACTTTACGCTAAGTGACAGTCCATTGGTTAGATATAAAGGAATGACTTCAAAGGGGGAGAATTTAAGAAAATCGAGTAAAATAGCAAAAATGTACTATTCAATTTGTAGAGGAATAAAATGAAATATTTGGATATAAATGCCCCTATTATTCCTTCAAAATCAATAGGAAATATATGTATAGGTGATGCATTATCTGATTATCTAAATATGATTGATGAAAATATAAAAAAGGAAATCTTCATTGAGAACATAGATACTAACGAAAGAAAAATTACTTTTGGCAAATTGCCAGTAGAAATATTCGTAAAAAAAGATTTTGATAAGATTTATAAAATTTCTGCGGGTATTGGTTATCAAGGTAAATTTAATGGAATAATATTTGTTGGAGATAAAGCCAAAGATATTTTTGGGAAAGATAGTAGCTTTTATTATGATGAATTCTATGAAAGTATATTAAGTAGAAATTATGAGGGAATAATCTTGGAGTTCTCTAATGAAGAGCCATGGGATGAAAATACAAAAATTGAGAACTTGCGTGTGTGTTTTATAACTATATTTAATCCTCAGGAGACTCCTTTTTAATTTTACATAAATTAAAAATTTTGAAAATTGTAAGGAAGTGGAAGAATAAAATATATTTATATTTAATAAGAGAAATAAAAATAATGAAATATTTATTTTATTGGATGCAAAAACAAAAAATATTAATAATAAAAAAGTTCATAATTTGGAAGATCTTGGATGATAAAAATTATTTTAGAAATTTAATTGATATTTTTGCTCTTAATTGTATATTTGATAGCAACTTATAAATATGATGAAGTATATTTTAATATTATATAACTTGGTTGTTGTTTACTAAAAAATATATAAAATCTACTTCATAAACGAAATTTTAAGTTATTTTATTTGAGTTAAGTTTAAGATTTTAAGTTATGAATAAATTTTTCTATAGCGGCCTCTATCTTGTGCTGTTTTTACTTGTTGTAATATTTTTTTGCACAAGCATTCCTGCTGCTAAGTTAAAAATCTTTAATGTAACTCATTCAAATTGGATACAGCTAGAAAAATTTCAGATCTTAAATTATGAGATTAAGTGCTCAAGTCCTTGGGGACGAGGCGGGGACAAAATGGCAAATCTAGTAGTTTCATATCAATATAATTATGGAAATAAAAGCTATCTTCAACAAGACAAAATTTTTTATAGAATATATAAAACATATATTTTTGAACGTTGCGATTCTTTTAAAGAAAAAAATAAAGAGATTTTTAATAAGGCTGTAAAAGATCAGACAATAAAATTATTCATAAATAAGAATTCCCCCAATACATCTAAGTTATTTCTTTCAAATAAAGAATTTAACTATAGATTATCTTGGTTAAGTATTTTCTTCTCAGAAATACAAGGAATTCTATTAACTTTACTTGCGATTGTTACTCTTTATAGTATTTATATGTTATTTAACCGAAGATAACCTTTCTAATGCTTGATCAGCTTCAGTGATATGGTTTTTTGAGGCTTCCATATACCAAAATTTAGCCTTTTCCAAATCAGGGAAAATATTTTCATACATATAAGCTAAATTATATTGTGCTTGAGGAAAGCCTTGCTGAGCTGCTTTAGTAAAATACTCTAAAGCTCTCTTATTATCTTGGGTAACCCCTTCACCATCTGCATACATATTACCTAAATTATAGGATGCTTGAGGAAGGTTTTGCTGCGCTGCTTTTGAGAAAAGTTCTAAAGCTTTCTTATTATTTTGTGGAACACCATCTCCATTGGCGTAAGCATTACCTAAATTATATTGAGCCTTAGCGTAGCCTTGTTCAGTTGATAATTCATAAAGCTCTAGGGCTTTTTTTCTATCTTTTTGAATATAGAGACCTTTATCATACATGAGTCCAAGGTTATATTGGGCTGCTGCTAATTTTTGGTTAGCTGCACTATCAAAATATTTAAAAGCTTTTTGATAATCTTGAGTTGTTCCTAGACCTTCGAAATACATTCCCCCCAGATCATTTTGTGCCTCAGCTAATCCTTGATCAGATGCTTTTTGAAATAATTCTAAAGCTTTTTGATAATTCTGCTTAACATCTTTACCTAAAAAATATTTTTGACCTTCCTCATATAATCTCAGAGCTTCTGAAGGTTTTTCTTGTACAAGATTTTGTGACGAGGGTTGCTTGGCACATCCAGATAGTAAAAAACTATTAGATAAAATTAAACACCCAGCAATAATCAATAATTTCGATTTCATCTTTAGTCCCGATTAATAATTAATCAGCTCCCATTATGTGCCATTCTAACATAGGATCTTTTTCAAGCTGTCTTTGTCTTTCTGCTTCAGCAGTTGCTTTTTCTTGTGCTTCCATTAAGTCTGCTGCATCTGCTAACCCATTAACAATAGTGACTGCCGCTTGAGATTCACCAAGTTTTTGTCCAACTTTTGATCCGCCTATTACTTTACCAGCGGCATCCCCAGCCTTGTTTCCTAAAAAAAATAGTGTTCCAAAACATGACCCACCAACAAGCACTGCCTTTTGTGGAGAACCTTTTGCTAATTTGGGACATATTCTACCAGCTAGTGCTAATCCTCGATTTTCCCCATAAGTTGAACCAGCCATTGTTGCTGCTTTCACAACTAATCCTTTAGAATCACGTTCTCTGGTTAATATTCCAATTTCTGCAATATCACCACCTTTTCCTAGCCTTCCACCCATTTTATCAAATTTGTTTGCCACTTCTCCTACATTGGATACACCTCTGTAACGATTTCCTCTAAATACCTGATTTCCTGTATTCTCGGGCTTGTGATAATACATACTTGCACTAGTAGCCTTTTTAATACGTTCTAAACTAAAAGGAGGAGTATTTTTTGAGTGTAGAAGTCCCCAGGAAAAGTTATTTTTCTCGATCAGTTTAGTTGAGTTAGTTAACACGCCAATATACGTTGAAGTGTCTTGTGCCGTACTCGCTGCTTCTTTTTGGCTTGGCGAGAATAAATAAACAGGTCTGCCATTTTGATTTACTTTTTGATTTCCATCACTCATGATTCAATTTTCCTATATAGCTTATTCTGAATAATTACTTCTTAAATAATCGCCTTTTTCTTCTATTTCAGGCAATAATTCTATTTCTCTTAATATTTTAGGACTAATTAAAATAATTTCTCGAACAAAATTATTTTCAATACGCATCATAGGTTTATATGTTTGATCTATAAAGTTTTTAATAGATAAAATAGGAAAGTCATCATTAGGGCTACTAAATTTAGCTTCTCCATTTTGGTCAGTTCGGCAAGATGTTATTAATTTATTGTTGTCATTAGTGATTTGGAACTCTAAATTACTTATTGGATTCCCTAAGAAATCTAAGAATTTTATATATGTTTCATCATTCTTAGTTCCACCTAGTTTGTCGATATAATAATGCCAGTCATCGCCTCCGATCAGAACTTTAACCTTTTCTTTTTCATTAGATTTGATGCGTCCAGTCCTACCATACTGGTCAAGGAAACCAGTTTTTACTTGCCCATTTGAATGTAAAACAGAATATTCAATATTAGATATATCAGGGAATAAATTATAAACATCTAATTTATTACTGAAAGGAAGTTGAATATTAGGAATTTCAGGTAAAGAATAGTTAGCTTTTTCACCGCCTTTAAAAAGGTGTTGTCCAGCTTTCGGCTCAAATTTTCCTGGTGTAATCAGGGTAATACCATCTTTATTAATAATAATTTGAGAACCACCAGCCATCAATAACCTCAATTTTTATAAAAAATATTCAGAACTTTGCATAGATATAGCCTAAAATAAATGTATATCAAATGTCTCGTTATTTTACGTAAAATATGACTTTCATCTTAGCTATTCAATTAAACGATAGCATTATCGTTGCAGCTGATAATAAAAGAGTAACTGTAAATGAAACCTTAGATGTTGAACTTTCTACTACACATTACTCGAAGTTATATGCTTGGGAGCAAGGTATTATTACTGGTACGGGTGAATCAAGAGTGGTTCAGCAATCAGTTGATATATTTAAAAATATAGCAAAATCTAAATTAAGAACTTTACCTGAATGTTTAGATATTTCTAAGAAAATACGAACCTTAGAGTTAGGTCAAAACCTTGATCAGGTTCATAATGGAAAACTACTTTGCTCTAGTTATAGTCAAGAAGGTGCGCAATTATATAAGATTGAAAGATTTGATAAAACTTCTCAGCATACGCTGCAAAAAGTTTCTCCCATGGAGATTATTATTTGGCTGTTTCATCCTAATGTAGACTTGATTGCAGATAATTTGAATAACCTATATTTTGACCTTAAAGATTATTCTTATTTTTCAAATCAAGTTGATTGGATCAATTATTATATCAATAGGCTTACACCAATTTATCAAAAACAAAGTGAAGTTGATCCATTTATGAGTCAAAGCTTTGATATCTTTTTTCAAACAAAAGATGAGCATTTCTTTGGGCATATTCCTAATACACAAAATATTCCTTTAAGTTTTCAACAAGTTTTTAAAAATAACAGCTATATTAAATAGATATAAAAAATTTGAAATAAAGCTACTAAATTTTACGATGGCTATTACCTTAGGCATAGCCATAAAATTACTGGCTTAAAGCATCACTGGTTTGATAAAAAGTTATACCCGTTTACAGGAAAATTTCTTCATACTCCACATACCCATCTTCAATTGCAGGAATAATCTCTACAAACTCAAAGTAGGGCACTGTACAAAACTCAGAGTCTCGAATCGCATCAATCACAAAATAATAATCTTGCAAAGATGAGGTCTCAAACACAGCAATATCACTGGCTTTAGTACTAAACGCTTCAACGTCATACCATCGAACTTTTACAGTTGAGTACTTCTCAAAAATAGGCTCAAGCTTCTTTGCACTAAACTCCGCCCGCTTTTCACGAGGTAAAAAAGCCCAAATACTATGAATTGGACTTTTTTGTTAAACAGTAAGATTATGATTTATATTAGATAAAAATTACATTTCGCATAAGCTGTACTATGTTAATTTTAGGAAAACTTAACTACCGTTCAATCTGAAGTGTGTTTCAAAAATATATTTAATTTTTAAAAGTATGGGTAAATTAAGCAGAAATTAGGTCTTGCTTCAATTCATTTAGTAGACTGATGAATTCTTCTAATGGAAATTTGAATATTACCTGATCTGGTAATATTCTCCACTCATGAAAAAACTGAATTTCGATATTGTCATTCCCCTTATCTTTATTCAATTGACAAAGTATTTGGTTTTTATATGAGATCTCTATCGTAATCTTTTCATATCTAGTATCACTGAAATAATCAACATTAAAGTCGTTATATGCGGTCATTTATTAAGCTTTTTTATTAGGGTATCAATAGATTATCTTATGATTTAAAGATATTAAAGCATCTATCTATTTAAAATAATGGGCGTTACCTGAAACAATATTTAAAAAGATTTTTAAAATCAGAATGTTAAGAATTTTCATCTACTACAAAAAAAGCAAAATTCCGATTTTGACACAAATCGGATTTTTTATGAGCAGATTTGATAGTTCTCGCCAATCATTTTAACTAAAAATCACTCTGTACAACTTGAGTGAGACATAACTCGGTTTAACTTAAAATTTATTTTTGAATTCAGATTGAGATAGTAACAATTAAATTTTATATTATATTTATTAAATAATAATTTTTATAATCTTTGAAAGAACTTAATTAGATAAAAAATAGTTTAATATTAAAAAAATTTGGTATTGTTTGTGATGAAATTCACGTTTTATTGAGCATATCCGCAATGCAAAAATATAAATTATCTTTTAAGAAGAGATATTTGTTGCTGCTTTTACCACTGTGTTTACTCAGTTATTGTGTATATGGGGAAGTAACAAAAAAAGCGCGGCAAAAAAAGTTCTTGGAACATCCTCCAAATGTACGTCAAATTTGGCCGTCTTCTACTAACCCAGATGGAATGGTATTAAATATTCCTGCCACTTATATAGATGGCAGCACTTTTATTTTTGAGCCAATTTTAAAACAAGATGAAGAAAAGAAAAGAGAAGAGAGGATTAAAGCGCGAAAAGAAAAAATTTGCGATGTGTATACTTGTCAGGAGCTTTTTGAACTTCTACTTCCAAAATTTGAACCTAAGAATTTAAAAAACCTACATATTTTTCAAACAAAAAGTACTGAAGACTTAGAAGTATATAAAAATCATTATTTAAGATTAAATGTAAATAGTTGGCGAGTTACACCTAATAATAATGTAGATAGAAAAGGCTATAGTTTACCTACTAGTAGTTTAGGTCTAGGATTGCAACAGGTTTTCCATACTAAAACTATTTTCTGGAATGAAGAATTATTAAATTACATGATAATAAAACCAAGACCAGATTTAAAACTTATAGAAGTTGTAGGTTTAAAATCGAATGTTCCTGGTGGATTTTATAAGGTTTTAGTTCATAAACAATGGGATAAAAAATATCCAGAAGATGTTATTGAAGATATTCAACGACATAAAGTTTTTTTCAATAAAGACAAGAGTGGATATATTACGACATATATAAATTGTAGTTCAGAAACCAGTGTGGTTACTGAAGAAAAGTTAGAAGCTTATTCTCATCCTAAAAGATATCATTGTGATCATTATTTTGAAATACCAGAATTATCACTTGATATAGAAGCTCATTATAGTGATCTATATTTACAAGAATGGGAAATTATTGAAAAAAATATAAAATATTTATTTAATAAATTTGAGGAAAAATAACTCATGGCAACTTTAACTTCAATTGATATTACTCAACTTGAAAAATATGCTACAGCTTGCGACAAATATAATTAATGGAAATTTCTATCTAATAAAGGCGATAGATATGCAACCTTAGCTCTCTCCTTTGAGTTATAAATGATATTTAATGATTAATATAAAAATGGAAATAAAAAAGCCACTCGAGTAGAGCGGCTCTTTTGATTTGATACGTCATGCGACACATATGCTGTCATTGCTGCTAAATATAAATCAATAGGTTAATAGTGGTTCTTGACACATAAAGATAATTTCAGCGACACAACTCATGTCATAGTCAGAGGTTTGCGACACATAAGTTGTCACTTTATAAAAAGTTGTTTTATTCTAAATCTAAACGGAGTTAAAAATTCCCAGAATCCTCAGGTTATATTTTGTAGCTAATTTTCGATATAAAAAACTTTATAACTTAATTTCCGGTTAGAAAAAGCCTCTATCTACCCTGTTTATCTTAATAACATTGTGAATGGAGGCTTTATGATATTTATTGTTGATTTCAAAACTTTCTAGAAATCAGTTGATATAGAAGTCTCTCGCCATTTTGAAAGGATTTCAGCATCCTCCTTATGCTTCATTTCAATAGCAGCCACAGTATCACTACCAAGTGGTAATCGTTGAGGAGGATTTGGCGTATCCACAAAAGAAACTAATACTTCTGCAAGTTTCGATGGATCACCAGGTTGACTATGGTTAAGCTCAATGGCAGCTTTGCGTACTTTACCGGCAGTTGCTTCATAATCAGATATCTGCACAGGACTTGTTGATAGAGATGACGCATCTAGAAAATCTGTACGGAAATAGCCTGGTTCAACGACTGTCACGTAAATATTCAATGGCAGAAGTTCGGCATGCAATGCTTCTGATAAACCTTCAACAGCAAACTTCGTAGATGAGTACACACCAAAGCCAGCTACAGCACTATAGCCCCCAATTGATGAGATATTAAGAATTCGACCAGATTTAGCTTTTCGCATATATGGTAATATTGCTCGAGTAACATTGAGCACTCCGAATACATTGGTTTTATATACCGCTTCCACTTCAGCCTCTGTAGCTTCTTCTACTGCCCCTAATAGACCGAATCCGGCATTATTTAAAAGAATATCAATTTTTCCAAAGTGTTCAATCGCAGCCTTTGCTGCAGCAATTGCTTGATCTTCACGTGTTACATCTAAAGGTAATGCGAGTAGATTCTTGGGAGAGCCAAATCGATCTGTGATTGCCTTAATGCTTCGAGAAGTCGCTACAACAGCATCTCCTTGAGCCAATACTTTTTCTGTAATAAGTGCGCCAAATCCGCGTGATGCACCTGTAATAAACCATACTTTCATGTCATTTCTCCTGGAGAATTCAGGGCAGTAGCATTCATCAACTACTGCTCTTAAATAGAACAATAATTAGATTTCAGCAGTCCAAGCAGCGGTTTGTGCTTCTTTCAGCATATCCTCAACGAATTGTGGACAAACATTTCGAAATTTACCTGTATCTGCAGGTACAATCGCAATCATGCGATCAATCATTTCTTGCGGGTCAAGATGCCCTTGAGGTGAGGCTAAAAGTTCATCAAAAGTTGCACGCAGTGCATCTCTTTTTGTAAAATTTTTACTATCATCTAACCAACGGAAAGCTGTATCTGCCATTGTTTCGTTAAAGCCAGTTAAGTAGGCACCTGGGTTAATGGTTTGTACTTTAATTCCAAATGGTGTTACTTCCTGTGCGATAGCTTCAGCGATAGATTCCAATGCATGTTTGGTTGAGACATAGGTACCAAAGCCACCAGGTGTGAATAGCCCCCCCATTGATGAGGTGAAAACGATTTTTGCTTGCTTCTTATTTTTAATCCACTTGGCGATAAAACCTTGGGTTAATTCAAGAGGTTTGAAAACATTGGTTTCAAAATTACGACGAACCAAATCAAGTGGAATTTCACTCACAGGACCAGTTTCCCCCATACCAGCATTATTCCATAAGATATCGATATCAAGGCTCTGGGCAAAAGCCACATCATAAGGGTCATGTAAGTCCAGTTTCTCAACTCGAATATTATCTAGTCCAAGATTTGCGACTTTATTACGCAATGCGGCGACTTGTGGCGAAATCTGCGCAGTTGCAATAATATTGTGACCGGCTTTGGCCATACCAATAGCAGCGGCTTCGGCAAAACCAGAACCAGCACCAGTAATCAAAATAGTTTTAACGTTTTTCATAATAAAAATCCTTTCAAGAGTGTGTTTAACCAAGTTTGGATATCAAAAGTTAATTATTGAGAGCATTAAGAGCAGCCTCTGCTATTTCTAAATCTTGCGGAACAGCCCCGCCAGAGATACCAATTGCACCAATCATTACACCGGTTGTACTAAAAATTGGCAGACCACCAGCAAATGGCATCAAGCCGCCATTACTGGCTTCAAGATTGTGTGCGGGCGCGCCAGGCTTACAGTAGTCCCAAACGGCTTCACTACTTATAGAAAATAAAGCTGCAGTGCGAGCTTTGCTAATGGCGACATCAATTGACCCAAGAACGGCACCATCCATACGTATAAACGCTTTAAGATGTGTGCCAGCATCTAATACTGCGATGTTGACAACGACACCAATTTGCTCAGCGCGTAGGGCAGCAGCGTTTATGATTTTGCGAGATTGCTCTGCTGTAATTGTTTCTGTAATAGTAGTCATATCTACTCCTTTCTAGCCTCTTATTTGGCTGGTAGGAGTAGTCTGCCTCTTTTTTATTGGATTGATTAGATAGATAATTCTCAAGTCATTACTGAGTATAATTCAACAATGAAAACTACTGATCTTGCAGAACTAGCGGCATTTGAAGCTGTAGCTAGACATCGAAATTTTAGAAAAGCTGGTGAAGAGAGGGGTGTTACGGCATCAGCAATTAGTCATGCTGTAACTAATTTAGAGGCACGTATGGAGGTTCGTTTACTAAATCGAACGACTAGAAATGTATCAATGACAGATGCTGGGGCAATGCTCTTGGCAGATTTATCGCCTGCATTTGAAAGTATTCGGTCAGCACTCGATGCCCTAAATCAATATCGTGATACCCCATTTGGCAAAGTGAGAATCAATGTTCCAAATTCCATAGCTCCATTTGTATTAGGTCCCGTGATTGGCTCCTTAATTCAAAAGAATCCTAAATTAGCGCTTGAAGTAATCGCGACAGATCAGTTGGTTGATATTGTTCAAGATGGATTTGATGCAGGTATTCGATTACGTGAAAGTCTCCGTGATGGCATGACAGCCGTTAAAATTAAACCTAGATTAAGATTTTCGGTTGTAGGATCGCCAGCTTATTTTTCGAAGAATCCTATTCCAGAAAAACCTGAAGACCTTATGCATCACACATGCATAAAGAATATTTTTGCAACAGGTAAGAGTTATCCATGGGTATTTAATGACAATGGGAATAATATTGAGTTTGAACCAACAGGACAGATTTCTTTACATGATCATGAGTTGATGATTGAGACTGCTTTGGCCGGAGTTGCGCTTGCTTATGTTTGGGAGGAGAGAGCGAAGCCTTATATGGAGAGTGGCGAGCTCATTAGTTGTTTAAATGAATGGATTCCATTTGAAGATTGGCTTTATATTTATTATCCAACACGGAAGCATATCTCTGCTGGTTTACGTGCAGTCATTAATGCATTACGTGCAACTCCAGAAATTTAATATATTTGCTCAGGTGAAAATGAAAACTTGGCGAGATATTTTAAAATAATCTTATTATTGTAATACCTTTAAAAATAAAAAAAGAACCGTTCGATTAGAACGGTTCTTTTTTTATTTGAATGACAACTTATGTGTCGTTCTTTGCCAACTTATGTGTCGCATGACGTTAAACTTACCAGCTTAACGCACCACCAGTTTGGTAGTCAGTTACGCGAGTTTCGAAGAAGTTCTTCTCTTTACGTAAGTCCATCATCTCAGACATCCACGCAAATGGGTTAGTTACACCAGCAAATTGCTCTGGTAAACCTAACTGAGATAAACGGCGGTTACAGATGAATTTCAAATATTCTTCCATCATGCTTGCGTTCATACCCAATACACCGCGTGGCATTGTGTCACGTGCATATTCGATTTCAAGCATCGTACCTTCAACAATCATTTGAACCACTTCTTGTTGGAACTCAGCAGTCCAAAGGTGAGGGTTCTCAATCTTGATTTGGTTAATCATGTCGATACCAAAGTTCAAGTGCATAGATTCATCACGCAAGATGTATTGGAACTGCTCAGCAACACCGTTCATCTTGTTACGACGACCCATACTCAAAATTTGAGTAAAGCCACAGTAGAAGAAGATCCCTTCAAGTACACAGTAGAATGCGATCAGGTTACGAAGTAAACGCTGGTCGTTTTCAGGTGTGCCTGTGTGGAAATTAGGATCAGTTAAAGATTGAGTATATTTCAAACCCCAAGCTGCTTTACGTGCAACAGATGGAACTTCACGGTACATGTTGAAGACTTCGCCTTCGTCCATACCTAAAGATTCGATACAGTATTGGTAAGCGTGAGTGTGAATTGCTTCTTCAAACGCTTGACGCAAGATGTACTGACGGCATTCAGGGTTAGTAATGTGACGGTAAATCGCCAATACCAAGTTGTTTGCAACCAAAGA
>MTET01002255.1_pt2 | contig 13002 bp, 11 predicted proteins | sample 1042671 | NCBI WGS metagenome assembly MTET01 (sample SAMN06185814, study PRJNA358809) | soil metagenome | isolation source: garden soil control | place: India | collected 2015-05-23
GGTTTGTATCTCTAATTGCATGGTGTAAATTGAAATACAGATCATGAGCGTAGCGACACAAGTTGCAATCCATCCCCCATGATCACGAATATCTTCAGGTAAAGGTATGGCGCTCTCCAGATTAAAAGAGCTGCCACTAAAAAATATAAAGCATCCAATCGACAAAAGAATTAAAGCAGCTTGTAAAAAGCTTGGATTTCTACGGTAATTCAAATATCCCAATATCGCCCCAGCGGGTAAAAACAATTGAGCCACTTGCGGACGGTCACTTGTAGCGACATCAAAAAATAAGCAAAAAATGACTGGAAAAACAAGCAGAACGACTTGAGATAAAAGTATACCCGCTGAAATGCGGTTTATATAAATGAGAAAAAGGCTAAAGATGGAGATCAGTGTAAAAAAGATATCCATACCCACAATTAACCACATTTTTGCAAATATAAAATATACGGTCCAAAACAAACAAAAAATAATACAAATAAAGATATTTGCTTTTGCTGCGATTGTAAGCTGCTGATCCTTTACGGTACGGTAATTTTTTTTGCGTTTTTTAAAGTAAGACGAAGCTATCATAAATAAATCAACCGTAAAATATTTCTTCATAAACCCCAAGCTTGAACAGTGATATACCCTGTCAATTTTCACCAATAAAACCTCATGTTTTATTTATTTTTATATGACTCATCTTGAGGTGGGTGTTGTTTTAATTGTGGTGGCACAGTCCGGTTGTTTAATTGAATAATTTTGTTTTTCAATCACCTTATAATTTTAAAGGATCATCCCCTAACGATACATGTGTCTGCGACTAAGGTACAGGCCCTAAATAGCGAAAAATTAGAGCATAAGAATTTTTAGAATATAGAGCCCTCTTTGTTGATATTAATAATAATTATCATTACTATTTAAGAATAATTTAACTGTGTGTTTAATTGCGCTACTCATTGCCAATTTGTGGACTCCGCCGCTATGAACTTCAATGTAGAGAAACAGGTATGGTTTAGCCAAATTTACCGTTCTCAGCAAACTACGCTTTTATCATGGTTTAAACACAAAATTCAGCACCATCATCAATCTGAAGACCTGAGCCAGGAAGTGTTTTATCGTGCTTTAAAAAGTGGATATTGTTTTCAAAAAATTAAGGAACCACAGGCATGGCTTATGGGCATCGCCAAACATGTCATTATTGACCATTGGCGCCGTCAGCATATTGAAAACTTATATCTAGACGCCCTACAGCATCTTCCAGAAGAATATTATCCCTCTGCTGAACATGAAGTTTATATTCAAGAAACCCTATATCAAGTTCATTTAATATTAGAAAAACTACCCACCCGCACGGCTCAGGTCTTTTTGATGTCTCAACTAGACGGCATGACTTATCGAGAAATTAGTGAAAAAATCAATATTTCTGAAGCTACTGTGAAAAGAGATATGAAACAAGCTTTTTTGGCTTGTATAGACCTCTATAATTAACCCTTTTCAACGCGCTCAAATTTCTACTGTATGTCAGCTATTAATAAAATTCCTCCTCATGTTTTAGATGCAGCCGCAGACTGGTTGGTACTTCTACATTCGGGTGAAATGACAGCATTACAGCAACAACAATTTGAGCAGTGGAAAGCCGAAAAAAAAGAACACCAGCTAGCACTCCAGCAAATGGAAAAATTTAGCCACGGTTTATCAAACCTCGCAGGTAACTTCCCTTCCAAAGCTTTAGTTCAGTCTAATCAAAAATTTAATCTTGCTGCAAAACGCAATATGCTGTTGAGCCTTTCAGGTTTAGTCATCGTTGGCTTGTCTGCCTATTTCATACCTTGGGAAAAATGGCAGTCGGACTATCACACCAAAGTGGGTGAAATTAAAAAAGTATCGTTAAAGGATGGTTCTCAACTGATTATGGCAAGTGATTGCTATGTCGATGTAAATTTCACGCAAGAGAAACGTCAGATAAAGCTGATTGATGGGGAAATTTATATTGAAACGGCAAAGGATGCTCAACATCGGCCATTTATTGTCGAAACCAAAAATGGTTCAGTAGAAGCCTTAGGTACTCAGTTTACGGTTCGTCAAGAAAATAGCGAACAGACCAAAGTCAAAGTCTATAAACATGCGGTAGCCATTGAACCAGAGAACGCTTCTAAACGGCAAATATTAAAACAAGGTCAACGTGCTTTTTTTGACGAAAAATATATTTCAAAGTCTCTTCCTCTTGATAACGATCAGCCGTATTGGACCCAACAACTTTTGGTTGTAGATCAATGGCCACTTCAAAAAGTGCTAGATGAGCTATTTCGTTATAAAAAAGGAAGCTACCATCTCGATGCGGAATTGAAAAATATAAAAATTTCGGGCGTATTTTCTCTAAAAAATCCTGAGCAAAGCTTAGAAACTTTAGCCTATAGCCATCAACTTGAACTGAACTATTACAGTCCCTATTTGTTAAATATTAAAAAAAGATAAAAAAATGTGACCCTTTTTTTGATCTGGTTCGACTTATAGAGAAATACACTCCCTGTCGAGAAGACCACATGAAGGATTATCAAGTAAAAAGTAAATTGGCTTTGGCTATACGTGCAGTGCTATGGAGTACGCCATTGGTGGTCACGGCGCTTACCTCAACTTCTATTTACGCTGCGCAAACTTATAGTATTTCAATTCGCCAGAGCACGCTTGATCAGGCCATTAAACAACTGGCTATTCAAACAGGCACAACCATTAGCTACGATAATGCCAGTCTTTCAAAAACAAAAAGCAAAGCGCTTCAAGGCAATTACGCTGTTGAAGATGCTTTAAGTCTGTTATTACAAAACCATCCATTTGAAGCCGTTAAAGTAAACAACGGTGGTTACAGCATCCGAGTGAAGGCTCCACCCGCTCCAATTGAACCCAAAGTTTTTCAGTTAGAAGCAATTAAAACAAAAGCAAATAACAATAATGAATTTGATACGGCAGGCAGTGAAACAGGTACGGCGCATTTAGCAACAATTCATGTTAATGCTGATCATGGTGAAAATTTAACAACCGAAGGTTCAGGTTTATATACGGCGAAGGCGACCACCGCTTCTAATGGCTTAGCTTTAAGTTTGCGAGAAACACCTCAGCTGGTCAGTGTAATCACCAACCAACAAATGAAAGACCAGAACCTCACCCAATTAACCGATGTTGTCAGTCAAGCAGCAGGACTCTCTATTAAACAAGGCGGCAATATTGGTAGTGATAATTCACCTATTTACGCTCGCGGCAAAGAAGTAGATAGTTATTTACTCGATGGCGTGAAGCTCATGAGTTCATATGCAAGTATTTTCCAAAGTCAGGACATGGCTTTATTTGACCGAGTCGAAGTCGTGCGCGGTGCAAATGGCTTAATGACAGGTGCTGGCAGTGCAAGCGCAAGTATTAATCTGGTCCGAAAAAAACCATTACAAGACTTTAAGGCTTCGGTGAGTGCTGACATTGGTTCTTGGGATTCCTACCGCACTGATATTGATGTTTCTACACCCCTTAATGAGTCTGGAAGTATTCGTGGCCGTACCCTTTTTGCCTACCAAAAGGCAGACTCTTATATCGACCGCTACAATGAAGAACGTAAAGTTGCTTATGCAGTTGTAGAAGCTGATTTAACAGACCAAACCAAAGCAAGTTTAGGTGCAAGTTACCAGCAAATTGATTTGACTGGTGTGGCTAGAGGTGGTTTACCAAGCTTTTATACAGATGGCACACTCATTAATTGGTCCCGTTCAGATTCAGCGGCAGCAAGTTGGACGGGTTCAGATCGCTCAACGACATCTTACTTTGCCGACATTGAGCACCAGTTTAATGACCGCTGGAAATTAAAAGGTGTAGTATCTAGAACCATCACCGATTCTGATGAAATTGTAGGTTATACCTACTCAAGTGAAGGAATCGATAAAGCTACTGGTAGTGGAGCGATGTTATACGCAACCCGTTGGGATTATCGTCCAACTCAAGAGTTGTTCAATTTAACCTTGAATGGTTCATTTGATTTGTTTAATCAAACTCATGACGTGGTGTTAGGTACGACTTACACAAAAAGTAAAAATAAACGTCCTACCTATTCTGGCTGGAATAACGGAATGACATGGGACGGCACTCTAAACAATATTTTTGCTTGGGATGGCAATACACCTAACCGCCCCGAAACAAAAATAGATGGTTGGTACAGTGGAGATGATCGTAGCCAATCTATTTTTGGTGCTGTTCGTCTTAAAGCCACCGACAATCTTGCGGTTATTTTAGGTACACGGATTGAAGACTGGGAACGCGTAACGGGCAACCATTCAGATGCAGATAATACAACTACCTACACAACCCAAGAAGAAAGCGGCAAGGTAATTCCTTATGTGGGCATTACCTATGATTTCTTTGACAACTGGACTGCTTACGCAAGCTACACCAATATTTTTTCACCACAAGATAAGAAAGCCGTTACAGGCGAATACATAGACCCATTAATAGGTAATAGTACCGAGCTGGGTATTAAAGGTGAGTTTTTTGATAATCAGTTGAATATTGGAGCTGCTGTTTATCAAACTAAAGAAGACAATACAGCGATCGCATTAACTAATGTATTTGCCCCAGATGGTTCTCAAGCGTATCGAACAGAATCTGGCACCAAAAGTCGCGGTTTTGAAATTGAAGCGACAGGTAAGTTGACTGATTTATGGCAAGTTTCCACAAGCTTTAGCCGTAACCTATCAAAAGATAGTCAAGACAACCGATTAAATACTGGCGTGCCAAATAATACAGCCAAACTGTTTACCACCTACACCCTACCTTATCTTGATGAAGCCCTCACTATTGGTGGCGGTGTTCGTTGGCAAAGCGAAATTTATGAAAAAAATGCGGTCTCTGCAACGGGTAGATTTACTCAAGAAAGTTACGCTTTGGTCGACTTAATGGCACGTTATAAGGTCAACAATAATCTTATGCTCAACTTTAATGTTAATAATTTATTTAATGAGAAATACCATTTAGCCACCACAAATAGCTATTACGGCGCTCCGACCAATTTTCGAGTAGGTGTGAAATATGAGTGGTAAACAAATTACTCGACTTTTAAAGACCTTACTTCAGAGGAAAATAATGTTCTTCTGAAGTAAGTCTAAGCTGGCTTAATAAATTGGAATGAAATATTTTTGGCTAAGCTCAGGCTATAATATTAGACATGCTCTATTATTTTATCTAATTCTCATATGAAGAACGCGTTTTCTGACAGCAACCAAATTAGAAAGGTGTCTAGTTTCTCTGAACTTGTAAATACACATTTTCAAGGAGAAACAAATGCGATTTGTTGGCACAGAAATTTGGTGGGCGACTTTAAAGAAATTGTGAATAAACTTCAGTTAAAAGAAAATATTACAGAAGTTTCCATTGAAGACCTGTTAGTCCTGCAACTTTCAGAAAAAGGCAATTTGGCGAGAGCAATTATTTTAGAAGATATGCAGCAGTTAACTGAATTTGGCGCATCACCTGTACTTAATTTGCTTAAAAATTATGAACGCGATGAAGAGCTAGATTTCATTTCAACAGATGTATATTCATTTCACGTTGACCGCTCCCCCATTGAAACCGATACCTTTTTATGTACCTATCACGGCGCTGCTAGCGATATTGTGCCCAACGATCAGGTTGAACAAAAAGTTTTAATTCCAGAAATTAGAGAAAAGCTCAAAGAATTACATGACGGCTCTGATGCTGAATTTGAAGCTTTTTTGGCAGAGTATTTTTTTGATTTGCATTATCAGCCTAAACCGAATGCCCAACCTGTAAATTTAGGCACGGGACATATTTGGCGTTTAGCAGTAGATCATCCAACTCAAAAGGTTTTACCTTGTGTTCATCGAGCTCCAGTTGAAAAAGATGGCGAGTATCGATTGCTGTTGATTTGTTAAATATATTGCCACTCCATGACGGGAATGGCTTGAAATTATTTTTATTAAAGAAAAACTGGCTTAACTAATCTTTCTTAGAATATACCCACAATGAATAGAATAAATTCGAATATTTACTAAAGCAAAAATAATGAAAAAATATGATTTAAAGTAGTTGACCCTCACGTAACGTAAGCCCCTAGCATAAAACACGCCTAAGGAAGAAGGAGCTAAGAAGATGCTGTTAAAAGTTGGTGAATTGGCTAAGCAAACAGGACTTACTGTCCGTGCTCTTCATCACTATGACGATATCGGTTTACTTCAGCCTTCGGTCCGTTCCGATGCTGGTTATCGACTATACACCCGTAAAGACATTACTCGTTTGCATCAGATTCAAGCATTACGAGGACTGGGAATGGCGTTAGCCGAAATCCATACGGTTCTTGAAGACCCCAATCTTGCACTTTTACCGATTATTGATCAGCAGATTCAAGCAATTGATCAAAGGCTGACCGAGCAAAAGAAATTGCGAAATCAGCTCAGCAAACTTAAATCTCAGATCATAAGTGGTGAAGAGCTTGGTTTGGAGGATTGGCTAAAAACACTGGAGCTTATAGCGATGTTTGAAAAATACTTTACAAAAGAAGAGCTTGAAAAACTGACTTTCTTACAAGCAGGCACTAAAAGCCACCAAGAATGGCAAGAGTTAACTCAAGCAGCAAATGCACTATTTAATGCTGGTGAACCATCTAACAGTGAAGCAGCTCAAGACCTAGCTCGAAAGTGGATGAAAACTCTTGAGCACAATACGCGAGCTAACCCAGAATGGTTAGTTAAACTAAATGCCATAAACTCAGCCGAACCTGAATTTCAGGAAAAATTAGGCGTAACGCCAGAAGTTGTTGAGTTTTTACTTAAAGCTTTTTCTGAGAGTAAGCTGAGTATTTTTGCCCGTTATTTATCTGACGATGAGTTTATTTTTCTAAAAGAGAATTATATTCGTGAGATGAAAAAATGGCCTCAATTATTGGTTGATATTGAAAAATTGATTGATGCCGAGGTCACGCCAGATAGTGATGGAGCAAAGCGTTTGGCACAGCAATGGCTCTCTATGCTACAAGGCTATGCTGGCAAAAATCCAACTACTCAAGAAAAAATCCGTACAGCAATGCAAAATGAACCAAGCCTTGCCGACGGTACTTGGCTCAAACCAGTGACGCTACAATTTCTAGAAAAAGCAGTAGCAGCATTAATGCGTGGTGCTTAGTTCTATCAAAACAACTGGCTACACCATAGTTTGGTGTAGCTTTTTAAAATACTCTATCCACCCCTAAAAACAGGTTTTTTTATAAATTAGTTTTTGATATTTATGATTATTTTGGTTTCTACAATTAATATATAACATTCACACGAACCCAATCTTCATACTTGGTCGCCTGAACATTCGTAGTTGATATGATCGCTCCATGAATAGGAATATTTTCTTTCATCCCTGTCGCGATTCGTGAACGTATTTTATCCGCCATCCCTCCCCAAATTTGAGTATGGCTCGCATCTTGATACAGTACATATGCAACAGATGCTGGGCTGTCAGCAGATTTAAGCTCAAAGTTATTGTCAGAGGTTACAGCCAATTGATAAGGTGTATTTTTGCTGCATTGCACAGTTACATCCGTTCTTGCAGTAGGAACTGGCTGAGCACGTTCAACCGAACCAAAATCTAAATTTCCTTGTGTGGAAACTTCACAAGTTTCTAGAATGGTTAAACTGACCCTTAATGATGTAGATGCATTGCCAGCATCTGCATTATTTATTATCAGCATTCCCATAAGAGAAAATAAGGCATGTCTAATGACTTTCATGTCTTCTCCTTAACTTTTTGTTCTAATGTCTAATCATCTTTATATTGTGTTTTTTCTGTTCCTATTAAAGAAACAGCTTTCAGGATTCTTTAGTTATAAGACTTAATATTGCACAGTGTCAATCTATACTAATCACATGATTTGCATATTATTTTTATAATTTGTGATGAGCTACACGCAATCTAACTAATTTAAAAAGTAGTGGATGTTTTTTATTTCTCCTAAGCGTAATTAATAAATTATCTAATAACTGATAAAACTGTTGAATGCCTCAATTCAATGATGATGTAACTAATAAAAAGAAATATGCTCGGGTTAAGTTCTACTTAGTAATAGTTGTCTGTTATTTGATAAGTCTTAATTTAATACAAATGATTATTTTTTAAACAAAATCACGTCATAAATTGTCGCCAAATAAACCTACTATTATTTCATATAATGAAAAAATTAATTATTTTATTCTTTTCCTAAGCTAATATATGGATTAACATGAACCTAACAAATCTTTTTAATAATGACACAAAAATAGAAACTATTTCAAAATTTCTATCTCTTATATTTAAGTTAAGTACACTAATTGGTGCTTTATGTTTTGCATTATATTGTCATAAATTGAACTATTTTCCAACAGGAATAACAACTGGAGATAGCTTGTTATTCATTCTATTTGCGATTAGTTTCGGTATTATTTATGGCTTTTTTGTAATCAGTCTTTTATCTTTAGGCTTATGGATTACTTACTTGCTTGTTCGTCCAATATTATGGATAAGCATTATAATTTATAAAAAATTTAGTAATAATCCTCCACGACAAACAATTAAATTTATTAAACCAGATTTCATTCATGCTGTATTTGCTCTATTAGGTGTGCTATTCATTTTTGTTCTAGCAAGCCTAGATAAAATGGTTTTGATGAGTTTACCCTTAATTGCAATTTTACTTTCATTTTTATGGGCAACATACAAACAGAAAGAAAGTGACTTTTACAGTTTAGTTGAGGCCAATGAAGTTAATAATATAGAAACCGAAGAAAAACAAAAAAACCTTCTTCAAAAGCAAAATAATATAAATAATATCAAGTACATGGTTTTTGCTTTTATTATTTTTATACCTCTATTCATGGGTGGTATATCTGAAATGATGGTAGAAGCTGGAATGAAGTTTTCTAATGCAAAAAAAGGAACATCATATGTACTTATTCAGCCACCATATGATAGCTTTATTCCACCCGAATATATTATTACTGATTCTCCATATAATGCCTCTGGATATAAGACGTTCAAAGAAATGACAGTAATGTTAACTGGTATTGGAACTAAAACTATTATTCAACTACCAGTAGAAGCTGGTAAAAAGCCACAGACACTTGAAATTCCTAATGAGAAAATTATCATTATCCCTATAGTGAATTAAAAAATAGTAAATTAAAGGCATGACATCTATCGATGCCTTGCCTTTAAATATTCTAAAATTTACAAATATAAATAACAAATATTCCTCATACTGAATTAAATATCTAAAAAATTCATTATTCAATAAATTTTAGAAGCGAATATTTAGTCTCACTTTTACATACTAGCCAATATATTTATAGCTTTAAGCCTACACGAAAACTCACATTATTTATAATTAATAAATTACCTCACACTAATACTAATCTCTTAAAAATTGATTAATTCTGTCCATTCTCGCAATTGCATAAAAAAACCGAACAAAATAATATCCAAACAAATAGATTATAACTTTACATATTGTTTAGCTTATAGATTCAATACTAAGAAAATTGTGAAGTTAAATTTAAAATGAATAATTCTGGCCTTTAAAACCATTTATTTTTAATTCGAGAAAACATTGATATGAAAAAATATTTACTCTTACTTTTACTTAGCTTTTATTCGGTTCATTCATTTGCATCGGACAAATTACATGGCAGTGTTTGGAAAACCATTGATGACGCAACCAATCAACCTAGAGCGCTGGTAAGATTTAACCAAGATAAAAATGGCAACCTCTCTGCAAACATCGAAAAAATACTTGTTCCAAGTGAAGCTAACAAATGTACGATGTGTGAAGGTACCTACAAAAACAAATCTTTGATTGGCTTAACCATCGTCAAAAATTTAAAAAGTATCGGTCAAAATAAATATGACAAAGGATCTATCCTCGACCCACAGTCAGATAAGACCTATCGCTTTAGCCTAACAGTATCACCAGATGGTGAAAAAATTACTGCTCGTGGATATATTGGTATCTCTGCAATTGGTCGAAATCAAACGTGGTATCGAGTTAAGTAGCTCATGAAGTAGCAGTAACCAACTCTTTGTAGCTACTCACCGATCATAATTACAATCAATATGTGCATGATGTATGTAATAGTTTTTATGATCGGTACTTAGCCTGAACCATCAGCATGATAATGACGAGTAGCGAAGGTATTGCAGCAATCACGAATAAATGGGTAATGACCAGAAATTGGGAAAGGTAGCCACCAAATAGCGGCCCAATGACCGACCCCAAACGGGCAATTCCGATACTCCAGCCCACTCCTGTTGTACGAAGTGAAACTGGGTAATAACTGGCAGACAGTGCATTAATGGCAGGTTGCCCACCAACAATGGCAAAGCCAGCAATAAAAATGATAATAAATAATAAAACAATATGGCTAACAGCATAGCCAATTAAAGCAACACTCATCACTGCAACCAAAAAAACAGGAATTAATACTTTATAAAATCCTGTCTTATCGATTTTAAGGCCCATCACAACACTACCAATCGTACCGCCTAATTGTAGAGTGGAACCGATCAACAATGCCTGATTTAGTGAGAGTCCTGACTCTTTGGCCAAAGTCGGAAGCCAGTTCGCCAGAAAATATAGACTGATCATATTTAAGATACTGATGATCCAGATGGAATAGGTAAAAAACGCACGCTGATTTTTAAACAACTCAAGCGGTGACTTTTTAACCTCAACTTCAGTGTTATTGATGATTTTTATTTCTGAATTAAATGTTAATGCGGGATAAAACTTTTTTAACCAAAACAAAATTTTAGGATTATTTTTATTATCTTCACTCAAAAAATATAAAGATTCTGGCATCTTAAAGTATGTGATAAAGAAAATAATTAAAGGAACAATACCACCAAAATAAAAAATTGCCTGCCAGCCTCCCCAAGGAACTAATAAGGCGGATATACCGCCCCCTAACATTGCCCCTACCGTATAGCCACAAGAAATGACCATCATGGTGAAAATACGAGATTTGAATGGAACAATTTCGGAGCTATAAGCCATAACATTTGGCATGATACCTCCTAAAAAAATTCCTGTAACAAAGCGGATTGCAGTCAATTGCTCAATATTGCCTACATGTGGTGTCACCAGCATCAATACCGAGAACATAAAGGTTGAGATCAGTAAGATGGGACGGCGGCCAAAACGATCAGAGAGTGAACTTAATAAAAATGATCCGACAAATAAACCAAACAAGCTGGCGCTAAACACAACCCCTAGCATGGATTTTTGAACACCCCATTCTTCTATAATCATTGGGGCCGCGTAAGCCATAGACTGGATGTCATAGCCATCCATAATCATCAGTAATAAACAGGTGATCAGAATAAATTTTTGATAACGTCCAACTTTCTGCTGATTGATCAAATCACTTAATGCAACTTCTTTCATGGTATTCCCTTCTCCATGACATGCTTTAAATTAATTCATTTTAATTATGCAATACGTAATCAATTTACGATTAACGTAAAATAAAATAGCAATAATATGCCAATAAAGTCAAAATATTATTTTTTTATAATATAAACAAAAAGTTAGATCGGATGATTTGATTCTAGCTGAGTAATGATCTCATCTTATTGTACAGGGGCTATGGTCTGCTCATCTAACAAAAAACAAGCAAACCATACATTCTATTATTTAAATTATTTTTATATTCAAACAGATGATTAAAAAAACAATCGAAAATCTTTTCCCTCTCGTCCGCCTGATCTGAGCTTAAGAACTAAATCACTCCCCTCAATCAGCATTCTTCTTTTCAGCAGAAGATCCATTACTTGATGGTTTAGAAGAGCCCGAAGCCATACTTGAGAATACGCCATCGCGATAAATCCATGCATGTAATAACGCAGCAGAAAGATGACCAATAACCACAGCAAATAATAACCAAGCCAAAATTCCGTGTAGAGAACGAAACCAAGCATAAAGCGTAGAGCTAGTAGGTGCTATAGGTGGAAGGTTCCAACCCGGAAATAGAGTTACAGGCCAATTACCTGCCGATAGCGTAGCCCATCCGAGCAATGGCAAACTAAACATCAAAAGATAAAGTAGCCAATGTGATGCATGGGCCATAAATGCCTGCCAGCGTGGTACAGTCGGCGGCAAAGGTGGAATTGGAAAATAGAGTCGGTTTATTAATCTTATGATGACCAATAATAAGATTGCGATTCCTAAAGGACGATGAATATCGATTAACCACGGACGCCAAGTGATTGAGGTTGTCATTCCCACACCAATAAATAGCATCGCCAAAATCGCTACCGCCATAAGCCAATGTAGAATTCGAGCAGTCAAATTAAAATGACGTGGAGCATTATCGTTAGATTTCTTTTGCATGGCTGATCTCTCCTATTTGCCCACGGCATCCGTTGCTTTACCAAATCCAATTTCACGTAAGCGAGCATTGTAAGATTGTGAATAGATGCTTGCTCGTGCGGCGAGTACCGGATCATCTGATAACTCAATTCCTGGTGGAACTAGTGTTGGGTCAAAGTTAATGTCACGGCAAACGCCATTTACCTGTTCAGTTACATTTTTGACTTCCAATGTTCCTGCTATCACTTCTTTACGTTCTTTTGGCCAAGGTTGAGACGGGTCATTCACTGGGTCTCCCGGCTCGGCAAGTTGCAAAACTAAATCCCAATATAGCGGCCCTTCAGCTAAACGTTTTTTGATGTCTTTAAATAAGAAATCATGGCCAGCTTGATCACGTTGTTCTTTCGTCAGGCTAATAAATTTTGAATGAGGACGCATAGACCAACGGACTGGCTGTTCTTGTCCATTAGCGGCCCGCAATATAAAAGCATTTACGACATAAAATTCTGCGCCGCTGAAACTACCGGTTAATGGCATCTTTGCCTTTTGCTCAATAGACTTACGCGCTTCTGGATATTCTTTTAAGAAAGCCTCAACAAGGGCTGGATCAGGTTTGCCAGTAGCTGGAACTGGTTTAAATG
>MTET01003037.1_pt1 | contig 12957 bp, 12 predicted proteins | sample 1042671 | NCBI WGS metagenome assembly MTET01 (sample SAMN06185814, study PRJNA358809) | soil metagenome | isolation source: garden soil control | place: India | collected 2015-05-23
AGTCACATGCTGCACGCTCTGTTGGCTCAACGGAAGGGAAGACAGTCGCTGATCGAGCAGTAGGCATGCCTCCGCCGGCCAGCGAAACACCGGATAGTCCAGAAGCTCGGCAAGCGTGATCTTCGCCTGGGCAAGTAAGGGGGACCCCAGCGGCATTGCAACGGCCACGTTCTCGACCCAGAGCGGCTGGCTTTTCACGGCTGGAGCACCAGCGTTCCGAAGCGAGATTCCGGCGTCGTAGCGGCCTTCCTCAAGGCCCGTCATCAGGTCGTCGCCCGAGGTCTCAAAGAACGCGATGGTGACTTCAGGCTCCTCTGCGCGCTGAAGGGCAAGAAGCGTTATGAGGCAAGAGGATGGCACTCCAGGTGCGATAGCAAGCCTGAAATGGGAAAACTGGCTGGTGGCGTCATGCATGAGGGCCCCCAATAAGCGATCTGTCCAGAAAGGCAAACCAGCGTCGCAGTAAAGAGTGAAGTTTAACGTCGTTATCTTTAACGTGGTTAATTGTGGCAGATTGTTTGACGCTTCTGCTAATGCAGAAATCAACAATTCAGCCAGGCCGTCCTTCTGGCACATCGACGTATGAATCCGAGTCGGCGTTAGCCTTCGGACAGGCCGTGCGCGCTGCGCGCGTCGCTCAAGGAGTCGCGCAAGACGAGTTCGCATCTCGGGCAAGCATTTCGCGTTCTCACATGGGTAAGATCGAGCGTGGTGAGCACGTGCCCACGCTTCCGCTCATACTGAAAATTTCTACGGCACTCGGAATAAGCGCGGCTGACCTGATGACGGCGACCGAACGCAATCTGCGTGCCGACACCGATCCCTGAGTGTCTGGCTTGCCAGGCTCCGTCAACCGTCCGATGAGTCGCGTAGGCGAACGACAAATCGCTCTACCGAAGCCGATAAATTGCTGCCGTCGGGCCGAAGCAGGTAGGTCGTGATCACGGCAGAATCCATCGCCAAGGGGCGGATCACCACATCCGGCCGTTGAGAGATGGGAATCTTGGTCGCCGTCATGAAGCCGATGCCGTAGCCGGCGCCGACCAAGGTGAGCATCATGTCCAGTGAGGATACTTCCTCGACAACATTCAGCTTGTGCTCCAACGTGTTGAGCAGCCGCTTGAGTTCGCGGCAATAACCCTCGCATACCTGCGGGTCGCACAGGACAAGTGGATGGCCTTGGAGTTCTTGAAGTGGCACCTCCTTGTAGGTGAGCAATGAGTGCCGAGCTGGCACAGCAATCACCAGCGGGTCGTGCCAGATTGCCTCGGCAGCGATACCGTCGCCGACATCGGCCGTGTGCGCGAACCCGATCATGAAGTCGCCCGAGCGCAAACCGCGCACTTGCTCTGCCAGAGGCACTTCTGACAAGCGTATTTCGATCTCCGGCTCCTCGGCGCGACAACGAGCCAGAAATGCCGACAGTCGTGGATCGATAGCTCCATCTGATACTGCGATGCGCAGGCTACCGCGCAAGCCCGATGCCACAGCCTTGGCATTTTCACGAGCCTGTTCCAGCACAGTGAATAGACGGCGTACATCTTGCAAGAAGACCGCACCCGCCGCCGTCAGAACTGTTCCTCGTCGGTTTCGGTCGAAGAGCACTACGCCCAACTCGTCCTCAAGTTCCTTGATGGCTCGTGATAGCGGTGGTTGTTCGATATGCAAGCGCTCAGCCGCCCGCGTGAAATGTAGCTCCTCAGCAAGAACTACGAAGCAGCGAAGATGGCGCAGCTCCATAGGCCACCCTCCCGTTCCGACTTATCCAACACTGTGCTATCTCCCTATAGAAGTGACTGCCATTTCGGCGGCGGCGAGTTCGGCCACGTCTTTGGAAACTTCTGGCTAAATGAGCCAGGGCTGGGCTGATCGTGCGATGGCCCGAGGCCGGCACAACACCAGGCGAGACTGATCAAGTCCGTGGGGTGGTCAGGATCAGGCGAAGGCTATGTTCAGCCACGCACATCAATGGATGCCGCGCATCTTCTCCGTCCGACCCTTGACCGATTGCGAACCAGGCGCTCGAACACGCCTGCGGTTGATCATCACCTGCGGATTGCTGAGGTTCTGCTCCTGGCCCGAGCCAAGGCAAGCACCCCGTCAAAATCACAACGCCTTGGGGCAGCAGACAAATGCCGGCGAAAATATTCGCCGGCTTCAGTTGCTGGCCGGAGACTAGAGGAGCCAGAATGTCTCTCACCAGAAAGTGTGAGACATCCTGATGCGTAGCCCGCGCCGGATACTTACTGCCGCACTGAACCATGCGGGTCGATGACGTACTTGTATGCAGAACCCGCGTCGAACTCTTTGTACGCGGCGGGCGCGTCTTCGAGCTTGATGAACTTAGTGTTCATCATCGGCGAAAGGTAAGGCATGCGATCGTTCAGTATCGCCCGCATTAACGCGTGGTTGTAATTGGCCGTCGGGGATTGACCAGCCGACATTCGCGGCGACTTGATCCAGGCGTTGGACCATTCCAGATCCATATGGCCTTTCTTGGCTTTCGGGTCTTTCGAGATCGGGTTTGCGCAGTACACACCGACCGTGCTGGTCATTCCGCCGAAGCGGACATATTTGAGCATTGCGTTGGTAACAGCGCTCTCCACGATCTTGTCAGCCTCCGCGCCAAACCCGCGGCAGTCCACACCAACATAGTCGATGACGCGATCCACCTCCCTGTGCCCGGTAATGCGTTCGAGATGTTCCTCGATCGGCACGCCGTCGGAAAGGTTGATGGTTTCCACGCCGTGTGGCTTGAGAAGGTCCAGCCGCTCTTGAATGTAATCGGCAACGATGATGGCGCCTGCACCCAGAAGTCTGGCGCAGGCGGCACCCGCTCTGCCGACCGGCCCGGCACCGAAGATCAGGATGTTTTCGCCGACGACGTAGGCCGGTGCGGCTGGCCAATCAGGGCCAGCGAACCCATGGAAAGCTGTGGGTAGTACGTCAGAGAGAAGGGTCAGGTCGCGGATCTTTTCCATGGCGGCATCCTTGTCAGGAAAGCGCAGGAGATTGAAATCCGCATACGGTACGAAGAGATAATCACCTTGGCCCCCCGTCCAGCCACCGAGGTTGAACCCGTAGGCTCCGCAGTCGATTTCGGGGTTGGTGTTCTCGCATACATCGGAGCGCATATGCTTGCAGTTGTAGCAACGCCCACAACCCACATTGAAGGGGACGGAAACGATGTCGCCCTTCTTCACGACTTCGACGTCTGATCCCACTTCGATCACTTCGCCGGTCATTTCATGGCCCATGGTCATTCCCTTGGGAACAGCAAACGAACCGCGATAAATGTGAAGGTCGCTGCCACAGATATTTGTGGTAACTATTTTGAGGATAGCGCCGTGGGGTGCACTTTTCCCTTGAGGGGTTATCAGCTCTGGAAATTTGAAGGTGTTGACCTTCATTTCCAAGGGCTTCTCGAAAGTCACGATTCGGTTACCGGTCGGAGTCATTTCGTCACCTCTGTGCGTTAATGTTTCCATCTTCTAAATCGAAGTGGGAAACGAGACTTACCGCTGTCAAGAAGAACGATCGTGGTACTGCCTAGCCGTTGGCCGCGTCTCCTTCTGCGGTCTTGACAGCATCGGATCAAGCTCAGAAGTGGTCAAACTGGAATAATCTATGTGCAGATAGACACGATCTATCTACACGGGCTCGTCGAGCCGTGCTCGTCTCCTAGCTGGGAGAGGACAACGATCATCACTACATCGCGCCTCCTAGCTTGATCTAGGAATAGTCAGCTTGACCCAGCGAGACATGAGGAGGCCGCATGCAGCAGGTACTCCTGTCGCCCGTGTTGCCCCTAGACCTGGTGGCCTTCGATGGGTTGCTCAGCACGTGGCGCCTGTTAGCGGCGCACACGGCGTGCCTGCCATCTTTGCCTGGTTGAAGCAATACAGCGTTGCTCTTCGAGACTCGCTATTTCAAGGGGCTTTGGGATGAGTCTGCTTTGGGCTGGAACCGACGATGGATCGATATAACGGATTGAAGAGCGGCGGCCAGTTCTGGGGTGTGCACCATTTCGAGCAATGCGTGCGATGACGGTGCCTCGAACGCATTTTTCCCAGCAACGAATCCGACATTTGAGTGTGACATTGGTCCACTGATACCGATTGCGTGGAGATTCGGAATGTGTGCGAGTTGGCCGGCGAGAGATTGCGGAAGAACTGCCGAATATTTTCCTGTCGCCACGTGTGCCGATAGCACGTCAATTGAATCAGTGCGAATAGTCTGTGCGGTACATTGCGTCAGTCTATCTTGAATGGATTCAGGTACTGCCGAGTTCAGCAGGCACAGTTGTCTATTAAGAACATGGTCCCACGTTGTGCTTCGGGGTTGCTGTGTTCTAGCGGCGTGAAAAAGGAAAATGCGTTCACGGTACAGAAGGTGAGTATCGAAGTCTTCCCCTGGAATATCCTCCAAATGCATGAGTGCGATATCCAGATTGTTTTCTCGAATCGCCTGCAGCAGGGAAGAAGCGCCGGAGACCAGAATTGATTGTTGAAGTAAAGGTGTTTTTTCGGCAAGGGCGATGCTTAATGTGGGTGCTACGCCGGCAGTTCCTGGGAGTATCCCTAGCCGGAATTTCCCCTCTATACCCCGCCGTAGTGCGGAGATTTCTCGCTCCAGTCCTTTGCAGTCGTCATACATCTGCTGAGCCCAAGACAGTACGCGCATTCCTTCAGAAGTGAGCCCGTCGTAGCGTCGGCCATGACGCACGATCTCGACACCCATGTCTTCCTCCAATTGCTTGATGCCCGCGGAGAGTGTCGGCTGAGAAACATTGCAGCTTTTTGCCGCGTTGCCAAAATGGCCTTCACGGTGCAAAGCAAGCAAGTATTCAAAGTTTCTTACGATCATAGATTTTCTTCTGATAGAGTTGATTGAATTTTATACTTTTATGAAAAAACCTGTGCACGCTTCGATCTGCGTTCAACCTTGATCACGCAGGTGGCACGCATGAAAGGCTGTTGTGCGCAGTGCCCATTCAGTAGGCTCGGCTCGTCATCGGCGGCCAGCACCACAACGCACGGGACAGCCAATAGCGCGAACACAGGTGCTTCGCGCTGTAGGGCGAGTCGTCCTCATGTAGCTTAGCAGTTGGCGCGTTCTGGAAGGGAAGAAGCGGGAGTGGTGAAGCACGCAACCGCAAAAGGCGGTGCTAAGCTCTTGAGCTGCTCGGGTCGTGGCCGCGAGTCGTTGAAGCGGCCAGAGAATGGAGCCTGCCGTGGCCGTTGTGGAGTAGCTAGTACGCCATGCCCCCGGCGTTTCCTTGGCTGCGATTGACGGGCGTACCTGGCGGCAGATCAATAACAGCCATTTATGGATGAAGGAACGAGTGGAGTAAGGCAGATGAAGATATTCACGATTGGATTCACTAAGACCTCCGCGCGATCCTTCTTCACCAAATTAGGTGATTCTGGTGCCAAACGCCTAGTCGATGTTCGTCTGAATAATGTTTCGCAATTGGCCGGCTTCGCAAAGCGCGAGGATCTTCGGTATTTTTCCGAGGCGTTGTGTGGGATGGAATATGAGCACCTGCCAGCACTTGCTCCAACCAAGGACATGTTCGAGGCATATAAAATAGAAGGGGGAGATTGGGATATCTACGCGAGGAAGTTTCTGGATTTAATGTCGTCCCGAAAGATTGAGTCAATCGATAAAGAAAAGATTGATAACAGTTGCCTGCTTTGCAGCGAAGACAAGCCCCATCACTGCCATCGGAGGCTAGTGGCCGAGTACCTTGCAGGCAAATGGCCGAATGTTGAGATCGTGCATCTTTAGCAGGTGACGTAGCTCCACGCCTCCGGCGTCTCGTCTTGATGGCTGAGAGAGGCAAAGGCGCGCATCGGCGGGAGCCGCCGCCACACATGGGGCGTACAGAGCAATCTCGCCCGCCACGACTCGATGTCGGCGCTGAACGAGGCGAGTAGCTCCAGGTGCATTGGCAGACGGGCCGCTGGCTGACGTCGTGGCGCTCGGCGGATATGCACTGGGAAGCCCGCCCGTGTGTTGGGCTATCATGTTGGCGACGCCTACGCCCAGGTGGGGCGTGGCAGGATCGCCGTCATTTACACCCCAGTTTGGTACTGCTATAGGTCTTCCGAAATAGCCGATACATCAGGACAAATTGAAGTAGCTCAATTAGGAGATATCTAATGTCAACCGGTACGTTCATTCTGCACTCCAGCTATACGCCGGCGGGGGACCAGCCAGAGGCGATAGCGCGCCTGCTATCGGACATAGAAGAAGGTGCGACACACCAGACGCTGAAGGGTATCACCGGCTCTGGTAAGACCTTTACGATGGCCAATGTGATTCATCGTCTGAAGCGGCCCACGTTGATCTTGGCTCCTAACAAGACATTGACCGCGCAGCTTTATGGTGAAATGAAGCACTTCTTTCCTGAGAATGCTGTCGAGTACTTCGTTTCCTACTACGATTATTTTCAGCCCGAGATTTATATGCCGGGCACCGATCGTTTCATTCCAAAGGACTCGGCCATCAACGATCACCTTGAGCGCCTACGCCTGTCCACGACCAAATCCTTGATTGAGCGCCGCGATGTGATCGTCGTCGCTTCGGTGTCTTCAATCTACGGCCTGGGTGACCCGGAGGCGTACCGAGCGTTGCAGATCGCTCTGTCCCCTGGGGTCAAACTAAACCAGAGAGAGCTGATTCGTCGTTTGGCTCTGCTGCAATATGATCGCACTGAGCGCACTCTCAAACGTGCAACGTTTCGCGCTCAAGGTGATGTGATCGATATCTTTCCTGCTGATTCCGAGCATAGGGCAGTTCGGGTGGAACTGCTGGATGACTCTGTTGCGTCTGTTCAATGGCTAGACCCTGTTACAGGTAAAACGCTTGGGGCAATTGACCATTACTTGGTTTCGCCAAAGACGCTTTTTGCACCGCCCACGAATAAAATAGATTCCGCGTCCAAGAAGATACTCGCTGATATGGAAGAGCGGGTTGCCGAGCTGAACAGGAATAATCGCTTGGTCGAGGCAAACAGGCTGTACGAGCGGATCACGCATGACGTGGAGATGATGCGCGAGGTAGGCTATTGTTCGGGCATGGAAAATTATTCCTGCTACTTCAGCGAACGGGACCCGGCCTCGCCTCCGATCACATTGCTGGATTACCTGCCGAAAGATGGGCTTCTGTTCGTCGATGAATCCCACGTCATGGTGCCACAGATATCCGCAATGTACCGGGGGGATCAGGCGCGCAAGGAGACGTTGATAGATTACGGGTTCCGCTTGCCTTCGTCTAAGAACAATCGCCCGTTGAACTTTGGTGAATTTGAGAAGGTCAAGCCTCAGACCATCTTTGTTTCCGCTACTCCGGGAGACTACGAGCTGAGGGTGTCGAAAGACAGGGTTGTCGAACAAGTTATCAGACCAACGGGACTGCTTGATCCCAAGGTTGAGGTGCGGAAAGCGGACGGATACATAGATGACCTGCTTGCCGAAATATCGAAGTGCGTGAAGAAGAAAAATCGCGTGCTCGTGACTACGCTGACGAAGGTCAGTGCAGAAGAGCTAACGGATTTCTTGACGGACAACGGGATTCGAGCGCGCTACATGCATTCGGACATAAAAGCGGAGGATCGTGTTGAGATCATCAATGGCCTGCGCGCAGGAGAGTTCGATGTTTTGATTGGGATTAGTCTTTTGCGCGAAGGGCTGGATATTCCAGAGGCATCATTGGTTGCTATTCTCGATGCAGACCGTGCAGGATTCTTGCGTTCGGCCCATGCTCTCATTCAGATGATAGGTCGAGTCGCTCGGAATGAAAACGGCAAGGCGATCTTGTACGCCGACGCGGTGACTCCGGCGATGAAACAGGCGATCGATGAAACCAATAGGCGCAGGCAGCTTCAAATTGCCTTTAACGAGGAAAATGGGATTTCTCCGGCCTCGTCTGTGCGAAAACTAGCAGGAGAAGAGACGAATACGGAGGAGCCCACCGTTCACTCCGAGGCTTTCTGCGAGAATTTGTCCGACCTTTGCGATCAGATCACTGCCAAGGAACAGCAGCTACTCGAATTTACCGATACCGGTGACGAGCAGCGCGTCGAAGATATTCGTCGTCAGTTGGATGGTTTGTACCGGCAATTCATTTACATCTAATCGTTTGCCGGCATAGGGTTGCATGGCCGACCGATCTGCACCTGGCGCAAGCGGGCAGACGGTCGGCTCATCATTCAACCGGAGGGGCGAGCCGCCAAGGCTCAGTGCCCCGCTTTCCAGGGCGTGTGCCTTTCAGTGTCTTGCGACGTGTCAGCGCAAAGCTGGCAACGATCCAACGGCGACCAGCATTTCATCAAATACCGCTCGAACCCTTCCCGGAATGGGGCCACGCTGAGGCCGATAGACGTACAACCCCCATGCCGGAGGTTCTTCGCTCTCCAACACTCGCACGAGCTTCCCGCTGGCAATGTAGGGGGCGGCCATGTAGTCCGCCAGTTGCGCGAACGCGATCCCGGCCAGCGCCGCTCCCATTTCCATGTCGGCATTGTCGGCGACGAGAGTGGGTGCGGCAGGTGTCCACTGGCGTCCCGCCTTGAAGTGCCAAGGCCAGGGACGGCCGGTATTGATATCCAAGGCCACGGTAGCTGGCAGGCTGCTTAGCGCATCGATGTTTTCAGGTACGCCCACTTTCTTGATCAGGCGCGGAGCGGCAACGATCGGAAGTTTCATGTCGGCTGCCTTGCGTGCGACGAAGCGGCTATCACGCATGAATCCGACCCTGATTCCGACGTCAATCCCTTCGTCAACCGTATTGCTGATGCGATCGGACAGGCGCACATCCAGCGTGATGTCGGGATGACGCGCGGCCACGCGCTCCAGTGCCGGCAGCACCGCTCTGGTGCCCAAGCTGTGCGGTGCGGTGATGCGAACCGTACCGGACAGGGATGCCTGCTGGTCGGAGCCAGGCGTTCGCCACAGATCCTCGAACCGCTCCAATGCCGGGCGCACCTGGTCTAACAGCCCTTCGCCGAAGGCGGTGATGCGCACCTGGCGCGTGCTTCGATGAAACAACACCTCGCCGTAGTGTTGCTCCAGTTGCTGGATGGCACGGGTGACACCTTGCGGAGAAGTCCCCAGCCGGACGGCTGCATCGCGAAAACTGCTGCTTTCGGCCGCCACCCGAAAGATGCGCAGTAGTTCCATTTCCTTGTTCATGACGCACGCCTCATGGTCGGTTTCGCCGCTCGTTAATTGTTCCAGATGGTGGAATTATAAAATCGCAACAATTCCATATACAAGGGAGGCGCGGTTGCCCAGACTGACAGCACCCCGGAATGCTCCGCTCCGAACAACCCAACAAGGAACGCGAATGAACGCTGCGACTCTCATCACTGCCTACTACGACGCCTTCAACCGCGGTGACCGCGAGGCCATGCTGTCAATGTTGACCGATGACGTCGCGCACGATTTGAACCAGGGCGCTCGTGAGGTCGGTCGCGAAGCCTTCCGCGCCTTCCTGCAGCGCATGGACCGCTGCTATGGCGAGCAACTCCGCGGGATCGTGGTGATGGTCAGCGCCGACGGCCTGCGCGCAGGCGCGGAGTACGTGGTGCATGGCGAATACAAGGTGACGGACGACGGGCTGCCGGACGCCCAGGGCCAGCGCTACGTGCTGCCGGGTGGCGCGTTCTTCGAGATCCGCGATGGCAAGATCGCTCGTGTCACCAACTACTACAACCTCGGCGACTGGATCGCACAGGTCGGAGGGGACGCCTGAAATGACCAGCGACGTGCAGGTGCTGGTTCGTCGTGGGCCGGACATTGCCGAATGGTTCGACACCGTGGCACATCTGCGGGCGAAGGTCTTCCGCAGCTTTCCATACCTGTACGAGGGCGACATCGAATACGAGAAGCACTACCTTTCCATGTACGCCCGTTCGGCAGACAGCCTGTTGGTGCTCGTGCTCGCTGATGACGTGGTTGTGGGTGCGTCCACGGGGTTGCCGCTCGGCGATACGGAGCCGGCCTTCCAGGTACCGTTCGCCGATCGAGGAATCCCGATGGAGGCAGTGTTTTACTGCGGCGAATCAGTCCTGCTCCCAGCCTTTCGGGGCCTTGGCCTGGGCCATCGCTTCTTTGACGAACGCGAAGCGCATGCCCGTTCGTTGGGCGGCATGCAGTGGACATCGTTCGCGTCGGTGGATCGAGCAGACGACGATCCCCGGCGTCCTTCCAACTACCGCAGTAATGATGCCTTCTGGACCCGTCGTGGCTACGTGCGACAGTCGGACATGAAGGTTACGCTGCCCTGGAAGGAGGTGGGTGAGCCGACCGAAACCGAGCAGACGCTCACGATGTGGCTGCACTCTCTGGAGAACGCGAAGTGAAAGTAGCAGTTGCGAAATATGCAGTGGGTAAGCCGACGGACTTCGAGGCATTTGCTGCGCGGCAGCGACTGGTTCTGGAGGAGGCGCGCCGTGGCGGAGCGGAACTGGCCGTGTTGCCCGAGTATCTATCCCTCGAACTGGCTGCAACGTTCAAGCCTAGCATCCGCCGTGATTTCAACGCCTCTCTGGCCGCGCTGCAGGCCTTGCAGCCTGCTTGGCTGGCACTGTATGCCGACCTGTCGCGCGAGTTGTGCATGACCATTCAGGCCGGTACGTTTTTGACCCAGGTTGGTTTGGACCGCTACCGCAACCGAGCTTGGTGGTTTGCGCCTGACGGTACACGCGACTACCAGGACAAACTGCAGTTGACGGGGTTCGAGAAGGACACCGGCGTCATCGAAGGTGGCGACGAACTCAAGGTGTTCGACCTGAACGGTGTGCGTGCCGGCATCGCTGTTTGCTATGACAGTGAGTTTCCATTGCCCGTGCGAGCCCAGAGAGAGGCGGGAGTGCGCCTGCTGCTGGTCCCGAGCTGTACCGACACCCAAGCAGGTGCAACCCGGGTCCGTGTGGGCTGCATGGCGCGGGCGCTGGAGAACCGAATGTTCATCGCGCAGGCCGTGACGACCGGAGCTGCTGACTGGAGTCCGGCGTTGGACACGAACACTGGCGAGGCCACGATCTATGCACCAATGGATCGTGGATTCCCGGATGATGGCATTCTCGCGACGACTTGCGGCACGCAGACATGGGCGATCGGTGATCTTGACGTTGAAGCACTCGAACGAAACCAGGAACAGGCCCAGGTTGCGGTCGATCGTGACTGGGACGGCCAGATGTTGCCTGCACTGCGGAAGGCTCGGTATTCGGGTCGTCAGGTCGCCTAGCCGGTCTCATCTTGTTAGCTTCAGTTCGATGAGTCGGCTTAGATAGGCCACGTCTATCTGCGCATAGATTTTTCCAGTTTGACCAGTTTTGAACTTGCCCCGATGCTGTCGATACATGCAAGAAATATTCATTAATTTGAATGTTTTGCGCTTCTTGGGAACAAATCTGTACTAGCCTGTAAGCGTGCTCGAAGAGCACAGATTTTGTGGCGAAGTTCGGCCGCATATACTATGGGGGAGTATTGTATAATGCGGCGGTGTACCCAAGTAGAGAGGTGTTCGATGCCACACAGCCCGGAAGAAAAGAAGCAAGCACTGACGCGCATCAGGCGCATCAAAGGTCAGGTAGCGACTCTTGAGCAAGCGCTTGATGCAGGTGCGGAATGTCCTGCAATTCTTCAGCAGCTTGCGGCCGTTCGTGGGGCAGTCAACGGATTGATGGCAACGGTTCTGGAGAGCTATCTGCGGGAAGAGTTTCCCAGTAGCGAAATCAGGAGCGATTCGCAGAACAAGTCCATTGACGAGACCATCTCTATCGTCCGCTCCTATCTGCGGTAGAGGCACCAGGGTGCCCTCGGTGAGGGCAAATTTAGTTAGCTAGTAAAGGAAGCGACATCATGAAATCACGTGCAGCAGTTGCCTTCGGGCCAGGAAAGCCGCTGGAAATCGTCGAGATCGACGTCGAGCCGCCGCGCAAGGGCGAGGTGCTCATCAAGATCACGAACACCGGCGTTTGCCATACCGACGCCTTCACCCTGTCGGGCGACGACCCCGAAGGTCTCTTCCCGGTCGTGCTGGGTCATGAAGGTGCGGGTATCGTCGTGGAGGTGGGTGAAGGTGTGACCAGCGTGAAGCCTGGCGATCACGTCATTCCCCTCTATACCGCCGAGTGCGGCGAGTGCCTGTTCTGCAAGTCCGGCAAGACCAACCTGTGTGTCGCGGTTCGTGCAACCCAGGGTAAGGGGCTGATGCCCGATGGTACGACTCGCTTCTCGTACAACGGTCAGCCGCTTTACCACTACATGGGCTGCTCGACCTTCAGCGAATACACGGTCGTCGCCGAAGTCTCGCTGGCCAAGATCAACCCGGACGCCAATCCCGAGCACGTCTGCCTGCTGGGCTGCGGCGTGACCACCGGCATCGGCGCCGTGCACAACACGGCCAAAGTGCAGCCGGGCGACTCGGTGGCCATCTTCGGCCTCGGCGGCATCGGTCTCGCCGCGATTCAGGGTGCACGCCAGGCCAAAGCGGGCCGCATCATCGCCATCGATACCAATCCGGCGAAGTTCGAGCTGGCTCGTACCTTCGGCGCGACCGAATGCCTCAATCCGAAGGACTTCGACAAGCCGATTCACGAGGTTCTCATCGAGATGACCGGCTGGGGTGTCGATCACACCTTCGAGTGCATCGGCAACGTCAACGTGATGCGTTCGGCTCTGGAAGCTGCCCATCGTGGCTGGGGCCAGTCGATCGTCATCGGTGTCGCCGGTGCCGGCAAGGAAATCTCGACCCGTCCGTTCCAGTTGGTCACCGGCCGGACTTGGAAGGGCTCTGCTTTCGGCGGGGTCAAGGGGCGTACCCAACTTCCGGGCATGGTGGAAGACGCAATGAAAGGCGAGATCGATCTCGCCCCGTTCGTCACCCACACCATGGGTCTCGACGAGATCAACCACGCCTTCGACCTGATGCATGAAGGCAAGT
>MTET01000430.1_pt1 | contig 12944 bp, 15 predicted proteins | sample 1042671 | NCBI WGS metagenome assembly MTET01 (sample SAMN06185814, study PRJNA358809) | soil metagenome | isolation source: garden soil control | place: India | collected 2015-05-23
CAGAAATTGAGCTTGAGTTCGCAGCTGTAATTGTCCCATCTTTACTAAAAGCTGGACGCAATGTTGGGATCTTCTCAAGATTCGCTTTTAATGGTTGCTCATCTTGATCGATAACTTCGACACCTTTACGTGTTTTTACTTCAACAGGAATAATCTCTTCTTTGAAGTAACCTTCCGTAATCGCAGTTTGCGCTTTTTTAAGTGAAGAAATTGCAAAGTTATCCATTTGCTCACGTGTAAAGCCTTTAGTGTTTGCCATGTCTTGCGCAAACGAACCCATTAAGCGGCCTGTTTCAGCATCTTCAAGACCATCTAAAAACATATGGTCCTTAATCTCACCGTGACCCATACGGTAACCACCGCGAGCTTTAGGTAAAATATAAGGCGCATTGGTCATAGATTCCATACCGCCAGCTACAATAATATTGGCACTGCCTGCTTTTAGAGTATCTGATGCCATTAACACTGCTTTCATTGCAGAGCCACATAATTTATTAATGGTGACTGCTCCGACATGATCAGGTACACCAGCTTTACGCATCGCCTGACGAGCAGGGCCTTGACCTATGCCTGCACTCAATACGCAACCAAAAATAACTTCATCTACTTGTTCAGGGGAAACACCTGCGCGTTGAATCGATTCACGGATAACAGCAGCGCCAAGTTCTGGTGCAGTTAAAGCCGATAGGCTGCCTTGAAAGCCGCCCATTGCAGTACGGCTACCTGAAATTATAACAATTGAACTCATCTTAATATCTCTTATTGATGTATTTGCTAAGTTTGCCTTTAGCCGAAACTAAAGGCGCCAGTAAATTAAAAAGTAGGTGGGGTGTAGCTAAGTGTTCTTCCAAAGAACCATAATAAAAATAAAACTAACGGAAAATGCACAACCAGCTGAGTGACTGTAAAACCAATCACATCTTTTGCTTTTAGTTTTAGAATGCCTAACATTGGAAGCATAAAGAATGGATTGATTAAGTTCGGTAAAGCTTCGGCTGCATTATAAATTTGTACAGACCAGCCTAAATGAACTTTCAAATCATTTGCTGCCTGCATGACATATGGGGCTTCAATAATCCATTTTCCACCTCCAGATGGCACAAAGAACCCAAGGATGGCAGAGTAAATTCCCATCACAATTGCGAAGGTTTCTTTTGAGGCGATTGAAACGAAAAACTCAGCTATATAATGCGACAGCGATAAATCTTGACTGTTTAAAGCTTGCGTCATAATAAAGGCGATGCTTCCGTAAAGTGGAAACTGAATTAAGATTCCTGAGACAGCCGGAACTGCCTTTGAAACAGCATTTAAGAAGTTTCGTGGTGTTCCATGTAACGCTAAACCAAGCATTAAAAACACAAAGTTGTAGGTGTTTAAACTTGAAATAGCAATAATTGGATTACTTTTTGAAAACTCAAAAAACATCCAGATTAAGCCTAATGCGACCACAATAATCGTTAAGATAGGCGAGTTTTCTAACCAGTCACCTGGACGATTAGATTTCTCATCATGTGGTTTATCTTCTTCAAACTGAACATCAAAACTATCAATCGTTTTAACATTATTACCTTTTGGAGCTGACCAGTAAGCGATTGCGATTGAAACAATCACCAAAATAATGGTCATCGCAATTGATTGCCAAAGGAAAATCGTTTCAGTAAATGGAATAACGCCAGTTAAGTTATAAATTGACTCAGGTAAACTGGTTTTATTTGCCTGAAGCTGTGCTGCCGAAGAGCTAATCCCCAGTGCCCATGTTGCTCCCATACCAATAATCGCAGCCGCAGCCGCAGCGCGGTAATCCATATTCAACTCTTTACGTTTCGCTAATGCAATCACTAAAAGTGCTGTAAGAATCGTGCTTACTGCCCAGTTGACCAGAGAAATTAATAAGCTGACAGTTGCAACTAGAACAATAGCACCACGTCCAGAATTTGGAATACGTGCCATTTTTTGGATTAGGAACTTTACGGGCTTAGATACAGAAACGACATAACCTACAATAATGAGCATCGTCATTTGCAGGGTAAAGGGAATAAGACTCCAGAAACCGTTACCGAAGGAAGTCGCAACATCGTGAATAGGTGCACCAATACCTAAAGCAGCAACTGACACGATAATGACGCCAAGTAATGCAAAAATATATGAATCAGGAAACCATTTTTCAGACCAGTCACTAATCCGAAGAGCAAATCTTTCAAAAATTCCTTGCTGTTTTTCCATAGCTGAAAAAATCCTTCTCGTTCTTATTTATAGACAGCACATCCGGTGCTTAAAAGGGCTAAGACTTAAGCTCACTTTCTAACTTAAGTCTTATCTGGCTTACTAAAAATTAAAATTTAAGCGACTAAGGTTTTATAAAACTCAACACCTGTAGCAGCTTGAATCTGTTCAAGCGTGACATCTTTAGCAAGTTCAATCAGCTCTACGCCTTGTTGTGTAATGTCCATTACACCTAAGTCAGTAATGACGCGATGAACCACACCTTTACCTGTTAAAGGTAGGCTACAGTTTTTAACGATCTTTGGCGTACCATCTTTTGCACAGTGTTCCATAAGCACTACAACTTTTTGGACACCAACAACCAAGTCCATTGCACCACCCATACCTTTGACTTTCTTGCCAGGAATCATCCAGTTCGCCAAGTCACCATTTTCAGAAACTTCCATTGCACCTAAAATTGCAATGTTGACATGGCCACCGCGGATCATGGCAAAAGATTCTGAGCTTGAGAAAAAAGCAGCACCAGGGCGAGCAGTAACCGTTTGTTTCCCAGCATTAATTAAATCGGCATCGACAGTTTCTTCGGTTGGAAACTCACCAATACCTAATAGGCCATTTTCAGACTGAAGCCAAACATTAATATTTTCAGGAATATAATTAGCAACTAGAGTAGGTAAGCCAATACCTAAATTGACATAAAAACCGTCTTCAAGTTCTTTTGCAGCACGTTGTGCCATTTCATTACGCGACCAAGCCATTTTATACTGCCTCCGTGCTTAAAGTTTTATGCTCAATACGTTTTTCAGGTGACGCATTAAGTACAATGCGGTTTACATAGATACCCGCTAAATGGATCTCATCCGGATCTAATTCACCAATTTCAACAACCTGTTCAACTTCGGCGATTGTAATTTTTCCAGCCATTGCACATTCAGGGTTAAAATTCTGAGCAGTTTTACGGAACACTAAGTTACCAGCCTTGTCTGCCTTATAGGCCTTAACAAGAGCCACGTCTGCTGTTAAAGATTCCTCTAAAATGTAGTTTTTGCCATTAAAGGTACGTTCTTCTTTACCTTCGGCAATGAGTGTACCGACGCCAGTCTGAGTATAGAACGCAGGAATACCAGCACCGCCAGCACGTAACTTTTCAGCTAATGTACCTTGTGGAGTAAGTTCTACATCGAGTTCACCATTTAAATATTGGCGCTCAAATTCTTTGTTTTCACCAACATAAGAAGAGATCATTTTTTTGATCTGTTTTGTTTGAAGCAAAATACCTAAACCAAAATCATCTACACCTGCGTTATTTGAAATACATGTGAGACCAGTCACACCACTTTGCTTAACTGCAACAATCAGTTTTTCCGGAATTCCACATAAACCAAAACCGCCTACGGCAAGTGTTTGATTATCTGCAATAACATCTTTTAGTGCTGCCTCTGCATTGGCATAAACTTTATTCATTCTATTGTTATCCTATATCCCTTAGTAATCTTAGTTTTAGCATCACATTTTGCGTTATAGAAGTTAATTTTTTTAAATGATTAATAAGTATAATCAATGAATGGTTTCAAATCGTCTACAAAAGATCAGACGAACATAAAGCAAAATACTTTAAAAAACCACCTCATATCATTGAAAATTATTATAATTAATAATTTTAGCTTAAGCGTATGCTTAGCTCATCCTAAAAAGCAGTCTTTAATTTTTTAAAATTTATATTGAATCAAAGCTTCAATAAATTGAGTCGAAATATTTGAAATTTCAAAGTTCTTTTTATAAACAATTCCTACAGTCTTATGGATAGATTCATCCTTTAACTCAATGAGTACGTTATGTTCTTTATCAATGTGTTTAGCAAAATGTCTTGGAATTGCACTTACCCCAATTCCATAAGCCACAAAACTTGAAAGTGATGAAATTTGATGACATTCAACTTTCAAATCGAGCGTTATATTATTTCGCAAACAATTCTGCTCAACCAAATATCGAACAATTGAAGGTTTTTGCAATGTCACGAATGGATTTGAACAAAGCTCTTGCCATGTAATAGAAGATGATTGAGCAAGTGGGTGAGTCTTTGGTAATAGAGCTAAGAAATCTTCTTCAAATAGTGGTTTGAACTCTAGGCCTTCGGTGAGATCAGGTTCAAAGCAGATACCAAGCTCGAAAATACCATCTTGTACTTTTTCTATAATGGTTTCATTGGGAATATCGTGAATTGAAAAGTTAAGATTGGGATGAAGTTCTAAAAATTGATGAATCACCTCAGGCAAAATTGCATGGGTCACAAAGGGCATTGAAGCGATACTTAAGGTTCCACGATTGAGCTTAAAACGTTGTTTAACATCGTTTTCCATTTCATCCCAATTGGCGAGTAATTTTTTAGCATAGGGAATGAGGGATTTACCTTCTTGTGTAAGCTCAACACGGCGAGTATTACGGTTAAATAGTTTTCCGCCTAATTCTTCCTCTAAGCTTTTGATGGTGAGACTTAAAGCAGATTGGCTTAGATGTAGCTCTAAAGATGCATTGGCATAGTTGAGTGTACGCGCAAGGGCTAAAAAAGCTTTTAGTTGTTTAAGCGTCATTTCATTCCTTTAGATTGCCCAACTCACCTAGAAGGGTAATTTATACGAAAATTTGTCTAATATGATGTTTTTTTAAAAAAATTAAGAAAATAATTTGCCACAGTACAAACATCCCCAAAGGATATATTATAAATTTAATCCACATTATATTTTGTTTTCTTATCAATATCTTACATTGTTACTCTATTGAATAATTTAAATTAAATAAATGCTATTTTTAAAACTTTTAAAACACCATCGGGTGGTTTTTAACTTTCTGAGCTGTTAAATTTTAAACATTATTAAAATGGATAATTTCATGAAAAAGATTATTTTTTTAGGGTCGACAGTTTTATTGAATGGATGTGTAATCCCAACAACTCAAATCATTACTAATAAATTTAGTGAAGTACAACCATCAATACCATCGGTATCAGGTATGTGGACGTTTTCGATCCATCCCAATACATCAACAATAAGACTTGAAGCAGATGGCAATGGAATACTTTGTGATGATACGAGTGGACATGTTGTATTCAACAAAGTTAAGTATGCAAATAATATGATTTACATTGAAAATGGTATGGTTCTAGACGTTAAGATTCTGAATAAAGATATAATTGAAGCTAGAACAATTTTAAGTGCCTCTAGTTCAAATATGATCTACAAAGCTGATAATGACTTAAAGGCAGCTTCATTAAAGTGCGCTAAAGAAATATAGATACTACTTTCCGCATTTATAATTATATTTCTCCTCTCTTAGATTGGACTTCACCTAAATTCTCTATCATCTTAATACTCTCTTTATTTATATAGTGTTATTGATATATAATCGTTTTTTAATACCTTTAAAATATAAAAAATGAACTTAAAATATTTTTTCTATTGTTTCTCTATGCTCTTAGGTGTATGCACCGTAGGTATGATAATTGCTTTCAGTGCAAGCCATGTTCTTAACATAATGAATCCTTTTTTCATAGCTTTATTTGGAATAGTGGCACTGACTACTTCAGGTTATATTTTCACTGCTAAAGCAACTGAAAATAGGTATAAAAATGCTCTTTATGTTTCAATCATTCTTTCACTTATACTGGCGATATTTTCTGTAAGGAAAAATAATGATATTACTAGCATCTTTTCTAGTTTTATTGCTTTAGTAATAACACTCCAACTGGGTTCTCTTATTCATTATTTAATTCACCGTACTAAAAAATAGTTATTTAATTTTCTAAATCTTTCATAAGTCTCATGATGTAATTAATCATATTTTGTTGTTCTAAATTGAATGCAATCTATGTAACAGGGGTATTTATTGATAGAAGTTTACTATGGAATCATTCTATTAGCTGATTATTAATTAGGATTAACTGAAATTCATTATGAAAACTTTAATAAAATTTATCTTAAGCTTTTTATTCTGCTTTGAATTAAATACGTATGCACAAAAACCTGAAAGTTTTAAAGATTTACAATATCAAAAGGTTAAGTGGATTAAATCCCCAAGTATTAGCATCAGTAATGATGAGCTACAAGGATATGATAGAAATATTGTAATAGCAGCAGAAACTAATATAAGTGGTAAAATTACAGCTGTTAAATTGATACAAAGTAGTGGGATTAGGAGTTTAGATTTAAAGTTAATAAATGCAGTGGAAAACGCTAGATTTTCGCCATATCAGGAAAATGGGGTTTTCTATCCAGTCAGATTTGTACAACCATTTGAATTACAAGCATCGAGAGAGCCTGAATTTGAGGTTTATCCAGAAATAAAAGTAAATAATGAAAATCTAAATGGGAAGAATAGATCAGTATCTATTTTTACAGAAGCTAATGTGAATGGAACTATAATTAGAGCAGAAATTCAAAAAAGTAGTGGGCTGATGAAATTAGATAACTTTGTGCTTGATGAGTTCCGTAAAGGTGCAAAATTTTTTCCATTAAATGTTAATGGAAAACCTTATCCTATTCGTAAAACTATTACTTATTATTTTCCTCTATCTACATTCTCCTCAAGTGATGCAGAAAAATATAAAAAGTCATACCAACTAAAAATTTTAAAAGCTTGGAATGTTCCTCCTAACTCACAAGGAACAAGCGCAAGTGTTAAAGTTTTATTAACAGATAATGGTGAGATAGATCAAATAGTATTTTTGAATGAGGTATCTAAAGAATTTAAATTAAGTATTGAACAAGCGATTAAAAAGTCTACCCCATTTATTTTACCTGAAAATACCCATATTAGAGAAAGAGCAAGAAACCTAACAATTAGCTTTAGGGCTACATAGCTATAGTATGTTTCTTGAACTTTTAAATTTTACTAATTATTAAATTGCATACATTATGAAAAAAATTATTTTAACTAGCTTATTGTTTATTTTATTGGGATGTGCGAGTAAATCTATAGAAAGTTTAAATAGTAATTTAGCTCTTAAAATTCCACAAAAAATTGATTCAGAAAATTCTTACTATAGAGTTCCTGAAACTTTTAAAGTTTATTGGGTAAAAGCTCCATCACTCACTACTTCAAGTGCAGAGCTTGCAGGACGAAATAGACTTGTAATTTTAGATGTTAAAGCTGATGAGTGGGGAGTAATTACGGATGTTGTTTTAAATCGAAGCTCTGGGCTACCAAGTCTTGATAAAAAATCTATTGCTGCTGTTCAGTTGGCCAGGTTGAAACCTTATAAAATAAATGGGAAATATGTTCGTTTCAATGTAACTCTACCTCTGCTATTCACACTTTAAAATTATTCTAATATTGATAAATTTTCAAACGATATATTTCTTTATGTGACATTTAGTAACTATTTTGTTAAATTAAGTGAACTTTATAACAAAAGGTAAAAACCGTGAAGAAAGTATTGGCTACTACTTTAATTGCTTTAAGTTTAGTGGGATGTGCAACTTCAAGAGGTCTAATTGAAATACCCCAAGGCCAAAAACTAAATCAATCTCAAGAAATAGTAGCACAAGGCAAATCGATTATAGTCAATGTTGAAGATGATCGAAAATTTCAAGACAAGCCTGCATCTGCTGATATTCCATCTTTAAAAGGTGAGCAATCTCATGCTACAGCAGAAGAAAAAGCTCGAGCTGTTGCCCGTAAAAGAAATGGTTATGGAAAAGCTTTAGGGGATATCCTTTTAAAGGATGAGACTGTATCGCATTTGGTTGATAAACGTGTTTCTCAAGCATTGCAACAGTCTGGATATAAAGTTCTCGATAATAATACCAATAATGAAGCTAATGCTGATCTGATACTCAATATTAAAATTAATAAATTTTGGTCGTGGTTCCAACCTGGATTTGCTTCAATAAAAATTCATTCTGAAATTGATACCGAGATTTTAGATGCTAAACACCCTAACCGTCCGCCATTTAAAATCTATAGTAAGGTAACTAGATCAGCTCAAGTAGCGAACGAGTCAAAGTGGGTTGAGAATATTGACAACGTGCTCAATGACTACGAAAAGAAACTGATTGTCGAGCTTTCTAAACAAAGTCAGTAACTTTCATTAAGCATTTGATATTTCTTTAAATTAAAAAGCACTTTAGGGTGCTTTTTGTATCTTGGTATTTTAGCCCATAAGTGGTATTAATATTGAGAGAGGTAGAAAAGTGAGCTAAGAATTACAAATAACTTTTGTAATGAATTGTGGTAGATTTTTAATAATTAAGCTTTTGATAATATTTTCGTATACCATTACTTGATTAAAAAATAATTAAAATCTCTAAGGTAAAATTGAATGAATAAGATAGCCGGAATTTTGATAGTTGCTCTTCTATTTTGTATTTTTGCTAACTGTGAAAGTTTCAAATTATTAAAATTTGATCAAAACACAAGTGCTAAAATTAACAAAACTCTTCCTAAAAACTAATCCATCTAAGGATATTTTTTTTATATCTTAAACCTTTAAATTTTATTTATTAATAATAAAGGGTAATTTCATGAGAACAACATTAATTGGAGCTTTATTCTTAACGTTTGGAGCCTCGGTAAGTGCCGCATCGAAAATTGAAAAAGAGGAAACAAAAAATTTTTCAACAATGAAGCAATGCATTGAATGGTTAGATTCTAAATATCCAAATGGTAAATGGCATGATAACAAAGGTACTTCTTGGAAATTAGAAAATAACAATTCAAATTTTTTATCTGGGTTTACTCATATTCCTAGTGAGGAAAATCAAAAACTTATACATTCGATTGCCATTTATTGCAAATTAAAAGAAACAAGCACCGACGGCCTATTCTATGAAGGAAAGTATATCGTTATAGAAGCTATTTAAACTCAAATTTTGATTGATTTAACCCACTCATCAAGTGGGTTTCTTATTATCTAGAATAAAGGTTGAAGCTGCGCGAAACTTGCGTATACATATAGATGCTCAAAGCTTTTAGGTTACTTAACTTATCAACTACTTCAGTAAATTTTCCCAACAGAGCACATCTGTGTTGTTAGCAAAAGTATGATAAGACTCAGTATCATCAGTACAAGTTGCAAATTTAAGTTAAGTAAGATTTAAGTTGCCAATTATTTTTAATCTAATAAAATCGTTTTTTTATTTTCTAATAGTATATATGTCTTATACAACAGTACATATGCGGCATACAAGTAGTGGGTCAAGTAGTTCTAGAGATGCCAAAGATGTATTTATAACTGATTGTCGTAATAATTTTGATTTTAGTCAAATTACTCCTGAAAAAATCAGTAAATTAAGTAAAGAAGATCAAAAGTATTTTTATAAATGTGATGATGCAATCAATAACAAATTAGCTTTAGATTCATTAATTTATTACTCATCATTTATTTTACCTATTATTTGTATCCTTATTTTTATAAGAATAGGTAAAAAGCATTATCGAATTGCTGAAGAAAAAATTAAGAATGCGAAATATCCTGTAATTTTTGCTAGAAAACCAGAAAATAATCCTTCTAATTCAATGGAGATCGCGCTAGTAATCGGCGGTGTATTAGCAGTGCTAATCTATATATTAATTTATATCGTTCATATTATTGTAGTAGAAATTAAATATTGAAATTACATAATAGAAATTTTTTAAAGAATTAAAAGTTACCGTTTATCAGTTTTTAATCAATCTTTTTATATGCTTAGTTATACTGTTTGCGCAAATAAAAAGGAAGATTACATGAATAAAATTATTTTGGGTTTATTAATCGGCAGTGGAATTTCAGTAAATACTTATGCTGCCTGTACTTATAGTTTTAATGCAACTCAGGCTCAAATCGATGCGGCAAATGCAGCAGGAGGAAGGTCGATTAAATTAATGTCTCCAATTAGTATTGCTGAGCAAAAAGGTACGGCAACAATTGGTTATATAGGAAGTACACCAGCTGACCAAGTTGTAACTTCGGGTAAAATGATAAGTCTACCTTCTATTCAGACTACTTTAGTTGATAAATCAGTAGGAGGAACAAATATTATAGCAGCAGAGTTTATATTTGATGTTTTAAATATTAAAAACATCACATTAGGAGATAGCCATGAAATTCAACAGCTAGCCTTCAATATATTAGGAGCTTCTAATTTAAAAAATGAAATTAGTTTAGATCTTGGTTATGGGTTAATTAATAAAGATGCAAATTATGCTGATGGAAGTTATGTGACACTCACGGGAGCAAGTACTAGAAGAGATAGTTCTGGTTCAGTAGTTGCAAAGGAGCTTGATCGAAAGGTAATCCCTGTTACTGTGCCAACAGATGGCAAAGTTAGAGTTGGGCTTTATTTTAATCAGGTTAGTAAACAAATGGGATATATCATCAATGGTACAAATTATGGATACCTTAACTTACTTACTGAAAACTCTTTAAAAAGTATTGGATTTAAAGGGGCGGGGATACAATCCCCAAATCCTAATTCTAAATTTCTAGGTAAAACTGTTTCAGTCCAGTTAATTACTAATAAAGCAAATATGCAGTTTACGTATCCAACAGGTACCACTGATATTTGTGGAAATGCGAGTTAAGAACGATTTTAAAAGGAAAAACCACTCCCATCTGAGTGGTTTTTTTATGGAGAAATTTATAGGGTGGAAGAGAAAGAAGCCGACTAGTTTTAGTCTAATGGCAATCACTTTAGATTGGGTAAGACAAGTAACTGTCAATCATATACAAGTTTTTACTGATATTGCTTAAAAAAAGGATTCAGTATCCAAATGCACCAGATCTTAAGGTTTCAAAAGCAGGTTTGTGGTGTCGAGTAACGATCGCTGATGGACCTATTCCTGTAGTTGGAGTTGCAGATAATCATTGTACTCGTCGCATTGGTAGGGCGGCCATTCAGAAAATAAAGAGTAAGTCAGGAATAAAAAAATTGTAATAACAATTGAAAAAACCTTTTGATGGTTTTTCGTTTTCTAAGATGTTAAATTTTACACATTATTAAAATGGATAATTTCATGAAAAAAATTATTTTTTTAGGATTAGTTCTTGGTTTATTTGGGTGTTCAACAGCTCCAGTTGTTTCGAATACAGCGAAACCAATACCTAATGAGAGAGTGTACAATCAGAACTACTTAAAGAAACAGACTCCTGAACAAGCAAAAGTTACATTCTTAAGAGATAAAGGTTTTCTAGGATCTGGCTGTACTCATGATATTTATGTAAATAACGAAAAAGCATTCTCAATTCGCTCAAACGAAATAGCTACCATTTATCTTGAGCCTAAATATTATATCTTTAGATTAGAAACTGGTGGCGGAATGTGTCCAAATATTGCAACTTCCCAAGAAACAGAAGTCAAATCAGGGGCAGAGATAGAATATCGCATTTTACTTCCATCCGACTTTAATTTAAGACTAACTCGAATGAAATAAGAAAGTAAGATCTTTTATCTAAAGCAAACAAGCAATATTAGATTTTAATTAAACCCACTCGTCATTAAGTGGGTTTTTCTTACTTACTAATAGATATTAATCTAAGCCAAGAAAATATTTATCAAATTATTTTAAAAAACATATTATTTAATTATCTTTATTAAATAATATGTTGGGTATTAATTTAATTTGCTCAACAATTAATAAGTTTTATAAAATAATAATAGCTTTTAAATAATAAAATTTTACCAACAAACCAACTTAAATATTTGTATTATATGTATATTTTAAAATTTAAATAAATTACATTGTTTTTAAATATTTTAGTGATATTTTATTTTTAAGCTCATTTACCTCTTACCACACATGGATATTGTGATTTTTATCATTATAGGTTTGGGATAACCTAAATATCTTTTGGTAATTTTATTGAACCTAATATCTATTCTTTAGGGAGAAGGAATATATGTGGGAATTATTTGTAATTCTACTTTCGCTTGGGCTGTTGATGTATACAGCTTACAAGGGTTTTTCAGTCATTCTCATGGCACCAATTTGTGCCTTACTCGCTGTTTTACTCATTAACCCAGCCAATGTCTTACCATTTTATTCGGGTGTATTTATGCCCAAAATGGTGAACTTTATTAAAGATTACTTTCTTGTATTTTTACTCGGAGCAATTTTCGGTAAAGTCGTTGAAATGTCAGGAATTGCTGAGTCTATTGCACGAACCATTGTGAGATGGATTGGAGCAAAAAAAGCAATTTTAACCGTTGTATTGTTAGGTGCAATTTTAACATATAGCGGTGTAAGTTTATTTGTTGCTGTATTTGCCATTTATCCTTTTGCAAACCAGCTTTTTAGACAAGCTAATATTCCAAAACGTTTAATTCCGGGAACTATCGCGCTTGGTGCATTTACATTTACTATGGATGCATTGCCGGGTACGCCACAAATTCAAAACGTAATTCCAACTACATTCTTTGGCACCAATATTTATGCTGCACCATTTCTAGGAATTATTGGCGCTATTTTTGTTTTATGCATGGGTTTGGCTTACTTAGAATGGCGTCGCCGAGCTGCTGCAAAAGCAGGCGAAGGGTACTCTGGTTTTGGCGCAGACAATACACAGCCTCAAGAAATTGAAGCCGATATGAACTTACAAAATAACGGAAGTACGGCGCGTCAGTTTTTAGCTTTTGTACCTCTTATTCTTGTTGCTGTAATGAACAAATATTTGTCTAAAGCAATCAAAGAGTGGTATCCAAATGGTTTTGATTTTGCCGCAGTTGGATTAGCGGATTACACCGTAGATG